>Ga0206959_10137_pt1 | contig 21389 bp, 23 predicted proteins | sample Alteio_BWOrgHeat_31_FD_152971 | JGI IMG/M metagenome (GOLD analysis project Ga0206959, IMG submission 152971) | Enriched cells from forest soil in Barre Woods Harvard Forest LTER site, Petersham, Massachusetts, United States -... | ecosystem: Environmental > Terrestrial > Soil > Temperate forest >...
GCACGGTCTCTCGGCTGCCCACGATGGCTGCTCTTAGCTTGGCCTCGACGGCCTCTTTCTCGAAGACATTCCAGTTCAGTTCCTTCACCGGCGGCATCAGTGGCCCCGGGCGATTTCGGATCAGGTTCAGGAAGGCTTGCTGCGGAGTCGTCGCTAGCCAGATCGCCTCCTCATCCGTCTCCGCCACGATCACCGGAATCCCGGCCATCGTATAAGGACGGTCCAGAACCTCCGAAGGACGAAAGCTGCGCCGATAAAGATCGAGCGCCGGTAGCAAATTGTCTGGCTGAAAATGTGCCGCAAACGAGAAGGGAAGTCCTAGCTCCGCCGCCAGTGCCGCACTGAATCCGCTCGATCCCAGCAACCAGATAGGCACATTCGTTCCCGCGCCTGGGTAGGCCGTCACCGCCTGGCCTGGCCGTCCCGACGCCAGATACGCCCGTAGCTCTTCGAGCTGGGCGGGAAAGTCATCGCCGTTGCTGCGCAGGTCTTTGCGTAGCGCGCGTGTCACGGCGTAGTCTCCGCCCGGAGCGCGCCCCAGTCCCAGGTCAATCCGGCCGGGATACAGCGTCTCCAGCGTGCCAAACTGCTCGGCGATCACCAGCGGAGCATGATTCGACAGCATAATTCCGCCCGAACCTACCCGGATCGTCTTCGTACCTCCGGCTACATGCCCGCTCAGTATCGAAGTCGCTGCCGAAGCCACGCCGGAAATATTATGGTGCTCGGCCAGCCAGAAGCGCTTGTAACCCCACCGCTCTGCATGCTGCGCCAGGTCGAGCGTGTTGTGGAAAGCATCGGCGATCGTGCCGCCCTGCCGCACATGCGCCAGGTCAAGAATGGAGAGCGGGGTGTGGGAAAGTTGCGACCGGGAAGTCATACCTAAATAGATGAAGAGGGTGCGCGATAGATGCAGCCGTCTCCTCTACGGCACAAATTCCACTCTCTGCCAGAGTGGCGCAGGGTCGTAGACAGCTCCTGCCGCGACGGGCGGCAATATCTGCGTTCGCCGCTCCGATTCGGTTGCGCAGCTCACAATGGGAAACGTTCCACAGATTCTATCGCTTCTGGGCCACGCATCGGCGGGCAGTGCCGCGATTCTGAAGGCGGCGGCCTTCGCTTCCGTTGCCAAAATCGCCTTGCTTCATGCCAAATCTCGGCGGTCGCCCCGTTTGACACGGCCATGCTCGGATGCAATGCTGAAGAGTTTGGCTGGAGCTGAAATCTGATGAATTCCCAGGCTGCAACCTTGACCGTCGCCGAACCCTATCTGATCCAGCAGGACTGGCGGGCTTACACCCCTGCGCAGCACGCCGTATGGGCCGAACTGGTGCGGCGTCGCATGCCCCAGCTCTCCGAGCACGCCTGCCTCGAATACCTCGACGGATTCGACCAGATTGGCCTGCGCGAAGACACCATCCCCAATCTTGAGGAAGTCAATAAGCGCCTCGGCCCTCGCACTCGCTGGAATGCGACCCCTGTGAGCGGCTTTCTGCCGCCCGACGCCTTCTTTGAGATGCTCGCCGCGCGCCAGTTTCCCACCACCACCTGGCTGCGCAGCCGCGATTCGCTCGAATACACCCCTGAGCCGGACATCTTCCACGATGTCTTCGGACACGTACCCATGCACGCGCACCCTATTTTTGCCGATTTCCTACAGCAATACGGGAAAGTCTGCGCGTTGCTCAAGGACAGCGCCCGCGGCACAGCGAAGGACAAGCTCGAGCGCATGGGCCGCCTTTTCTGGTTCACCGTCGAATTCGGTGTTATCCGCCAGCATGGCGAAATCAAGCTTTACGGCAGCGGACTGATCTCCTCACACGGCGAATCGAATTACGTCATACAGGGCGGCCCGGAGATTCGCGACTTCGACCTCGATCAGGTGCTCGACCAGCAATTTCTCGTCTCGGAGATGCAGAAGGTGCTCTACGCCGTCGAATCGTTCGACCAGATCTATGAAGCAGCCCAGCAGGCGGAAGAACGCTTAGCGTAAAGCCACGGCCCATTATGGAACGCGGGCATGCAGTTCCACGCCGGTAGCTTCCGCGCGAAAAATTAGCAATTCTTTTACGTGCCGTGATGCACAATGCAATTTGGGGGAAATTTTGCCGCGCATCCACTTTCATCTGCAACTGGCCGAACTCAAGGACAAGCTGCTGGCCATGGCCGCGCTCGCGCAGCAAGCCGTCGCATCCTCGGTCGATGCTTACCTGCAGCGCGACGAAGGCCTTTGCCAGTATGTGCGCGAGAACGAAACCGCCATCAACGCCGCGCAGCGCGATGTGGACGACATGGCCTACGATCTGCTCGCCAAGGAGCAGCCCATGGCCATCGATCTGCGCTTCATCCTCGCCGTCATCAAGATCAACGGCGATCTGGAGCGCATCGGGGATCAGGCGATGAGCATCGCACTCCGCACCCTTGATCTGATCGACGAAGGTGAAGACGTCGTGGACTTGCCCGTAGATATCGGCGGCATGGGTGACTACGCCGGGAAGATGATTCGCAGCTCGCTCCAGGCGTTGCTCGAAGGGGATTGCCAGGTGGCCGAGTCCGTCCGTGACATGGACGATGAGATCGACCGCATGAATCGCGTGGCACAAATTGAGCTCACGAAGGTGATTCAGGATCGGCCCGATGTAGCCCGGCAGGCCCTGCAGGCCATCATCGTCTCCCGCAATCTGGAGCGCGTGGCCGACCACGCCACCAACATCGCGACGGATGTAATCTTCTGGATCCGCGGCGCCGACGTGCGCCACCAGCTGACGCTTGCGGTCGATTAAGACGTTCATTTCGCCGTACACTAACGTTATATGGCTGGTTTGGTTCTGGACGGCAAGGCGTATGCGAAAGAGCTCGAAGTTGAGCTTTCTTCTAGGGTTAAAAAACTAAAAGAAAATAGCAGTCCGGACACCGACTTGGCCCCCCCCATACTCGCCACCATTCTGGTCGGAGCCGATCCCGCGTCCGCCACTTATGTTCGCATGAAGGGTAATGCCTGTCGCCGCGTCGGCATGGAGTCGCTCAGCATCGCTCTGCCCGAAGAGACGACCACACGGCAGCTCCTCACCGCTATCGACGATCTGAACGCCAATCCGCGCGTGCGCGGCATCCTGCTTCAGCATCCGGTCCCCAAGCAGATCGAAGAGCGTGAGTGCTTTGACCGCATCGCGATTGAAAAGGACGTGGACGGCGTTACCAGTCACGGCTTCGGCCGCATGGCGATGGGCGAGCCAGCCTATGGTTCGGCCACACCCGCCGGCATCATGCGCCTGCTTGCCCGATACGGCATCGCCATCGCCGGCAAAGAAGCCGTCGTCGTAGGCCGAAGCCCCATTCTTGGCAAGCCGATGGCCATGATGCTTCTCGGCGCGAATGCCACCGTCACTATCTGCCACTCGCGGACCAAGAACCTGCCCGAAATCGTCAGTCGTGCCGAAATCCTCGTCGGCGCCGTCGGCAGAGCGGAGTTCATCAAGGCCGCATGGATTCGCGATGGTGCCGTCGTCGTGGATGCAGGCTACCATCCCGGCGCCGTGGGCGATATCGAACTCGCGCCGGTGATCGACCGCTGTGCCGCATACACGCCCGTGCCCGGAGGAGTAGGCCCCATGACCATCGCCACTCTCATCGCGCAAACCGTCGAAGCTGCGGAAAAGGCCGTGGCTGGAACAACGGTCTAAGCGAGACGTCGCCCCGCCGCCGTGGCCGCCCACACCGCCGCATAGCCGATCACAACGCTCAGCAAAACCTAGAGCAGCGCGCTCGGAGTCCGACCATGCTGCACCAGCCGCATCGTCTCGTATTCAAATGTTGAGAAGGTGGTGTACGTGCCGATGAAGCCGATCGGGATCGCCTCCCGCCACGCCGGAGGTCGCGCATCGAGGACGGTCAGCACGAAGCTGATGATGAAGCATCCGGAAATATTAACGACGAAAGGGCCGCAAGGAAATCGTGTCCCAGTGCGCTCGTAGATGCACAGTCCAACCGCGTAACGCGCGATGGCGCCCAGGACCCGCCCGAGGCTACGCATAAATATTTCATCATCCGCCGAATCCTTTTTCACATGCGACAAGACACATGGAAACGTTCAGGAGTCATTGGCTGCCTGTACGGCAACGGTTGACCGGTCGTGCAGGACGCGAGTCTGCACAGCACAACCAGCAAGGCGAACTCCCCCTCCCCCTCTTTTAGCTTCGCGCCGGAGAGCCTGATTCGTCAAGCCTTCTTACCTTCCGATAGTTTCGAGCGATGGTCTATCTCCGTTCCATGTGACAACATGAAAGCGATAGGGGCGGACCGATGACAGGTTTATGACTTCGTCGGTGAACCGGTTAGTGCTATGCTCGATCAGCGATTCCTGATTCGCCTGCTGTCCAATCTGCGATATGCCGGCGAGGACGCGTAAGTATTAATCAGCCTCTCAGAGGCAGAAGGCCGGGCGCAAATTAGAGTAAAAGACGATGGACCAGGATTCCCGCCCGATCTCCTTGACCATGCCCCCAGCGTTTCGCGAAAGGGAACAAATCGGAAGGCCACGGACTGGGACTCGTCTTCGTCAGGGCAGTGGCATTTGCGCATGGCGGACGCACATCGGTCCGCAATCTCAGTTCTCCAGGCGGCGCCGAGACTATTGTGGAGCTTCCAAGTCTCGGGCGGTATCCCGATCCCCATTTCGCCCGTGTCGACACTGCTCACGAGCTGCGCTGGGGCATGTTGATGCCAACAAATAGGATGACGCCATCGTGACTTCTGTGCGACCCTCGATCAAACCCGATTTACTATTCTCTATCAAGAGCAAGAACAGACTATGCGCATAGCAGCTACAGCCACGGCGTTCCCCCCGTACTACTTCAAGCAGCAAGAGGTGGTGGACGAACTCAAAACCTATTGGGGCAAAGGCCCCGAGAGTGCAGCGGTGCTAGAACGCCTGCACGCCCGCACCGGTGTCGAGGGCCGCTACTTCTCGCGCCAGCTCGGCGACTATGAGGCTCTGGATACCTGGGGCAAAACCAATAATGTCTGGATTGAAGTCGCCATGCAGCTCGGCGAGCAGGCCATCGAGTGCCTGCTGAAGCAAAGTGGGCTCACGCGCGAGCGGATCGCAGCATTGTTCTTCGTGTCGGTAACGGGAGTCTGCAGCCCCTCCATCGATGCGCGCCTGGTCAACCGCATGGGGCTTTCCCCGCACATCAAGCGCAATCCCATCTTTGGCCTGGGTTGTGTCGCCGGAGCCGCCGGGCTCGCTCGTGCGGCGGACTATGTTCGCGCTTACCCGGAGCAGGTGGTCGTGTTGCTTTCTGTTGAGTTGTGCTCGCTCACTTGGCAGCGCAACGATATGTCGGTAGCGAACCTTATTTCCGCCGGACTCTTCGGCGATGGGGCGGCCGCCGTCCTCGTTGCCGGGGACAAAGTGCCGCTTAACGGCCCGCGCATTCTCGCCAGCCATCAGGTCTTTTATCCGGATACGGAGTACGTCATGGGTTGGGATATCTCCGAGAAGGGCTTTGGCATAGTCCTTTCGCCTGATGTGCCCAAGGTGGTCCGCGAAAATCTCGGCCGCGATGTCGATAGCTTTCTTGACATGCAGGGCTTGACCCGGAACGACATCGGTTCATGGATCATGCACACCGGCGGTCCCAAGGTACTGGAGGCATCTGCCGAGGCTCTGGGAGTGGAAAAGGAGGCCCTCGCGGTTTCATGGGAGGCGCTTCGCCGCGTGGGAAATCTCTCCTCCGCCTCAGTGCTCGTCGTCCTCGACGAAATCATGAAGCACCAGCGTCCCAGACCCGGCACACGCAGCATTCTCGCGGCAATGGGTCCCGGCTTCTGCGCGGAAATGTTGCTGCTGGAGTGGTAGAAGTCCCAACGGCGTTGGCGGGAAAAGGTCGATCGGTGCTGTACCCGCTTGAATGCTTCCTCAATCAATAGGACGTGCAGTTGGGCCTCAGGTCGTTTGAGCGAAATCGGAGAATGAAGACCTCCTGACAATCCACTGACAACCGTCGAGGATCATTCGCATAGCTTTGGGTTGGTGGGACTCTCTTTGCGCCTGTGCTGCTGGAATCCGGCTGCAGCAATGAACTGAGAGATTTCCCCCAATTCAGTGCGGTCTCCGATTCTCGGATGTTGATGACCCTTCCCCGGAAGGGTCAATTGGCAATCCGGAAGGATTGTTGAAGAGGCTGCAGGAAGGGTAGGGCTTAAGCGCGGATTAAATAGCCGCAATGAGTCGGGCTTTAGCCCTTTGGGAATGCCTTTTGCAGCGTCCAATCATCAGAATGACTAAGCTCACATCCGACGTATTGGTCGTGGGCGGCGGTCCTGCGGGCCTGGCTGCAGCTATCGCTCTCCGGCAGCGTGGAGCTGACGTACTGCTCGCGGATGCACTCGAACCACCAATTGATAAGGCCTGCGGCGAAGGCATGATGCCTGACTCGCGCCGCGAGTTGACCCAGCTCGGCCTCGAGCTCGACTCCCGCCACGGAGCTGCATTTCGCGGGATCCGCTTTTGTGATGACCACTCGACTGTCTCGGCGGACTTCCCTTCGGGCCATGGAATCGGCCTGCGCCGTGTCGCCTTGCACGCTGCGCTCGTAGATCACGCCCGCGAAGTCGGCGTGCGTATGCTTTGGGGAGCGCATGTCACTCTCGATCCCGGCCGGCCGGCGGCACTCGCCGGCGGGTCCGCGCACTATCGCTATCTCATTGGAGCCGACGGGCACTCTTCGCGTGTGCGCTCCTGGGCTGGTCTCGAAAACGGTAAGTTCTTCTCTCGGCGCTTCGGCTTCCGTGCTCATTACCGGGTTGCCCCGTGGAGTCCTTACGTCGAAATCCATTGGGGACCCCACGGCCAGGCCTACGTCACTCCCGTGAGCGCAGAGGAAGTCTGTGTCGCTGTCCTGACGCGTTTTCCCGGGACCACACGTAGCACCGAGATCCTTCACAGCATCCCAACCTTAAGAGAGAAGCTGATGCATGCTCAAATCACCACTCGCGAGCGGGGTGCAGTCACCACAACGCACCAGCTTCGTCAGGTCATTCGCGGACACGTCGCTCTCATCGGCGATGCCTCCGGTTCCGCTGACGCTATCACCGGCGAGGGCATGGCCATCGGCTTTCGGCAGGCGCTCCTGCTGGCCAGCGCAGTAGGCGATGACAATCTGGCGCGTTATGCCGCTGGCCATGCTGAAATTCTTCGCCTGCCCCAGCGCATGGCGCGCATCATGCTTCTTATGGATCGCTGGCACGGCCTTCGCAGAAAAGTGTTGTCCGCCTTCGCCCAGGATCCGGCCTTGTTTGAGAAGCTCCTTCAGGTCCACACCGGCGAAGCATCCCTTCCGCGACTCATTCTTGAATATGTGCCCCGGCTCGGCCGCCGTATGCTCCTTCAATCGCATGCGTGAACCGGAGAAAGATATGAAGTTCCGATCATCGAAGCAAGTCTCTCTCTGCGCCGCGTTGCTGCTCGCGCTCACTACCCTACTGCATGCGCAATCCGCACCCCCAAACGTCACTTTGCATCTCGACCCGGTCCGCACGGCGATTCACTGGACCCTGGCCGGGGCCCTGCACACCGTCCACGGAACTTTCCGGCTCAAAGGCGGCATGACAAGCTTCGATCCCCAAACAGGCGCTGCGCAGGGCGAAATTCTGGTCGATGTCACCAGCGGCGAGAGCGGCAACCCCTCGCGCGACAGCCGGATGCACAAGGCCGTACTGGAGAGTGAGAAATATCCGCAGGCCATCTTTCATCCCACCAAGGTGACCGGAGCTTTGAAAGCGGGTGCCACGCAGACCATCACTGTGGAAGGCACGTTGACCATCCACGGTGCCGATCACCCCCTCAAGCTGGAGATAAAAGTCCAGGTGGACGGACACGATGCAGTGGCAACTACGCAGTTTTCCGTTCCCTATGTAGCATGGGGGATGAAAGATCCGAGCAGCACGCTGCTGCGCGTGGGCAAAGAAGTAGCTGTAGATGTCGTCGCCAAAGGCCAGGTCGACGGTATCCTATAAAGGCAACGGGTGATAGGCGCGCTTCCCGTAATCTTTACGAGATTGCTCTACATCATCTGGTGAACTGCATCCCAGACATAAATACCGAGAATACAGGCGCCAAGTACGCAAGTCGCGCCAGTGGCAATGCGCACATAGGGTTGAATTCTATTTACTTTCGCTAGAATCTCGTTCTGTTCCTTTTTCTGGTGGTCGGCGCAATCGTCTAGAAAGATCTGGTCTTCTTCATAGCGTGTGATCGTACCGCGATACGCCAGGAGTATGAGGAGGATTGCCGCAACTCCGGCCCAGACGATCCACAAGATAAGCATGAAGCTCATAGAGCACCTCGGGATTCGAATTTGAGCCGGCTCCAGATACCGAGCGGGTCCGGTTTCCCGGGCTCGGGGGGTAGGGGGGCCGCTACAATGAATCATAGCTCCATTTTCGATGTGCTGAACAGTCAGGCTTTCTCATTGTGAAGTTCATTTGGCAACCCACCACAAATGAAATGACTCCATAATGGACATGTGCGCACGCCACTCGATGCCGCACGGTACGGAGAACGACAATGATTCGACAGGAAACGCTTAGCAGAGAATTCCGTCTACGCGGATGTGCAACTCTTGCCATGGGTGTCGCGTTGGCAGGGTTTGCCGGATGCAATCATCCGGCGCCATCCGATCAGCAACTGCAGCAGCGGGCCGCACAAACCACCCAGCAGGTGAAGCAGGGTGCTCAGCAGGTCGCTACGACTGCGCAGGCCGCTGCCGCCACTGCCACGCGCAAGGCCGACGCCATCGCCGCTGGCGTGAGGCAAGGCCTGCAGCGCGACCAATCGTCTCCTGGCGTCTCCTCTTCCGGCGCCGTCGACATTAACTCCGCCAGCCTCGCTCAGTTAGCCGCGCTGCCCGGCATCTCCGAGGCGCGTGCCCAGCGCATTGTGGACAACCGGCCTTACACCTCTCCCCACGATCTGGTGGGCAAAAGAATCGTCTCCGAGGCCGAATATAGCCGCCTTTCCGAAAAGATCGTCGCGCAGTAACCCTGGGTCTAAAGCAGTAGACCTGAGTCCAAACCTGAAACCGCATCATCTAATAACACATTAGTGCCTTGTGCTGGGCTTTGTCGGAGCGATAGACTGGAAGTAGAAGTTTTCCCGAGGATTCAGGAGATATTCATGGCCACAATCACCGCCACACCGGAAGCTGTTCAAACCAAGACGCCACCACTCATTCTGACCGAGCCTGCTGCTGTCAAAGTGCGCGAGATCATGGCGACCCAGGATCCGCTGCCAGCCGGCCTGCGCATTGGCGTAGTGGGCGGAGGCTGCTCCGGCTTCCAATACTCAATGTCCTTCGAGAACCAGGCTGGCATGATGGACAAGGTCTTCAACTTCGACGGACTTAAGGTCTTTGTCGACGCGACCTCGTTGATGTATCTGAACGGTTGCGTAGTTGATTATGTCGAGACGCTCGAAGCGGCCGGTTTCAAATTCGAGAACCCCAACACCAAGAGCACTTGCGGTTGCGGATCGTCCTTTAGCGTGTAACGCTTCTACACACAATCATTTTGAGATCGATCAAGACATGGCCTCGCTCACGACGGGGCCATCTTTATTACTGCGGCGTTGGCGAGCCCGGACCGCCATTGCCTGTTCCACTGCTGCCCGTGCCGCCACTGCCAATCCCGCCGCTGTAGGGAGTTGTGCCAGTGCCCGTGCCGATTCCGCCGCCCAGTCCACCCCCCACTCCGCCGCCGATACCGTTCGTCATGCCCTGGCCATTCACGTTCTGTGTTGCTCCGCCAAACAAGGTCCCGGCCTGCAACTGATCTTCAGCAGGGTCGTAGACAAATTCCCATTCGTTGTAGTGTTTCTGCTGCTTGTATTCCTTGATTGATGCTTTCGTATTGGGGATGGCGATGCCGACCATCGGGCCTCCTCCGAGAGTGGGATTCGTATTTCCCGTGCCCGAAGCCAATCCACCCGAACTCAGTCCACCTGAACTTGGTCCAGACGTCCCGCCCGCCGTCGAGCCGTCCGTGGAGGACCCGCCGGTCGAACCGGAGCTAGCCACTCCAGAAGACGAGCCCGAGCCATCTGTGCCGCCCGGCGTTGTCGAAGTGATCGATCCCATTCCTGTCCCGATCGTTCCAACTCCCCCCGTGCCACCGGCGCCAGTAAGTCCTCCCGGACCCATGGCGCCCGGCACGCTCGACCCTGCCGTAGTCGCGGTCGCGATAGGCTGGCCGAACAATCCCATCGCTTTCACATGGGCCTCCCCGAAATGGATGATCTTCCAATCATCTTTGCCCGTCATCGGATCGGTATAGCGCTTGCGCAAAAAGCGGACTTGGTTCGTATTCACCAGCTGATCGATTGACGAAGGATACGCATGAAACTTGGCGTAGTAGAGCTTGATCGCACGCTTGTATTGCTCACCTCGGTGAATCAGTTCCAGCTCCCTGTCGCGCTGGATCGATTGCGCCATCTTGGGTGCGGCAATCGCCAGTGTGAGCAGGACCAGGGCGACCAGAAACAACACGGCCATCAGAATGTATCCCGCTTCTGGGCTCGAGCCATGCCTGGCGTTCGCGCGGCGGAGAGATTGCGGCAAAGATGGCATCGGAGCGTAACTCAATTCTGAATCAATGGCAATGTTTGCGTATTCCTGTAAGGAATGTCTTCCACCTGTACCGAGAAAGGCGCGATCTTCACCACTCTATAGTGATGATCGACCACATCTCCCTCTTTCGCAATGAAGACATCATCTCCATGCAGCAGGAAAGCTTGCTTCGGTCCGGCCTGCTGTCCCGCATAGCCGAAGAACTTCAGATCAATCGGGGGAGGCGGAGGCGGTCCCGGCGGAGCTTGCGGCACAACAGACTGCGGCCGGATAGGTGCCTTCGCCACCTCGATTACCGGCGTCGAGAACAAAGAGAAAATATTTCGGCCCTTGCCTGTATATTCGAGCGACTCAGCCTGCGCCATCAGCTCGGGATGCAGGGTAGGATCAAGACTCGCCACCGATCCCGTAATCTTCGTCGCCTCATGCGCATGGCTTGAGGGAATCACTCTCTGCGGCGTGGCCGGCGCAACCGTAGTCGCCGGCGCTGTCGCAACCGCGGAGGCCGGTGCGGAAATTGGAGCCGGAGTCGTGCTTCCAGTAAAGAGACCTGCGACGTTATAGATCACGAGGATCAGCACTACCACACCCAGTCCCGCCGCGATCATCACTTTCTTCTTGTCTTCCGAGCCAATCTTCAGGGCCATCAGCGTGTACCTCCTTCGCTGGCGGTTTCGGTCTTGGCCGTATCCGGGGCATCGCTCGGCGGAGGCTGGTCAGCTGGATTTGCCTGCAGATACGTCGTGAGCCGCAAACGAAGATTCACCAGGCCGCCCTGCTGCCCGGTAAATGTGAGCCCGTCAATGATGAAGAAGTCGTGATTCTTGTCTCGTTCGAGATCGTTGATGAAATGCATCAGGGCTGTATAGTCGCCGCTGAGGTTGGCATCGATGCGAAGCTCAGTCAGCCCATCGGTCCCAGGCTTGGCCGTGTACTGCGACCGCGTTAACCGAACCTGATTTTTCACATCCGCAGCACCCAGCGCCTCCAGGATGGTCGAATAATTCGGCGCGATGCGTTTATCGAAAAAGCTCGTCGCGTCTTCGCGAGCCTGATCCACTTTTTGCGGCAACCCTTGCAGGTGCGACATCTGCGACTCGAGCTGCGCGTACCTGATTTGCTGCTGCTGGTAGCGCTCGGATTCGACGGCGCCAGCGGCATGTACCGCCAGGATCGCCTTCGTCCCTAGAAAAAGAACCAGCACTGCCAGTAAGGCTGCTCCCGCAATGTGGAGGTTAAGCACAGTAAAGAATCGGCGGAGGTTGTTCATTGCACACCCCGATTCTTCCGAGCTGTCGCTGTCTGCGCAGCGGCCTTCTTCTCTGTAGACGGGGCTTTCGCGGCACGTTGAGCTTTTTCAGCAGGCGAGGCGGCTCCTTCCAGCTTCTTCTCCGATTCGCCCTGCTTGTCTCCACCGAGTGGCCGGTATTCGGCAAGAATTTCGAAGTTTACCGGGATGGAGGCGTTGATCGGCTGCACTGCCGCGGTGGGACCGGTGGCTGTCGCCAGCGCCTCCCCGGCCAGCCTTGGCGATGCAAAGTGCCGCGATCCCTCAAGATTCTTTACCAGCTCCACCGCCCGATCTCGCGCCCCGCTCACCCGCAGGCGAATCGTCACCGTGCCGTCTTTGGCCACTTCCGGGTCAATACTCAACACCTGCACGCCTGTCGGCAGCACCGTCTCCAAATCGGTCATCGTCGCCGTCCAGGAGAACGCCTTGCGCCGGAAGAGCGAGTTCAGGAAATCCGATTGCCTAAGCACGGCGGCATTTTGCGGCTGGCTCATCAGCGCCTGGTAGCTTTGCTGTTGCTGTTGCAGCCCCCGCACATTGTCCTCGACCGCCTGTACTCGAGCCGTCGCATCCTGCGCCTTGTGCTGTTCCGCGCGCAGCAGCAGCCAGAGCGGCACGGCCAGCACAAAAAGAACACACATCAGGATCCGCAGCCGTTTGAGAATCGAGTGCACATCGACGTAGGGCTTGCTTGCAAGGTTTAGGGTGATCTTCATCAGCTTGCCAACGCCCCCACTACGCCCGCCACTAGTCCTTTAGGCATCGTGCCCATTGTCCCCATCGCCGGTGTTGATACCAGATCGCGGACTCTCAGTCCATCCACCTCCGCCGTCTCGCCCAGCACGCGCAGGAACTCCTCCGCTCCGCCCGGCCCCACGCAGTAAAGCACCTCTGGTGAGGAGTTCAGCGTGTCTTCAAAATAAGCCTGCGCCACAGATACGCTCTGCGCCAGCTCTTCATGATGCAGTTCATCGCTCACCGGCAACTCCAGCGTCCGGTGTAACAGGAGCTCATCGCCTGACGTGATCGCCGTTGTAAGCGCAAGCCCGCTGCGATTCATCACCAGCGCCGGATCGCTTGTCGTCAGCGCCGCCATCGCCGCCAGGGTAGAGGGCAGAACCACGCCCGGTTCATAGCCGGCCGCGCGCACCGCGCTCTCATACTCGGCACGGATTGTGGCCGGCATCACTGTCACCAGCACGTGCGTCTGTTCCCGCCGCCGATGCATCACCTGGTAGCTCACCGCCGCCTCGTCCACTTCAAACGGCGTCAGCTTACGCAACCGGAACCGCACGATGGGCAGAGCCTCCTGCGCATTGTCCGGAAGCGAATCGAAGTCCAGCATCAGCACTCGCACCGCCGCATCCGGAACTACCAGTGTCAGTTGCTTCTCTCGCGAGGCAACTTCGTCGAGAGCCTTCCCCAATGCCGCCGCCGCCGTCGCTGGATCGGTGAAGTTAGGCGCGGCCAAACTCGGCGTGACGATTCCCGCTGGCAGCGGCGCAAAACTCATCACCGCCTGTTCTTCCTTCTGCTGCCGGGCGGCAATTACGCCCTCAGGCGTAATCTCGCAGGCCAGCTTGGGGCGCAGCTTCGTATTGGGAGAAAGTATGCGAAAGGGAAGTTGCACTAGCGGGAAGCCTCGATAAATGTAACCTTGTTGATTTCCTTTAGCGTCGTCAGTCCGCGCCGCACGCGGTCAATAGCCGATTCTCGCAGGAACTGCATACCTTCCTGCTGTGCCAGCTTGCGAACTTCAGAGCTTGGTTTCTTATCCAGAATCATTTCACGAATCGGATCCGTAAGGTCGAGCAGCTCATGAATCGCCGTGCGCCCGCGGTATCCCGTACCGCCACACTCGATGCACCCCGTGCCCTCGCGGAAGTCAAAGTTTCTCCAATCCGCCGGATCGAAGCCGCTTGCGATCAGCATCTCGTCATCGTGATGTACCGTGCGCACACAATATTCACAAACCGTGCGCACCAGCCGTTGCGCCAGAATGCAGTTCAGCGCCGAGACGAAGTTGTACGCCTCGACGCCCATATTCAGAAAGCGCCCCAGCACGTCGACGACATTGTTTGCGTGCACGGTGGTGAACACCAGGTGCCCGGTCAGCGCCGCGTTGATTGCAATCTGCGCCGTTTCCTGATCGCGAATTTCGCCTACCAGGATTTTGTCCGGGTCATGGCGCAGGATCGAACGCAGTCCTCGTGCAAAGGTCAGACCCTTCTTCTCATTCACCGGAATCTGCGTAATCCCGCGAATCTGGTACTCGACCGGATCTTCGATGGTGATGATCTTGTCTTCGTCGCTCTTGATCTCATTCAGGGCCGCATACAGCGTTGTCGTCTTGCCCGACCCGGTGGGTCCGGTCACCAGCACCATCCCGTACGGCTCGCAGATGTAACGCCGGAAGCGCCGCAGATCGTCCTCATGGAAGCCAACCACGTCCAGCGTCAACTTGCGGAACTTCTCGCTCATCGATTCTTTATCGAGCACGCGCAACACCGCATTTTCACCATGGACAGTCGGCATGATGGACACGCGAAAGTCGATCAGCCGCCCCTTGTAGCGCACGCGAAAACGTCCATCCTGGGGTACACGACGCTCCGCAATGTCCAACTCGCTCATGACCTTGATGCGCGACAGAATCGTCGAGTGATGTTCACGCGCAATCGCCGCCATCGCCAGTTGCAGCACGCCATCGATGCGGTACTTCACCACCAGCGAATCGTCATTCGTCTCGATGTGAATGTCCGAAGCGCGCCGCTCGAGCGCCGTAAAAATCGTCGTGTCCACCAGCCGGATGATCGGGCTGATGTCTTCCTCCGACGTCAGTTTCTCGATCGAGATTGTCTCATCGGCGTCGTCATGCGCCGAGACCACGTCGAAGGTCATGCCCTCCGAAGCCTCGTCCAGCACGCGCTGGGACTGCTCCGTCTTCTTCAGCAAATCGGTGATCTGCGTCAGCGTGGCCACACGCGTTGTTACCCTTTGCCCCAGCAATCCGGAAATTTCATCGAGCACCATCAGCCGGCTCGGATCGCTCACCGCGATAATCAGCCTGTCGTCCTGCTGCTCCAGCGGAACGAAGTTGTACCGGAACATCATGTCCACCGGCACGCGCTTCATCAGTTCATGTTGAATGCGGAAGTGCTTCAGGTCGACGAACTCGCAGCGATAGCGCTGCGCGAGCAGTTGCGCCTTCTCTGTTTCGTCCAGTTCTGTCGGCAAAGTCAATACAGGTGCCTGTGCCATAAACCTTCTCTTTTCGCTCCGTCGAGCTTCGACTCATCGAGCAGTCCCCAACGAAATCTATAGGGACCATCGGTTTTGAAAGGGCACGGCTTTAGCCGTGCCGCTAAGCTGCTGCCGCCAAGTGGGGCTTTAGCCCCTGAGGGATGTTTCTGCCTCTCGTATCTTCAATATTCGACATCCTTCATCTGTTCTTGGATAGCTTATGAGAGTCTATCTTTGCTGAAAGTTGTTCGCGTTCCCCAGCGAAAAGATGGGCAGATACAGCGCTATCAGAATCACCACCACCACCACGCCCATTACGATCAGAATCGCCGGCTCAATCAACGAAAGCGACGCTGTCAGCGCCGTCTGCACGTCCTCTTCATAAAACTCAGCGACCGAGTTCAGCATCTGCGGCAGAGCTCCGGTCGATTCGCCCACCTCGATCATCTCCACGGAAAGCGGCGGAAAGACCTTGGTTCCCTGCAGGCTCTGGGACAGCCCTTTGCCCTCGCGCACGCTGCTCACCGATGAGAAGACAGCCTTGGCGATGCGTTTGCTGGCAATCGATCGCGCCGCCGTCTCAAGCGACGGCACCAGAGGCAAACCACCGGCCAGCAGCGTCGAAAGGGTCCGCGAAAACAGGGCCACCTGATACTTCAGCCAGATCACTCCAAAGACTGGCATCTTGATGCGTACGCCATCGATCCGGTCGGCGCCCGCGTCAGTCCTGCTCCATCGGTAGATAAGGAACGCGATCAACGCCACCACCGGAGCCACATAAAGGATGTAATGCTGCGCCCCCTGGCCCAGCGCCAGCAAAGCCAGCGTCAGGCTCGGCAGATTCGTCCCAAGCTGGTCATAAAGAGTCGCAAAGCGCGGGACGACGAACGTAATGAGGAAGACGAACAATCCAAACACCAGCGTGATGAGCAGCGCCGGATAAATCAGCGAAGCCTTAAGCTTCTTGGTAAACGACAGCGAAATCCGCTGGAAGGAAAGGAACCTGCCCAGAACCTCTTCCAGATTGCCGCTTCGCTCGCCCGCCAGCAGGGTGGTCGTATAAATCACCGGAAAACCACCCTGGGCCTCAAAGGCCGCCGAGATAGATTCGCCCGTCCGCACCCGTGCCGCCACATTCTGCAATTGCCCGGCAAAAGCCGGATTCTTCTGGCTCTTGGCCAGCATTTCGAGCGAACTCAGGATGGGCAATCCCGCCCGGATCAGCGTCAAAAACTGCTGGTTGAAGATGATGAACGTCTCCAGCTTCGCCTTGCGCCGGCTTCCCGTCAGCCCGCGCGGCTTGACCGAATAAACGTAGTACCCCGCTTGGGTAAAACGGTGACGCAGCTCATCGGCCGTAGCCGCAGACTGCACCTGCTGCTGCACGTGGCCACGCTCGTCGGCCAGTTTGATAACAAATTCCGCCATGGGACGCTATTTCAGGGTACCAGTTCCCGCAGCCGATAGACGCAGAACGCCACCAAACCGTTCATCCTGAGTCCCGATTCGAAGTTAATAGGACCTTGATCGAAAACCCCATCGCGTGCCCACATCCGAATTTTCGGACGCGGGTTTCACTTCCGCGCCGGTAGCTCTCCCAGCTTCGCAATCCTTCCCTCGGGACCCACCACCCACGGCAGACTCAGCGCATTCCAGTTCCCGTCATCGATCAGACCCCAAGTCTTCCCATCGTCGTAGCTCACATCCGACCCGTTTGTCCCGACCGCGATCCACGCCTTCGAGTCCCCATCCCATGCCACCGCCGACCGATATCCATGCGGAGGCCGTTCCGCCGCCGTCCAGTGCCCACCGCCATCGGCTGTCCAGGCCGCCGTGCCGAAGGATACCCCCGGCTTGGAGTAGTCCCCGCCGACAGCTACCCCGTGCTCGCCATCGCGAAGGGCCAGTGAGAATACGCCCGACGAGGCACTCCCTCCCGCCATCGGCGCCTTGCCGTGCTGGAAATCCCAGCGGCGCAAACACCCCTCAATATCATCGTGCGCCATGCCCATCGTGCAATCGAGTCCGCTGCGATAGATGAGCGGGCCGGCAGGCCCACTTGTCCCAAACCACGGCGCCTCCACTGGCCCCAATACTGGCCCGTTCAAAGCCATCGCGGAATTGCTCGCCGCAAATGCCCCCAGCTTCTGCCCGCCTGTACCCAGGTCTGTCGATTCGATCGGTTTCCATGTCGCTCCTCCGTCCTCTGTCCGAATCAGCACAAAGCGTCCATTCACTGGATCGCCTAGCAGAAATGCATTCTTTCGGTCCGAATACTGGATTGCATCCCAAAACCCATCCTTATCCGGATTCGTATAGAGCAGCGTCCAGTGCGAACACCCATCCGCTGTCCTGTATAGCCGCGACAGATCTCCTGGCCCCGACGACATCACCATGGCCGTCTTTTCATCCCACGCCCAGATCCCCCGAAAATCCAGCTTCTCCGCCCCCGGAGGCATCGCGCAGGTCTGCCACATGTAACCGCCATCTTCGGTCCGCAGAACCGTCCCATTCGTCCCGCTCGCCCACGCCACGCCGGCGCCGACGGCATGAATTCCGCGCAGACTAGCCGTCGTTCCACTCGACTGCATCACCCAAGGACCGGACGTTTTATCCTGCGCATGAAGCGATCCCGTAACCAGCAAAAATGCTCCGGTAATGCCCACCCGCAGCCGCCACTTTCGAACTGAACCCATCATGCCCGCATCTTACCCAAATTTAGCTGCACCATGAGCGAACTCTTCCGCGTCTACCAGCAGGAGGGAATACGAAAATCGCTTCATGAGGTCGGTGAATATGCGGCCATGCGCAATCCATACGGCTACACAGAGGAAGATGTACCCGCGGCTAGTTAAGGAAGTCCGCGCTGAAATGCAAGTCGAACGCGATCGCAAAGTCCGGGCAGCCGGATGATGGTGGTTGTCGACTCAAATATCAGCATTTCAGCACTGCACTTTGCAGTCGAAGCAGGGAATTCCTACGCGTGTGTTGGAAAAGGCGGTCAACGAAGACATAATCGCGACTTCGATGGAGCCTTTAACTGGTTGAGTTTACGCTCAAAAGAATGCTCGATCGCTCGATTTGCGTTACAAACCGTGGCACCATAAAGCTCTGTCGTGATCCCAACGACGATAAATTCCTCGAATGCGCTGAGCGCGCCAACGCCGATCTCATTATCGCCGGTGACAAAGACCTGCTCTCCCTCGGCGCGCACAAGCGCATCCGGATCATCACGCCCGCCCAGTACTTGAAGCTGTAAGCCCGTCCTAAACCGGCGGCATCCCCTCCACCACATTCACTCCGGCCGGCGCCGTAAACACAAAGCTCGCATCCGGAGCTGCCACATTCGGTCTCTCGTCCGTGAACAGAAAAGAATTGGTAATCCCGTCTGTCTCCTCGACGCGGATTGACTGGATTACGCCCTGGGGCGTCGCCGTCACGCTGAAGGCCGCAACCCGTTTCTCCATATTTTTTGGAATCCCCGTCAGCACATACGTTCCATCGGCCTGTGGAGCAATGGACAGCCCCGTCAACTCCTGCTCGAGCTTCGCATGTCCTAGCAGCAGCCGCAGCGGAGAGCGCATATCGTCCAGCTTCTTCACCGGAACGCGCTGCACCTCGGTGTCGCCTGGCGAGTAGAAATACCCATCGTGCCCGTCGAGAATGAAAAGCTTCCCCGCCGGTTGGGAGTACGTCCAGCGCATCTTTCCCGGTTTCTTCAACAGCAGCACGCCCGCTTCTTTGCGGTTCATCCCCATACCGTCGTATTGCTGGGTAAAGCGCACTTCTAGCGAGTGCAGGGAGTTGTAGTGTTGGTCGATTCTGTCAGTCAGCGCATTCGCCGTCAGCGGTTGCTGGGCCATGGCCAAACCCGGCCCTAGCGCCATCAAAACAGCCAGTGCCAGCCGCCGCCATGGGCGAGTGCGCAAGACCCAGCCCATCACTGCAAAGCGACTGTGCAGTTGGTGCCGCCCGCGGGATCGGCCTTGACCTCACCCTGCTGATCGATGCAAAAGCCGCGATGCCCGGTCTTGCCCACAGCCTGCGGAACGGCCGTCGCCTCATACCCGGTGTACATATCCTGATTGTTCACCGTAACCTTCGTGGGGTTCACGATAGCAAAGGTGTATCCGCTTTTCTGTCCGCTCGTCAGATCGCCCTGCAGCAGTTGCGCCGACTGTGGAGAGGGCTGCCCCGACTTGGGATCGCCCCCCAATATCCCCAACGTAGGGGCAAAGCCGCTGGCCGGATAATTCGTCTGATACTGAATCTGGGCCTGATAGATCGCCCGCAGCGACTGGATCGCCGAGGTCTCATTCGCCTGCATCTTCATGCCCGCGAAGTTGGGGATCGCAATCAACATGAGGATGAGCATGATAGAGATTACGATCAAAAGCTCCATCAGCGTAAAGCCGGCTTCCCGCCGTCTGCGAAGCTGACTTTGCAGCAGGGGAGCCTGTTCGCGGGTAATCAAATGCTTCATAAAGTTGGTTTTCATCCCTGAAGGCAGCATGCAAGAGCACCGCCAAACGCAATCCTAAAGGATTAAGACGCAACGCACCAGCGCAGCGCTCGCACTACAGCCATTAGCCATTTAGGGATTGGCCTGCCAAGCAATGTCCAAAACATTTCCTAATGGCTAATCCCTAATGGGCTAATGGCTGCCCCTAACACACTAGCCTGTTCCGATTCAGCTTCAGTCCGTCGAGCCTTCCCAGTAGCGTCACCGCCACCAGGTCCGGCTGGAACAGCGCATTGGCTGTGTCCATCACCTGCTCAGCAGTCACTTCTTCTACCTTGTCCAGAATCTCCTGCAGGCCGAAAAAGTAGTTGAAGTACATCTGCTGCCGAGCCAGGTTCGACATCCGTGACATTGAGCTTTCCAGCGACAACAGCAAATTGCCCTTCAGTTGGTCTTTGGCCCGGCGAAGCTCGTCCGGCTGCAGCAAATGGCCCTTCAGGCGGCTGAACTCCGCCATCACCAGGTCGACGACCTGTACCGCCTTGTCTGCGGAAGTTCCCGCATACACGCATAGCGAGCCCGTGTCGCTGTAGGGATTCAGATCGCTATAGATCGCATACGCCAGCCCGCGCTCCTCGCGAATCGTCTGGAAAAGGCGGGAGCTCATCCCTCCGCCCAGCACCGTATTCAGCACCAGCGTGACGTAGCGTGCCTCATCGGCCACTGGAGGTGCCGGCACGCCCAGGCAAAGCTGCACCTGTTCGAGCGACTTCTTATTCCGCAAATTGATTCTCGCCGTAGTCCTCGGCGGTGCATCCGGCTTGGCACTCGGCCCCGCCGGCAGCGAATCGAAGCGCCGCGACACCTGCTCCACAAAGTTGTCGTGCTCGATATTCCCGGCTGCCGAAAAAATCATGTTGCCGCCCAGGAACCGCCCACCGTAGAAGTCCATCAGCGTATCCCGCTCGAACCGCTTCACCGTCTCCTTGGTCCCCAGAATTGGCTTGCCCAGCGGATGGTCCTTCCAGAAGTTCTGAGTAAAGATCTCATGCACCAGGTAGTCGGGATTGTCCTCGTCCATCTTGATCTCTTCCAGAATCACGCCTCGTTCGCGCTGAATCTCCTCGCTCGCGAACACCGGATTCAGCACCAGGTCCGACAGCACCTCGAGCGCCGTCGGCACGTGCTCGTCCAGCACCTTCATGTTGAAGCAGACGGTCTCCTTGCCCGTAAACGCGTCCAGATTCCCGCCGATCGCGTCTACCTCGCGCGCAATAATCTGCGCAGACCTGGATTTCGTGCCCTTGAACACCATGTGCTCTACGAAGTGTGAAATCCCATTCACCTCCGCCAGTTCGTGACGCGATCCGGCGCCAATCCACACCCCCATAGCTACGGATCGGATGTGGTTCATCTTCTCGGTTAAGATCGTAAGTCCGTTGGAGAGGATCGTGCGGCGTATGTTTCTCTCGGTGTTGTCCATGAATCGCGCCCTTTCTTTGCTCTGGGCCTGTTGCCTGGGCTATTACTGTTGACCTGCCGGGTCTATCGTCCATCAAGAATGAGAACGCTGCGATTCGACGTTTCGATGCGCTATGCTGACACAACAGAATTCGGTGTTGCGATGACGTCAGGCAGGGAAAATACACTACCTATTTTAGACGCTCCCGGAGCCCAAGGGGTGCATCCTCTGTTCGGTCTTCAAAATCATCAACTTAGCGACCTGCTCCAGGAGTTTTCCGCTCCCGCCTACCGCGTCCGCCAGCTTTCC
>Ga0206959_10138_pt1 | contig 21342 bp, 16 predicted proteins | sample Alteio_BWOrgHeat_31_FD_152971 | JGI IMG/M metagenome (GOLD analysis project Ga0206959, IMG submission 152971) | Enriched cells from forest soil in Barre Woods Harvard Forest LTER site, Petersham, Massachusetts, United States -... | ecosystem: Environmental > Terrestrial > Soil > Temperate forest >...
TCAAATCGACGATTGCGAAGCTGCTCCACAAGGACGCTGGCGAGCACGACTTCTTGCGTGCTGCCACGGACCGTTAGGCAGTCAATGGGAGACATATACTGCCAGCCCATCGCGGACAATAACCGCAACGCGGGTATGTGCGCGCTGTATTCTTCTTTCGTTTCGGGCGTCGTGGTCATCGGGTCATCCAATCGCCGCCACCGGCGTGGCCGTGTCTTCCAACTTGACCCGGCGCTTGCCGGTGAGAAGCTGTTGGATGAGGGATTTTCTCTGGGAAACCAGTCGATCACGTTGTTGAATGCAGTTTTGAACTGATCGATCCGCGTTTGAGAGTACCTTTGCGATCGCGCATTGTTCGTCGTTCTCTGGCAATGTCAGCTGGATCGAGCCCAGATTAGCAGCGCTGATATGAACGATGGAATGCCCTTGAGCAAAACGCATTCGCTGCTTGACTACCGATGTATGGTTGAGAAGGTAGCCGAGATACTCTGGGTTGTTGCTCCTGGGGGATTGAACCAAGGTATCCCCGCCCGCGTACGCGTCCTCGTCTCCCACGTAAGCAACGCACTTGCCTATCTCTTCTGCTGTCTCGCCTGAAGCAGTAAAGAGGAGGTCTCCCTTACGTATCAACTGACTCTCCGCCGCGAACTCGGCAGGAATGAATGAAGTAAAGGATCGAACGACGCACTCGTATTTCGTGTAAAGGTCCCCGTACAGGACGCACGGGACACCTTGGGTTCCAACGTGGTCGCGGGAGAGACCCTTGCCTTTCCTAAACGGGCCAACAGACTTAAGCATCTTTTTCGTCCATGGCCGATCAAAACCCGGAAGCCGGCGCGCCCCGGTCAGAAGGTGATGACTGAGCGCCCGCTTGCGTTGCTGTCCATTCTCGATGAGCTTGCCCATCTTTTCTATGGCCAGATCCCAAGTTGCAAGAAGTTCGGCGATTCGGCGCTGCTCTTCAATTGGTGGCAGAGTGACTGGGATGAGTGAGAAGTCAGCGAAGTAGAGCCTCAGCCGGTCGCTGTGAAGACCGTAAGAGTATGCCCAGAGAAGGTGAATCATCCGGGCCGATTTGAAGAGATACGAGGCAAAGACCGAGTCGATTTCCTTCGTAGGTTTTAGAACTACGTATGCGGGGCTAACCAGCGCATCAAAGTGGGCGAGACCCGATGCGCCTTGCCACATGCGCATCATGTTGTAGGCGATGTCCAACTTGCGCACCAGCAAGTGGTCCTCAGGCAAGAGGGTTGTTTCCGTCTTGCGCTCAAGGGACTCGCGTAGGATAAGCCCGTCATTGAGCGTTACAGAAAGCGTTGGAAGCCCTTCGCGCCCCTTCTCGCGTCGGCTCTTGAAGACCTTCCCAAGCCGGGTAGTACGCCAGCCGTCAGGCGCCATAGCGAAGCTCCTTCAAATAGCCTTCCATCTCGGCTTCGATCTGGACCAACTCGGCCTTGAGCTTCTTGCGCTCCGCGATTACGGCTGCGAGGTCGATTTCCTGTTCCTCCTCGTACGTGTCCACGAAGCGCGGAACGTTCAGGTTGTAATCGTTTTCCTTGATCTCGTCGAGAGAGGCGAGATGAGCATATTTGTCCACATCCTTCCGGGCCTTGTATGTCTCGATGATCTTTGCGACGTTGTGTTCGGTAAGCTGATTCTGGTTTTTTCCGTCGTTATACTCGCGGCTGGCATCGATAAATAGAACGTTCTTGTCTTTCTTGTTGCGGCGGAAGACGAGAATCGCCGCCGGAATTCCTGTCCCGAAGAAGAGTTTCTCTGGGAGGCCGATGACGCCGTCGAGCAGGTTCTCATCAATGAGCTGCTTGCGGATCTTGCCTTCGGAGGCGCCTCGGAAGAGAACGCCATGGGGCACAACCACACCCATGCGACCGGTCTTTGGCTTCAAGACCTCTATCATGTGAAGAACGAAAGCGTAATCACCCTTGGTTTGCGGCGGCAGGCCACGACGAAAGCGGCCGAACTTGTCTGCGGCGGCGCTGTCATAGCCCCATTTTTCAAGACTGAAGGGCGGATTGGCGACGACCACGTCGAAATGCTTGAGCGCATCTTCGCTATCGAGCAGCTTCGGGTTCCGGATCGTATCGCCCCATTCGATGCGGTGATTGTCCTCACCGTGGAGGAACAGGTTCATCTTGGCAAGCGCCCAGGTGCTGCCGATGGCTTCCTGCCCGAACAGGGCGTACTTGCGGGAGCCGTTAAACCGGTTCTGGACTTCCTTCCCGCATTTCATCAGCAGGGAGGCCGAGCCGCAGGCGGGATCGCAGATTTCGTCGCCTTCACGGGGTTCTACCAACTGCGCGATCAGCTCCGACACTTCAGGTGGTGTGTAGAATTCGCCAGCTTTCTTGCCGCCTGTCGCGGCGAAGTTCTTGATGAGGTATTCGTAAGCGTTGCCGATAATGTCGAGCTTGCCGACGCGGCTGGGGCGGAGGTTTAGCTCCGGTTTAGAAAAATCCTCCAGAAGGTGGCGGAGGATGTCGTTCTTCTGTGCCTCGTCGCCGAGCTTCGTACTATTGAAGCTGATGTCCTGGAAGACATCCTGAAGCCTGTGGATGTTGGCTTCCTCGATGGCATGGAGCGCCTTGTCGACACGTTCGCCGTTGCCCGCCTCGAAGCGCCGCTCGTAGAGGGCGTAGAAGCTGGCGTCGCGGGGCAGAACGAACCGCTCGTTCTTCAGCATCTCTTCGATCAGCTTCGGCTTGTCACCGTACTGCTTCTTGTACTCGTCGTAGTGGTCTTGCCACACGTCGGAGATGTATTTGAGGAACAGCAGCGTCAGGACGTAATCCTTATAGATACTGGGATCGACAACGCCGCGAAACGTGTCGCAGGCTCCCCATACGGCCTGATTGATCTTCTTTTGCTCGATTTCGTGGTTGGTCATGTTGATCTCCTTGATGTTCCGTTACTCGACGTCCAGTAGGCCCTTCGCCAAAAGCTCCAATTCCCGCTGCCTGTTTTCGATTAGCTTTCGAATCAGGTGTCTCTCTCTCCGCGCCGTCTCGGCTAGTCCCGCGATGAGGCGCTGGCGCTCCACACCCGGAACAAGCAGGATTAGGGTTTCCAAAACCTGGCGCCGGATGCTTGTGATGTAGCTGCCTGTTGCCGACTGCGCGAAGTATTTTTGGGCTCTTGGCAGGTTCATCTGCCAAGCCAGGAATTGAGGCACGAGGGCGTCGCTTGCCCGAATTAGAAAGAAGTGGGGGGAGCAGACTGACTTGGGGGGCGGCTGATCCACGCACACTGCAACATTGCGTTGGCCACGAGCTGAAAACAGGACGTCGCCGGATTTAAGCCAGTCCGGTTCGCGCTTGCCTGTAAGCTTTGTGACTGCAACACTCGGCCAATCGATACCGGTTTCCACGTCGACATTCTTGATCTGAACAACGGCCACGTCGCCACCTGGAGTACTCCGCACGGCATCGCGGATCGGATGGCCGACTGTGATCATCGCCACATCTTTCAAAACTGTCTGCATCATGTTGTATGATGCGATTTATTTGTAAAATTGTCAACATAATAATTGCGTCATACGAGATGACGCTTTTGCATCATGATTCGCTTGGAAGGATACACCACAATACGCTTGAATTAATACAGCATAAAAAGCTCGGACTCACACGGCATGATATGCTTGAAACAGTCCGAGAGGAAGTCTCCAATGGCCCAGCCGAATGAGAAACTTGCAGAATCTCTAAGCGCCCTTCGCGAGTTGCAGAGGGCGGGCCGTCGCGTATTTCAGTCACAGGAACTCACTCGTCTGGATCGCGAGCGCCTACTCGAAAACGGGTTTTTGAGGGAGGCCATGAAGGGGTGGCTAATTTCCTCCAGCCCGGATGCGAGGGAGGGGGACAGCACCCCTTGGTACGCCTCGTTCTGGGAATTCTGCGCCCGCTATTGCGGTGAGCGCTTTGGCGACGACTGGCACCTGTCGCCAGAGCTGTCTGTCATGCTTCACGCGGAGAACACGGTTATTCCGTCCCAGGTGATTGTCCACAGCTCCAAAGGGACCAATCACAAGATTGCTCTCTTGTTCGGAACCTCGCTCTACGATCTAAAGCTCGCGCAGATGCCAGCAGCGTCCGACCTGATGACGCGGGATGGCCTTCGTATCTTCACGCCGGCGGCGGCGATCATCCGGGTTCCTGAGGGATTTTTCAAAAGCAATCCCATTGAGACACAGGTCGTCCTGGCCAGCCTGCGCGATCCATCCGAACTGCTGCGCCGCCTCCTCGAAGGAGGGCATTCAGTTGTTGCAGGCAGGTTGGCCGGAGCCTTTCGCAGGATCGGACGCGGCGAGATCGCTGACGAGTTCGTCAGCACAATGAAAGCGGCCTCTTTTGATGTGCGCGAAAACGATCCGTTCGCAGCGGACGTACAGGTGGCCTCGCCAACTGTGGCTCATCCCATTGTGGGTCGGCTGCAAGCAATGTGGCAATCGATGCGCACATCCGTAATCGAGGCGCTTCCGCGCGCACCAGGTCTCCCACAAGATCGGGATGCTTACATGCGTCTTGTCGATGACATCTATCAAAGCGACGCCTATCACTCCCTTTCAATTGAGGGCTATAGCGTCTCGATGGAGCTGATCGAACGAGTGAGGGCGGGAGACTGGAATCCGGAGAACCATGAAGCCGACCGGCAGAGCCGGGACGCCCTTGCGGCGCGTGGGTACTGGCAGGCATTCCAGGTCGTGAGAGCCAATGTGGGAGAGATCATCGCGGGGGCGAATGCAGCCGGTCTCATTCGCACATCTCATCGCGGGTGGTATCGCGAACTCTTCCAGCCCTGCATTGCGGCGGGCCTCATTCCCGCAGCAGCCCTCGCAGGCTATCGCAACAATGCGGTCTTTCTTCGTACGTCGCGCTACGTGCCACCGCGGTGGGAAGTTGTGGGCGACGCGATGCGCTCCCTGTTTGAACTGCTGGAAAACGAACCGGAGCCAGGTGTTCGTGCGATTCTCGGTCACTGGATGTTCGGGTATGTCCACCCGTACCCGGATGGCAATGGAAGGATGGCTCGCTTCCTGATGAACGCGATGCTCGCCTCGGGGGGCTATCCGTGGACGATCGTTCGAGTAGAGGATCGCAAGCAATATCTCGCTGCACTGGATAGCGCCAGCATCGAACAGGATATCCGGCCTTTCGCGGCTTTTCTCGCGCAGCGCGTTCAATGGTCTGTGGATCAGGCAAATGTGCAGTTCGATCAAACCTCAGACTTTTGACGATCGGACCGACCGGACCTGCAGAGCCTGCAGGACCAGCTAGACATACGAGCGATACCGGGCGCATTCACTCCCTGTATCCACCGCATTCGTGATACGATCTAAACCTTGAAAGAACCCATAAGAGCCAGAATCGAGCGATGCGCTGCGGAGGAATTTCCGGGCTGCGTGGTGGTATTCGACGATAGTCGAGCCAGCTTCGTTCGGTTCAGGATCGAGACGGCAGGAGGCGGCACGGTACTGACAAATGCCTCCCCAGATTTCCTGCCTTCTGAAATTGAAGACTGGAGCGACGACAAGATGAAGCAAGTCCTGCTTCACCTTTGTGGCCGGTAGCGAATGTGGTACCGGAACAAAGCGGAGTGGGTCATCCTTTGGATCGCTCGCTAAGTCACGCTGCTCTAAAAATCAACTCGTGTTTTCATTCGTACAGCAACTGTACAGCAGATCGCCTGAAAACACTTGCCCCGACGACCGGGACACCAATAAGTCACGAGTACGGAAACCACCCGCGATCAAGGACTTGGCTGCGTCAGAAGTACGCCGATTTGTGTCCGGAGTTGGCCTATTACAGTTTCAAAATCGGGAAGCCCCGGCACAAGGGGACCCAGCCATTGGTCCCAAGTTCTCTCCACATAGTCCAGCATCGGTGGTAAGAAAAAATCATCGGGGCTTTCAAAGCCGACGCCTCTGATCGCGCATTTGGCCCTCAGAAAGGGAGTGAAATTTTCCAAATCCAATTCGTGCGGGTACGCGCCGAGGACACGCCACAAATCATAGTAATCGCGGGCGCGAGAGCGACTCCAACCGCGTTGCGCCAGTTTTGCTTGATGCTGAAGGATCGCGCGGAGTTTCTCGGCAATAATTTCTTCGAGTGTGTAGGTCGCAACTACGGTATCGAGCGGCTCTCCATAGTCATGAAGGACCGCTCGCTGGACGGGGGACCGGAGCAGGTTTTCGTCGACCGAGACTTCCACAATCACGCGCGTGTGAGGTTCACGATGCCAGGGAAAACGCGCCTGGACGGCGAACGCCTCCTGTCCGCCCGGATGAGGCTGTTTTTCGGTGTAGCGTTCACACGTGATGTTGACGGGAGCATAGTCGTTCAGCAGGTTCGCAGAAATGTCCACCGCCTCGCGGATGGCTTTTTCCATGCCCTCTCCTGTTGGAAAATGTCCCACGCCAGTAAAGTCCAAGTCCTCCGAAAAGCGATAGTCTCCGAAGTAACACTTCTTAAGGGCTGTCCCGCCCTTGAACACCAGAGTTTCTCGCAGCTCTGGGACGCGCACGATCCCGGCCAAAACCCAGGAAAGGAGGTAGTCGCGTTCCAGAACTTCCCACGGCAACCCCAGGCGCTTGCGTTCTGCTTCCAATCGGGAACGTAGAGGCCTCACGACACTTTCCCAGGTAAGTTTTCCTGAATCATCCACCGCCGGTTACGGGTACCCGCCCGTGGTCCTGTTGGATCGAGCTTTGTATACGCCGTGGCGGGAAGTTTCAGGAGCGGGTCCAACATAGGCATTTCTTCACCTGGTTGTTCAAGGACCCAACCAAGGCGCTTGGCCGTTGCCACATCGAAACGCAAGGCATAGTCGACTATCCGGGCATGATCGAGTTGGGTATGGCGCAATTGGAAGGCATGGAGCACTTCGCCAAAACCGCCGCAATACTGCGGCATCGATAAGCCATCCAGCAAGGTTCGTTCCGGATCGGTCATGTTCACGCGAGCCTCGGCAACCCAGACCTTTTGGATTCCAAAAAACCGTTCCGGCTTGACCTGAACGAACTGATAGATTGCCTCGCCAATGCGATATCCGGACTCTTTCTCTTGTTGTCCGCGAACACGAGGAATCGCTCTGCCGGTGGTCGTGAGCACAAAGACCTTCTTGGGTATTTGCTGCGTCATTCCGTGATGCTGCATCGCGGACCAGTGGCTGATGGCTGCTGGATTAACAAGAGCCATGGCTATCGCAAATTCATGCGTTGGGGGAATTCCCGGAAGTGACGAGGAAATTGCGTAAAGTCCTCCGCGGACGCGAGTGATCCAACCATCGCGGCGTAGATGGTACAACGCTTCGGTGAGGTAAGATGGCTTCAATCCAACGTCGGGGCTCAAACGGCGAGCGCGCTCAATGGAGAAGATGCGGTCGCCTTCAGAAGCCAAGCGCCGAATCAGTTCGATGCCGACTTGGGAATGCTTGATTCTGGTTTTCATTGGATATTGTCCAAGTATTTCCATACTAAATCCACCATTGAGGGGATTCTATCGGTAAAACTAGGATATTGTCAAATTTTTGCCATACATAAACCGTTACCACGCTTAGCTGTGCCAAGCCGTTGATGGCACTCCTCAGCTATGACGGCGGCTTGATCACCGCAATCAGAGCGGACTGAAACTCCGTGATCGAGTTCATCGAAACCCGCAACGTCTGCTCAAACCAGCAGCACTATTACCTGCCGAACTCTGACTCACTTACGTTCACTCTAAAAGAATCAGGGTACTTCTGTCGCCGGCGGCACGGTCAGGTGAGGCGATTGTGCAGCGTGAAGCACCTCAAATGACTGCGCAAGATGCGCGATCGCATCGGTACGGCCAACGTCAAGCAACCCACGCGCTTCCAGAATTGCAAGCAAATCTTCTGGTACCACCAGCTGCGTGAGCACCTCGTAGCCCTCCTGAGTAAACGCCGTCCGATCAAAGTTGGCGAACGGCGCAAGGAGCACCTCCGCCATATCGGGTGCGGCCTTGAGGACGGCACCGACGTGCGCCTGCACGGGCTCACGCCCCGCGACGTCGCCCCAGACGCGCAAGAGCGGAATGAAAGTATCCGGCCGCCCCACCACGAGGGACGTGATGGCAGCATAGCTACCGATCCGTTGCGCCAGGATTGCGCGCAAGTCCTGCTCCTCGTTAAGCGAAACAATTCGTTGCGTCTCGTGCTCGTTGCGCTGGAGTTGCATCCAATCAAAACACGTTTTTGCGAACGCCAGTGGCTGCGCATCCGTGAGCACTGCCTGTAGCAACTCTCTTCTTTGCGGTTGCGGGAGACGGCGCGCGACGTCGCGAATGACGAGGCCGGCAGTGTTTGATACGCGTGACCAGTCGCCGGGCGGATCGGGAAGGAGTGCGCCGTTGCGCGCAATGGCACGGCAGACCGCCATTCCGGCATCGATGGGGGCTTCTTCGAGATGCGCGTTGAGCTTCAAGAGCGTCGTTAAGATCTCTCCTTTCTGAAGGAGCGCGGTGTATGCGGTGTCCGCTGCCGCGTCCGTCATGGACGCGCTGGCCTTGAGGTAATCCTTGATGTCTTGGTCGGCGATGTCGCCTGCGGGGATGGAGCAGGAGAGGTAGCGTTTGAGGTAGTCGCCGTCTGCGACCCGTTGTTCACGTCGCGCTCGTTCGGGATTGGTGCTACCGTACTTTCCGCTGCGCAGCAGGTCGTGTAACTGCGGGAAGAGTTCGGTCAGCAGATGGTGAGCGTGGTCGCGACGTTGCGCGGGAATTTCGTTGAGTTGTGCTTGAATGGCGGCCTGGCTTTGTTTCCCGCCTTCGATGGCTTTGGTGAGGTCCCAGCCGAATTGACCGGTGTAGAGCGGCGGTGACGTTCGGAGGTGTTCGTGCAGCAGGGGGTGGAAAACCTTGAGGGCCTCGAGGAGGAGCAGGTCGACCGGGTTGATTTCGCCTGCGAGGAGGGGGAGTGCGAAGGCGACCGCGTTGGCGTAGAGTTTTGCGACGCGTGGTGTCGTGAGGTCGGGCGCGATGGCTTGGATGAAGGTGAGCTGGAATTCTTTTTCCTGTGCAGCGCTCAGCGTGATTCCCGCGTCGGCGACTGCTTGTTGCAGCAGGTCGAGGCAGAGGGTGGTGAGTGCTTCGTGGTCCGCCAGGGGCAGGTTGAGGTTGACTTGGATAATTTTTTCGAGGTAGTCGTATCCGGCGCGGTGGTCGCCGGCGCCGTATTGTTCGCTGATTGCTTTGGCAACGACGTTGCGGTCAAAGGCGAGGATGTAGCTGACATTGGTGAAATTGGCAGTGAGTTTGAGGAGTTTGAAGACGGCTTGCGCTTCTTTGCGATCGAGGCGGTCAATGTCGTCAATGAAGACGACTACGCGGATGCCTGCTTCTCGGAGGAGTCGTTCGATGCGCTCGCGTTTTTCTTCGAGCGGGATCAGACTGAGGATCTCGCCGATCTTTGGGATCGCCTTTCCGCTTGAAAGTTTGGTGCCGTGGAGGTCGATGGCGAGTTCGCCGGCGACTTCACCGTATTTGCGGAATGCGTCCCCGATTTTTTCTTTGGTGGTTTTTGTTGGTTTGTCGAGGGCGGTGGCGATGGTGTTAAAGAAGGTGAGCAGGAGGGTTGCCTCGTCGGTAAACCGCCAGGGGTTGAACCGGACGGGTACGACGTTGGGCAAAGTCTGGAGTTCTTTGTCGATGAATTCGAGGACGCTGGTTTTTCCTTCGCCCCAGACGCCGTGGATGAGAACCACAATGCTGCTGGGATCGCTGCGCTGGGCGATGGTTTTGGCGATGCGTTGTGCAAACGGGTGCCGCTTAAAGCGATCTTGGGCAGGATCCACGATGGGCAGATCGGGCGCAAAGACGCGCAGTTGCTCCGGCTTCGGCGCGTCATCCTGATCGGCGGATCTTCGAAAAAAAATCATGGCTGGTACTGCACTGGACAGCCAAGGTTCTGTAGTGGAAGGTCTGCCGGCCTGACCCCGTGTGGGTTGAACGGCCAACGGCTAGCCAGTTCCTGCGAGAGCGCCCCCAGTTCTGCCGGAGAGAGCATGCCGGCATCCGCGCCCAACTCGTCACGCCACGCGTCATTGGCCAATGGTTGGCTGCTGAGGAAGAACTCGTAGCTGCACCGCACGCTTATCCGGTTAACCGGGTCGGCAGAGCATGCATCCCCGCTGTCATAGAAACGCTTCCCGACACCGACGTTCCGTGTCGAGACACGGATGCCCTGCTCGCCGCGACGATACAACCAGAGCACTTCGTCATTGCCGCCCGCCGGTTGGGCAAATCCGCGCAACAAAAACCGGGGAATCGTATGCTGCCTAACACCACTCATGCATGCAATGCCTTAAAACATTTTTACTGTGAGATGATTTTAGCAGAAAAGCGTCGCCTCTCTTTCGCCCTGCAGTCGCACTGCCTGTTGTGGTGACCTGAGAGAATTTGGGAAGAGCAGGCGCGTGAACAGACCACGTGAACACAAGATCGACGAGCGTGGGAACGCGCTATTCCGTGCGGCATTTGCCGATTGGGGCGTTAATCCCAGTGAAAAGGATTATGGCTGGGACTACATCGTCGAAGTATTCCGCAACGAGCAATCCACGGGTATGCTCTTCGCAGCGCAGCTAAAGAGTTCTGAACGGACCCGATATTCGCGGAAGCAGGATTTTATTACGCAGCCACTCAAAAAGGCGGCAGCGGATTACCTTGCGCGCCAACTGAAGCAACCGACATTTCTCTTTCACGCCGACGTCAAAACGAAACGGTTGTTCTGGAGCACAATTCAGCTTGACTCCGCGGTTCTTGGGACGCTCGAAAAAGGGACGACGCGAGGTCTCACGGTTCGGATCTCAACGGCGAATGTGCTGCCAGACGAATTTGAACGCTTTCTGCGCGACCTTCGTGAAGCGCAAATGATTGTGTTAAGCCGATCACTTCGGGGCGTGGAACATGATCATTTCGTCGCGGCCATTCGGCGCCAAGGTCCGCAGCTGATGGCGGACGTGGCCGAGAATCTCCACGAGACGGCATTTCGTGTCGAAATGCAAACGGCGCACGAGGTCTTCCGCGCCGGCAAGTTGCGCGAGGCGATCGAACGGCTTAAAGCCATCCTGTTGAACCCAGCGGCTTCTATTGCGATCCGGTTCAATGTGACCAGATACTGCGGGCAATTGGAGTGGATTGAGGTTAATCGGTCTCAACAGCCGCAAATGGCTGGCGCTGAGCGATTGCTGGCGACCGCGCAGGAGCTTTGCCGGATAACGAAGCGCGGTCCTGCTTCGCTCAAACTGTTCTCCATCATGGATCGGCTTGCCGCTGAATTAGGCATTCTCGTCCACCGATACATTGGCGTGCTCATGATCTGGCGATCCCATGCTAAACAGGGTAGCGATCCCCTTTGGTTGACCATACTCACCTTTCGAGCAGCCAAGGAACTGACGAACGCCAACCGGAAGTACCGGCAAGTCCATCGGCTGATGGCGTTGGCGGCCCAGTCGCCGTATCGCTGGATCACGCCTCGCGCGATCGTGCGGACTGCGGTCGAGTTCGCAAAGTTAGCGGGTGTCCTGAGCGCATCCGATTTTGTCGGCCTGGCGAAGCCCTATCGCGATACGGCTTTTGACCTGTTTCAGTTTGCTGCCAGCGTGGCGGTGGAGACTCACAATGAAGAGGAAGTCCGTGACGCGACCATGCAGGCGCTCATGATTGAGGATGTTGCCAATGGGCCGGTCATGCAGTGGGTGCGCTCAACAATCGGTCTGCTTCCGGTGAACAGCGAGGTGCGAGAGACGTCTGACCGACAGATCGAACGTTTTCTCCAGCGTCTGCAAGGCAAGCGGTTTGATAATGATATCCAGACCACGTCACGGCAGGTTCACCAAAACATTTTGAGTGGGCTGGGGTATGACCCCGCTGCGGAACCCTGGGCAGGGTTGATTGACCTTGCCATTCAAGATGAAGACCCGACGCGAGTGCTGAAAGATTGCAACCATACCTTCATATTTGCCGGACCTTCAGACCCGTTGCTCAAAAGGCTGGCGCTTGAGCGGGCCGGACCGAAGGTTCTCTGTTGTACCCTCCACGGTTACATGACGGGCGGGCCCGATTTCGATGGGATCAAGGCACAGTTCGTCGCACGTTACTGCGCGTCCTGTCCTGATCGATCTCCCCGAGCAGACGACTGGGCGCATACCGACGAATGGCAAGAGGCGGAGAACCTGCGCTGGAGCAGTTTGGGAGGGTAACCGCTGTGCGTTGGCATGTCACCGACAAGAAATGCTGCGTGGAGTGCTTCGAGGATGCCACGCTTCGCCGGTTGGCGCAAGCGAAATCGACGGAAAGTGGCGCGTGTCAGTACTGCAAGCGCCGTAACCGGGCACTGGTGAATGTCTACGAAATGGCAGGCGCCTTTTCTTGTGTTGTCGATCTTTACGCCCCTTCAAATGACGGCGATCCGCTGATCGATTTGGTGCAGGCTGATTGGGAGCCATTTTCCGAACGTCTCATCGAACGCGAGGTCGCCAGCACGTTGCTGGACGACATCCTCCTCGCCGATTGGGATGATGACGACGGAGACTCGCCGATCATATCGACCGAGTTCTACGTCATGCGACGGCCGATGGGTTATGGCGACCAGTTTGACGAATTTATTGTCACCGTTGGCGATGACGAAGGCGCTGTCCCTGAATTTGATTCGGTCCTGCTGGAAGACTTGGAACGTTGCACCGAGCTTTTGCCTGCAGGTGCCGTACTGCACAGAGCAAGAATCGGTTATGCCGTGACTGAAACGGGGCGGCAGCTACCTTGGGCGGGCGATGCCATTGGCGCCCCTCCTGCCCCACCAGCCGCCCGTGCGAACCGCGCTGGCCAACACGTTCTCTATTTGGCTTTCGAGGAGCGAACGGCGGTAGCCGAAGTGCGGCCCGCCCTAGGCCACGTCGTCTCCGTCGCCGAGTTTACCCTCAACCGCGACATCCGAACGCTAGACCTGACCCATACTCCACCGCCCATCAATCCGTTCGACAACCCCGACAGCATGAACGCGTATTGGATCGAATTCTACGAGCTCGTGGACCGATTTTCGGCTACCCTCTCTGAGCCGCTCGAACGCCAGGACATACCTTCGGATTATTGGCCGTCCCAACGCCTTTGTCAGTACTTCCAGGATGCGGGCTTTCACGCCATTCGTTATGGCAGTGCAATGCAGCCACGCGGCGCGAACCTAGTATTGTTCGATCCGACAGCAGCCGACTTTTGCCGATCACACATGAAGCGCATCCGTGACATCTCGATTACCTATGGCGACTTCGGGCATGCCGTCACGGCGAGGCAAGAATCAACTTTCGAAGCATTAAAGGACGACACACCGACAACGGAGTAAACAGAAACCATCCAAATAACCACCATCACCAAGACTGACAGAAGAGAACGGCGAGCCATTGCGCACTCCGCTCCTTCACAAAACGCCCAAGGGAAAAACACTTTTTCGTGGAGCTGACGAGCAATTTGTCTACTTCTGGCGGCACGTCGGTGCCAATCTCGATTCACCGATGGCTGGCTCGTATTTCCAATAACCATGACCGCACAGGTACTATTACCAGTGCTCGTTGGGGTGGACGTTACGACCACTTCAATCACCAGAAAGTCTAGCCGTACTCAGCAGCAACTACCGGCTATGCAATTTCGTCCTGCGATATATTTGGTCAATGATTCCTGAAAATTACGAGGAGCAGCTACTTGTGCAAAATATTGATGCCAAGGGCCAAGCAGTTCTTGACGAGGGCGAACCCTGGTCGGAATGCGTCCTCGTGTTCACCACCGACCCTAACCCGACGGATCGGGAAAAACAACTGATGGACGAACGACTCCGATACTGGGAACGGCGCATCAGAGAGAAAAACGGAATCGCGCCGCTTCCATAATTGCGTCGACAAACATTTCAAGGCGTTACCCCCAGCTCAACGCAGTACCACCAGGGAGACAGGCCTTTTCTCGACCGCACGTCTGGCGTAAAATAGACGACGAAAGGTCAGGTCTCGGATCGGATGAATCAGAATGACATGGATCGCTATTTTTGGCGGACCGGTCACCGGTGGAGCGGCGACAATCGCAGAGAAAGCATTCAGCCCAAATGGGCGCGATTGAACGGTCGCGTTCTCTTGTTTCTCATCGTCTGCGGCGCTCTGATCCAAGTTCTCCTTTTCCTGCGACGAACTTCCTAGCCACAGTAGCTGTAGTTACGCGTTTTTTTTGTCACTCTCTCCGCTCTGTGGATCTCGAGCGAACCCTCTCCCCTGGCCCCTAGATTTAGGGATTGCGCATGACAGGGTGAGACCTTGCATGCGGCTGACATCGTTCAATCCGGGCAACCGCTCGCCGTGCCATACTCGTTCCATCGCACGATTGTTGGGCGTGGGAATGGCAGCAAGAACCCAGAATCCGAGCCTCAGGAAAACGGGCACCGAAAACCCACAGTGGTACATCCGTCCCTACGTGGATAAGCTGCAGCCGGACGGCTCGCTGAAGGGCCTTCAGGAACGCGTCTATCTTGGCAGTTGCGCCGAAATGACGAAGCGCCAGGCTCGGACCGAAGCGTCGCGAGCTATGGCCAGAATAAACAACCGTACTGCCGTCGTGCAGGCGCAAATCCCTTTCGGCGAGTTCTTGAACGAATATACGCGCAGCTTCATCCTCAAACCGGACAATCTCTCTGTCTCAACGCAGGGCAGGTATTTGTCGTTCATTAAAAATCATGTCAGGCCGGCCTTCGGCGAACTGCTGATGGCCGAAGTGACAACCCGGAGGATCGACGAATGGCTGATTGCTAAGGCGAACGCCAAAATGGCCTGGGCGTCGCGAGCCTCCCTGCGTAATTTCCTGTGTGGGGTATTCACCCAAGCCACGAAATGGGGCTGCTGGCGTGAACGCAACCCCGCGATGGACGTCTACGTTGGAAAGCAGCGTGGGGTGCGCGAAAAGCGCAAGCTAACCGACGGACAAACGCGCGCCTTGCTCGCCGCTTTACCGGGAGACGTCAGGCTCATTTGCATGGTGGCTCTGTTTTGCACGCTGCGAATTTCCGAAGTGTTGGGCTTGCAGTGGAAGCACATCGACTGGGAGCGGGGTGTCCTAATGGTGCGGCAGCGGTTCTATCGCGGCGATCTCGATGTTCCGAAGACCCGCAAAGCCAAACGGGACGTCCCCTTGGGCGAACTGATAAAGAACCTCCGCGCTGTTTGGCCCGGTCCGGGGCACGACGATGATTTTGTCTTCAGCGTAAAAACGGTGCGTGGCGTGTGCCGTGATGACCGCGACATCAATCACTATTTTCTGCGCAAACAGGCCAAAGCGCTGGGGATCTATTGGATCGGCTTCGGTTTCCACGCATTCAGGCGCGAAGCGATCACGGCAATATCGGCTGCGGCCGGTGTGGGCCAGGCGATGAACGCGGCCGGCCACTCGAAATCGGACATGTCGCAGGAGTACACGCTCGTGGATCTTTCTGCTCAGGAGCGAGCGATTCGGGCGTTCCAGATGCGGATTTTGGGCTCCGCTTCCGTGGTCAAGACAGCCTCAAACGCAGCAGCATTTGAGACAGAACAAGACACTCTTGCCGCTCTCGCGAGACCGGAGATTCCAGAAGAGATTCGTAAGCTGCTGGAAAATATGGATTTGAATGGTGGGCCCGTGCAGACTCGAACTGCAGACCTCTTCCGTGTCAAGGAAGCGCTCTAACCAACTGAGCTACGGGCCCGAAAGGGCAAGGAAATTCAATTATAGCAACCGGTTATCGTGGCGAGTCTTTGGATCGGCTTCAGAAGATGAACTTGATAACTGCGTTGATCTGACGCGAGCTACCGCTGTCGCCGGCGGGGAAACGCGTTCCCAGCGTAATTACTCCCAGACTCGGAATCGCCGGGCTGGTGACCGGGACAGAAGTCGAGGGATTGGTGAAATTCACCTGATTCAACAGATCGAAGGCGTCGAGGCGAAGCTGCGCCCGGACCCGCTCTGTGATCCGCGTGTTCTTGACGATAGCAAAGTCGAGATTGGAGAAACCCGGCCCGGTGATCACATTTCGCCCCAGATTTCCAAACGCCTTTCCCTGGTCGACGAGAGCTGTAGGATTCTGAATGTACGTGACACTGGTCGCGCTGCCGTTTAGTGCCGGCGTAAAGCCGGTCTGCACCGTGCCGACTACGCTGGGCCGTAGCAGAGCTGAGCCTGTGAAGGAGTTGTTCGTCGTGTGAAAATTGAGCGGATTGCCGGTCTGAATCTGCTCGAGGAACGACACCTGCCACCCTTCCTTCAGTCGGTTGCCTTTGAACGGCAGTTCATACACACCGTTCAGGACCACCCGGTTGCGGGCGTCGAAATCCGAGAGCCCGCGGTCTCCACGGATGTTGTTGCTGTCCTGGAGAACCAGTCCCTGATTGTTGCGCGAGTTCTCGTCGATTGATTTGGACCAGGTTTCGGTCGCGCTGAACTGGAACCCCTTTGAGAATCGCTTGTCGACAGTCAGCCACAGGCCGTTGTAGTTGGAATTTCCGCCGCTCTCATAGACCGTGATGTTTCCCAGTGCAACGCCCGGATCGATGGGGCTTGCGGCCGACAGGACCGGATAGGGCTTGGCGCCGCTGGGAAGCAGCTGGTTGTAATTGCGCGCCACGTTCAGGTTGGTCCCTTTGGTCCCAAAATAACCTGCCGTGAATTTGTAGTCGCTCCGGAATTGATACTGCAGATTCAGATTCCACTCTGAGAAGTACGCGCTCTTGTAATCGCGAACTACTGATGCCGGTGAAATAATGCCGCCAGCCTGCGAGTAAGCGTTCTGGAAGGTTACGAACGGAATTGCCGTGCTTGGTGTAAACGAAATGGGGAAGGCATACGGCGGGTTGGAGGCAAGGCCCGTGACCAGACCCATGTTGGGCTGATCGGTCATAATCGCGTAAGCGCCGCGAATCACCGCCTTGCCGGTCTTGAAAGGATCCAATGCGAACCCGACCCGCGGCTGGAAATTCTTCGCGCTCTGGTTGAAGGCGTTACTGGGGCCGCCGGGTTGACCCACGTGCTGGAGCGAGACAGTGGCGGGATCGAATACAACATACCGGTTCTGTGCCTCCGTCGGTGTTCCATACCACTCGTAACGGAGGCCTATCTGCGCTGTGAAAGTCTGTGAAAGTTTCCAGAAATCCGTGGCGAAGCCGGCTATCGAATTCACATAGGTACGGTTGGAACGATTCGACGTGTTGGCGGTAAACCCGGTGGCCTGATCCGCCAGAAACGCCGCTACGCTGGGAAACGTAAAGGTGCCGGGCGTAGAGGAGAAGTTATCGGAATTCGCGCGGCGGGCATCGCCCCCCACTTTGATGGTGTGATTGCCATGCAGCCAGCTCAAGGTGTCGGAAAGGACGATGGTGTCGTCGCCGCGACCCTGCGGGAAACCTGCAAGGCCGCCGAAAGTGAATGCCCCGGTGATCGTGATTTGCGGCAATCCGTTAGCGGTAGATCCGCTGTTAATTCCAAAATCGGCTGGATTGAGCAGGGTCGCCGGATTGAAGATAATGTGAATACGGTTCAGTCCCGCGCGGGCTTCGTTGACCAGTGTGGGATTGATAACCCAGGTTTCGTTCAAAGTGAATAGCTGACGCTGACCGGAGCGTTCGTCACCGCCGCCGGGGAAACTGTTACCGTCAGTGGAAGGCGGTTCGTTGCGCTGGTCCTTTTGGATCGCGTAGTAGAGATTGATCCGGTTCGCCTCCGAAAAAATGTGGCTGAAGTTGACCGTGCCCTGATCGATATTGACGGGGGCGACGGCCGAGGAAACAAACTGATTGGTCCCGGAATTCGCGGCTGGAATAAGCGGGATTAGGGCCCTCACCGAAGCATCGCCCGTCGTCAGTCCCTGCTGCGCCTGGGCTGCGGTGAGTGTTGTCGTCGAAATCGGAACCGCCTGGCGCTGCCGTAGACCCTCATAACTGAAATAAGCGAAGGTCTTGTTTTTCAGGATGGCCCCGCCGCCATCGGCGCCGAACTGATTACGCTTGAAGGGCGACTGCGGGTTGGGAGTGAGTACGCCGCCAACAACCACATTGGTGGGGTTGCTGAAGTTGCGGGCGTCGAGATCGTTGTTGCGGAGAAAGTCGTAGACTTCGCCATGCCAGGTGTTGACGCCGCTGCGGGTGGCGATGTTGACGATAGCACCGGAGTTGCGTCCGTACTCCACGCTGAAGGTGGAGTTGTCTACCTTGAATTCGTCGACGGTATTTATGGTGGGCTGGAAAGTCACCTGATTCTGAATCGGGTCATTAAGGTTGATGCCGTTGATCTGGAAGTTCACGCTATCTTCGCGCGCGCCGGCGGAGTTGAAGGAAAACGAACCCTGGCCGCGCAGAGGCGCGGTCAGCGAACCACTGGCGGGCGGCGTCACAGTGCCAGGAACCAGATATGCAAGATCGACGAAATGCCGGCCATTGAGGGGAACTTCCTGAACCGAACGCTGGTTCACTACTGCGCCGACGGAGACGCTGCTGGTTTCCACCATTGCCGCGGAGGCTTCCACTTCAACCACTTCTGAGGCGGACGCGACCTTCAGGCTAAAATCCTGGCGGACCGTCGTGCCGACGGAGACGATCAGATTATCGGCAACCGTCTGCGCCATGCCGGAAGCTTTGACTTCTACACGCCAGGTACCGACAGGCAGCGACGGAATCTGATAAGAGCCGGTGGAATCTGTTACCGCGCTTCGCTCCTGGCTCGTACTGGTCTCACGCACGGAGATGGATGCGTTGGGCACGGCCGCGCCGGAGGCATCGGTAACCGTGCCTTGAATGGCGCCGGTTGATTGAGCAAAGGCGAGGCTGCTTAACAGAAAAGTGAACGTAAGCCCGCAGACCGCAATCAGGCAGCGGCTAAAACGCTGGTAAAGTGACATGAGTTTCGTTGCCCCCTAAAGTGAGTTTGGACAAACAGCGTCCTCAAAAAAGACCTGGTTGACCAAACAGTAACACGGAGTTTACATCCGTAGCAACCCTATAATATGGGGCAAACCACCATCAGACGGGGGCAAACTTGTGCTTTGTAGGGGTTAAGTTAATCCTTATGATCGTCCTCGTCGCGCAATGAAGGAATCAAATTTGCGCACCGTGTCCTGCAACGCTGATCTTTCGATCGGATGTTTTGCTAAAGTCAGGAGCGCAGGCGCTGTGCGAAATCTGCGAGGAGGGCTGAACGATGAATGTGCCAACTGCCCCACTGGTTTTTACGACTTACATTGCCGCCCCGGTGGAGAGAGTCTGGGATGGATTCGTCTCAAAGGAAGCGAATCAGAAAATCTTCATGGGCGCAGATTTTGATGTGGACCTTAGGCCTGGCGGAGCGATGACGTGGTCAGGGCCCGGCAAGGACGGAAAGCCGATGCGCTATGTGACCGGCGAGGTGCTGCGGGTTGATGCGCCGAAGCTGCTCGAATACAAATTCGGCATGGGTGACGGGACCGTGATGTCGAGAGTCAGGGTGGAGCTCACGCCCGAGACGGAAGCAGTGAAAGTCGTGGTGACGAACGACGAGTGGGCTGACAACGATCCGGCGTACGTTCAGAATGCGGATGGATGGCCCCGAATTCTTTCGCGCTTAAAGACGCTGCTGGAGACGGGCAAAACGTTCCGGCCGCATTAGGCCTGTACAGCCGGGCGAATTCGATTCAGTAATCAAGTTTCGGATACCACTCTGTGCCGCGGCCATCCGGGGTCCAGTCCAGCATCAGCCAAAGCGGATCAAGATCCGGCGCGCCGCGCGGATCCCGTCCGGGGTCGGCCATTTCGCCGCTCATCTCCCCACTGTAGAAGTGGCGAACGACTCCCTCGCGTCTGGTAAACACGCTGAAGCCGGGGACATCCGCATCGTCGGGGTTGACATAAGCACGGGTGTACTCGCCGGACATGTCGGAGAGAAATGGAAGGTTCAGTAAGCCGCGTTGCGTTTTGAATGCGAGTAGCCGTTCGATGGGCGAACGCGCGGTAACAGCGATAGCGACGCGTTCACGCAGATTGACCGCCACTCCGTTCCATGCAGTAAGGAACGACGTACACATAGGGCACGGCGATTCACGCTTCGGTCCGTACATCATGCTGTAAACCAGCAACGTGTTCCTGTCACCGAAAAGACTGGAGAAGGGCACGACGCCGGCTTCGGAGCTCAATGCGAAGTCCTGAGGAATCTCGCCGCCCGATGGCAATGCCCGCCGTTGCATCGCCACACGCTCGATCTGGCGGCGCAATTCGATCTCCTCGATGAGAAGCGCGTTGCGGGCTGCGCGATACTGCGAACTCTCGTTAGGAAAATGAACCTTATTCGTAGCGGCAAGCTGCCCGGCTGCCGCGAGCATTTGTGTGTCGGTCATAAACAATCCAGGGGGATCAGTTACTGCGCCGGCGCCGTTTCCCACTTATAATCGCGCTTCATCGCCTGTTCCTCGAACCACGCCAGCTCTGCGTTCATTTTGAAGAGCACATGCCGGAGCTCTTCCCATCCGTGAGGCTCGCGTGGGGCAACGTAGAGGTGCGTCGGGACGCCGAGGCTCTTCAGCGCCCGGTACATTTCGATGGACTGCGGCTCCGGGACGCGCGGGTCGTTTTGGCCAACCAGGAAGATCGTCGGCGTTTTGACCTTGTAGACATCCTTGAGAGGGGAGTTATCCCAATAAGTGCTGATTGGGGCATCCTTCTGCCACGGCGTACCGCCGAACCACGGAGTGCGGAACGTGCGTGTATCGCTCTGCGCATACATCGAAATCCAGTCCGCCGCGCCGGCTCCGGCTGATGCTGCCTTGAAGCGGTCCGTGAAGGTGATGATCTTGTTGGTCATATGCCCACCCCCCGACCAGCCCATCTTGATCATGTGATCCGGATCGGCGATGCCTTTGGCAATCAGGGCGTCAACCCCGGTCATAACGTCGAGATGCGCATTTTGGAAATAGTGACCTACCATATCGTGCAGCCCATCTCCGGCGGGAATTCACGAGTCCTGACGGCCGATCTTCCTTATGAAGTGGAAACCGCCTCCTGGTCCGATGACGGCCGATGGATCCACTTCCTCGCCAACATGGGCGTGCACGCGGAGCTTTTCGAAATGCCCTCCGATGGCGGCAAGCCGCGCCAGATGACCGACGGCAAGCACGCCATCACTGCCTGGAGCGGGAATGCCAAAGGCAATGTATACGTTTCGCAGGACATGGCCGAGGTGAGTGAAATCTGGGTTCAGCCCACGGGCGGCGCGGCTCACAAAGTGACCTCCATCCACGCGAGCCTGACGAAGGAGTTCAAAATGCCGCGCCAGGAAAAGTTCGAATGGAAAGGCAAAG
>Ga0206959_10139_pt1 | contig 21279 bp, 18 predicted proteins | sample Alteio_BWOrgHeat_31_FD_152971 | JGI IMG/M metagenome (GOLD analysis project Ga0206959, IMG submission 152971) | Enriched cells from forest soil in Barre Woods Harvard Forest LTER site, Petersham, Massachusetts, United States -... | ecosystem: Environmental > Terrestrial > Soil > Temperate forest >...
AGATCATGACGGCGCCATTTATCCCGACCCTCCCCTGTATGTGCGCCAGCCTTCGGCGCGCATCGCGGTTGCTCAGCCATCTCTATGAGGATGCGTTGCGGCCACTGGGAATGCGGGCCACCCAGTTCACAATCCTGCAGTCGCTCTCCCTGGCGGGAGAAGTGACGCAGGGTCAACTGGGCCAGATGCTGGGGATGGACAGCACCACCCTGACCCGGACTTTGACCATCATGAGCCGGGAAGGCTGGCTTGCGAGGCGGCGAGGCGAGGATCGCCGGGAGTGGCGAATCCGGCTCTCGAAAGAGGGCGAGTTTCAATTCAAAACCGCGCTACCCCACTGGCAAAAGGCGCAGGACGGGTTACGCGGTCTGCTTGGAAACCGGCTGTCAGACAATCTGATGGCGCTCACGAATGAAGTAACGAAATCACTTACGGAATAAGGAGAACTGCTATGGCGAACGCGAAGTATGGCAAGCTCACAGCCGGGCTGATCGGCGCCTGGTTCATCGTTTCTCTCACGGCCTCGGCCCTGCATGTATTCAACACCGATCCCAGCCGCCCGCCGCTTCCGCTGGGTCTGGCGGTGGTGATTCCAATTGGCCTATTTATGCTCTGGTATGCGGCCTCAAAGAGGTTTCGGGAATTCGTGCTCAATTTGAACCCGCGAACGCTGACCTTTGTACATTCGTGGAGACTCGTCGGATTTACGTTCCTGGTGCTGTACAGCTATGGCATCCTACCGGGCCTGTTCGCATTGCCTGCAGGTTGGGGAGACATCGCGATTGGAGCGACTGCACCTTTCGCGGCCGTGGCGCTGGCCAACCCCGGCCGCCGGAGGAGCTTCATCGTCTGGCAGGCGCTTGGAATTCTGGACCTGATTCTAGCGGTTGTGACGGGCACGGCTGCCCGGCTGATCGACCCGCAGGGGATCCCGACAACCGCAATGTCGGTCCTCCCGATGAGCCTGATTCCGACGTTCGCCGTTCCGCTGCTACTGATTCTGCATATTATCTGCATTTCCCAAGCTCGGCGGTGGCCTGAGGAAGGTTATGCGGGCGTTCCGAAGCAGATTCCGTCTACGGCTGTCTAAGACGCGGGCTGACTCAGGTGGAACCGCGAGGGCGGGCGCCTACTTGCGCTTCCACCTGACGCCGTCTTTCGAGTCTTCGATCACAATTCCCTTTTCCGCGAGCTCATTGCGGATCTGGTCGGCGAAGGCGAAGTTGCGGGCTCGCTTGGCTTGGGTGCGCCTGTCGACCAGTGCTTGTATCTTGTCGTCGCTTAGATCGCGTTGAGCGAGAACCTCGGGTGCGGCTTCGTACAGGCGGCCTTCGCGCTCGGCCCAGTCGAGGGCGAAGCGGGTCGATTCCGCGTCGTGGTCTTCGAAGACAGCGAATACCTGATCGAACCGGTTTAGGACTTCGAGGATATGAGGAACGTTTTCCGCTCCGAGGGTGCCGGCATCAATAGCGGCGTTCCCGGCACGGACAAGGTCGAAGATCGCTGCACGGGCCTCTGCGGTGTTGAGGTCGTTCGCGAGCGCTTCGCAGAAGGCATGACCGGAGCGCGAGGTGTCGGCGGCGAGCTCGGTGTTGAGCGCGGGAACAGTCGCCGCGGTGCGGACCCGTTGATGAAAAGTGCGCAGGCGGTCGATGGCGCCGGTCTCGGCGGCGAGGCCTTCGAAGGTGAAGTTTAGCTGCTGACGGTAGGGTACGGAGATCAGCAGCATTCGAATGGCCGAGGCCTTGTATCCCTTGAGGAGCAGGTCGCGAAGGGTATAGAAGTTGCCCTCGGACTTCGACATCTTGCGGCCCTCAACGAGGAGGAAGCGCACGTGGAACCAGTGGCGGGCGAAGGTGGTGTGCGAGGCGGACTCGGACTGGGCAATCTCGTTCTCGTGGTGCGGGAACATCAGGTCTTCGCCGCCGGCGTGCAGGTCGAAGGCGTCCCCCAGGTATTCGGTGGCCATGGCGGAGCATTCGATGTGCCAGCCTGGACGGCCAGGGCCGAGGGCGGTTTGCCAGTGGTATTCGCCGGGCTTGGGGGACTTCCAAAGGGCGAAATCGCGGGCCGAGTCCTTGTCGTACTCGTCAACGTCTACGCGCGCGCCGTCGGTGATGCCGGTGAAGTCCTTCTTGGAGAGCTTGCCGTACTCGGGGAATGACGCGATGCGGAAGTACCAGGAGCCGTCGTCGGTGCGGTAGGCGAAGTCCTGCTCGGCCAGGCGCTCGATAAGGGCGACCATCGAGGGAATGTGTTCGGTTGCGCGGGCAATAATCTCCGGCTTCTCGACGGCGAGCACGTCGAGGTCCTCGAAGAAAGCCCGTTCAAAGCGGGGAGTGTACTCGCCGATATCGACTCCGCCGGCGGCGGCGTTGCGAATGATCTTGTCGTCGACGTCGGTGATGTTCATGACGTGGCGTGGTGCAATGCCTTGCAGCTTGAGGAAGCGGCGGAGCACGTCGACCTGGAGAAACGTCCGGAAGTTGCCGATGTGGCCGTAGTCGTAGACGGTCGGTCCGCAGGCGTACATGCGAAGGGTGTTACCGTCGGCGGGAGCAAGCTCCTCGATGCGGCCGGTGAGGGTATTAAAGAGTCGGATGGTCATTCGTGCGGCGAGGTCGTGCGGTCTTCGGATCGTCCCCTGCCGATTTTATGCTGTTTTCACTTTTAGCGCGTTTTGGGGTGGGCACATTTTGCGGTGGGTGCGTTTCATCCGTACCTGGCCAAGCCGACATTCAGCCCACCGGCTGGCTCCAACACCACACCGCAGTCGGTGACTATCAGTGACATCTCGACGAAGACAATCTACTACACGACCGATGGCAGCGTGCCCACGACCTAGTCAACGCCGTATTCGGGGCCGATTACGGTGTCTTCCAGCGAAAACCATCAATGCGATTGTCGTATTGAACGGATTTACCAACAGCCCAAACGTGTCGGCCGTCTACGCCATCGCGTCATTAGGTGTCGTCGCATTTTTTGCAGTCGAGGGCCTGGCCGCGTCTTGAAGCGCGGCCTTTGGCCGTCTCGACCCAGGGGCGGTTTTGCCAAGGTGGATCGTGGCGGACGTGCTGGGTGTGTCCGCAGGCCAGGTCTGCTACCCATTGGCGTTCTTCATCCTGGTGAAAGCCTGTGATCTTCTGTTTCATTACTTCAATTAGTCATGCGGCTCTGGCCCTGTCTGCGAACGTTCATGAAGGAGAGCTGTGGCCCGCGCATTGCAGCACCCCAAGGTATGCGGCCCACGGGCCGACGGCATCGCGGTATTGGTGCGCCATAACCCTTGAGATCTGGTGCAGGTGGGTTAAGTCATGAACTGCCCAGGTCGCCAACAGCTCGGATAGAGTCACTGCCCCAAAGGCGGGGTGCTGTCCACGCAGTTCGAGTTCTTCCTGCCTTAGATTCAACGCACGCAGTTCGCCCAGGTTTTGTGATCGCAAACGAGCAAATTCGTCCAATAATTGCGCAAGGGACTTACCTTGACTCTCTTGAATGTGTCCCCAACGATCAAGCGGCTCAAATGGCCGACTCTCGCCGAATTGCAGTACTATCCTTGCCCGCGGCATCCAATCGGTACGCTCGCAATGAATCAGATGGCCGACGACTTCGAACGTGCTCCAGGTGTTCTCCCCTTCACTTCGCAATGTCCACGCTTCGGGCAGATCGCGCAGGAGCGCATCGAGAACGGCGGGGGTGCGCGTAAGCAGTGACAGTGTTTGTGGCAAGTCGTGTTTCATGATGCTCCTTGATTCGCGGAAGCAACCCTCCAAAGTATCTGTTCTCAAGTGTAGATCTGGCGGCTCGGTCAATCATTGAGGTGGTGCGGCTCTCTACGATCACCTTCAATCACGGTCATCTTCAATCCATATCGCGGCCTCAGAGAGATGAGGCCCTGAGGCTCAACCTTATGGCCCGGCACCGGTCGCAACCGATAGCGCTGGGCGAGTGTTGCGAGGACCAACATCATCTCCGTCATAGCGAAGGACGCGCCGATGCAAACACGTGGGCCGGTGCCAAACGGTAAGTAGGCGGAGCGCGATCGTCCCGCACTGCGATCGGTGGAGAATCGCTCGAGATCGAATTCTTCGGGATGGTCCCACATTTTTTTGTGCCGGTGAAGCACCCATGGAGCGATGGAGACCGTGGCACTTTGGGAATCTTCACGCCGCAGACCTCGTCATCGGCGAGGGTTCCCCGCCAGGCCATAGTGGGAAATGGCGGATACAGCCGGAGCGCCTCTTCGAGGACCATCCGCGTACTCGGGAGACGGGCGAGATCGTCGAGCACCGGTACGCGTCCGGCCAGCACTCGGTCAAGCTCGGCGTGGAGGACAGCTTCCTGCAACGGATGCTGCGAGAGCCCATATCCAGGTAAGAGCCAGGGCCACAGATTGATGTCCAGCCCCAACGACGGTGATGATCGGGCCCTATATCTCCTCGGCGTTCAGGCTGCGGCCGGTTTCGGCGTCCTTTTCCCGGATGAGCCGTCCCAGGAGGTCGTCGCCAGAATGGGTTCTTTCTCGGGTACGTTGTGCGGTGAGGCGATCGATGGACTCGTTAAAGTGCTGGAAAAGCTGCGACGGCCCCTATGACGCTTGTATGCCGCCCATGGGGGTGGAGCTGGAGGCGGAATTGGTCCGGCAAGGATGGGCGATGCCTGAACGAAAGCGGTCTCAGTCTTATCCACTCATCTGGAAGACTAATCCATTTCTGCGCGGGCTATGTCACTGTGTCACCGGTGCGGATTTGCTCGCTGAGAAGGTTTCGCGAGGGTTTTCAGAAACATCCTGGAGTTCAAGGTGTTTTGAATATCGATATGGAAACAAACAGGCTGCGAATAGGGACGGTTCTCTGGATAATGCTGGCGGGGATTTCTTTTGTTCCAGTTGGCGCCAGAGCGCAGACCGGGGGATCGCAACAGCAGTCCTATGAGGCGGTGCGGCAAATTTTCTACCTGACCAACCAGGAGCGAGCCGCCGATGGACTCCAGTCTCTCCGCTGGGACCCGGCACTGGCCACCGCCGCAACCCAGCATGCCGTTCGCATTGTGATGGATGAAAGGTCTCTCTCGCACCAATACCCTGGCGAACCGGATTTAGTTGCCAGGGCTGCCCAGGCTGGAGCGCACTTTCAAGCCCTCGCCGAAAACATTGCGATAGGTCCGGGCGCACAGGCCGTCGAAAGGCAGTGGATGAATTCGGCCCCTCATCGCGCTAACATTCTGGACCCGCAAATGAATGCCATTGGGATTGCGGTGTTGGAAAGGCACGGCTTTCTTTACGCCGTCGAGGATTTCTCCAATGCCCCGGAGGCTCTGACCCCAGGCCAGGTGGAGCGGAAGGTGCAAGACCTGTTGCGCGACCAGGGGATCGATCCCACCGGGCCACGCAGCGTCGGCGAGCAGGCATGTGCGATGAATGAGGGAACACCGGCCGGCGCCATGGACATAGGCCAGGTGAAAGCTGTAGTGCGCTTTCAAACTTCTGACCTCAGCCGACTGCCCAACGGGGTTGCGCAGCAATTGCGCGGCGGCCGGTTCACAAAAGCTGCTGTGGGTTCGTGCAGGGTCCAGGGCAACTTCACCACGTACCGCGTGGCCGTGGTGCTCTACTAATTGTCCTAATTAAATTTTAGAGACTCTTATTCCGATCCTGACCCGAACATCAACGGTTGCCCAGGAATACGAGCGTGACGCCGATCGCCACAAGCAGGACGCCGAGCCAGCGCTGACGGCTGACCCGCTCCTTTAGAAAGGCCAGCCCGCCAAAGGCGCCGGCGACGTAGCTCAATGCTGTCACGGGGACAACGAAGCTGACGTTGTATATGGAGAGCGCGCCCAGCAGAGCGAAGAAGGCGGTCGCCATCATTCCCACACCGGCCCACATCCACGGCACACGCAAGGCTCTCAGGATGACCCTGGCGATCTCGATGGGATGAAAACTGGTGGCTTCGCCGACTTGCTTCATGGCGCGCGAGACGCACAGTTCGCCGCCCGTGCCCGCGACCACGATCAATGCGAAGAGAATCAGCTGCCTCAAGCTAAGCCTGCTCCATTGGTCGAGGATGTAGTGGTTCGGGGAGCCGTAGTTCGAGGGCTAGTGCGGCCCACCACAAAGACTCCCAGGCAAATGACGGCGATTCCGGCCCAGCGGAGGGGAGAGACTCTTTCTCCCAGCATCAGGTAGCCGAGAAGGGCAACCACTCCGTATGCGAGCGAGGAGGCGGGCTGCACGAAACTATAGTCGGCCCAGGAGAGCACCAGCATGTAGGCCACGAAAAATGTGACCAGCGAGGCGATTCCCAACCAGATTGACGGCGACGCAAAGATCCTCAGGCCGGTATCAAGCAGCTCGGCAGGGGGCCAGAGGGTCAGGTCACCCATGTGCTTCATTCCCTTACCCAACAGGACATTGCCGAGCGGGCCTGCGATCACCATGACGGCGATCATCAAGAAAGTCTTCAGATGCAGGGGTTTGTGAGGCGTCATCGGCTTTGCGTAACGCCCATCGCAGCAGAAATCATTCTTTGATTGTATAGGCGTGGCTGCGTAGGAAGTTCAAGGGCCAGTATCGAACATAGAGCCAAGGCCGAGAATAGCCGACACAAATTCGACGCCTATTTATCCAAAGATTTGGGACGGGAAACAGAATTCGGTTGACAACGCATTCACGCATGAATTCGAATAAGCCATCTTAATTCAAATATAGTATTCGAATTACGCTCTTTAGCCAATGCTTGTGACCTCTCAAACTCAATCCAGTGGTCCCTACCGCGCTCACCGAGAAAGACAGCGTCGGCGCATTCTTGCTGCCTCAGAGGAGCTGTTCGACCAGCGGGGCATTGACCGCGCCACGATGGCGGAGATTGTTTCTGCAGCAGGAATTCGGGCCTCGACGTTATACGAGTATTTCTCGAACAAGGATGAGATTGTCTGGGCGCTCGTGGAAGAGTTCATGACGCGGGGATCGGAACGTGTTCACAGGTCCGTCGGAGACGTCTCCGGGCCTGCCCTAGAGAAGATCGCCGCGCTCTTTCGAGCTTTTGAAGACGAGTTGGCGCATGACCCGGCCCGAGTGCGCTTTATGGCCCAGTTCGATGCCATGTATGCGCATGACTGGACTGTCGAGCGGCTGCTGACCCTCGAAGATAAGATCATGCCCGGCCGCTTTGAGATTTTTGCCGATTTGATCCGGGAGGGTATTGCGGACGGCTCGCTCCGTTCCGATCTGGATCCGGATCTCACCATGCACTCCGTCGTGAATGCGGTCATCGGCGCTCAGCGCAGATTGGCTTCGCTTGGAAATCGGGTGGAAAAGGAGTATGGGCAGCCGATCGAGCTCCTCTTCCGCGAAACAGTGCGCATCATCCTGCTCGGCTTGCGCGCGACTTAGTTTACCGGCTGCATCAAAGGCTGCTTGCCTCACCTCATTGTCAGTAAGGAGACTCCTCGTGCAAAGAACGCTTCGTCAGATCATCGTGACCTACCTTGCATTACCGCTTTCTGCGGCTTCGGTATGGGCTGCGCCGCCCCCATCGCCGCGGCAACAGCTTGCGGCGGACTCGAATTGGAGGTTCTTTTTGGGTGACCCTGCCAATGCGGAGGGGCTGTCTTTCAGTGACTCAGCTTGGCGGAGCGTGGACTTGCCGCACGACTGGAGTATTGAAGGAACTCCCAATGAAAAGAACCTGACCGGCTCTGGCGGCGGATTTTTTCCTGCCGGTGTCGGGTGGTATCGAAAGACATTCACCGCTCCTCAGGATTGGAAAGGAAAGCAGGTAAGCGTCGAGTTCGATGGTGTCGCCTCCAACGCGACCGTGTATTTAAACGGCAAGAGGCTTGGGATTCATCCCTATGCGTATACCAGTTTCCGATTTGACCTGACTCCGGGACTCGACTTCTCCAGGCCGAATGTCCTGGCTGTGCGTGTTGATAATTCACAGCAGCCGAGCAGCCGATGGTATAGCGGATCAGGCATCTATCGGCACGTGCGGGTCATCGTGACTGAGCCGATCCATGTCGCTCCATGGGGAGTTTTCGTCAGTACTCCCGACGCCACGAGCAAAAGTGCGACGGTTATCGTCCGAACACAACTGCAGAACAACTCTGCGGAATCAACCGAAGCCACAGTGAGGACAACGCTCTTTTCGGAATTGGGGCAACCGGTCGCAAAAGATCAATCGCAATTACAGATCGGCGCGGGAAGTCACGAGGAAATCTCACAGAAGATTGCGCTCGCCAATCCAAACCTTTGGTCTCCGGAAACTCCGGCTCTCTATCGAACAGTCACCGAGATCATTCAGGACGGCAAAGTGGTTGACCGGGTCCAGACCAGCTTTGGAGTGCGATCTCTTGCGTGGTCGGTCGATAAAGGCCTCCTACTCAATGGGAAATCCATTAAGCTGGTCGGCGGAAGCGTTCATCATGACAATGGACCCCTTGGGGCCGCGGCCTTTGATCGGGCAGAAGAACGAAGGGTCGAATTGCTAAAGGCAGCTGGTTACAATGCCGTACGAACGGCGCACAACCCTCCATCCCCTGCGTTCCTCGATGCCTGCGACCACGTCGGTATCCTGGTGCTGGATGAACCTTTCGATGTGTGGAAGGCACACAAAGTCAAGTTCGATTACGCCACTTACTTCGATGACTGGTGGAGGCGGGATATCTCGTCGATGGTGCTGCGCGACCGCAACCATCCCTCTATTGTGATTTGGGGCATCGGCAACGAAATCCCCGAATTGGAAGTGGAACAAGGCCGTGCGATCGGCAAACAATTAGCCGATCAGGTGCGCTCGCTCGACAATACGCGTCCGCTTACGCTGGCGTTTCCAGGCACCACTACCGCACCGAACGCGGAGGCTGTTTTTTCGCAGCTGGACATTACCGGATACAACTACAACCTCATCCCGAGTTACGCGGCGGACCATAAACAGTTGCCATCGCGAATCATGCTGACGACCGAGTCGCTTCCAGCGAAAGCCTATCCGTTGTGGCAAATCTCACAGGACAACCCGTTTGTGCTGGGCGATCTTACATGGACCGCCATGGATTATCTCGGAGAATCCGGCATCGGCGCCTGGTCCTATGGCACTCCGGAACAAGCGAGGATGGCTGACCAGATCATGAGCAACATGATGGGCAACACGGCCACCATAGACAAGATGTTCCTGGGAATGGCCAATGGAGTGGATGTGATGGCTGCAATGGCCCAAGGCAACTCCGATCCAGCCGCGAAAGCCGCGATGGCGGTCATGTTTCACGGGTATCCATGGCACGCGGCGAACTGCGGAGACCTTGACCTGACTGGCTACCGAAAGCCGCAGTCATACTATCGAGACATTTTGTGGAACGGGGGCGATCGCGTCTATGCCACGGTCCGCTTACCCGAACCGGAAGGTAAGAAGATCATTGCCGTTGGATGGGCCGTCGACCCAACGCTGCCGAGTTGGACGTGGCCGGACCGTGAGGGGAAAGACATGCAGGTGGAGGTTTATGCCGGCACCGAAAAGGTGCGACTGTATCTCAATGACAAGCTCGTGGGCGAGATGCCGACGAAAGAGCAACGTAAAGCATTGTTTACCGTTCCCTATGCGCCGGGCACGCTGAAAGCAGTCGGAGTAAACGGTGATCGCGTAGTCGCCACAAGTGTGTTGCAGACGGCGGGAGATCCAGTAAGGCTCCGCCTTAGGGCCGATCGCAATGTTTTGCAAGCTGACGGCGAGGACCTCTCATTCGTCACGGTCGAAGCGGTGGATGCAGAAGGACGACTGCAACCCAATGCAGCAGCCGAGGTACAGTTCAGCGCCAGCGGTCCGGGAACGATCGTCGCTGTCGGCAACGGAGATGGAACGAGCAAGGAGTCGTACCTGGGTGACCACCGGTCACTCTTCAATGGACGTGCGCTCGTCGTCGTACGGACGTCCAGAACTCCGGGTTCAATTCGACTGGCAGCCAGCGAACCTGGCATGACCGCGGGGGAAATAACCATTCGAACTGAGCCGGGAAGCCCAATAGCCGAGTTACGATAGCGCGGAAAACTGTCTGTCGACTGGCTTCAAGTCACAGGCCGCGGGGAATCCGCATGTAAACACCACGGACAAGCGTCGGATTGAGGATTACACTTCTCCGTATCAGAGAATCAGTACCTTCTGCGGTATGGAGAGAAGAAAATGATCCGGACTTTTTTGAAACAGTTTTTGTCAACGGCGTTGTCTTTCCTGCTTGTCTTCGCCGCAGCGCCAATGGAGGGTGGAGCACAGCAGTCGGCGCCTGCGGGATCGGCCGGATATTCGGGAGACGGCGCACCCTTGTCCGCCAATGACCTGCAACAACTCGTGGCACCGATCGCTCTATACCCCGACGCGCTGGTTGCCCAGGTCCTTGGAGCGGCCACCTTCCCGGACCAGGTTGCTGCCGCCAGCGGTTGGCTTCAGCAGAACGGCAATCTCAGCGGCAAAGCTCTGACACAGGCCGTTGATGCGCAGCCGTGGGACCCCAGCGTGAAGGCGCTCACACAGTTTCCATCTGTCCTCGACAACCTGGCGAAGAATCTGAGTTGGACCTCAGCGTTAGGAGAGGCGTACCACACTCAGGCCGCTGATGTAATGTCGGCGGTACAGGCGTTGCGTGCCAAAGCATATGCTGCCGGCAATCTGAAATCAGGCTCACAGATCACGGTCGTGCAGCAGTCGCCGCAGGTGATTGTGGTTCAGCCTACCAATCCACAGGTGGTGTACGTCCCGCAGTACAACCCTGCCATTGTTTATGGAACTCCTTATGTGACGCCGGGATACAGCACTGCAGCCGTGGTCACCACCGGCCTGCTTGCATTCGGAGCTGGAATCGCGGTGGCCGCCGCAATTAACAATAGCTGGGGTTACAGCTATTGGAACTGCAACTGGCACGGCGGCGCTGTCGTATACGGCAACACCGCCTACTACGGAAACAACGCCTGGCACGGCGGCGTCTATGGTTCCAGCGTAACTGCCTACGGCCCGAACGGCGTAGCCCGGGCTGGGACTGCCTACAATTCTTCTACGGGCACGTATGCTCGCGGCGCATCGACTACGACCGCGTATGGTAAGCAGGGCGTCGCACAAGCGTACAACCCTAATACGGGGGCCTATGGCGCCACACATCAGGCCTCCAACGCTTACGGGAGCTATGGAAGCTCGGTTGTCTCAAAGAACGGTCAGACCGCATACACCCAACATCAAACTACAGCGCAAGGGTCGGTAGGAACGGTACAAACCTCGGCGGGCGGCAAAGGTGTTGCCGCGTCGGGCGCGTACGGCAATGCTGCCGCGGGCGAAACCGCAAATGGTAATAAGTATGCGGCGGCAAACGGCAATGTCTACAAGAACACCGGCAGTGGGTGGAATCAAACCCAAGGCACGAGCCATAACTACTCAGGCGCGTCTGCAACCAACTCTGCTGCTTCTCGCGGTTATGGAGGGCAGGAACGGAGCAGCGGGTCATCCGCATTTGGCGGAGGCGGTGGCGGCTGGCAATCCAGGGCGGCCAGTGCTCGTGGCGCTGAGAGCCGCGGTGGCGGCGGCGGCTGGGGCGGTCGCAGGTGAAGACGCGGGCGCCGAAGTCCACCTCGCCAGCAATGTCCGTAAACAATATAGACCATCTTTTGGAGGATTGAATGTCGCCCAGGCACCTCAGACCTGTATTTACTACCCGGCTATTGCTACTGGGGCTCATCATTTCCCTTGCCGCCTGCAACAAAAAGCCCGAAAAGGCTTCGATCCAGGTATTTGCTTTCCCCGACGACGCGAGTACTGCGCTGGTAACAGCGGCAAAGTCTCACGATCAAAATGCGGCGCTGGCAATCTTTGGTCCGGATTCGAAAGAGCTTATCTTCTCCGGCGATGCCGTGCAGGATAAGAATATCGCCGACGCATTCGCGGCAAGGTATGGGGTGATGCACCGCTGGCGCAAGATGCCGGATGGGGACCAAATTCTGCTGGTCGGAGCTGACAATTATCCCTTCCCGATCCCGTTGAAGAAGAATGGTGACGGGCAATGGTTCTTCGATACGGCTGCGGGAAGGGATGAGGTTCTGTCGCGACGTATTGGCCGGAATGAACTGGCGATGATCGATGTTTGTGGAGCAGTTGCCGATGCTCAGGCCGAGTACTACGTCCACCCCCACGATGGCCAGCCCGCGAAACAATACGCGGCGAAGTTCATCAGTGATCCTGGCAAGCAGAACGGCCTGTACTGGAAATCGACAGAAGGCCAGCCCGCGAGCCCGCTCGGGCCGCTGGCGGCATTCGCAACCGGAGAAGGATATACCGCAAAGCCCGATGCACATACGCCATTCCACGGTTACTACTTCCGCATGCTGAAGGGGCAAAGCGATAAAGCGCCGGGAGGTGCGAAGGAGTACGAGATCAATGGGAAGATGACGGGCGGATTCGCCTTCGTCGCCTATCCCGCTGAATATGGCAACTCGGGGGTGATGACCTTCATGATCAACCAGGATGGCGTACTGCTCCAAAAAGATCTGGCGAAGACTACCACTGAGACGGCGACGGCGATGAGCGAATTCGATCCCGACGCCAGCTGGAAGATCGTAGGGCAATGATCGGTTGCTCCGATCCCACCGGCGAACTGTTCAAACTGAACCCACCGTCCGGAGAGGTTCGGTCGCTATATCTCGCTGGAATGAATACTCTTCCATCCATCTGTCTGGTCAATGCGGTGAAGGATACACTGCAAAGTTGATCGAAAAACTGCTAACATTTGAGTTTTGGTCTTGGGCATTTCGTAATCAAGGCATTCGCACATTGCGGGTGAAACGAAAGCACTCCTGCGAGGCATAAACACACTTGTGCGGCATTGTTGGATTCACAACGAAAAACTGGCGGCCCGATCAGGAACGCATCCAGAACGCGACTGAGACCCTTTTCCATCGCGGACCGGACCAGCAGGGAGTGTTTCGGTCGAAGCTCTGCTCCCTGGGGGCAACCCGCTTAAAGATCGTTGATCTGGCCTCCGGCAACCAGCCTATCTATTCCGAAGATCGCGATTCGGTGATCGTTTTCAACGGTGAAATCTACAACCATCTCAAAATCCGCCGCGAACTCGAATCACTGGGACGCACCTTTCAGACCCATTGCGATACGGAAACCGTTCTCCAGGCCTTTCTGGAGTGGGATACCGACTCCTTCGCACGGTTGCGCGGCATGTTCGCCGTGGCGATCTGGAGCAATTCCGAGCAGCGGCTGGTGTTGGCTCGCGACCGGCTTGGCATCAAGCCTCTTTACATTGCTGAACGAGAGAATGACCTCCTTTTTGCGTCGGAATTGAAGGGTATTCTTGTCCATCCCGAAGTCGAGCGTCAGCTGAGTCTCGAAGGGCTGGACTGCTACCTCTCGATGAACTACGTTCCGTGCCCCTGGACGCTGATTGAAGGCGTCGAGAAGCTGCCACCGGGACGGTGGCTCGAATGGCGAGACGGACGCACAACCGAGCAGACTTATTGGCGCGTTCCAGCCATCACGCCCTCGTCAATATCGCTGGAAGACGCAAAAACGGAACTTGATGTGCTGCTCGACCAGTCAGTTCGCGAGCATCTGATGTCGGACGTGCCGCTGGGGGTCTGGCTCAGCGGAGGCGTGGATTCATCGACGATCCTGCATTACGCTGCCCAGGCGTCCAGCTCACGCCTTCGGACCTTCTCAATCTCGTTCAATGGCCGGAGCTTCGACGAGACACAGTATATCCGGCAGGTGGTTGAGCGTTACGGAACCGACCATGAACAACTGGATCTGAACCCCGACAGCGACTTAGCGGGAGCCATCGAGAACTTCGCGTATTATTCCGATGAGCCGAGCGCCGATTCCGGAGCTTTGCCCGTCTGGTTTCTTTCCAAGCTATGCAAGACGCGCACCACGGTCGCTTTTAGCGGAGAAGGAGCCGATGAGATTTTCGGCGGCTATCTCACGTATAGGGCAAACCGTATTGCCGCGCAGGTTAAGCGTCTGCCGCCGGGAGCAATTGGCGCTATGCTGCGAAGCTTGAATCTCTGGCCGGTTTCGAACGAAAAGATCAGCCTGGAGTACAAGTTGAAGCGACTGCTGCAAGGCAGCCTGATGACTCCGGAACGAGCCCACGTCTACTGGAACGGAACCTTTTCCGAAGCCGAAAAGGCGTCGATTTTGAACGTGCCGCTGCCGGGGGCTCTCACCGATGTTATCGTCCGGCTGGGCGCTGCACTTCCAGGCGACGGGGTCGCGTCGTTTCTCGAGTTTGACCAGGAGTACTATCTTCCCGACGACATCCTGGTGAAATCCGACCGCATGAGCATGGCTCATGCCGTGGAGGTCCGTCCGCCTTTCCTAGACCACCGCATTGTGGAATTTGCCGCGACCTTGCCGACTAATTTGAAGATTCGCGGGTCACGTCAGAAGTATCTCCTCAAGGAGCTGATGAGGGCTAAGCTGCCCGCCTCCATCGTGCAGCGCAAGAAGGTCGGCTTCGACATTCCGGCGCATGAATGGCTGCGGGGAACTCTTCGACCAATGCTGGAGGAAACACTGACTTCGGCGGAGGCAGAACACTCTGAGTTATTTCGCTTTGAGGCGATCCGAACGTACACGCAACAACACCTGAACAGGCAGATAAACATCGGCTATCATCTATGGGGCCTGGTCATTCTGTTTCTGTGGATGAAACGATGGAATATCAAGTCAGCACCCTCCTTGACGTTGGGAAGACAAACGCAACGACAGGCACTAGCAGTCGAACTGTAAGCAGATGGCAGCTTTTTCTTGTTGTGGTCCTCTTCGCAGCGGCCGTTTATCTCGGCTGCATCCTATCCCCACCATCGCTGATGGACGACGTCGACGCGGTGCAGGCGCAGATCGCTCGAAATATGCTGACTTCGGGTGATTGGGTCACAGCGCGCCTGAATGGCATCGCCTACCTCGAAAAGCCTCCGCTCATCTACTGGATGATCGCCGTCTCTTTTAAAGTTCTCGGCGTGCATGACTGGGTTGCGCGCATCCCCATTGCAGTCTCGGCGATCGCTCTTTGCTGGCTCACGGCGACCTTTGGAGCTTGGGCATTCGGAAGACGGGCAGGCTTCTATGCGGGTCTTTGCATGGCGACCTGCGTTGGGCTCTTTCTCTTCACGCGAGTCCTGTTTCCTGACGTGATGCTTACGTTTACCATCGCCCTGGGCATGTGGGCATTTCTCCGGGTGCTTGACCCTGAGGAGCGGCATCCGCGAGCATGGGCCGCTACGCTGGCCGCGAGCCTGGGCGTCGGTTTGCTTCTGAAAAGCCTTATTGCGATCGTCTTTCCGATCGCAGCCATCGTCATCTATCTGCTGTGTACGCGCCAGCTTTTCTCCGCACATGTCTGGAGACGCCTTCGGCCCATCAGCGGCGTGGCGATCATTCTGCTCATTGCCGCGCCCTGGCACATACTTGCCACGCTTCGCAATCCGCCCTACTTCTCCTTCACGATGAAGAGTATTCCCGGGGAGTACCACGGCTTCCTGTGGTTTTTCTTCATCAATGAGCAACTGCTGCGATTCCTCGACCTTCGCTATCCGCGCGACTACAACACAGTGCCGCGCCTTTATTTCTGGCTGCTCAACCTGGTGTGGATATTTCCGTGGAGTGTCTACCTTCCGGCGGTAACGAAACTTTCCTATCGACCCATAGATCGTGCCGGAAAAACCAGGCTCCTTGCCCTCTGCTGGATCGGGTTCGTTCTGGTCTTCTTTACCTTTTCCACCACGCAGGAGTACTACTCCATGCCGTGCTACCCGGCCTTCGCGCTCCTGATTGGTTCGGCGATAGCGGCGAACGGTCGAATGGTCCGAGGTGGCACACGCGTCCTGACTGTCATATGCGCGCTTGCCGCGCTAACGGGCATTTCTATCCTGGTGGCTGTCCGGCATGTTCCGACACCGGGCGATATTTCTCAAGCGCTGAGTTCGCACCCAAAGGCATACACTCTGTCGCTTGGGCACATGGAAGATCTGACCCTCGATTCATTTGCTTATTTGCGTTTGCCGCTGGCCCTGGCTGCGGTTGCCTTTGTCATTGGGGCTCTTGGCACCTTACGTGCGGCACGTAAGACCACATACATTGCGATAGCTCTGATGATGGTCGTCTTCTTTCATGCTGCCCGTCTGGCGATGGTCAGGTTTGATCCTTATCTCTCTTCCCGCCCGTTGGTCGTCGTACTGGAACGATCGCCACAGGGCGGCTTAATTGTGGATCACCACTACTATTGGTTCTCTTCCGTGTTCTTTTACACGAATCGAACCGCGTTGCTGCTGAATGGGAGATTCAACAACCTGGTTTATGGATCGTATGCGCCAGGCGCACCCAATGTTTTTATCGACGATAATCAATTCAGGGATCTCTGGCTTAAGCCGGAACGGTACTACATCATCGCGAGAACAACTGCGGTTGCTCATTTGGAATCGTTGGTAGGCAGCGGTCAACTGAATACCGTCTATGTCAGCGGGGGCAAGGTTTTGCTGACGAATCATCCCCTTGCGGTTGCGGAGAGCTTTTAGAGTGGCGTGATTTTTGTATCTAATGCTTCGATAAATAAGATGTATTTTTGATTTGATCTGGAGGAAACATGCGTATTGCCGTTCTCGGTGGGGATGGGTTCTGTGGCTGGGCCACGGCTTTGTATCTCGCAGGTAAGGGACATTCCATTGCTATCATCGATAATTTTTCCCGCCGTCTATGGGACTACGAATTGGGCGTTCAGACGCTCACGCCGATGCGCCCACTGTCCGAGCGCCTGGATGTCTGGCATCAATTAACAGGGAAGAACATTGATCTTTTCGTGGGCGATGTCGTCGACTACGATTTTCTGTCTTCGACGATCAAGACCTTCCAGCCGGATACGGTGGTTCACTTTGCGGAGCAGCGATCGGCGCCCTACTCCATGATCGACCACAAGCACGCGGTGTTTACCCAAGTGAACAACGTGGTCGGAACCCTGAACTTGCTGTTCGTCATCCGTGAGTTGCAGCCGGACTGCCACATCGTGAAGCTGGGGACCATGGGCGAGTATGGGACGCCGAACATTGACATCGAAGAGGGATATCTCACCATCGAGCACAATGGCCGCAAGGATGTGCTTCCGTATCCCAAGCAGCCGGGTTCGTTCTATCACCTCTCGAAGGTGCACGACAGTCACAACATCATGTTCACCTGCAAGGCTTGGGGACTGCGCGCAACGGACCTCAATCAAGGGGTGGTCTACGGCACCGTCACCGATGAAGTTTTGATGGACGAAGCGCTGATCAATCGTTTTGATTACGACGAGGTCTTCGGAACGGTTCTTAACCGCTTCTGCGCGCAGGCGGCTCTCGGTTTCCCACTTACGGTTTATGGACGAGGGGGACAGACGCGCGGCTTTCTCGACATTCGCGATACGGTTCGTTGCGTGGAGATCGCTTGCCTCAACCCTGCCGCGCCAGGTGAATTCCGCGTATTTAATCAGTTCACAGAGCAGTTCTCGGTGCTCGAACTGGCCGAGATCGTCAAGACAGTAGGCGGACAGATGGGACTCCAGGTCGAAATCGATCACCTTCCTGACCCGCGTGTCGAAGCAGAATCGCATTACTACAACGCCAAGCATTCCAAGCTGGTCGATCTCGGGTTGAATCCGCACATGCTGTCCGATTCGCTTGTCGATTCACTGATTAATATCGCACTGCGTTATCGGGATCGTATCGACCCCGCTCTGTTTGCGCCGCAAGTCAATTGGCGGCAGACGCGAAATGAGCGGCGCATCGGCGGCGAAAAGAACAAGCACCCGCTCTTGGTGAAGGAAACCGTCTAACTAATTTTCTCCGGGTCTCCCGTTAACGAGCTGTCATGGACAGGCTCTAGGGTACGAGCTGGGCCTTGGCTTTCGGGACTGATTCGTTCGGCGTGACGGGAACAAGCTCACCGTTGCGAATCAGGTAATCCTGTCCTCGCCAGCGGATCGTCTTGCGTGCGAAGCTGACCAACCAGATCAGGGTGGCAAAGGCGTCCCACACCGGTATCAGGAGCAGTTTTCCCAAGACCCCGCGTTGCTGGAGCCCCCATGCAACCGATGCCGTCAATGCAGCGCGAAAAACCAGATATCCGCCGATGTAACCCACGGCGATTCCAGGAGTGGGATGCACAGCGACTGCCAGCAGCGCCCAGGGTAGCCCCAGCGTGAAGAGCAGGCCCAGATGTCCCCAGGGGCGCATGTGGCGCATGACGGTGATCCAGCGGAGACGTTTATCGATCAATTCCCGCAATGACTGATAATCGGGCACCGTCGAAATGGAATAGCGGAGGAGCTCAACTTCGTAGCCCTGATCGGCGATCAATCGGCCCACCAGCAGATCATCCGCTGGACGGTTCTCGATGGAAGTGTAACCGCCAAAAGCCTGCAGCCGGGTGCGGGTGGTGGCAATAGTTGGACCAAGTGCAAACTTCACTCCGTCCAGTTGTTTGGCAACAAGAATTCCGGGATAGAAGTCGGAAAGCATCCCTACATCCTGCAACCGTTGCACCCAGGTGTTCTCTTCGGCGGTCTTCTCTTCGGCAGGATGATAAAAACAGGTAACAGCCCCCACCTTGGGATTCGCCAGCGACGCGATGATTTTGCGTAGATAATCCGGCTCCACGCGCACATCGCTGTCACTGATCACGAGGTGTTCATGAGCGGCTTCATCCACGAGTCGCGCCAGCTTGGCCACTTTGTCGTTCGCGGCCTCGCGGCCTGACCCGATTAGAATGCGGATTTGACGTTCCGGGAAGTCGCGAACAAGCTGTTGCAATACCGGTAATGCGGGATCTCTGGTGTCGCCCACGCAAAAAAGAATCTCGTAATTCGGATAGTCCTGCCGGCAAAAGCTGGCAAAGTTTTCGTAGGCATCCGGATCAAGCCCACGCACCGGCTTCAGATTGCTAATGGGTGGCAGAAACCCGCTCTTCTCATCTGTTTTGGCTGGCGCTGCCAGGAAAAAGCGCAGAGAGCTAATCAAGGCGAGGGAGAAGTAGATGAAAGGGATCGCGGCAATTACAAGGAACGGATTGTGTATCAGGGTCGTCGTCATCGTACCTCAAACGAGCATAGTCTATTTATTCTCTTGTAGATGCAATTCAGAAGCAAGCCGACCAGCGGGTATCTGATCGTGGGTTGATCCTCTTGAGGCAACTGTGAGGCTGCTCTAAACCGCCAGGGACAACGCCAGTGTCAGAACCAGCGCGACCACAGAGATGATGGTTTCGCAGATGGACCAGGTCTTCATGGTCTGCGCGACACTCATATTAAAGTACTCCTTGACCATCCAAAAGCCCCCGTCGTTGACATGCGAGAAGACCAGCGATCCGGCGCCAGTGGCAATCGCCAATAGTTCGGGCCGGACTCCGCCCGCGTGCAAGGCTATGGGAGCGACAATACCGGCCGCTGTGGTCATAGCCACGGTCGCTGACCCCGTAGAGAGACGTATCAGCGCCGCGACCATCCAGGCCATAATCAGGAGCGGCAGGTGGGCGTGGAGCCCAACGTCGACGATCGCCTGAGAAACGCCACTGTCCTGCAAAATACGGCCAAAGCCGCCGCCGGCACCAATGAGCAGCGTAATGGTCGCAGTGGGTGCCAGGCATTCATTCGAAAACTTCAGAATCGTCCCACGCGTGAAGCCCCGCATGCTGCCGAGCGTTACGAAGCTTACGAGGACTCCGACGAGGAGCGAGATGTCGGCATTGCCCAGAAAGCGCAAGCTCTCGTTCACCCAGCTTTTCGGAGTGGACAGGATGTCGGCCCAACTGCCGATCAACATCAGGCAGACGGGTAGCATGATGGTTGCCAGCGTCAACCCGAAGCTCGGCAAACTCCTTTCCTCGCCATGATCGACGAATTGTGCCGCCATGGGATTATCCGGATCGAGTTGAACCCTGGGCGCGATGAATTTTGCGAAAAGCGGGCCGGCAAGCACAGCAGTAGGAATGCCGATCAGCATTGCGTAGAAAATGGTGCGTCCGACATCAGCGTTGTAGATGGTCACTGCCAGCATTGCTGCCGGATGCGGTGGCATCAATCCGTGTACCACCGAGAGACCGGCCACCATGGGCAATCCGACGAGAATAAAAGAAGTGCGGGTGCGCCGGGCAACCGTAAAGGCAATCGGTATCAGGAGTACGAAGCCAACCTCAAAGAAAACCGGCAGGCCAACGACAAAACCAATCACCACCATGGCCCAGTGAATGTACTTCTCGCCGAAAAGCCGAATCAGAGTGTGCGCAATGCGGTCTGCGCCGCCCGACTCGGCCATCATCTTGCCGAGCATCGTGCCCAATCCCACCACAATTGCAATGTGCCCTAGCGTATTGCCAACGCCGACTTCAAACGCTTTCACAATGGCCTGAAGCGGCATGCCGGTGACCATCGCCAATGCCAGCGAGGTGACAAACAGGGTAATAAAGGGGTTGAGCTTGTAAACAGCGATGAGGAGGATGAGCGCAACAATGGCGCTGAGTGCGGCGACAAGCAAGAATGCGCCGTGATGGTCGATCATAAGGGCAGGGCCATTGATTCTCTTTTCGGCGATTCTCTTTTCATCGACTCTCTTTCGGCAGATGGAATTTTTCAGACTGATTGAGAATCAAGACGCCGGCTCCTTGTAGGCGATGCAATCGATCTCCACTTTGCAATCGACAACCATGCTGGAAACAACACAGGCGCGGGCAGGAGGGTTTTCGCCGAAATACTGACGGAAGACGCCGTTGAATGATTGGAAATCGCGAGGATCGTCGAGCCATACGCCGCAGCGCACCACATCTTCCGGCCCATAGCCCGCCTCCTGAAGAATCGCCATCAAATTGCGAATGGCCTGGTGGGACTGGACGACAATATTCCCCTCGACCACTTCACCGTTGACCATGGGCACCTGGCCGGATACGTAGAGCCAACCATTGGCTTCGACGGCACGGGCAAATGGCAGATACTGACCTCCCGTGCCCTTGCCGCCTTCGACGCCATATCGTTTCATGCTCATCGTGATCTCCTTATTTCTGCAAAGAATAAAGATGGCCGCGTTGAGCAGCGGCCGAGCGGGGTAGAAACCGTCCGCCTCGCTGCCCGGTTGGGGTGTTGCCAGAGTGGGACATAACGCCATTGACCCATACACCTGCGATACCCTCTGCCGCGCAGACGGGGTTGGCGAAGGTAGCCGTGTCCCGTATTGTTTCCGGGTCAAAGAGGACCAGATCGGCGTGGTAGCCTGCGCGAATCAGACCGCGA
>Ga0206959_10122_pt2 | contig 21046 bp, 17 predicted proteins | sample Alteio_BWOrgHeat_31_FD_152971 | JGI IMG/M metagenome (GOLD analysis project Ga0206959, IMG submission 152971) | Enriched cells from forest soil in Barre Woods Harvard Forest LTER site, Petersham, Massachusetts, United States -... | ecosystem: Environmental > Terrestrial > Soil > Temperate forest >...
AAGCTGTCCCAGTCCCTCCAAATCTCAAACCTCACTCCTCAAAAGGTGAATTATGGAACAAACGCAAAACAATGCGGTGGCCCTGCAGCGTCTTGAAGAGCCGTTTTCTCCGAAGGACGTGAAGTGGCTTGTTGCCGCAACAAGCCGCGACGGTACCAAGAACCGCGTTACACCGTACGCCGATCCGCGGGCGTATACGGACCGGCTGAACGAAGTAGTCACTGCGAGCGGTTGGACCCGGCAGTATGCGGTCCATACCATCTCGCCTGTCATCAGGCTGAAGAGAGACAAGACCATCCAAACGGGCAAGGTGCTGATGACCTGCACCCTGACCATCGCCGGAGTGGGAAGCCACAGCGGCAGTGGTGAAGAGTGGGCTGATGATGAGAATGCAATGACGAGTGCGGAGGCCCAGGCCTTTAAGCGGGCCTGTAGCTGTTTTGGTCTCGGCCGTTACTTTTACGACTTCGCTGAGATGTGGGTCGAACTGAACGAGCATAAGCAGCCGAAGAGTATTCCGACACTGCCATCCTGGGCATTCTCGAAAGGGTATAAAGCAGCCAATCCTCCGCGGATGAGCGAGACGTCAAGCAAGGAAAGCAAGACAAGGTTCCCTGTGCAGAAGGGCCCACTCGATGCGAGTGTTACCACGAAGATCGAGGGCTTTCAGCGAGAGCTCGGCGACGCGCTCTTTGGAAGCATCCTGGCGATGGCCCACGCCCGTTCTGTCCGGGAGATTCCCAATCAGCATGTCCAGCAGAACGTGCTGAAGTGGATGGAAAGCGGCGTCCGCGGAATGGCTCGTGTACGTGAGATCGCGGCCGCACTTCCTGAGACGAAGTTCTACGCCATCCTCGATGACCACGGCGTGGAATCGCTGACCAGGGTACCGAACTTCGGTGTCCTTGAGAAACTGGTCGACGCGATGACACAAGCTGCTGAGCAGCTGTCCGTCGCCTGACAAACCATACCCAATCGGACCAAAGGGATGTGAGCGATCGCATCCCTTTTTCCTTTTCTGAGGTGAACCATGACATTCATCCAGTGCTCGATGTGCAGGCGGCAGCGGCCTGGGTGTTCGACAAAGAAGTGTTTTGTGAGGGCCACAAAGAAATGATCATCGAGATCTTCGGAGTCGATCACTTTCCGATCCTTCGACTCACGAACGATGATGAGGCGTTCGTTGTGTGTGGCCGCTTCCCTAAATCAAACCCGACAAGGAAATTGGCGACAACTACCCCCAGAGGTGAGCCCGATGGCAAAAGCCTTAGAAATTAATTACCGGTTCGCACCCGAATGGGTGTGGGCCGACAGGAAGCCTTAGTTCATTGAGATTTCCTACGCAACCCAGGTCGGCCTTTGGGAGAAGAGAGCTTTTGTTTCATCCGCACTCCGAGCAGGACCTGATCAATCAGGTCATTGCCATACTTCTCCGTCAAAGGCGCGAAGCGAAGCAGGAGCCGGTAATACACGGGCGCGAAAATTGCATCGACCAGTAGCTCGGCATCCGTATCATTGGAGAACTCACCTGTTGCCTTGCCTCGCTCAACTTCCGCAACAGCGGACGCTCTCCGCAGACTGACGTGCCGCTCGTAGAATTCCCGCAGGATATCTGGATCGCTTTGACCTTCTGCGATAAGCTCGCCCACTACTTTTCCAAAGAGGCCGTTAACCACCTTAATAAGCCTTCGCATCCTTGCGCGTATTGCCTCTTCTGCCGTTACCGTGACCGGGATCTCTAAAGGTTGGTCAAGCCTCTCATGGAACATGGCCATAATGAGCGCGGCTTTGGATGGCCACCATTTATATAAGGTCGGCTTACCTACATTTGCCCGCTTCGCGACCGCTTCCATCGTGAGCTCGCGTGCAGGCTTCTCCTGCAGCAACTCATAGACGGCATCCATGATCGCTGCGTGGGACACGGCCGCCTCGCCGCGTGGCCTGCCGACACGCACAGATTTATGGGCTGATCCGAGCACGCCTTTATCTTACCTGAACGGAAAGACAAATAAATTTGCATCTAAAGTGTTTCCTTTACGTCTAGTAAATATAAAACGCGACTCGTGGAAAGCGGACCACGCAGGAGAAATGCCCATGAACACGACAGTTCAAGAGAATCGCACCTGGTCAACCACCCATCGGATCAGCGAGGAAGACGAAGCGGCGATGACCGCAATGCGCGCCATCGTTGAACCCAATAAGGGGCGCCTACAGGGCACGGCAGCCCGAGGGCCGTTCGACTCGATTATGAGCCGCGTTGTGGCCCCCGTTGGAGTAACGTTTGCTCCCGACGCCGTGGGAGGCGTATCCGGCTGGTGGTGCCGGCCCGAAGATGCGCGTACCGGACAGGCAATCCTTCACTTGCACGGCGGATGGTTCAACTGGGGGACGGCGCAGGCCTTCAGAAACCTGGTTGGGCATATCGCCGCTCGTACGGGCGTTGAGGCGTTTGTACCCGATTATCGGCTGGCTCCGGAGCATCCCTTTCCCGCCGCAATTGAGGATGTGCGTGCCTGTTATCTGGGGCTTATCGAGCGAGGATTCTCAAAAGTGGCAATTACAGGAGACTCGGCCGGAGGCAATCTAGCCCTGGGACTTCTGCATTTTGCCGCGGCCCAGAGGGCATCGGGCGGTGCGCTCCCCGTGGCCGCGGTGGCGCTCTCGCCGGTCACTGATCTAGCCCTTACGGGAGCAAGCTGGGAGACACGTGCCGCAGCCGATCCCTACTTCCTCCGTTCGCAGGCAGCCGAGCTCGTACGCTCCTATCTGGGCGGTCATGACCCCGCTGATCCGTTGGCGTCTCCGCTGTATGGCAAACTCGCCGGGCTACCGCCGATCCGCGTCTATGTCGGGGACGATGAGGTGCTGCTCGATGACTCGCTCCGTTATGTTGAGCGGGCTGTTGCGGCCGGGGTGAATGCTCGCGTTGACGTGTGGGAAGGCATGCCGCACGGATTTCTGTCCGGCATCGGTATGCTGGCCGCCTCCAAGCAGGCACTCGATGAGATCGGCGGGTTTCTGGCCGGTCGCCTGAATCCGGTGAAACTCGACTGATCGCAGCCATCAATTGAAAGGCGAACTCATTCGCAATTCCAACCTAGAAAGGAGATTCGTCATGAAGGTAGGGTTTATAGGTGCTGGTAACGTAACGGGTACTTTCGGCCGTCACTTGATCAACGCTGGGCACACCGTCGTTGTATCCAATTCCAGAGGTCCGGAGACACTGGCTGATTTTGTCGCTGATCTCGGTCCAGGCGCCATCGCCGGCACAAAGCAGCAGGCAGCTGATTGCGACGTCGTCATTCTCGCCGTACATTGGGGCAGAGTAGCTGAAGCTCTCAAAGGCATTGATTGGCGAGGCCGCATCCTGATCGATGCTACGAACGCACATCTGGACCCTCCAGATATCAGTCTGGCCGGCGTGACCAGATCAAGAGCCGCCTTGAAGGGGCGCACCTCTAGCGAAATGGTTGTCGAGATGGCAGTTGGCGCAAGACTTGTGAAATCGATCAGCAACATCCCGATGGTCTGGATACAGGACTTCTCGCCGAACAAACCCCGTACCGTTATCTTTACATCCGGCGACGACACCGAAGCCAAACAGCTAGTGATCGAGTTGGTCAACAGCACTGGATTGGTTGCGATTGATCTCGGATCACTCGCAGCAGGGGGTGCGATGCACGAGGTTGGCGCTCCTCTATCCGGGCTCGATCTCCACTTTGTCCGCCGGCTTCGGTGATCGATACCGGCCAACACTCCTTTGGGGTATACAAACGAAAAGCCCCTTGGGAGAGTGCCCCAGATGGCCCCATAGTTCTCTTAACCGAACTCAGCCTTCTCCGAAGAGGGAAAGAAAGTTGGGTCACACTATATGACAATCAAGGTGTGCATTGCGGGTGCTACGGGCTGGGTTGGCCAGGCGCTGGTCAAAGAGATTCTCGGCTCGAACCAATTCGCATTGACCGGTGCAATCTCCAGAAGCGCTGCGGGACAGGATATCGGAGCGTGTCTGGGCCTTCAGCCCGCTGGAGTGATTGTTTCGAAGTCTCTTGGCGATGCCCTGTCGCGGCCTACCGACGTAATTGTGGATTACAGCGACAGCTCAGGCGGCCAGAGCGTAACGGTGATGCAAGCCGCCAAGTCTTGGCATGGATAGGACTCGGCAACCCACATTCGGGTTCATCTCTGGTTCACGATCCGCGGATGTTCGCTGTCCAATGCAAGATGCGTTCGATCTTTGTGGTAGTAAAGAACGTACTCGTTCAACAAGCGCAACAGATGCCGTTCATTCAGCACGATCACATGGTCGAGCAAATCACGACGGCAGCTGCCGACCCAACGCTCGCCAACACCGTTTTGCCATGGACTTCGGAAACTGGTCCGCTTTGGCTGGATGCCGAGACTCTTCATCGTACTGACGACCTCCTCATCGAAGCTCGCGCCGCAATCAAAGATCAGGTAGCCAGGCGCCGAGTCATAGGGGAATGCCTCACGCAACTGCTGAATAACCCAGGCACTGCTCGGATGCTTGGTCACGTTGCAGTGAAGGATACGCCGTCGATCATGCGCGAGGACGAAGAAGCATTAAAGCACGCCGAAGGTGAACGTCGGCACGGTGAAGAAATCCATTGCAGCAATCGCTTCACGATGGTTTTTCAGAAACGCCACCCATCGCTTCGCCGGATCTGAATTCCGTGGCGCTCTCTTCATCCAGCGCAACACGGTCCGTTCAGAAAGGTCGAAGCCAAGCATCTTCCGTTCGCCATGAATGCGCGGCGCACCCCAGGTCGGGTTCTCGGCGACCATGCGGAAGATGAGTTCGCGTAGTGCAACGCTGACACACTTCCTGCCCGGACGCTCCCGGTGTCGCGAGAGCCAGGTCCAATACAGCTTGAAGCCGGCGCGGTGCCATCGCACAACTGTATCCGGCTGAACGAGAATCAATGCATGCTTCCATCGGGACCAGAACCGTCTCAACATCACCCAGAAAAGTCTGTCGGTAGCGGCAAGCCGAGGACGGGAATGTCTCCGTTTCAAAACGGCAAGCTGTTGACGGAGAGCGAAATTCTCCAAGAGGAGATCGCGGCGAGAACGAAAGAATCCGATAACCGGAACAGGCAGAAGCCTCAGGAGGCGCAGCATCAGGGCAGTATTGCACGCCGACAGCCCAGACCGGATACAGGCTCATCTCCATGATTCAACAGAAGAACTCTATTTTGGCGAACGACAGCATTCAGGGAGAGCGTCGACCCACTTAACCTTGAGGTCATCGGACCTTGTGTCGGCATTGTGGAAGGGGACTGTGCAGTTGAAAGAGACACGGAGCAAAGTAGTAGGGAGAGAGCAACGATGCGAATAGATGAACTCCTGTAGGAGACGGATACCAAGGATGTAACAGAGCCAGATTCTATTGAGAAAATCGTGCTCTTCGTTGTGTCGCGGGTGCGGTAGATTTTCGAATGATCAATTCAGTTTCAAGGTGATAGTCCGCACCCATGCGCCGTTTGAGCTTGAGCATCTTCTCTAACGCCTGAAAGGCTGTGATGCCCAGGCGTTCCCGAGGGACCTTAATTGTTGTAAGGGGCGGCCGGGCGAGGAAGGCAAAGGATATGTCATCAATGCCGACGATAGATACATCCTCCGGTATCTTAACGCCGGCCTCTTCGAGGGCGTTCATTGCTCCCACAGCAATAAGATCGCTTCCACAAAAAATCACTGTGGGAATCTCGTCAACTGAGAGGATGGCACGCACTGCTGAAGCGCCCGCGTCGATATGATAATCGACACTGGTGATGGGGAACGGATGGATGCGGCGCCGCTTCAGGCCAGTCACCAGCGTCTGTTTTATGTGTGCAGCCGTGCGGTTTGTTTCCGGACCGGCAATCACAGCAGCTCGATGATGGCCGAGCGCTACGATATGTTCGATTGCCTGCAGCACACCGCGCTGGTAATCAATGGAGATGTTGCTGACCAACCTCCCTGGGGAGCACAAGTTGCAGAAGACCACGCCGATGCCGGCATCAATCAATTCAGACGTCACGCTGTTGTCGATCGATGACGTCACAATGGCCACACCGCGAACGTCACTTTGCACCAGCTTGCTGATCACAGAGCGGGTACGTTGCTCGATGTACTCGGTATTGCAAAGCAGGACATCGAACCCTTTGTCCCAGGCAGCAGCCTGAAACCCCCGGATGATTTCGGGGAAGTACGGATTCGCAATCTCTGAAATCACCAGACCGAACAGATCGCTTCGACCGGTTGCCAGCCGTCTCGCGTGGACATTCTTGTAATAATTAAGCTCATTCACCACCTCGAGCACTCGCTTTTCCGTTTCAGCGGAAATGTAGTGAGTTTTATTGAGTACCCGTGACACGGTCGCGGGAGAGACTCCAGCACGTCTCGCCACTTCTTTCATTGTGTGGGCCATAGACTTCGTCCAGGTGGCGCCAACTCCTCAAGCAGCCTCGGTATCGCCGGTAAGTTCGCAAGAACCGGGACGGCGTTTTCCCGCGATTTTGATGCAGGAAATTATCCACGAACGTATCACGATCGAGTAGTCAAGGCCACGGTTAAGCCATGCACGAAATCAAAATTCCAAAGAGCGATCTGGTTGACAAGTGATAAGGCCATGTTTCAGACTTTCTGCAATCGGTTGCGGAAACCGGTTTCCTATCGGGCTTTTAGATTCCGCATTATGGCTAGTGACAACAAAGAGGTGCCGTATGTACAAAAAATCTTTCGGTTTTCCTTTCACTCCCCTCACTCAAGGCCAGTCCACAATCACATACTTTCTCCGTTGCGCAGCATGCCTTGTCATACTGCTCGGCGCTTACAGCCTGAGCGCGTTCGCGCAGGTGACTTCCGGCACAATTCTCGGTTCTGTTCAGGACACATCTGGGGCCATCGTTCCCGGGGCGACAATCACTGCTATCGCCCCCGATCTTGGCATTACCCGCACCGTGACCTCCAGTTCCAACGGTACCTTTTCCCTGTCGAACCTCCCTGCGGCCACCTACAGTCTGACGGTCCAGGCGACGGGGTTCGAGACCTCTAAGAAGGATGGAGTGATTCTAAGCTCGGCCGATCGACTAAACGCCGGCATCTTTACGCTCAAAGTCGGAGCCCAGGTGACTACTGTGACCGTGACTGCCGATACAGGTCAGCTCCAGATTCAAGCCAACTCCGGCGAGCGCTCAGACCTGATTACTGGAAAGCAGCTTAATGACATCGCGCTCAATGGTCGCAACGTACTCGACATCATTCGGGTCGTCCCGGGTGTTTCGGGAGTTGGGAATTTTGGTGTGTCCGGTACCGGCGGCGTCGATACCTATAGCATCAACGGAACCCGCACCAACCAGCACGAATTTACCCTGGATGGATCTTCGAACGTCGATACAGGTAACAACGGCGGGACCCAGGTGACCCTCAACACGGACGCCATCGCCGAGGTCAAAGTGCTTACCTCGAACTACCAGGCAGAGTTCGGCAAGGCAGGCGGCGGGTCCATCATCGTGACTTCGCGCAGCGGGACGAATGACTTTCACGGCAACGTGCATTACTTCCACCGCAATGAGGGAATGAATGCCAACGACTGGGTCAGCAACCACAATGGCACGGCCAAGCCGCTTTATCGTTACAACACCGTCGGCTACCAGATCGGGGGTCCGATCAAGCACAACAAACTATTCTTCTTCTTTTCGAACGAGTTCTACCGCCAGCTGGTGCCGGGCGGGTTAGACCAGTACCGCACCCCATCACTGCTTGAGCGCCAGGGTGATTTTTCGCAGAGCGTCGATAGCGGCGGTAACGCGATCCAGATATTTGACCCGACCACCGGCCTTCCGTTCGCGGGCAACAAGATTAATCCGACGGCGCTTACGCCCTCGGAGCAGGCAACATTTGCAGAAATTCAGAAGATTCTGGATCTCTATCCGACGCCCAACGTTTCCAACAACAACACCTACAACCGGCAGGATCCTCTCTCCTACTCGCACCCCCGTACCGAGTACATCGGGCGCGTGGATTACGTGATCTCTTCTTCCGAGCGCATCTTCGCCCGCTATATCAATAATCAGGACACGCAGACAGGGCCAATGGGCTCGTTCGGTTTACAGTGCCTTGGATCGTTGCAGATTGCAGGGGGCTGCTCCAATAATCAGCCGGGATGGAACCTCTCCGTTGACCTGACCAGCACGCTGCGACCAACGCTGCTCAATGAGGTCACCATTGGACCCAGCGTCTACCATTCTCAGGTCGAAGGAGTTAACGGCAACATTACCGTCGGCGCAAACAACATCAACCTGCCGCTGCTCTTCCCGGTCACCCCGCAGACGTCGATCCCGGACCTGTCCTTCAACGGCAACGGACAGACTTATCCCTTTACCTATTTCGGTTCAACGCCCTGGCGCCAGGCCACCACGACGATCGATATCAACGACAACCTGACATGGAGCGCACATAGCCACACGGTGAAGGTGGGGTTGTTCTATCAGCGTGCGCGCAAGGACCAGATCAGTTACGGCAATTCCAATGGCCAGTTTAGCTTTGACAGCTGCTCCACCAGTGCCACCGGCTGTCTCAGTTCGGGTGCACCCAACAGTGGATCTCCCTTTGCCAGCGCACTGCTCGGCACTTTCCTGAACTTCGATCAGTCGAGCGCCAGGCCAACCGGTTACTTCCGCTATAACCAGGTGGAGTTCTATGGCCAGGATACATGGCAAATCTCTCGCCGTTTTACCTTCGACTACGGTATTCGCTTCGTCTTCATTCCGCCGCAGTACGATAAACAGAATCAAATCGCTCTCTTTACGCCGTCCGCTTATAATCCGGCAGACGCGGTAACGATCGATACCAGTGGTAGCATCGTCCCCGGTACAGGCAATCGTCTCAACGGCATGACCTTTGCCAATAACGGCACCCTTCCGAGGGGCGGATGGAATAGCCGCGGCATTATGCCGGAGCCCCGGATCGGTTTTGCGTTTGATCTCTTCGGGGATGGCAAGGGGGTGCTACGTGGCGGCTTCGGCATCTCGCATGACCGCGAGCAGGGCAACCTTGTCTTCAACACAGTGTTTGGCAATCCTGCACTCGTCACAACGCCCACCGTCTTCAACAGCACTGTCGCCGGCATTCCGACGGCAGCGCAGTCAAACTCCGGCGTGCTGAGCGGAATTTATGGTGCGGACGTTAATGGCCAGGTGCCAGCGGTCTACAGTTATAGCCTCGGCGTGCAGCAGCAGGTAGCCAGTGGTGTCACACTCGACATCGCTTACGTCGGAACGGTTGGCCGCCACCTCGTAACTGCCCGCGACATAAACACCATCCCGTATGGCACGACGTTTATGCGCGCCGCTCAGGATCCCAGCCAATTCCCCGGTGGCGTAGTTCCAGCCGTCGAGCCCAACCTTCCTCCGGAGTACGCGGCTGCCGGTTACAGCTTCAGCGGCCGTTATGCCTACACACAGAATTTTCTCTCTCCTTATAAGGGCTACGGTCAGATGGAGTACTACAAGTTCGATGGCACCGCCAACTACAACGCCCTCCAGGTCTCCGTGCAACGGCGATTTGCCCGCGGTCTCACCTTCGGAGGCGTTTACACATGGTCCAAAACCCTGACCACCTCCAGCGCAGACGAGAGCTTCGTCGATCCTTTCAATCCACGCCTCTACAGTTATGCCGTGGCTGACTACGACCGTAGGAACATCGCGGCCATCAACTATGTGTATGACGTCCCCAACCTGACCCAGCACTTCAACGGTCCCCACTGGCTAGGCTTCCTGACGGACAATTTCCAGCTCTCCGGCCTGGCAAATATACAGAGCGCCGTACCTGTCCGCAATGCGCTCTTTTCGCCGGCAAATCAGCTTACCGGCGGCTCGCAGTTTAGCAAAACGCCGCCCGCCTACGTGGGTGTAGACACGCAGGGCAACCTGTTGCTTCCAACCATCGGTCATCCCACCCTTGCCGCTCCAGGCAGCCTTCGTCAAGGCGCAATGGTCACGTGGGATTCGTCCATCTTCAAAAACTTCCCTCTGGGAGAGGCTAGCAAAGGCCGTTATATCCAGCTTCGCGGAGAGTTCTTCAACATCCTTAATCATCCCAACTTCTTGACGCGTGATTACGGCGCCACCGTTACTCTGCCCACCTATAACGGGGACGGCACCTTTACGCCGCTCTCAATTGCAAAAGACACCAACTTCGGACAACCGACCGCAGCCTACAGTCCAACCGGTCCCGGTGGCCCGCGTGTCATTCAACTGGCGGCAAAGGTCTACTTCTAAAACGTACTTACAACCAGCCGGGCGGGCGCTCCCAGGGAGGGGGAGACAAGTGCATCTTGGATAGCGTCAGCATCGCTGGACAGATACTTGCTTGAGATGACTTATGCGAAAAGCAACCCTTCTTTTCCTTGCAGCTTCATCCCTTCTGCTGGCGGCAAGCCATTTGCTTGCGCAAGAAGTGGAAGTGTATCGCACAACTCCTGATTTGAAAGAAGCATTGCATCGCGATGCGCGTCTGCATTTCAGCGCCGCGACCGCAAATCATAGATCCGATGTCGTGGTGATCGATGTAGATGCGCAAGAGCGATTTCAATCGATCGATGGCTTTGGTGCTTCTCTGACCGACTCTTCGGCATGGCTATTGCAGGAGCAGCTTTCTTCCGTTGCGCGGCAGGAACTGATGCACAAGCTATTTGATCCTCAAAAAGGCATTGCAGTCAGCTTTCTCCGCCAGCCGCTGGGCGCGTCTGATCTTGCACGCAACCATTACAGTTATGAAGATATGCCGCAAGGGCAGCGTGACACAGATCTTGTGCATTTCTCCATACAACATGACGAAGCTTATATTCTGCCTGTAATTCGTGAAGCTCTTCAGTTAAATCCGGCTATTTCCGTCATGGTGACTCCGTGGAGCCCTCCTGGATGGATGAAAACCCATGATTCGATGATCGGCGGCCAACTGCGTGACGACGCATTTGCCGCGTATACCGCTTACCTAGTGAAATCTGTTGAGGCGTATCAAAAGGCGGGCGTGCCGGTGAAGTATTTGTCCGTGCAAAACGAGCCGCTGTATGAGACGAAGAATTATCCGGGTACGCTCATGCAGGCCAGCCAGCAGAAGAAATTTATCAGGTATCTTGGGCCTGCATTTGAAAAGGCCGGACTTGATACGAAGATCCTCGCCTATGACCATAACTGGGATCATCCTGAATATCCGGAAGAAGTCCTTTCCGATCCTGAAGCAAGCAGGTTCGTCGCGGGGACGGCCTTCCACTGTTATGGCGGGGACGTTGCTGCACAAAACGAGGTGCATACTCGCTTCCCGGAAAAGGGACTTTGGATGACTGAGTGTTCCGGGGGTACATGGCAGAAGGGAAATCTGCTTGCAGTAACGGCTCAACTCATCATTGAATCGATGCGCAACTGGGCGCAGTCTGTGGCGCTGTGGGGCATTGCACTGGATGAAAAGCACGGGCCTAATACTGGAGGCTGTGATACGTGCAGAGGATTCGTGATGATTGACCGCAGCGTGACTCCGCATCAAGTGACCTATACCGAAGACTACTATGCAGTTGGGCATGCCAGCCGGTTTGTACATACTGAAGCTACGCGCATTGACTCGTCGGATTTTGGGCGCGAGGGATTAGAGACGGTGGCTTTTCAAAATAAAGATGGATCCATCGTATTGATTGTGCTCAATAACATGAACAAAGATGAGGATTTTGCAATTCGGTGGAATGGAAAAATTGCCAGGGCGACGTTATCTGGTGGATCACTAGCTACCTATGTCTGGAAATAGAAAGATTAACTTAGCAGAGCTAAGGTAACTCTGAACAACATGGGGGATTTCATTGCCAATGACGCTGCTACTTTATGAACCTGCACACTGTATCGAATCTGTGGAGAGGAATTGAAAACGATGAACAAACCATTTTCGCGGCGCGAATTTCTGCAAACCACTGCTAGGGCTGCGGGCGCCTCGTTGATTGGAGGCTCTGTCCTTCTTGATGCTGAACCAATTCCATCCTCACATCAAGTGGTTGTGTCAAGTGACCGTACTCGATTCGGAATCGTCGGTGTCGGCATGGAGGGCTCCGGGCTGCTTTCAACCGCAATCCAGCTTCCTGGAGTCGAGTGCGTGGCTGCTGCCGATCTTTACGACGGACGCCATCAGCTGGCGAAAGAAATCGTCGGCAAACCGATTCGGACGACGCGCCGTTATCAGGAAGTGCTCGACGCCAAAGATATCGACGCCATTATCGTCGCCGTTCCCGATCACTGGCACAAACAGGTAGTGGTTGATGCCCTGGCTGCTGGTAAAGACGTGTACTGCGAGAAGCCGATGTCACATAACCCTGCTGACGGATTGGCGATGATCGCTGCCGCCAGGAAGACAGACCGCATTGTGCAGATCGGCGCGCAGCGCACCAGCTCCGTCCTCTGCGCGAAGGCAAAGGAGCTTTATGACAAAGGCGCGATTGGAGAACTGAACCTGGTAGAAGCGAGCTATGGCCGCAACGACCCGAACGGCGCGTGGGAATATCCTCCTCCTCCCGACCTGTCGCCGGACAATCTGGATTGGGAAACATGGCAGGGAGGAGCGCCCAAGAAGCCGTTTGATCCTTATGCGTTCGCGCGCTGGCGTTGCTGGAAGGAGTATGGAACGGGAGTAGCCGGAGACCTGCTCGTTCACTTGATCAGCGGCATGCAGTTTGTCCTAGGCATCAATGCGCCTCCCAGCCGTGTGTCGGCATTCGGAGGCATTTACCGGTGGAAGGACGGACGCAATATGCCAGACGTACATCCTGTGCTCTTTGAATATAACGGCGTTCCGGTCTACATGCGCTTGTCGCTGGGTTGCGAGTCGACGGAAGTCACACGCTTCCAGGGACCCAAAGGCGCTATCGAACTCCGCGAATTCAGTGTCACCTATATTCCGCAGGCCGGAGTCGACCTCTCGCCAAGCTACTACTCCGCCTCTTTCCCGGCCAGCTTAAAAACTGCCTACATAAAGGAGTGGCACGAAAAAAATGATCCTACTCCCGGACAGGAGCCAGCGCCGGAGACGATCACCTACAACGGAAATGATTATGACGATCTCAAGCCACACCTGTGGAAGTTCTTCCAGTCCGTGCGGTCGCGTCAACCGGTGGTGCAGGATGCTGTCTTTGGTCACAACGCAGCCTTGGCCTGCCATCTCGCGAACGAGTCCTACTTCCGCAAGACTCCGGTTTGTTGGGACTCCTCTTCGCAGAAGATTGAGTCGCTCGGATGAGTCGTGAGATGAAAGCGGCAAGCCAAGTCGCTGCTCATGGCTTGCCATTATTGAAAGACTGTGCGGTTCAAGCTAGGTGCTAAGGAGTTCTGGCTAGGTGAAATTACAAAAGTTTGTCCTCGTTTCAGTCATCGCGACCATGTTTGTATATGCTTCTATGTGCTCCCATGCGGTGGCTTCCCGGGAAAGCTCTTCTTCCGCCGAAGCTGCAGCTGTCTCGCTCTATTTAGGACGCTGGGATATAACGTTGAAGGAGCCAGATCATGAATATCCTTCATGGCTGGAGATCCAGCAGGTAGATGGACAGCTGAAGGCGCGAATGGTTGGCCGATGGGGAAATGCGCGGCCTCTACCCAGGGTTGACATCTCGAACGGCACTCTTACTTTTGTTTCGCCCAAGGAAGAAGAAGACAGTAAGAGCGATATGGTGTTTACGGGCAAACGGATAGACAATACTCTCTCGGGAACAGTTAATGGCCCAGATGGAAAGACGTGGCAGTGGGTCGCTGAAAAAGCCCCTGCGCTTGAAAGAACGAATGCGCCGAAGTGGGGCAAGGCCATTCCGCTATTCAATGGAAAGGACCTGGCTGGCTGGAAGACGAGCGAGCCCGGTTCTCCCGAGTGGACGGTCCTGAACGGAAGCATTGTCAGTCCTGGACATGGAGCTGAACTGGTCAGCAGTGCGAAGCTCCAGGATTTCAAGTTGCATGTTGAATTCGATTGCGGCAAAGATTCCAACAGCGGCGTCTATCTGCGCGGCCGTTATGAAGTGCAGATTGAAACCGAATCTGAAGCGGAGCCGCCAAGCCATCATACCGGCGGAGTCTATGGTTTTCTGGCTCCATCGCCAGAGCTGCCGCGCTCCCCTGATGTGTGGCAGACGTTCGATATCACGCTGATTGGGCGCAGGGTCACAGTTGTGCAGAACGGCCAGACGATCATCGACAATAAGGAAATCCCCGGCATTACAGGCGGCGCAGTGGATAGCCACGAAGCATTGCCGGGACCGATCTATCTGCAGGGAAGTGAAAAGGGGCACGTCAAGTTTCGCAGCATTGTGGTCACGTCGGCAGAATAGAGAAGCATTCGATTGGAGAAACCTGAGCGCAGGTGCGCCGGGCTAACGCAGCCGTTTCACGGGAAATGTTGAGAAACGAATGACTCAATTTTTGCAAGATATACTCCGCCAGCCTGATGAGTTGCGGCGAGTGATCAAATATCTCCAAAGGGAGGGGCGGAAGCCGCTTGACTCTGCTGCAAGCGCTATCCGGGGTGCGCGCCATGTCTACCTCACCGGAATCGGCGCCAGCTGGAATGCGGCGCTAACCGCAGGGGTACTCTTTCACGCTGGGGGCCAGCCGGTATACATGTTGGACGCAGCAGAATTGCTGCTCTTCAGCAGCATTCCGCGCGGCGCGGTGATCATCGCGCTATCTCGCAGTGGCCGCAGTGTGGAGATTGTGCAGCTGCTGGTGAAAGCCCGTTCAGCAGGGGCGACCGTGATTGGGATAACGAATTTTAAAGATGGCTTGCTGGCGCGTGAGGCCGATATCCCGGTTGTCATTCCGGTCAAAGCGGATCACGGCATCTCGGTCAGCACCTATTCGGCACTGGTTGTTACAGCTGCGGCCATTGCCAGTGCCACGGTCGGCTCCTTCGATAGAAACCTCGCAGGTGCACTCTCCCAGGGCATTGCAGAGGCGGGAGAGAAGATTTCCAGCTGGCAACAGCAGCTGGCTCATACATCATGGCTCGCGCCAGGCGCCTCATATTACTTCCTTGCCCGCGGCCCCAGTCTGGGGAACGCATACGAGGCCGGCCTCCTTTGGGAGGAAGGAGCAAAATCACCATCGACTGCAATAGGGACGAGCAGCTTTCGGCATGGACCACAGGAGATGGTGACGAAGGATATCCGCTTCGCGATCTGGATTGATGGTGAACAGATGCGTGAGCAGGACCTGGCCGTGACGCGCGATTTACGTAAGGTAGGCGCCTCAGTGATGGTGATTGGTCACGATCTGCCCAAGGATGCCGCCGACCTGGTCTTCCAGATCCCTCGGTTGCCTCCGAACTGGCAGTTTCTTATAGATATTTTTCCCGCGCAGCTTGCAGCCGAAAGCTTCGCGCGGCTCTGCGGCGTTGATTGTGATTCGTTCCGCTTTGCGTCCTACATTGTGGAAGACGACCATGGCATTTTGCCCAACGGAGTCGTGCCTTCATTGAGCGAGGCGCAGCACGTGGCGAAGAATGATTGAGCCATTATGACAATGATTGGCGCAATCGACATTGGCGGCACGAAGATCGCTGTCGGAATAGTGGATGAAAACGGACGCGTCTTGTCCAGAACGGAATCTCTGTCCAGCGCAGTCGAAGCCTACAACGATGGGCTTGCGCTCATTGCGATCATGTTGAAGAATGTGGCGCGAACAGCGGGCGTGGACATTGCCGGGATCGGCATTGGGTCGACCGGCCCGGTGTATCCCTTCACCGGGCGTTTCGGCGACCTGGATTTTCTTCCCCGGTGGAGCGGCCAGAGTCTGGTCGATGATCTGGCGCGGGAGTTTCGTGTGCCGGCGGCGCTCGAAAACGACGCCGATGCGGCAGCTCTGGCGGAAGCGGGATGGGGCGCGGGCAAAAATATGTCGCGGCTCATCTATGTGACCATCGGAACAGGAATCGGCGGCGGGATCATTCTCGACGGGCAGCTCTACCGTGGCGTAGAGGGAGCGCATCCTGAAATCGGCCACCAGGTCATTGATTTCGGTGGGCCGACCTGTTCCTGCGGGCTTCGAGGGTGCTTGGAGTCTCTAGCCGCCGGGCCAGCGATGGTGAAGTGGATGAAGAGTCAACCGGAATATGCCGGTGGCGAAGATCTCACAGCGAAACGAATCTGTGAGCTTGCGCTCCTTGGCGACGCATTGGCGGTCCGCGTAGTGGAACGCGAGACGCTTTATCTCGGACTCGGTCTTGCGAACCTGGTAAACCTGTTTGCACCCGAGGCCATCATTTTGAGCGGCAGCGTTATGAAGAGTGCGAGCCTTTTTCTCGATGGTATCCGCGAGGTCATGCGCAAGGGCTGCCGGTTCGTTCCTCTCGAAAAAGTGGAGCTGACGCTGGCCTCGCTTGGAGAGGACACGAACCTGATCGGCGCGGCGCGAGCCTGGCATGAGCGCTTTGTTCAGAGACATGTCTTTCAATAAGCGCGGACCTCGTCGCAGCGAAGAGACCTCTCTGAGTCTGCGGGAAGAAATGAAATAGGGATCAAGTATTTATGGCGAGAAATCGTTACATGGTCGGCCTGGTCCTGCTCACATTTTTTGTCATATCCTTCCTGACGAATGTTCTCGGGCCAATCGTGCCGGACATCATCAGCGACTTTCATGTCAGCCTGAGCGCCGCAGGTTTCCTGATCTTCGCCTTCTTCATCGCCTATGGATTCATGTCTATTCCCGCGGGATTTCTCGTGGAGCGCTTCACTGAAAAGCCTGTAATGGTTGCCGCCTTTGTTGCGGCCATGCTGGGATCGATGAGCTTCGCGCTCTTTCCCCGATACAATGTCGCGGTCGTCACATTGTTTGTCATTGGCGCTGGCATGGCGACTCTTCAGGTAGCCATCAATCCACTGCTGCGCGTCTCTGGCGGAGAAGAGCACTTCGCTTTCAACGAGGTTCTGGCGCAGGTGCTTTTTGGCTGCGCCGCCTTTATCAGCCCGCTGATCTACTCGTATCTGGTCTTGAACCTGGAGCGCAGTTCGCAGAGTTCGAATCCGCTGCTCCGAATGCTGCAACAACTCACTCCCACCGCGTTGCCGTGGGTTTCCCTGTATTGGATTTTCACTGCGGTTGCTTTCGCGATGGTGCTTTTTCTCAGCGCCTCGCGATTTCCCCGCGTCCAGCACACTGCCGAAGAGCGGCCAGGCACATTCGTGATGTATGGCAGCCTGGTGCGGCGCCGGCTTGTGTGGCTGTATTTCCTTGCGATTTTTGCATATGTGGGTTGCGAACAAGGAATAGCTAACTGGATTTCACAGTTTCTTGGCCAGTATCATCATTTCGATCCGCATACAACAGGCGCGCGTGCGGTCTCCTGGTTTTGGGGGTTGATGACAGTCGGCTGCCTGGCGGGCGTGCTGCTGTTGAAGCTATTCGACAGCCGGCGTGTATTGATCGGCGCCTCAACCGGCGCTCTCTATTTTCTTTCGTTGGCTCTGTTCGGGCCCGGAAAGATATCGGTGATTGCCTTTCCTCTCGTGGGCTTGTTTGCTTCCGTCATGTGGCCTATCCTGATTTCGCTCGCGCTAAATTCTGTAGCAGAGTATCACGGCTCCTTCACTGGCATTCTCGCTGCGGGGATCATGGGCGGCGCAGTGATTCCGGTCGTCATCGGACGCATCGGCGACTATCTGGGATTGAAGAGTGGATTGGCGCTTCTTTACCTGACCTTCGGTTTCGTTTTTAGCGTCGGCTTCTGGGCGAAACCACTGGTCAATAATGCAACCCTATGGTCGAAGAGGACAGATGTTTCCGCCGCCGCTTGACGCAGCGAATCCGCACCTGTCGTTCGCCTCGACCCCACATGGCAGGAATTTGTGTCGGTGACATTACTGCTCTGCGGAAATCACCTAATCAAAGACGTCGACTGTTGCCTTCAGCCCAATGCGCCCATTGACCTATTCAGATCGATCTGTGTCTTCGGCAAGTTGCCGTATAACCGCTATCCAACATTGGAAGCGCCTCGCAGACAAATCTTCCGTAATAACGGGCCTGTCGGCGCGAGGCGCTTCCAATGTTGGATAGCGGTGACTCGCCCGTCCGCAGCTTGCCCACCAGAAAATGTATGCTGGCGACCATGAAGGTGCTGGCGGTTGCTGCGATTCGTATCTTCTTTGCTGTGTCAGTTCCAATATCGGCTTTGAGGGGACAGTCATCACCCGATGTGGTGTCGAATCTTGATGGCGTATGGCTTGGAGAGCTTCATACTGGAGCGAAGACACTGTGGATTCAAGTTCGGATACAGACCACTGGCCCCGTGCAGAAGTGTCTGTGGGACAGCATTGACCAGAAGGCCTTCGGGATTCCGTGCCGCAATCTTGTGATGAATGGGAATGCTGTTTCGTTCGATGTGCCGACGGCGCGGGGGAAATGGAGGGGGACGCTTTCGGAAGACGGAAAGACACTGACGGGGATGTGGACGCACGGAAGTCCGTTGCCGCTAACGCTCGAATGGCAACGCAAGCAGATTGATCCCCCAGAGGTGAAGTTCGATCCGGTGATGCCTCCGGTGAATGTTGAAGATTTGCAAGCGGTGCTGGATCGCGATCTTGCAGAGACATTGAATATCGGTGAGTTGGCTCCGACGACCCATGGTGGAGTGACGATTGGGATCTTGTCGCACGGCGTGCAGCGCGTGTTCAGCTACGGAACTGCGAAGCCGGATTCAGTGTTTGAGATTGGGTCCGTGACGAAGACCTTCACGGGCCTGTTGCTCGCGCAGATGACGCAGCAAGGACTGGTGAAGCTGGATGAGCCGGTGCGAGAACTGTTGCCTCCGGGCACGGTTGTGAAGCCTTTGTGGGGCGCGGAAATTACGCTGCTGGACTTGAGTGACCAGCACTCTGGGTTGCCGCGCATGCCGGATAATTTTCACCCCGCAGATCCGGCGAATCCCTACGCGGACTACGACGCGAAGGCGCTGTACGAATGGATCGGTAAACAGAGTGTGGCGCTGCCGCCGGATGCTCCGTTTGGTTACAGCAATGTGGGAGTGGGGCTGCTGGGTCAGGCGTTGGCGAATCGAGCGGGGATGAGCTACGCGGATTTACTGCGCGAGCAGATCACTGGGCCGCTGGGGATGCACGATACCGGGATTGATCTGACCCCGGAAATGAAGGTGCGCTTCATTCCGGGTTATTCCGCAAAGCATCTTCCAGCAACGGCATGGGATTTGAACGCGTTAGTGGGCGCAGGCGGGATCCGGTCAACGGCGGCGGACATGCTGACGTATCTGAAGGCACAACTGCATCAGGATACTTTGCCGCATAGCGTGCTGTTGTCGGCGCAGGGAAAGACGCTTCCGGCGGCGATTGCTGCGAGCCAGAAGATACATGCCGGGGCTGGGCTTTCCCACATGCACATCGCTTTGAACTGGTTCTACGAGGATGGGACAGGTAATTATTGGCATAACGGGGCGACGGGTGGATACAGTTCTTATGCAATCTTCAACCCGAAGGAGGACTTTGCGCTGATTGTGCTGAGCAACACAAGTCCCGGACCCAACGGCTCATTCGTCGACAAGCTGGAGATGCATATTTTTCAGCGATTGATGGGGTGGCAGGCGACGTCTCTGGTTCCTTGATACTTCAGCCGAATCGAGGGGTTGAGTATATCGGTCTCCCACACTCGCTTGTCAGTTGATGAATAAAGGCCAACGCACTCATTGATCCCGTAGCGAACGCAGCATTGCAAACACAGCCTTGCAGGCTGCATCCCCAAACGGTTGCATCGTCGTACGTGCGGCCCTGATTATCAGCTTGGAACCAGGCGGTCACGCCCTGGAGCAGTGCATCGTACATGCCCTGCATTGTTTCGTGCATATAGGTGTGTGAAGGCGCAGAAGCGGGACCCGGATAAAGAAGCTGTGTGCTCCCCGGCGCCCGGCACACTCGCCATGCAGAACCACGCCGGCACGCCCTGATGAAAGAAAAGAAAATCCTGACGTAAGAAAGAAAGCTGAGCCAGCCCGTCTCGATACAGGCTATTTGGTCGCCGTAGCCGAAATAGGAGCTGCGCTTGCGCTCTCTGCCGCCGCACTCAACGTGAATCGCTGCACCGGTCTCTTCGCCGCAACCAGCGTCAACCCCAGATTCGTCTCCAGAGCCAACCTCGCCGCCTGTATCTCATGCGGAGGAATCCTGATCGTAGCCGTCGCCTGCGTGGTGATCTCTGATTCATTCACCACTGGAGACCCCAGGGCACTCTCCAGGGCGCCAGCCAGTTGACTAACCGTCGCACTGAGCATTCGCACCTGCTCCGTCTTCTTCGAGTAAAAAGCCACGCCGCCCGACTGAGAGGTATCCGCATGCAGCATTCCCTTGGACTTGTCCACGGGCCGGATCAAAAAGACATCCTCAAGCTGCGACTTGCGCTCGATCTTCACCCCGGTGCTGGCCACGAGCGCAAGCTCAATCGCCTGCCTTAGCTGCTTCTCATCCGCTCCCGAAGCATGAACGTGCAGGTTATAGGCTTTCTCAGGCAGCGTTCCCTTCGTCTCGATGCGGCTTTCCGGGATATCTAACCCGAACTCCAGCAAGTCCTTCATCTGTCCATTGAGAAGATTGAAATCACCGGCCCCGAACATCATCGCGTGGGCCCGTTGGCTGGCATCCCCAGGCGTCACGGAAATTTCAAACAGAGCTTTGGCCGAATCGGAGGATGCGCCGCCTTGCTCGTCGAACTCTTTCGCCATCGTTGCCTTCAACGCGGCCGCCACGCTCGGATCGGTCTTGCCGTCGACCCCCGTGATCTTGCCCGCGGCCAGCGCCAGCAGCTTGTCATGCTGCAAAAGCTCCGGGCGCAATGTCGCCGATACCACCCGTGCCCGGGTGTCGATCACCATCGTCGTCGGGCGCTGGACTACACCGTAGCGCTTGTACAGCTCGCCGGAGGTGTCCAGCATCACCCATCCCGAGATCGGCCGCTTCTTCAGAAACGCCGTAATCACTTTAGGATCCTCATCATCGACGGCAATGAACTGTACTTTCGTGGGATCG
>Ga0206959_10141_pt1 | contig 20894 bp, 17 predicted proteins | sample Alteio_BWOrgHeat_31_FD_152971 | JGI IMG/M metagenome (GOLD analysis project Ga0206959, IMG submission 152971) | Enriched cells from forest soil in Barre Woods Harvard Forest LTER site, Petersham, Massachusetts, United States -... | ecosystem: Environmental > Terrestrial > Soil > Temperate forest >...
ATCGGTCCGCCAGCACTGACGGCATAGCCAGTCGAGCCAGTAGGCGTCGCGACCATGATTCCATCAGCGCGGATAACTCCGAGCAATGCAGAATCGACGAAAATTTCGAGAGTAAGCATTCGCGTCGAGCCATAATTATCTATTACTACTTCGTTAAGCGCATCGAGCGTAACTTCTTTTGCAGACGAGCCTTCGCGCTCGACATCGAGATTGTCACGCTTGACGATGACATTTTCTTTGCTGTCACTTTTGACTTTCGCTTTGAGCATGAGACGCTCTTCTGCAACGAGCTTGTGATCTGCAAGCTCATCGATGAGCGAGTCTATTTCATCCGGCGGATGCTCTGAAAGAAATCCGAGCTTGCCGACATTGATACCGATGAGCTTCGCCGATGGATTAGCGCGAGCAATAGCTCGCGCGGCCAGGAGCATAGTGCCATCGCCGCCGATTGAAATGATCATGTCGCTCTGCTTTGCAATTTCAGTAAGAGATAGTCCGAGTGGAGCAGTGCTTCCAGCCTGCTCAGAATGGATGATCTTAGTGTCAGGAAATTTCGAGGCAAGTTTATCCAGGACGAGAGCCAATGTCTCTCGCATAACGGAGGGATCGACATGACCGATAATACCTATGCATTTCATCTGGAGCTGATCTGCCTTCCAGCGGCAATCATTGTGTTTTTAAGAACCATAGCGATCGTCATTGGCCCTACGCCGCCAGGAACGGGTGTGATGGCGCTTGCTTTCAACTTCACATTTTCAAAATCGACATCTCCAACAAGCCGTGAGCCGGATGCTCTTGTTAAATCTTCGATACGATTTATGCCAACATCTATGACGACTGCCCCATCGCGCACCATGTCGGCAGTTATCGCAAGAGGAACACCCATTGCGGCGATGAGGATGTCGGCAGAGCGTGTGATCTCTCGCAGCCTATCCCCTGCTCCCGTGTGGGCGATTGTTGCAACGGCATTTGCTTTCGAATTTTTCTGCGCGAGCAAAAGCGCAAGCGGCTTGCCAACGAGATTCGATCGGCCAACGATCACCGCGTGTTTGCCTGATACCTCTATTGAAGAGCGGGCCAGCATTTCTATCACTCCGGATGGCGTGCAAGGAGCGAAATATTCGCCCATCCCGATAGAGAGACGCCCAGCATTGATCGGATTGAATCCATCGACATCTTTTTCTGGAGCGATAAGTTCGATAACTCGCTCCTGCCTGATCTGCTTTGGAAGTGGAAATTGCACGAGGAGGCCATGAGTCGATCGGTCTTCATTTATTTTTTGAATGAGGTCGATCAATTCGGATTCGCTTAGGTCAGAAGGGAGCTTGCAAGTCTCGTGAGAAAAACCGGCTTCTTCAGCAGAAATTCCTTTGTTGCGGACATATACTTCGCTCGCCGGATTTTCGCCGACGAGCACGAACATTATCCTCGGGCGAATGCCGTGCTGCGAGAAAAATCGTTCCGCATCTACGCGGACTTCATCGCGTATCTCGGAATAGTTATTACATTTTGTGTTCTCATCTAAGGTTATTTTTTTATTAGCAATTATCATTCTTTCGATTCCATGAAATTGTTTATAGCCACACCGGCATACGGCGGGATGATCTGCATGAATTACTTCATGAGCTCAGTTGGGACGTTTGGCCGGCTTCACAGTGAGTCGGTCGAGTTCTACATGTTTGCAACCTCAAGCGAGGCACTCATATCTCGCGCCCGGAATACATGTGTCACTGCGGCAATGGAGTGGGGGGCTGATAAATTGCTCTTTATTGATGCCGATATAGGCTGGACATGGGAGGATATGCGAGCGCTTATACGCAGCGATAAGCTGGTGGTTGGTGGCACGTATCCTATGAAAGTAAATCCCAAGCTTCCAATTGCTCTCAACTACAATGTACTGCCGGAGCACAGCCACCTCTGGAATACGAAAAGTCTTGAAGAGCATAAGCGTGTGAAGGCATTGGCAGACCCTGTAACCGGGGAGCTATCTATTTCTCATCTTCCGACCGGATTTATGATGATTGATATGAGTGTGTTTGAGAAGTTAAAAAGCCGTGTGGGCACATATCTCGATCATTGGCCCGATAAGCCTCCACAACGGAATTATGATTTTTTTCCTGTTCGAATAAAAGATGAGATCCTCGAATCGGAAGATTGGGCTTTTTGCTCTATCTGCCGGGAGAACGGCATCGAGATCCACCTCAACACTAATATCATTTGCACACACATGGGGAGCTACGTCTATGGCCGCAGTTGACTTATTAAAGAGCCTCACATATCCGCAAGGAATGGAACGACACATCCGAAGTGTGCTCGAAGGAGAATACGATACCCCATACTGGGCCTTCGACAAACCCGCCATACTTGATATTGGGGCGAACGTCGGAAGCTTTAGTGTCTGGGCGAGCCAAAGATGGCCAGGTTGCAGCATTTATGCATACGAGCCACTCAGTTCTAATTTCGAGAGTTTAATGAAAAATGCCTCTCTCATTCCTAACATGGATCTATTTAATTTTGCCGTTGGCACACCTGGCATCAAGAGGCTATATCTCGGAAAAAATAATTGCGGAGAGGCGAGCCTCTTTCAAATGGGTGAGCAGTTAGATGAATTCGAGGAGGTTGAATCTATCTCTGCCGCTCAACTTCCAAAGGCTAATATTCTCAAACTCGATTGCGAAGGGTCAGAAGTCGTGATCCTCTCACAGCTTCCGAGCATTGATTACGACGCAATTATGCTCGAATGGCATGGCGAGGATAATCGCCGCGAGATAGACAGGCTGCTTTCTAAATACACGCTCGTGGGCGCGGAGTCCAAACTTGCTCATCGCGGAGTGGTAAAATATATGCGGACAGATCTATTGGAGGCGCGGCTCGGCCCGAATCATCCTCGATCACCTAAGATTAATTAGCTTTGGCTTCTTCGGGACTTGCGAAGGCTGGCATTCCCTACACCTTGATCCACTCTAAACTATTCTGGAGCTTGAATAGCAGAGATAGAATATAGTCTGTTTAACATTCAATTTATTCTCCCCGTCCGTCAGGAACTCAACGACTAATTTTATTCTTAATGTTTTTAAATGTATGTTAAAAGTGCTGAGCCGCACTTTTAAGCTAAATTGGCTTTTGGAATTCTCCTTCTACAATTTTCACAGCGCAAGAACTGAACAGCGACCATTAAATAATTCGAGCAAATGTTGCCCTCATTGGATTGAATGGCGATAGGGAGTTTCAATATTTTAACTCCCTATCGCCATTCAATCCAATGAGGGCAACATTTGCTCGAATTATTTAATGGTCGCTGTTCAGTTCTTGGGCTTCTTGGCTTTTTAAAGACGTCAAACATTAACATGAATAAAGACCTCTGCCTCGTTTCTGCTACGGACTCAAAATTCTTCTATCAGTTTCAACAATGTCTCGCAAGCATTCGACAATGGCAGCTGCCTTACTCGACGGATTTCAAGGTTCTCGCCATCGGACTCGATCCTGAGCAAATTGCTTGGCTGAGCGCCGAGGGTTTACAAGTCGTAACGGATCTTTCCATATTCCCTCGATTCGCTTCTGGCCCGGAACATTATGTCGCAATGACATGCCGGCCATACATTCCCGATGTTTTCCCGGGCTACAGGGGCTATATTTGGATCGATTCAGACATTCGTTTTCTTTTGCCGGAAGGATTGAGGTTCTATGCCGACCACATGTTGAATCAAGATAAGTCTATTGTAATTTGCCACGAGACAGAACCAGCCTATTCCTTCAATTCCGATCCTAACTGGTGTGTGATTTACCATCAGTCAACCTATCGGCGAATTAGTGAGGAGTTCGGCGCAGAGATCGCTGCACATTTTCAGTATTATAATATGCATAACGCCGGGTTATTCGCAGCACGTGCCGATTCCCCGATATGGGCGCGGTACAAGCGAAATCTTGAGATCAGCATGAAAGCCGGCCCTCATTGGGGGCGAGAGCAGGATGCGATGAACGTTTCGCTTATTGAAGTTGGGAACGTCCTTCAGGCACCTACTACTCATAACTGGCTCTGCGGATACAGCACTCCGTCATGGAATGCGGGTATAAGTGCATGGGTTAGTCCGAACGAACCAAATAGAAAGATCGCAGTTGCTCATTTGACGAATTCGAATAAAGTTGTCACTGTTAATAATCAAAGCATGTCGATGTACGACTACTACAAAACCATCGGCCTCACTAAGTGATCGGAAGAACAATGATGCAAATTCAATTTCCTGACAAGGACTACGTATCACCTGGCTTTACGCTGGTAAAACCCGATGCCAGTTTTCCGAATATGATCATTTCGGATACGTCGTCCTGCAGCTGGAAATACCTCCGCCGCACAGGTCAGCACAACTGGTATCGTGATGTGCGCATACCGACTATTGGATTCGTCAACAGGGATGAGTCGCACATTCTTTATAACACTGCTCTGATGTTTCGTGGCAAAGAGGCTCTCGAGGTCGGGTGCTTTTTAGGATGGTCAGCTTGCCATCTTGCATTAGGAGGAGTGAGTTTGGATGTCATCGACCCTTTACTTGGCGATCCTGGCTATTTCGAAAGCGTGAGCGCCTCCCTTAACGCTGCCGGTGTCCAGGCTAAAGTACATTTGTATTCTGGCAAAAGTCCGGAGGGTGTTAAAGAACTGGCTGAGAAGCAGAACAAGAAATGGGATCTGATGTTCATTGATGGCAACCATGAGTTTCCTGCCCCGGTGAATGATGCCGTCGTCTGCGAGCAGTATTGTACTCCTGATTCGATGGTGCTGTTCCACGATCTTCTTTCCCCACACGTCGCTGAGGGGCTTCAGTACTTCCGGTATAGAGGGTGGAAAACCCGCATCTTCTATACTTCACAAATAATGGGCGTTGCCTGGCGCGGCAATGTGCGGCCCGTCCATCACATTCCTGATCCCACTGCAAATTGGGAGGTCCCCGAACACCTCAAAGGCTGGCCCGAATCGCAGGATTGATCTCAAACTCCGAACATGCCATTTCCACCTGACTTTTTCCCATCAGAGATCGCGATCGCCCAGCGAGTGGGTAATCATACAATGACAGGTCCGGAGAGAATCCTTGCTCTCATCAATGCAGTCCGCCACATTGTTCGAAATCGCATTCAGGGAGACATTGTCGAATGCGGTGTCTGGCGCGGCGGTTCGATGATGGCTGTTGCGCTCACACTGATGGAACTTAATAGTGCGAACCGGCACCTCTATTTGTTCGACACATTTGAAGGAATGCCACCGCCTGCCGACGTTGATGTGTCATTCGCAGGTATTCCTGCCGCTGCTTCTATGAATGAGCCGCTTGTTCGCGCTGATGCCAGCCTCCCTGACGTGATGGCTGCAATGGCGAGCACGGGATACCCAATGGAGTTAATTCATTTCGTAAAAGGGAAGGTCGAGGAGACCATTCCTACCGACATTACTGGAACGATAGCTCTACTGCGCTTAGATACCGATTGGTACGAATCAACTCGGCATGAGCTCCTATACCTTTACCCGCTTCTGGCGAAGAATGGAATTCTCATCATTGACGACTACGGGCATTGGCAGGGAGCTCGCAAAGCTGTTGACGAATATTTTGCCGATGGCGGACCATTCATGAATCGCATCGATTATACCGGACGCCTTATCGTTAAGCCCTGAACTACAAATTTGATGCGGCAGTGATACACTTAATACCAAACAAGCAAAACTATGGACGGCGCTGAACTCGACAAACAATTTTTCACAAGGCTCCTTCAACACACAAACAATTTTTCAGGCTTGACGTGGCTTGGCTATCCAGTCTGGCAAAACTTGTTCGACTTGTGGACGACCCAGGAAGTCATTTTCGAGGTTAAGCCCTCATTGCTGATCGAATGTGGTTCCTGCCTTGGAGGCTCCGCGATCTATTACGCCAATCTTTTCGATCTGATGGGGAAAGGACGTGTAATTTCCATCGACATAGAGAAGCAGCATAACTTTACGCACCCTCGCGTTGAGTTTCTCATCGGCGATTCTGCCGGACCAGAAATTGTGGCAACTGTTCGTAAAGCTGTCGAGGAAGCAGGTGGCCCAATTATGGTAATACTGGACTCCGATCACTCTGCTGACCATGTCGAGCGAGAGTTTGAAGCATACTGCGGATTCGTAACGGTTGGAAGCTACATGCTCGTACAGGATGGTGTAATCGATGTACTCGATATTTTTGCGGGTGGGCGTCCTGGCCCTCTGGAAGCTATCAGAAGAGCGCTTCCTCGGCACCCTGAGTTTCAGGTAGATATGATAAAGTGCAACCGGTTCCTAATTACTCATCATCCGGCGGGGTGGCTTAAGAGGGTCTCATAGCGAGATGTGTAGCGCGAAAGATATTTCGTTCAATATGGACCGAAATACAATAGATGCTGCAATGGAGAGCACTCATTACGAGGTGTTCGATGTTGACCATGATGTGGAGATTCCTGATTGTCCTCGAGCCTAAGCAAAGAAGTGTTAGAGGGCTGGATTCTTCTCCGTATCCGAGAGAATCTCGGAATGAAGTCATTCAATAGCTATTCCCAATCCTCATGTCCGTGACATTAGCTATGACTTCCTCCGCAGAATTCTAAAACAGGCGGGTATTTCTCGTGAAGAGAGGGAGAATATCTGAGCACCCCGCTTCTTTTCACTTTAGCGGAGCTTTCCCTTTGTCAAATCAGTTCTTATTCGCCCTCGTTTTCCAATATTGCTGTTTTTTTGAGAGAGGGTCCACTTTTTTCGAATATTTTTGCTATAGATGCAGACTAAACGCATACATTACATTTTTGCCGCGATCAGCTTTTTGGTCGCTTTTGGGACATACGCCACTACCATGCAACCCTCTATCCCATTCTGGGATTGCGGCGAGTTCTTAGGTGCAGCCGCGCAGCTTGGTATCTCCCATCCGCCCGGAATGCCCACCTGGACCCTCCTCGGCCACGTTTTCGCCTGGTTCGTCCCGCTTTCCGATCCTGCGGCAAAGTATAATCTGCTCTCGGCCCTCTGCGGCGCGCTTTCTGCCATGTTCCTCTATCTCTCGACCGTTCGCGTAATTCAGATCTGGCGAGGCGCTCCGCAGTCCATGGCAGATATTATCGTCCACTATGGTGGCGCGCTTATTGCAGCTTTCTGCTTCACTTATACAGACAGTGTCTGGTTCAACTCTAACGAGTTTATCGTATTCTCCCCGGGCCTTCTGTTTATCTGCGTGATAATTTGGCTCGGCCTTATTTGGCACGAAAGAGCTGAGCAGCCCGGAAATGAAAAATATCTCCTGCTGATATTTTACCTGATCGGCCTCTCTATCGGCGCTCACCAGATGTCGATGCTTGCGTTCTTCCCGGTGTGGGTTATTGTTTATTACCGTCATTACAAAAACGTTACGGCAAGCAATTGGGTCGGGATGTTGCTTACGGGCATTCTCGCATTCTCCTACATCTTCTTCGTAATTTTGACAGGACTCGTCGGCTGGCTCGGAGGTGCGAAAGTTGGCCTCTATCCTGCCTTTGTAGTCGTGGCCTGCGCCGGAACGGTTTTCTATCTGTGGAATAAGAATCGCGATCTTTCAAAGCTTCTTATGACATCAGCAGCGCTTGTGCTTCTCGGATACAGCACCTATGCGCTCGTTATGGTCCGCGCAGAGCAAGCTCCTGCGATGAACCAGCATCATCCAACTACATTCTCGTTACTACATGAGTACATTGGCCGCGAGCAGTATGGCGAAGCGCGCGAATTCCCTCGCCGCAACGACGACCCAAGTGTGAAGGACGATCCAATTCATGCGCCGACATGGAGCACCGATAAGTCATCTGCTGGTGCGCCTTATACGAGCGATGCAGATTTCTTCTGGCGCTATCAGACGTACCACATGTATGTCCGCTATCTGTTCTGGAATTTTGCCGGCCGTCACGACGACAATCAAAATGCTCCAGCAGATTGGACGCACACAGCCGGTATTCCGTTCTTCATTGGGGCTTTCGGTATGTATTGGCACTTCCGCCGAGACCCCAAGCGAGCACTTGCAATGCTTGCAGCGTTCCTAATAATGGGTCTGTTGACAACACTATATCAAAATCAGCAGGACGGCCAGCCTCGCGAGCGCGATTATTTTTATGTCGGCTCGTTCTGGATCTATGCTATGTGGGTCGGAATTGGCGTCACCGGTATAATGGAATGGCTCCGCGCACGCTTTGCTAAGAAGCAAGATCTCCCATTGCAGGCTGCCGGCCCGCTCGACCGCGACGTTATAGAGAAAGAAGGCGATAAAGTTCCTATGCTGCGCGGCGAAGGCCCGGCAGGCCTTCTTGCCGGGACTTTGGCGCTTGCTCTGATATTGATCCCTCTGAATCAATGTATCGGATTGGTCGGTACGACGGTTTTTGGCGAGAACTTTCATCAGGCAGCGAAGTGGGGAGAATATTCTCGCCGCCACAACAATGTGCCTCTCGAATATGCTTACAACATCCTTCAATCCTGCGATCCCGATGCGATCATCTTCACTGCAGGGGATAACGATACATTTCCACTCTGGGCAATCCAGGATGTATATGGCGTTCGTACAGACGTACGAATCGTCAATCTCTCACTTGGAAATATGGGATGGTACATCAAGCAGTTGAAAGATCAACATGCCTGGGGAGCCAAGACGGTCAATCTGCCATCATTCTCTGAGGCCGATCTATCTCTGACCGATGAAGCTTTTGAACGGAAGCTTTCGGGTGTGGCTCCTCCTTCAATGGTGACAGTGAATGTTTCTGCCGCTGCGATGGCGAAATTTACCGGTGTCGCCCAGCCAAGTTCGTTTAGTTGGAAATTCGTGAGCGACCACAAGACGGAGAATGGACAGTATGTCTATTACGTTGCCGATCAGCTTGTGAAGGACATCGTCGTCAACAACATCAACGACCGCCCGATCTATTTCTCGATCGCAATGCCGCCAAGCTATTGGGTCGGCCTGGAGCAACATGCGGTCTTTGAAGGCCTCGTCACTCGTATCGTTCCAACGGAACATCCAGCTCCGAGCAACGCCCAGCTTAATGGCGACATCAACGAGCCGCTTTATACTCAGCTTGCGTATCGCCTGACGCCTAAGATAAATACAAAGCCATACCGCGCAATGATGATGGAAAGCTACCGCGATCCTGAAGCAAACCGAAGCGGCCTCGACGAGCAGTATGGAACTTCCACATACATCGAGCTATACGGAAGGCTTGCAAATTATTATCTCGGGCGCAACCGTATGTCAGATGCTCACCGCGCACTTGATACGCTCATGGCAAGAATGCCTGCTGACCGTGTGGATTGGGATTACGGCGAGCTTCAGTTCATCAGCCAGATATACGGGGCCACCGGCGATACTGCCGCGGCACATAAGTATGTCGTCTATGCAGCAAAGAAGGTCAGTGCCGCAATGCCTGACGACGCTGCTTCTGCCGATCCCAACGCCGGACTCCAGAACCGGTTCCGAAAGGGAGATCTCTTTATGTCGGCTGAAATGTACGATTCTGCGCGTGCCGTATTCTCTGCGCTTCGGGCTGAGACCGAAGGCGGCAACCAGCTTTTCGTCGATCTGCGTCTCGCTCAGATCGATGAAAAAATGATCGAGAAATCGGGCGATAAGAAAAAGGCATTTGCTAAACTCAATGAAATGATAGCCAAGTTCTCTCAGCTTGCACAGATGGGCGCAGGCAGCGAGATCAACGCGATCACGCAACAACGCGATAAACTTGGCGCTGAGCTTGGAATCATAGATACTAATTTGAAATCTGGCGGCGATACCAATGGCATCAAGATCGGTGATCGTACGATGGTACCTGCCCCGCCCCCTGCTAAATAAAGCACAGCAAGAAGAATAGCGAATGCTTCTCTCTCTTATCATTCCAGCATATAACGAGGCCGATCGCATCGGCCCGTCGATAGAGAAGGCATTCCGCTATTTTGAAAGCGTTGACTATGACGCGGAGATAGTTGCTGTCGATGATGGTTCGAGCGACCGTACTGTTGGTGCAATTAAAGAAGCTTTCGACCGAAAGCCTGCTGGCTTGGATAGGGTTACAACGAGAGTTATCCCTCTTGGCGCAAACGCCGGAAAAGGCGCTGCAGTCCGGCGCGGTATGATCGAGGCAAAAGGCAAAGTGCGAATATTTACCGACGCTGATTTTTCTACGCCTGTTCACGAGATCGCGAAAATTCTCCCGCTTATATCGTCCGGCGATTTTGACGTTGTCATCGGTAGCCGCGCCGCTGAGGGAAGAACGCTCGTTAAAAAGCACCAGCCGTGGTATAGGGAGGCGATGGGGAGGTTTTACAATGTCATCGTTCAGCTCCTGGTTTTTCGAGGTATCAAGGATACTCAATGCGGATTCAAAGGATTTAGCGCCGATGCCGCGCAAATACTTTTTTCGAAGCAGAAAGTGAACGGCTTTTCCTTCGATGTGGAAATTTTATTCCTTGCACGCCGCAACGGATACCGAATAAAAGAAATTGCCATAGAGTGGTATAACGACGAACGCTCCACCGTCGGCGCAGTTACAGATTCTGCGAAAATGTTCTGGGAGCTTCTCAGAATTCGCAAGTTGCATGCTAATGATCTATAAGAAAGTATGATGTATGAAAGGTGAAGCCCTCAAACCGAAATCCAAGGCAGGAGTTGTCAGAGCCAGCGAGGTAAAGAAAGCTCCCTCTTCTTCGTTATTCAAGTTCTCGTGGTGGCATGTTGCGCTCATCTTTCTTGGCCTCACTCTTGTTTTCCATTCGGCGATTTTGTTCGGAGGAAAGTTCTTGTGGGAGGATTTCGTCGAGCAAGAGTTTCCGTTCCGAACTCTCGCTGCATCGTCGCTTGCTGAAGGGATCATCCCGCATTGGGATCCTTATGTTTTTGCCGGAATGCCATTCACTGCAGATATTCAGGTCGCATTCTGGTACCCATTCAATATGCTCCAGTCGCTCTTTGTGAGCGATGGATATTTGTCGCCGGTGGTGATGGAATGGTTTATTCTACTCCACTATGCTATTGCCGGTTTTGGAATGTATTGGTTCGCAAAAAAAATATTTCAGATAGACGATTGGTCGGCCATCTTTGCAGGTGTTGCTTATGCGTTCAGCGGCTATATAGTAGCACAGGCGATACACCAGATGATCGTCTATCACATTGCGCTCTTTCCACTGGTCGCATATTTCTTTATTCACGGTTTTGATTCCTGGAAACATTCCATAATCGCCGGAATTCTTCTTGGCATAATGTATCTTGCAGGACATCCGCAATCGACGCTTTATTTCACATTTTTCCTGGCACTGCTGTCAGTTTATGAAATAGTTTATCGCGCAAGGCAAAAAAATCCGGCAGGAGATAGCATTCTGGGCTTTGGGCCCATTGTCCGAATGGCATTGCCAGTAGCGATCGGCTTGGGAATATTCGCGATTCAATTTTTACCTGCTCAGGAGTTGGCAGGCCTCTCTCGTCGCGATACAATCACTTATCTTAATTCTCTCGATGGCTCTCTAAGTTGGGGCAATCTTCTCACATTAGTTCTGCCTCGCCTTTTTGGCCTAACAAATGGAGCAGGCGATCCACAGGTGCCATACTGGAATGGCACATATTATCTCTCGTGGGAAACTGCTATTTACATTGGCGTTCTCCCGCTTTTCTTCGCCATAATGGCTGCAGTGCTGGCGAGAGGAAAGAAGTATCTTTCATTCTTTGCAGGAATGGCATTGCTCGCAATATTATTCGCTCTCGGCGATCACTTTTTTATCTACCGCTTATTTTTCAAGCTACCGCTATTCAGCAAATTCAGAACCCCCGCACGAATGATGATGCTCTTCAGCTTCGCAGCTTCTGCGCTTGCTGGAGTCGGTCTTTCCGATGCCCTTAAATATACCGGGAAAAAATGGGGGGACAATAAAGGTCTCATCGTTGGCGCGTTGGTTGCATTCCCCTGGTTCCTCGCGGTGGCTGGAATGCTCCATGCTTCTGCTTTCCTTAAAGGCGTACCTGACGAAGCTAATGACTCAATCTCATGGGCGGCAGGCATGGCCGCGCTTCCCGTCATAGCCCTCATTGTGCTGATCGCCTTACGTTACATCGACCAATTGCGAGGGCAATTGTTTGCTGCGGTTGTGATCGGTGTCACAATAATCGAGCTATTCAATTATGGTATGTCAGTGAACGCCAGTTCCGATGACCCTCGCGACGCATTTCGCCAGACGCCGCAAGTCATCGATATGCTGAAGAAAGATCAGGCAAAGGAATTGGATCGCGCAAGAACTCGGCTTGGCAGCGAGATGATCGTCAAACGTAATCAGGGAGCATACGACAGGATTCAACTCATCGAAGGTTATGACCCGCTCGTTTTGCAGCGTGTTTTTCCTGATATGGCAAATCCCGCTAACAGTATGGACCTGATGAACCTCAAATGGTCGATCGCATCAGATAAGAATCCCAGCTTCGGCGAGCGGCCAAATTATATGCAGCGAATCAAGCTCTATTATCTCGCCGATGTTGTGCCGGATTCGCAAGCTCTAAAAGTTCTCAAACTCGATACTTTTTACGATTACCGCCACCGCATTCTTCTCGAAGAGCCGCTGATTAACAAACTTGGGCCTCTCGATTCATTCTCATTCGCTACCATTACGCATTACAGCGACAACGAGATACAAGCCACTGTCAAGACAAAGACCGCCGCTGTCGCATTCTTCTCTGAAGTATATTATCCTGCATGGAAAGCGTACGTGGATGGCAAGCCTGCAAAGCTTTACCGCGCATTCACAACACTTCGCGCCGTCGAGGTTCCGCCAGGTGAGCATAAGATCGAAATGCGATATGAATCAAGCGCATTTGCAACAGGGAGCATGACCACAATAGTCACTCTATTATTCTCTCTCGGCGCGCTTACAATATTTATTGTCCGGGATAAGAAGCGTGTGGGCCGGACGTCCTCATCCGGCAATTCCACAGTATAATCATGCCACGCGAGAAGATTCTCCTGCTCGCATTTCCTGGCATTGGCGATGCGCTCCTTGCAACGCCAATGATCGAGCTTCTGCGCCGAGCAAAGCCGGACGCGAATATCCACGCGTTTGTGATGTTCAAAAGCACGCTCGAAATGTACGAGGCCGATCCGATGATCGATAAAGTACATCATTTCGATTTTTTGAATCGCTCCAAACCGGATGCATTAAAATTTGTTGGTGCATTAAGGCGCGAAAGATTCGATATTTCAATAAATATTTATCCGCAAAACAGGAGAGAATATAATGCTATCGCTTTCACGGTTGGTGCGAAACAGCGCATTGCGATCCGCTACCGCCGTCGCGACCGGCAGAATTTAAGCTGGCTAAACACAGAGACAATTCTCGAAGACGACAGACTTCATTGTGTAGAGGAAAATGTGAAGCTCCTTTCACTACTCGGCATTCAGCACGAATTGAAAGAAGCATCCCTTCCAAAATTGCGAATGAATATGAGTGATGCCCGCCATGAATTCGCAGATAAATGGATGGGGGATCAAGGCTTCACTGGAGATGAACCACTCATCGGATTTCACGCCGGAACAGCGTTATTCAAAAACCACATACGCAGAAGGTGGGAACCGGAGAAATTCGCGGAACTTGCGATTCGTCTCTCGAAAGAATTATCTGCTAATATCCTCCTATTCGGTGGCCCGGACGACGAAGATGCGAATGCAATAATTTTAAAGAAAGCAGCGGGGCACATTGTTCCAGTCAATTCGAGGAGCATACTCGACTCCGCCGCAGTAATGCAGCGCCTAAAGCTTTTTGTCTCTAACGATTCGGCGCTGATGCACATTGCTGGCGCGCTGGAACTTCCGACAGTGGCAATTTTTGGCCCAACGAACGAAGCTTACGTCCACCCCTGGAAGACTCGTTATAAGATCGTCCACACAGGAATAGATTGCCGACCATGCTTCGTCTATTCTCCAAAACCGCTCACTTGCTACCGCACCGACCCGGCGGAGCATTTTCTCTGCATGCGCGCTATTGAAGTCGAGCAGGTGATGTCGGCGGTGAAGGAGATGTTGATTCCCGGCTCGTCTCTCCCAGTTCTTTAGATATTCTTTTGAAGCAGCGATTAGATAGCATTCAGAAACTCATGTATGCTATTGTTTGAGTCGAGGCAAAGCTTACCGCGAATACGGTAGCGATGGTTTTCGATATTACGGTCTGAAAGTTTAAGGAGACGGGCTATATCGGACGAAGTAAGGTTAAGACGAAGGAGAGCGCATATTTTCTTTTCTGTTGAAGTAAGTTTTGGAAAACGTTTTCCGAGATTTTGCATAAATTCCGGGTGTACTTCCTTGAACTGCTTATCGAAATCTTTCCAGTTAGGCGCGGTTTCGGGAAATGTATTGAGCCGATTTCTGATCTCATCGACGTATGGATCGCCGGAAGGGGAGCGACGGATCAGTACACGAAGATCGTCGCGGAATTGCGCGAGCGCGTCAGTCTGCTTTATCAGGTGACGTGTCTTCTCAGTAAGCTCCTTCTCTTTTTGTTCGAGCGCAATGCGGAGCAATTCCGATTGCCGGGTCTTTTCATCGGACATAGCTTTCTCCTTTTCGAAATCGGTTTTCAGAGCATGATACTCCAATCTACTTTTTAACAGGGCGGTGTCGCTTTCGGCAACGAGCTTGTTGTATTTTTCGAGGTACTCGTATGCCTCTTTGTAATTTTCGAGTGCTTTATATGCATCGTGAATTGCACGCAACGCTTCTTTGCGGACATAGATGTCTTGCGCTTTCTCCGCATCTGCGAGTGCTTTAAGCGCTTCATCGAGAGCCTGCTCTGGTTTTTTCATTCTAAGATAAAGTCCCGAAAGATGATAATGGACATTCGAGCGGACACGCTCTGCATTCGCGTAATCCGCCAGCGCAAGCGCCGACCGAAATTCTTCCTCCGCTTTCTTATATCTACGCTTGGCTTCATGCACTTTGCCTAAAACTGTGTGAGTAACGCACCAAAGCGAGCGATTATCTCTGGGCAGTGTCTTTCGCACATCATTGATAAGCTTTCCTGTTTTCCCATATTCTTTTAATTCAAGTTCTACTGTAGCAAGCCGGATTTTTTGCGAGAGAGCTTCGGCTGAAACCTGCTGAGCCAACAAAATCGCATTTTCAGCATAATTTCGGGCCTTCGTTAAGTCTTGACAGAGTAGATGTAGCTCAGCTAATTTCCCAAAAAGCCTAACTTGAAGAATAGAGAATCCTTCTCTTAAGGCAGTTGCGAGAGAGCGATGTAGGTATTCTATTCCGGACTCATTAACTCCATACGCTATCGCGATCTGGGATAATACGAAATTTGAGAATGATTCTCTATATGGATGTCCTGTTTCGATAGCGAGTTCCAAAGCCTCCGTTTCAAGCCTATTCACTTCCTTCAGATTACCCGTTTTGAATGCTGCGACTGCTTTTCCATGTAGGGCATCAGAAAGGACTTTTTTATTTTTGCTCGCGACTGCGATCGAATAAGTCTCCTCGAAATGTTTTTTGGAGGTTTCGAAATTCTTGCTTTCGAAATGTCCAGCCAGGAGAAAAGATGCTCTCGCCCTCGAGATCGAACCGGGCTTGCTCGACGAATAGGTTTTCTCAATCTCATGGAATATATCGGCGCCATGAGCTAGCCGATATATTTGGTTTTCCATCTCGTCAAGTGTCAATTCCATTTGGTCAGGTACTCCATTTTTAAAAATCAATTTGCATGAGGCAAGAAAAATATTCGTATTTTAGTAGTATCTAGTTCAGGTTCTTTGCCGCGCGCCTCAAGCTCGTTCGCATCATTTTTCACCATTTTTATCGTTTCAACAATGAGATCAGTTTCAAAAACCCCCGCATCTTACTTATTCATTTTCCTCTTAACAATACTTGCCTTTGCTTCATGCTCGAAGAAATCGGATCAGTCCGGGCCCGATACCACTGCGCAAGGACCTCAAAAGCCATTGACGTTGCCGCCTCTAACCGGTGGGTCTTTTACTTTTTTGACTGCCGCACCTTCACTTTTGAATACCTATAGTGTTAACCTTATGTACGCCGGCCCGACTGGCTCTCAGTCGCAGATCTTGCCCGTCCCATTAAACCAATATTCAGCCACGTCTCCGGTTAGCTTTTATCCGGTAACTTCCGCTATTCTCTATGGAACGCACGGAGAAACACTTGCAAAATGCGACAGTATCGTGCCGGATAATCATTCCTGGATCACTCGACAGATGGTCGATACTAACAATGTTCCACAGGGTTATTGGATCGCCTGGAATCCAAAGGCCGATGCTGTAGTGATCATGGATCAGGATATTACAATTATTAATCCTAAGCCCACCGCTGCCAAATAAATTACCGAAGCCATTTTGACAGCAACACCCGGCCGATCTAGATTGGATCGACCGGGTTCTTTATGGGTACAATTGCATTAGCATTCGACTCCCACTCCCATTTCGATGAACGAGACGTACGACGATGTTAATCCGGCAAGCTACTCCAACTCCAGGGATGCGGATCCTTTACATCCCAAAGTTATTGAATGTCCCGAATATCTGGAATTTGTCATTCGCACTGCTTAGTGCTTAACAATGCTTATGGCATTTCCAGTGGCGACCGGCGTTGTTGCTGTTGTTTGGTGTGGGGGCTCAATCCCACTGTTGTTTCCGTACAAACGATATTTTTCCCTCGATTATGGCCTCCTTATTGGTTGTGATAAGTTGTCCCTAATTGACGATCGTTTATCTTGAGCTTCTTGCCCATCCGGTAGCGGTGGTTGTCTATGTTCCGTACCGAACATCCAAGAAGACTGGCGATATCGCGGTTTTTGAAGCCGCGCTCGATGAAAGCAAGAATACGGACTTCGGCCCGCGTGAGAAGAGGATGTATGCTCGAGAGCCGCATCATTATCTCCGTGTCATTCGAGTCGATTGGTTGCGTCCACATTTTTGCCGTTCATTAATTTTAACATTACAAAAATACGAGGCTCGGAGGGGGTGTCCGTTACTCTAAAGGTACTCTATTTTTCTTGCGTAGAGAAAAGTACGATGGCGAATTTAACGCAAAAAGGGCATGTTTGCTACGCGAAAGGCAATCGCATCGATGAATTCACAAAATATTTTGAAGAAAACTAACTGAGAATAACCCAAACCTCACGCTGCCTGCGGTCTGAGTACTCCGGCTTCGGCGAGTATCTTGCCAGCGTTGTCAATTATTGTACGTTTCATTTCTTCGAGAGTTTTTGCTTCGTTTACTCTCGCTCCGGCAGCATGGAAGTGACCGTTGCCTCCGAAAGTCTGCGCGAAATTTGCGGCGGATACATCGTTCTTCGAGCGTGTGGAGATTTTCCATCCTTCTTTCAGTTCGAGCAAAAAGACGGAGAGCACAATACCCTTAACCTGAAACGGAGACTGCACCAGACCGTCAACATCGTCCTCCGTAGCTTCGGCCGATCTTATCTGGGCTTGCGTGATGCACTGGTATGCCATCAGCCCATCATAGTGATATTCGAGCGAGTTAAGTGCGTCGCGTATAAGCTCTAATCTGCCGGGAGGCGATGTATTGTATATCTCATTGTATATTGAAACCGGATCCGCGCCAAGTTCGAGCAGATCGGCGCACATCCGAAATATTGCCGCCGTAGTGCGTGGGAATTTGAAGCTGCCTGTGTCTGTCATTATCGCAGCGTATAGCGCAATAGCTGCCTTCCGAGAGATTTCTCCACCGATGGTCTGGCGCGCTTGCTCGATAAGCCGCACAATGAGTTCGCCAGTAGAGCAAGCGTCTTCGTCAATATAATATTCATTTGCGAACTCTTTCGGATTAAGGTGATGGTCTATGACAGCTATCGGCTTCTTCGATTTTTTTAAGAATAGGCCGAGAGTTCTTGTTCTGTCAGGATCGTTTACATCGAGCACGAAGATCACATCCACATCGCTGAAAGGATCGGTCTGCTTTTTTTCGTCAAAATGCTCGATGTATGGATTGACTTTGTCGAGAAACAGGTAGTTTGGTGGGGTAGGGGAGCAGTTGATCACTCTGACGATCTTGCCAATGCTAAGCAGGTATTCTGCCAATCCTATCTCCGAGCCGAGCGCATCGCCATCGGGATTTACATGTGTGGTTATCGCGAACGAATTGTTTTCGTCGATAAGACGGATAATAGGGGAAAGATCGAGTGCCTTGCTGGTCATAAGGGGCACTCAACAGGCGCGGGCTATGAGAAATTCGCACGCGTGAATCATTTTAAGCCATTTAGAATTAGTTAATGGCACTTAATTTTTGTCAATATTATGAGATCGTCGATTTTTCTTCTGCTTTTCATTGCGATCCCGGTTAAGCTCTTGGCCTTTGGGACCAACCTGATCGATAACGATTCCTCTTTTCATGTCACATATGTTCGCATTACGCTAAGCGTAAGTCCAGATACGGAGTATGTCGCGGGTAATGTTACTCTCCGTTGTGTCGCCCGAACTATTTCTCAGGATAACCGGATTCAACTTAGCCTGAAGGATTCGCAGCGAGTCGATTCCGTTAAGGAGTCAGGTGTTTCTGCGACGTTCGATCATGTTGGAGATTCGCTTTTTGTTACTCTCGGCCAGCATTATGCTCCAGGGAAAGTTTTTGACATAACTGTTTTTTATCATGGTTCCTCGCGCACAGGTAACCCTGTTCGTTCGATCGAGATGTGGGATTCTCTCGGGAAAGTGCTGCATCCAGAATTGCAATCTCCAATATGCTGGACTGTCTCAGAGCCATATTACGCCCGAATGTGGTGGCCATGCAAAGATAACCCTGCCGATAAGATAGATTCAGCCGATCTTTATATAACATGCGCTAAACCGAACATGATCGGCTCGAATGGTTCGCTAATGGCAGTGATAGATAACGATACCACACGAACATATTGGTGGCATGAAGCATATCCGATCGATCACTATCTCGTTGCTTTTGTCTGTGGTGCATTCGATACATTCAGCCACTGGCATTATTGGTTGGATGGAGATAGCACACGTATCATGAATTTCGTTTTTGCTGCATCTGCCGATACCATGTCGGCAAGGTATGTGGAAGTTGATAGCATACTCGATCTTTACGAAAAGTGGTTCGGCCCTTACGCGTTTCGAAAAGAAAAATATGGAATTGCCGAGTGGCATGGTGGAGGAATGGAAAATCAGACGCTCTCTTTCTGCAATAACTCCGACTCAGGATTGATAGCGCACGAAACGGCTCACCAGTGGTTCGGCGATGCTATCACTTGCAAGACTTGGAACGAATGCTGGCTTAATGAAGGCTTTGCAGTTTATACCACCGATCTCTTCTTTCGAAATTACGAGGGTGATAATGTTTTTAATAGTTTAATAACCAGTAGTGAACTCGGCGTGACATACCGACGCGTGGGTACTCTCTATACACCCGACAGCCTGCTTCAAACACAAGCGCTTGGCGGGCTCGTATATGATAAAGGCGCGTTGGTTCTTCACATGCTCAACTTTGTTCTTGGCAGCGACACAGCTTATTTCCGTGCTTTACGAGAATATGTGACCGGCCCGCTCAGATATGGCGTTGCTTCGTCCGACGATCTTCGCGACGCTGTCGAAAAAGCAAGTGGACGTGACCTACATTGGTTTTTCAACGAATGGGTCTATGGAGATGGCTTCCCGATATATTCTGTTAACTGGAGCGCTTATGATGGCCTTCATCCTGCTGTGGCTATTTCGCAGACAGGTTCTTCGCCATTCAGTCCATTTTTTATTATGCCTATCGAACTGGAGTTCACCGGCGCAGGGATCGACACAACAGTCCAAGTTTGGGACGACGAATCACTCAAGGCATTTCAATTCACATTCTCGAAGCCCGTCAGCAAAATGATATTCGATCCGCACAACTGGCTTTTGGATGGGGAACAGCCAAGGACTTTGAATGTAGGGCCTGCCGGGGCCGCAAACGAAAGCAGCTTGCAGGTTATCAAAAATCTTGATTCTTACGATATAAATTTCATTACCGCAAACACAGGTTTGATGACGATCCAATTTTACGACCAGCTTGGAAGACCAGTTGCTTCAATAGACGCTGGCGTTGAAGACGAGGGGCAGCATTCTATTAGCTGGCATCCTATTGGATTATCTGATGGCGCATATTTTTGCAGGCTGCTTTCGGATGGGTCACCAATAGCATTTGCTCATTTCGTTCTAACAAAAGTGGAGTAAGCCCGCTTAAAACAAGACCTTAAGATCGAAGATAGCATCTCGCGTGGTGTTGGTTTGGAAGAGTTGTGTCAAACCGGATGTACCGACGTCAAGAAGAACCCTATTTCCAATGCCGAAACCTAAGGCAAACGTAAGGCCGGTCACTCCGTCCTGAGTGGTATATCCAAGCGCGGTGTGAAATGAGATAGTGCTGCTTGGCATATCTAATATTGCCGCAAAACCAAACCTGCCGTTGTTTGGAGAACCAACAACGCTGTTGAGTCCGAGTGCATACTCCGCAGCAACCCCAAGACTTCCACCGGCGATAGTTATTCCTATCTCCGAAAGATCTAATGCACCTGCAATGTGTAGTGTTGTTGGAAGCGATGTGGTTATCGTGCCAGTACTGTTCAGCGTCCCTCCAAGTGCCTTGAGCTGGCCATTTATAGTATCCTTATTCCCAACGGTGCTGCCGGTGATAGTGACCACCGTATCTGCCGTTCGAATGAGAGTATTTGCGGTCCACTTAATACTTCCAATGTCTGAAATGCTCAGGCCCAATTGCCACGGGCTTCTCTGAGAGCTGTCGAACGAGCCGAAAGTAAATCCGATATCCGCCCCAAGGCCCGATCCTGCCGAAGCATTCGCAAGAAGATTAGTAGAGAATCCGTTCGGCAAATGATTCGGATCGAATTCGCTCGGGTA
>Ga0206959_10142_pt1 | contig 20873 bp, 25 predicted proteins | sample Alteio_BWOrgHeat_31_FD_152971 | JGI IMG/M metagenome (GOLD analysis project Ga0206959, IMG submission 152971) | Enriched cells from forest soil in Barre Woods Harvard Forest LTER site, Petersham, Massachusetts, United States -... | ecosystem: Environmental > Terrestrial > Soil > Temperate forest >...
AGACAATTAAGTTAGCCCCGCGCTTGCGGGCTTCGGCAATAACTTTGTCGGTAACCTCGTAGGCGAATAGAGCGGCTGTTAACTCTGCCCCACGCGGCAAACCCACCTGCAAACCGACAGCATCGCGCTCATAACCGACCGCAGTTAGCGGAACAACTGTTTCGAGAGCGCGAATAAATTCGGATATAAGCATTCATCACCAAATATAGATTATGCCTGTGTTACCATACCGTAACCATCAACATTATCATTAACATACCAACACCTATTCAATTATCAGCTTTGCATGATCGACCTCATTGCCATCGACGATCATCCGTGCGATGTAGCATCCGGCAGGAAGTATGCCGCTCGCCATTTCGATGGAAGTCATGCCTTCCGGCATCCGCGCATCGGCTGCAACTGGAAAAATTAAGACGGTCGCAATGGTAGGTGGGGCTGGAATGGATCACTACAACGATGCGCTTGCATCAGGTGCAGATGCATTCATTACCGCCGACATTCGCTATCACGATTTCCACCGTGCCGACCACGACAAGATCCTCCTTATAGATGCCGGACACGCAGAGACAGAAAGATTTGTTGCACTTGGGATGGTCAAAGCGGCTCAAAAAGCTTTGGAATCAAGCGAGCCGCCCGCAAAAGCCGTAAATTTGCATAGCTCCGGTGCAAAGAAGACCTTTAAAGGGTCTTCGAAGACCTCTAATGGCGTATCTCGGCACTTACTTCTTGCGCATTCGGAGCCAAATGCCGTGCATTACTATCGGAATAAATAGCTGCCGCCGAAAATAAGAAATTAAAATAATATACGACGTGAACGAGTCACTATTACATCTCTACGAATTACAAAAGGTTGACAAGAAACTCGACGAGCTTGTCGAAAGCCGCGGCGAATTGCCTGACCGCGTGAACGAATTACGCAAACAGGTCGAAGGCCAGCGGTCGAACGTTGCTCAAGTACGAAGCGATATTAAAGAACTTACTACCCGCTCGAAGGAGCTGTCGGATGAGTCATCCGATCTGCGGGAGAAGGTAGATAAATATAAAGCTCAGCAGTTCGACGTAAAGACAACTCGCGAATACGATGCAATAACGTTCCAGCTCGAGGATGGACAACGCAAGCTGCATAATAACGTCGAATCAATCGGACGAATGGGCATCGAGCTTGAACAGCTCAAAATGGACGAGCAGCAGATGTCGCAGGAGCTTTCTGAAATGGAGCAGGAGCTAAGCGAATCCGAGACCGCGTTAACCGAAGTGCTTGCAAATACCGAAGAGGAAGAAAAGCAGCTTATCATTCGGCGCGAGGAGCTTGCCGCAAAGGTGCAGCCTTTTTACATGACGATATACAACCGTGTTCGTCCGGCTAAAGGCGGCGTAGCGGTTGTTGCGATAAAGAATGGCGTCTGCGGAGGCTGTTACAATGCCGTGCCGCGCCAGCTTGCTCTCGAACTTCGTAAAGGTGAGAAGCACGCCGTCTGCGAATATTGCGGACGCATCATCGTCGGCGAGCCGATAGCTGTTGCTGTCGATGGTGAGACTGTGCCGGTCGTTTATGAAGTGGAAGTAGAAACCGAATCGGAAATAGAATCGGAGTTATAGCCAAACAATTTTTTCTGCCATCGGGCAACCGCCGGCTTTTGCCGGAGGAAAGTCCGAACTCCGCAGGGCAGCGTGCCGGCCGAGGTAATTCAAGTCCGGGGAGTGGGGAATAAGGCGAGCAATCGCCGAAAAATCGCTCACAGCGCAGTGTCACAGAAAACAAACCGCCTTAATTAATCAGCAATGATTCTTTTTGGTAAGGGTGAAAAGGCGGTGTAAGAGACCACCGCTCAGATAGTAATATCTGAGGTCACGATAAACCTCGCGCGGAGCAAGACCACGTAAGAGATCAACCTTTCAATAGGGATGCCCCGGCCCGGGGATACGGTTTCGGGTAGGTCGCATTAGAGTAATGGTTGCCTCCTCATAAGTAATTGTGAGAAGACAGAATTCGGCTTATAGATGGCAGGATATTTTTTCGTAACGAGTGGATGCGTAACGGGTAACGCGTTGGGAGTTTTCAAGAGCTTACCAATTATCCGTTACATTACGCGTTACGCATTATACGTTAACCGTTACGAAAGACTTTGTCACGCATAGATAAACTAAAAGATTTCCTCGCAGCCGATCCGAACGATAGCTTTACCCGCTATGCGATAGGATTGGAATACGGAAAAGATGAGAATTATCCGAAAGCTATCCGCGCGCTCGAAGAGCTTCGCGAATTAGATCCGGAATATGTCCCGCTGTACTACATGCTTGCCGGATATTACCGCGAGATGGGGGATCTGAAGAATGCTGAAGCAACTTACCGCGAAGGAATAACAAAAGCTCGCGAGGCAAACGACCTACACGCATTGAGCGAATTGGAAGCAGCCCTTGACGAATTATAGACCGCTTAAATGACCATAGAACAAGAAGCAATAGAATTTTTTCTGAAGGAGGAAGTCCTGAAGTTTGGCGATTTCACACTTAAGAGCGGACGCAAGTCGCCATATTTTTTCAATACCGGATCGCTATGCACTGCCGCGCAGCTTTCGAAGATGGGCGAGCTTTATGCTCGCAAATTACGAGCGGAGAAAGTTTTTGAAAATGCGACAGTGATCTTCGGTTCGGCGTATAAAGGAATTCCTATCGCAGTTGCAGCCGCAATTGCGCTTGCCAATACTAATCGCTCGTCCATACGCTCTGTCAGCGACAGAAAAGAAGCAAAAACTCACGGCGACAAAAGCGCATTTCTGGGCGTGCTGAATCCGGGCGATAAAGTTGTGATCGTTGACGATGTGATAACGACGGGTGGTACAAAAATGGAGGCTATTGAAAAGCTTCGCGAAGCGGGAGCGATCCCGATAGGACTTATCATCGCCTTCGACCGTGCTGAAGAGGCGGAAGGATCATCCATCACAGCAAAAGAGAGCTTCGAAAAAGAGACGGGCTTGCCGGTTTTCGCGCTTGCAAATATCCATGACGTGGCTCGGATCAGGCCGGATGTGAGAGAAGCTGTTGAGAAATATTTTGCTTCTCTACCAAAGTTGTAGTAGTACACCTCGCTTTTTTTGTCATTCCCGCGAACGCGGGAATCCATAGTTTGTGCTTCATCAAGTCATGGATTCCCGCGTTCGCTGGAATGACATTTAATCACTCTGCGTGATAGATAATCGTATTATTCTTAAGTATTACTTCCCGCCGGATCCCACCCCTCGCCGCCGCAGGGGGTATAATCTATTCGAACATGTTCATCCAACTTTGCGCAGAGTGCTTCGCTTGGGCGAAAATGCCTGCATGTAGCGCAAAGTCCGTTTCTTCCAGCATCGCGAATAGAAGCTATATGCTTTCGACATGCTAATTGCGCCGGGTAAATTACCAACACTGCAACGGCGATGAAGAACATCATCCACCAGTCCTCGTAATTCGGCACGAAGCTATATAGCACCCACGCTGCCAGCAGCACCAGCACGAAACGGACGAGAAACCAGTATATAATCGCTCCCATGTATAGAACAAGCACCTAAACGGGCAAAAGATTCGAATTGAGCAAAAGTTGTCATCCTGAGCGAAGCGAAGGATCTTTTGAGATTTATTTCTGAGCGTGACTACCAGAGATCCTTCGACTCCGTTCGACTACCGCGAATGATCGCTCATTCGCACTTCATCTCGTCGAACTCCGCTCAGGATGACATGGCAATTGAATTGATTCGCTTTGGCCAAGAGTTATAGCACCCACAATGCGCTCAGATTATTTCATTCGTGTTATTCCGAGGCTGATAGGGGCTGTGATCCTGCTTGCCGCTACGGGTATTGCTTATTTCAGGGGACGGAAGGGGAAAAAGCCTAAACGCTGATGGGATTCGTTATGGGTCCAAAGAAATCTCAAAATGAGTTGCAACTTTCTCAATTGTTAAGTCACCTATACATCGCATGACCGAAGACGAGCGGGTATTCTGGGGTCTTGTAGAAGAGCATCGCCCGGCTTTGTGGCGATTTTCGCTCGGCCTTACGGAATCCCGCGAGGATGCGCGAGACCTGACAAGCGAGACCGTGCTGGCAGCGTTCAGAAGCTTTTCCAATCTTCGTGATAGAACAGCATTCCGGAAATCGCTTTTTACTATTGCTGTCCGAATTCACAGACGGGCGGTGTGGCGAAGAAGGATCTTTGGGCAAAGCGAAGATATAAGCAAGATCGAAGCTTCATCTTCAGGTGAATCAGGACATGATCTTGAATTGCTCACAAAGATGCTTGCGACACTTCCTGAGCGACAGCGAGAGGCGATATTGCTCTTCGAGATCTCAGGTTTATCTCTCGAAGAAATTCGAGTTATACAAGGAGGGTCGCTTTCGGGTGTCAAGTCGAGGGTTACACGCGCAAGAGAGAGCCTTCGAATCAAAATGATCGATTCAGACGCAGGTCGCGAGATGATCGCAAATACTCAATGACGAAAATCTAAAGCTGATGATACAGAAAGAGAATTTCGAACCGCTCAAAATTGAAATTCCTGGAATTTCCTTGGAGGAATTACAGCAATTTGTAGGCACGGCAAAGCCGCATCAAAGCCGGAAGGCTGCCATAAGCGTTATCGTCGTTACAGTAATCGTGGGGTTTATCGTTTTTCGGTATACAATGCCACGTTCGATCGTTGGAAATGATAAGAGTCGTTTAGCCATGATCTCTCCAGATTCGTCTGACCCACAGCAGTTCTCAGCGCAAGAGCAAACGAAAGTGCAACCTTCGTCACACCGTATCCACCGTCATGGACGAGTGGCAGCACATTATCAATTAGAGAATATGAGCATCGCTGCAAATTGCCAGCCATTGTTGCCTGAAGCGGGTTTATCGCCGGATGAGACTTTCGCAACTCCTGCGCTATCATCAGATTTTACATCGCCGACTTTATTATGCGCCAACACGTCTGCGCCTGCGATCAGCGATTTTGGATCAAACGCAACGCAAGCTTCTTATCCTTTCTATGAAAAACAACATGAATAAACACACATACTCTATCCTGTTTTCCATACTTTTTATCATACTTGCTCTCAACGCTCCCGATGCGCTTGCACAACCGACAGGCGAAGGCTGGTATCCTGCCGGAAGCAACCCGAAAGACTATAAAATGGGAGTTTCAACTGAGGTTCGTCATAACGATAAACCTTCCGCATACATCATATCAAAACATGCTGACGTGAGCGGCTTTGGAACATATATGCAAACCGCTAAAGCGGACGATTATCTCGGCAAAAGCGTCCGGATGAGCGCGTGGATAGAATCGAAGAATATTACTGGTGCGGGATGGGCCGGAATGTGGTTCCGAGTCGATGGTGATAGCGCAAAGAAGATGCTATCGTTTGATAATATGGGTGATCGGCCCATCAAGGGAACGACAACATGGAAAAAATATGAAACTGTGCTCGATGTTCCTGCCGATGCGAAGGACATGGCGTTTGGGGTGCTCCTCTATCGCGGTGGCGAAGTGTATTTTGCCGATGTGAATTTCGAAGTACTTGGCCCAGCTACCGGAAAAACTGGAATGATAGGACTTCCAGCAAAACCCAAAAATTTAGATTTTGAGAAGTAGCCATAGACCGGCCATTCTTATTCTTATAATATCTAAATAAAACATGATGAGGAAATCAAATCAGATATTCTCTATTACAATACTAATTAAGCTCTTACTGACAGCCAGTGGAGCTATGTGCCAACCTCAGGGTGAAGGCTGGTCCATTGGTGGAAGCAACCCCAACGAGTATGATATGGGGGTGACGACAAAAATTCGCCATTCTGGCAAACCTTGTGCGTATATCAAATCGAAGCATGTAAAATTGCATGGATATGGAACCTATGAGCAAGCATCCGCGCCGGGAGAATATCTCGGAAAAAGCATTCGAATGACCGCTTGGATAGAATCCAAAAACATCACCGGCAAGGGTTGGGCAGGAATGTGGCTCCGAGTCGATGGCGATAGTGGCAAGTTGCTTTCTACCGATAATATGTACAACAGGCCAATTAAAGGAACTGAAAAATGGAAAAAGTATGAGATTGTTCTCGATGTTCCTTCTGATGCAAAAGAAATGGCTTATGGCGTTTGGCTCACTGGTTCGGGCGAGGTCTATTTTACTGAGGTGAATTTCGAGATTCTCGGCCTCGCTACTGGAAAAACTGGAATGATTGGGATACCTTCAAAACCGGAAAATCTTGATTTCGAAAAGTGATCTTTTTATGATTTCTTGACATCGCCAGATCCCATCATTAACCCGATCGGCTTTGTCTCAGGCAAAGATTCAAGCGCGATCTTTATCATAGAAGTTATCGGCACCGAGAGAACCATCCCCCACGGACCCCAGACCCATCCCCAAAAAATAAGGGAGATCATTACGAGAAGCGGACTGAGATCGAGCCGCGAACCCATTACACGCGGCGTTATCACGCTGCCCCAGATGAATTGCACAGTAGCGAGAACTATCGCGACTGCTATGGGAGTCGAGATGTTATCGAATTGAAGGAATGCTACTCCGATCGGGAGAGCAAGAGCGAAAAGAGAGCCAATAGTCGGGATAAAGTTTACAAGGAAAGTAAGCAGCCCCCAAAGCAGGGCAAGATCGACTCCGAATGCCATAAGGATCACTGCGGAGATCGCTCCGCTGATCAGATTCATCAGCGAGACAGCGATGAAATATCGTTCTGTCTTCGCGTCGATCCTTTCCATAACTGTCGCGAGCCTGTCAGCGTGGTGAGGGTAGGCATCGCGAATTTTTTTCTCGAAAAGCCCATGTCCGCCGAGGATGAAGAGCATGAAAAGCAATATCAGTCCGATACCGCTCAGGACTGAAAAGAACCCGCCTGCGCCTGCATAGAGCAAGCCCATTATTGACGAGGTCTGGACGAAATTCGACCAATGGAGCGCGCGAAGTTGATCCTGCATTGCTGCCGGTGCATCCGACAGGAGCGACTGGATGCCGGGCAGAAGCGAGTTGTTCCACCGCGCAGCATAATGTGGAAGCGCGCCAACAAGCGATTGTACGCTCGAAATAGCGACCAATGCCACGCCGAACAAAACCCCTCCCACCACAACGACTACTGCCAGCAACACAACGGCCATCGGTATCTTTTTCTTTCGAAGATAGACCACCAGCGGACGAAAGATATTCGAAAGAAAAACCGCAACAACGAACGGCAGCAGCACCGGCCGCATTACAGTCAACGCATCACCCACGACGATAAGCGCGATGACGACAATGGGAATCGTTATGATGCGGTTGTTAGGCAATTTCGTCTGAGTGTACTGGGCTTATGCTCCCGGCTGTATCCCTTGCTGCTTGAGACCTGATGCGAGGAGTTGAAGGACGATCTCCTGCATGCTCATTTTGCGCTCGCGGGAAAGGCGCTCGACTTGTTTGGTCATCTCGGGGGATAATTCAATTCCCATCCTGTCATTTGTTTTGGGCGAACCGCGCTTCCAGCTTTTCGGGTCGATGTAATCCGTGAACGAATGAGTTGACCAGAACTCGCGCTCTTCGTCTTCGTTTGCGAACTTAGGAATTTCCTTTAATTGCTTCATCGTATTGCTTTCTTTCTTCCCGGTTCATGGCACGGGCATGTATGTCTCTCACCAGATTTCCACGAATCGTATAAACTGCGAACACTAATTTCCCGGCATCGGTTTTGCCGAGAATTCGCACTCTCGGCTCCTCCGAAGAGTGCTTTTCATCTTCGGAAGTGAAGTATGGGTCGTTCAATAACACTTGTTCGATCTCGGCATCTGTTATTCCGTGCTTCCGGAAATTCTTGCTTCGATTCCCTTCGTCCCAATCGAATCCGTCATAATCATTGTCTTGAATTAAGCCCATTATGCAAAGATACTAAGAAAAAGCGTAGTCACACCAGAGCCTCTCTTGCTCAATCCATCTACAGTAAGCTGGCGGAGATATTCGATGCGGCAGGTTTGTGCGAGATGCGGTAGCAGGCATGGGGAGTGCGCTGCTACATTCTAAAGGGATCGGGAGGTGGGTTTGGCTTATGCCGCTACTCTCCGGGTACGTTTTGCGGAGGTGCGACGAGGCTTCGGTGCAGCATGGAGCAGGCGAGGCTTCGGAGTTGCGCTGCGCGGGCGGGGAGCGACACGTTCGAACTTGATGCGGAAACTGCCGATCGAGCCGTGTATCTGCTCAACGGTTTTGAATGCATCCGCGATGAGCCACGGGTTTCCATCTTCAAGGCACGCGTTAAGATAAGCGGCTGCCATTTCGGGATCCGCAAGATACTCGCTCATAAACTGTTCGTGTGACTTGAATGGCATTTTACTTTTTCTCTCTTTCTATTTCTTCGATTTCAACTATCAACCGTTTCGCTAATGCTATAATTCGCTTCTGTTCGCTCTTATCAGAGCCTGCGAGCATTAGCACAATTTCATTCCCTCGCCGCGTAAAATACACACGATACCCCGGCCCAATTTCGATCTTCAATTCCCACAATTTATTCGCGAGTGTCTTAACCTTCCCAATTCCGACCGCGAGTTTGACGACCTGAGCTTGAACTTTCGAGCTTGTGTTTGAATCGAGCGTGTCGAGAAAATCTTTGTAGTAGTCCCTCCCATTCTTTGCGGTATAGTATTGGAGTTTGAAGGTTTTGGACTGTTCCATAATTTTGAGATAAAATCAACAGATGTAGAGATTGCAAAGAATCCCGGAATTCGTAGTGATAACAGCGGGATCATCTATATCTGAATGCTGTGCAAAATAATCGGAAAATAATTTCAATTTCTCTTGCTTTTGCCTTTTGTGCTTTGTATATTTGGTAGTGAATAGATGAGCACCTGTGGGCAGGGTATAGGGTTTGGGGTGTAGGGTATAGAGGGTGCGTTGCTCATTGAAAATGGAATTGGCGGAAAGTTGTCTTTAGGAAATTGAATTATGAATAGCTGTTGCAACGAATGGCGAAATTGGCGTTTTTTGGAGGGTGATTATGAGCGCGAAAAGAACACACACGAAAAGTAGTTTTCTATTAAAAAGAGGTGCCTTTTAGATAAGCAAGCAACAAAAACCGCGTATATAGGATTATGATGTCTCTGTCTGGTTTGGGGATAGGAAGTGAGCCCTTAAACATTCTAAGGAATTATTCATCATTATTTTGGAATGTCATTGTGCACGCTGAGGTTGCAAGTTAATATTATGAAGCATATCCGTTATTTTTGTCTGGCATTGCCTATCTTTTTCATCGCGGGATGCACCGGCGCGACCGACCCGGACCAGATCGTTTTTCCGGCTTCGAACGTGAGCTATTCTCAGAATATCGAGCCGTACTTCGCTCTTGCCTGTGTTAGCTGCCACGATGCCGGCAATCCTTCCGTTGACCTAAGCTCCTGGATCGCGATACGGGGCGACCTTGGCGTTGTAGTAATAGACAATACTGTGCCGCCTACAGGCGATACCATTGCATCGAGTTTGGTACTTGTAATGTATGGTGAAGTGCAGCATCCATCCATCAGTGCGAACGACAATCAGCGGGAAGGGATCAAACAGTGGGTTTTGAAGGGCGGCCAGAATAATTGAACATTATTCTGGTATAAGGTTTGTTGGTGTGAGAGGAATGGTAATTAGAATGAAACATGTAAGGATATTCTCGGTCGCTTTTATGCTGGCAGCAGCTTTTGCGTCCGGTTCGTCTGCCCAGAGGCATTCGCACGATTCGCGGATATACTTCGATTACGGCGAGCCGATGATGTCGAGTGTTATTCAATCGGCGGATGGGCGTTCGGTCGATGTGCGGATCACGACGGCGAACTCGATGTTCTCTTTTCTCCGCGCTAAAAAAGCAAAGAACGGCGCATATTATGCTGTGCGAGATGTGACAATTGAAATTCAGGAACATGGCGAAGGGCTTCCGGTCATCTCTCGCAACAAGATGGATACGCTCTACGCGAATAGCTTTGAAGAATCGACTTCGAAGGAGACATGGCATGCTATGGCCGAGTCGCTTCCACTTCCCGTGCTCGATTCGGGCAAACGATATACTGTTAGAATTGATGTTCGTGACGACATTGACCATCTTTCCGCGAGGCCGGTGGAAGTCGATCTTCGTTCAATACAGAATGCGCATCCGAAGTATATCACAGGCGGCGAGGGGAGCGTGTCCATCGGCGATATATGGCTTGCAGACAGCCTGATCGGGAACTCTGCATACGCGAGCGCTCGAGGAAATACATACATGTTCAGCCGCAATATGGTAGGAACTGTTGCATTTCGCATTGGGGATACGCTTGTTGGCGAGCCTGATGTCCAGGTGAGTGTCAGGCAGCTTAGTAATCTTGTTAATCCGTCGGACACGGGTGACAGGTATCATGCTACTCTTGACATAAGCGATATGCACAGGAGAGCAGCATTCGGAATATCTTCTGCCGACAGCATTCTGAAATACGAACTGCGTCCTGACAGTGATGCGGAACTTTGGACTGCAATATTTAACGTGCCCGGAGAAAAATTCGAGCAAGGAAAATATCAGGTGACTGTGCGGGTACGTTCTGGTAATGTGGATCATACTCAGAAGGCGGACTTTATGCTGGTTTGGCAGGGGATGCCGCTCTCTCTCGAAGATCCCCGCGATGCGATCGAGCCGCTAAAGCATATCCTGTCGCCCGATCAGGTGAGCGCCATCAACTCTGGCTCAACGCAGGAGATGACACAAAAGCTTTATGCTTACTGGCGAACTCAGGACCCGACTCCCTCAACTGCATACAACGAGCGGATGGCAACGTTTTACAAGCGAGTAGATTATGCAGACTTCAACTATGCCACTGGCCATGTGCTCGATGGAGTAATGACTGACCGGGGGAAGATCTATCTTCTCTATGGCCCACCGACAAACGTTGACCGAACTTTCCTTCCCGGCGAAGCGCCGGTTGAAACCTGGACCTATACTAATAACGTCAAGCGCATTTTCCGCTTCGAGGAACTAAACGGTCACGGCGAATACAAACTCACAAACGTGAAGGAGTTGGCAGCGAAAAATTAAGCGATCGCAGCCTGCACAATTCGCTCGCATAATTCCTCGAAAGATATTCCGGCGGCCTTTGCTGCGTCGGGAATAAGGCTGGTAGAGGTCATGCCGGGCAAAGTATTTATTTCGAGGCAGGAATAGGTTCCATTGGGGCGAAGACGGAAGTCGATGCGACCATATCCCCTGCATCCCGTGATCTCGAAAGCTTTGAGTGCATCTGCTTGAATTGCTGAAGTTAGTTCAGAGGGCAGATCGGCAGGGCAGATATGGGCAGTCATGCCAGGAGTGTATTTGTGATGATAATCGTAGAAGCCGCCATTAGTCGTTATTTCCAGGACAGGCAGTGCTTCGCGGCCAAGAATACCGACAGTCAATTCGCGGCCTTCGACGAATTCCTCGATGAGGGCTTTGCTGCTGTAATCGAGAGCAAGATCGAGAGCGCGGTTGAATCCATCTTCTGAATTCTCTTTCAAAATTGTAAGTCCGACCGTGGATCCGCCATCGTTGGGCTTGATGATGAGCGGGATGCCAAGTTCTGCCGCAGCTAATTCCCATGTGGCGTGGCGCTCCTGTGGGTGAGCATTTTTTCCGACTATCAATCCACGCGGAACAGGAATGCCAGCATCTTTAAGAATAATTTTTGTATAATGCTTATCAATGCAAAGAGCAGTAGAAAAAACATTGGAGCCGGTGTACGGCTTGCCGAGAAGTTCAAGAACAGATTGCATCAGGCCATCTTCTCCAGGAACTCCGTGCAGACCGAATACTACCATGTCGGACTCTCGCACAGCGCTTGACATCAAGCTTTCGAGCACGATATTGCTTTGCGAGTATTGGCCTAACTCCTTAGTAGTAGGCGGTTCGGTTTTTGGCGGATCGGCGTGGAATTCTTCGAGGTGCATTGCGCGGCCAGTGGCTGGATCGAGCAGCGTAATTTTATGTCCGCGATTAGCCAACGCCTTTGCCATGCCGTAGCCGGACATCAGGGATACTTCGCGCTCGGCGCTTGGGCCGCCTAAGAGGATGCAGAGTTTCATGCTACTACTACGTTTACGAGTTTATCAGGCACGACGATAACCTTACGAATTTCCTTGCCTTCGGTGTGCCTCATTACATTTGCGCTTTCGCGGGCGAAGCGTTCGAGGTCGTCCTTCGAAAGTCCGCGAGGAACTTCGAGCTTATCGCGCAGCTTGCCGTTGACTTGGAGAATCAGAGTTATTGATTCGTCTATCGTTTTCGATTCATCGAATTCCGGCCACGCGGCATTGCAGATTGTATCTTTATGCCCTAATCTCTGCCAAAGCTCTTCCGAAATATGCGGAGCGAATGGCGCGATGAGTTTTAGCAAAGTTTCGAAGGCAGAGCGCGGAATATTTCCTTGTGTTTCAGCATCTGCCGCTATTGTTCCACCTGATTCCAAGACAATTCCAGCTTTCGAGAGTTCCATCGCATTCAGCAATATCATCAGTGCGCTTACGGCAGTGTTGAACTGCAAAGCGTTTATGTCCTCACCGGCTTTCTTTATGGTCTGGTGAAGAACTCGTTCAAGAGTTTTCGAAGGCTCTTTTTCGTTGATATTCGATAGATTGGTTACTCCATCTTCATTGACAGCAAGCCGCCAAACTCGATTTAAAAAACGGTGAACACCAACGATGCCTTTGCTATCCAATGGCTTCATTGCCTCGAATGGGCCGAGGAACATATAATACATCCTAACAGAATCCGCGCCAAAATTCGAAACTAATTCATCGGGGTTGACAATATTGCCGAGCGATTTCGACATTTTCACTCCGCCCTCGCCGAGCAGAATTCCCTGATGGTACATTCGCTTGAATGGCTCAGGTGTTGATGTAATATTGTAATCGAACAGCAACTTATGCCAGAATCGAGAATAGAGAAGATGCGTAACAGCATGTTCCGTCCCGCCGATATAGAGATCGACAGGCATCCAGTATTTTTCCGCTTCATGCGAGACAGGTTCGGTGTCGTTCTTCGGATCGAGATAGCGGAGATAATACCACGATGAGCCAGCCCATTGGGGCATGGTGTTCGTTTCGCGGCGAGCGGGTTTGCCAGTTGCTGGATCGGTTGTGTTCACCCATTCGGAAATCGTTGCAAGCGGAGATTCGCCGGTGCCGGATGGGCTGTAACTTTCTACTTCTGGGAGCAATACGGGCAGCATATCATCACCTAAAGCTTTTGGGTAAGCGCCATCGCCTTCATCAACGAAAATGATCGGGAATGGCTCGCCCCAATATCTTTGGCGAGAGAAAAGCCAGTCTCGGAGCTTGTATTTTATTGAGCGATTTCCCAAACCGTTCGATTCTATCCAGGAAATCATTTTCTCCTTCGCATCTTTTGTAGACAGACCATCGAGAAAACCGGAGTTGACAGCAATGCCGTCATCCGTAAAAGGTTTTACTAAAGGCTCATTCGCATCTACACCCGGCGCTTGCACAACGCGAGTGATCTCGATTCCAAATCTTTCGGCAAATGCAAAATCGCGTTCGTCGTGACCCGGCACAGACATGATCGCACCGGTGCCATAAGACATCAGCACATAATCCGCGATCCAAATTGGTATCTGCTTGCCGTTAGCGGGATTTGTCGCATACGCGCCAATGAATACTCCGGTTTTTTCCCGCGACATATCTGCTCGGTCAAGATCGCTCTTTCGTTTGACAGCGTCAATATACTCATCGACAGATTTTCGCTGATCGCTGGAAGTGATTTTTTCTACAAGCGGATGCTCCGGCGCAAGCACCATGTATGTCGCACCAAAGAGAGTATCTGGACGAGTGGTGAATACACGGATTTTCTCATCGGCAAAATTTGCGATGGAGAAATCTATCTCTGCTCCTTCGCTGCGCCCGATCCAATTGCGCTGCATTTCGAGAGTGCTTTCGGGCCAGTTGAGCGTGTCGAGATCGCGGAGCAATCGTTCGGCGTAAGCCGTGATGCGGAGCATCCACTGCCGCATATTGCGCCGCACGACGGTATATCCTTTCTCTTCCTGCTCTGGAACTTCTTCGTTAGCGAGCACAGTGCCAAGCTCCGGGCACCAGTTTACGGGGGCTTCGGCTATGTAGGCAAGCCTGCATTGAGAAAGAAAATCAGCGCGTTGTTTATTGGTGGCAGCTTCCCATTGTTCGGCTGAATAATGTTTTTCTTTTCCGCTCAGGGTGCATGGGACGTTTTGGGTCCCATGGGAGGCAATGTGATTTACGAGTTCTTCAATCGGCTTTGCTTTTTGTTCGACAGTATCGTAATAAGAATTGAAGAATTTCAGGAATATCCACTGCGTCCACTTGAAATAATTTGCATCGGTGGTATTTATTTCGCGGCTCCAATCGTAGCCCAAGCCAAGAGATTCAAGCTGACGGCGGAAAGATGCGATATTTTGCTCGGTTGTGATGCGCGGATGCAGCTTATTCTTCACGGCGTATTGCTCTGCCGGAAGACCGAACGCATCCCAGCCGGTTGGATGGAGGACGTTCATCCCCTGCATCCGCTTCATCCGCATGACGATGTCCGCCGCCGCATAGTGGACGTGGCCCATGTGCAGCCCCGCTGCGCTCGGATATGCGAACATATCCATCACGTAATACTTCGGCTTTTCACGGTCTATCTCGACGCGAAAAGTCTCATGACTGCGCCAGTATTCCTGCCACTTTTGCTCTATTTCTGAAAAAGGATATGCCACAAAAATAAATTATGAATTATGAATTAAGAATTATCAAGTGGGAACGGGCTTTCATGGTTCCGTATTTCTATAGGTCATGAGAACACGACTAACGGTTTTGGCATTCGCAGGTCTTGCGTTTTGGAGTCAAAAAAATGCTTTTGCACAGGGAATTGGCATCGATAGCCTGATGCCACGCATTGCGTCGGAGATTCATAGTGAAGCCCTCGCAAACCAACTACATACGCTTATTCCTGCATACAGCGATCAGGCTGTCTGGGGATACGCTGCCGGCGATTTCACGAATGATACGCTCCCCGACCTCGCTCTTTCGCTTTATGATTCAGATACAGCGAAGAGTGATGTTCACGTTTATTTCTTCGAGAATCTTGCCGGAAAAAAGCTTGTGCCGATCTATGACAAGCTTGTCAGTTTTGTTGAATCGCCGATGGAGGTGGGATTGACGATAGATGGTTCTGTCGTCACCGTTACGAGAAAAACCGGTGAAGAGCAATGGCTACAGGAGGGTTATTCGATAGAATCTGGCGATATAACGCTGGTTGACAGATACGAAACCGAGAAGGAAGATCTTACTGCGCCATCGGCGGCGAAAACGCGGACGATCGGACATGAGCTTTATCGCAATTATGAGACACTCCGTTCGAAGGACTCATATTTTGCCGCTTCATCCGGAGAGCCGCTTCTCACTGAATCATTCTTTACGCTTCCGGCATACAACCGGCTCAGAGAAATATATCCCGGCTACGGACATATTCTCTCAGATACTTCGCAAGCATTTATCATCTCCGGCTCAAATTTTCGCCGCGATCGAACCGATCTCTCTATCCGCTCGATGGAAGCAGCATACAACGACGATTATCTCTACATTGCCGTTCGAGTGAGGGACGATTATGTTATTGGAGGGCAGAAGAACCCGGAAGCCAACGACCGCGTATCATTCTGGTTCGATACGAAATATACCGGAGATAGATTGAACCGCGACCGTCGCCTGATATCGAAGGCTGGAGGTTTCCCAACATTTCGCACTTCTCTCGATTCACTTGTATCGAATATAACATTTGCACTGCCCGCACATCCCGGCAAAGTGACAGAGGTGACTTATAGTGGGCAAACTCCGCTCGATGCTTCACAGCAGGATGGTCTCAAGAATGTAAAAGCCAACATGACTTATGATACTGCTAATGGAGTCGTAAATGGCTACAAACTCACTGTTAGAATTCCATTCTCGTTTCTCGGATTCGAATCGAATCCGGAGCAGTCTTACGAAACACCAGTGCAATTCAAGACTGGAGAGGAATCCTCGGATATTTCATCGAGCGCAACGATCACCAATGCCGCAACGCTCGGTTTCACTGCGCTGGTCTATGATGTCGATGATCCAACGCATCCGAACGAAGTTACTGTGCAAGCTACGAGCAAGTATGAGGAGGGCAATCCAGCGACATTCGGCACACTCGTTCTCGAACCGAGTTCGACGTATTACGGTGAGGTTCATCCGACTTATTTGCAGCAACTCAAGAGCCGTTTGGACGCCGCTGGGTATTGAAGCAAGCAATAATTATGAGAGCAGCATTTTTGATCTGCGTTTTATTCTTAACTGCGTGTCACGCGCGGTCACAGGGACAAGGTAATTCGGATAGCACACACGCAAATGTGGATACCGCTTCGCTGTTTGACCAGCTTAGGCACGAAAATCCTGCGCTTTTCAAATTGATGGAGGAAGATTCTGCGGAGCACAGCATATTTGTTTCTCGTTATGAAAACATGCCACCAGAAATACCAGAGCGAAGAAATTACATTGACACGTTGATCACACACAGTAAGATACGCCGCGCAATAATTCACGAGTGGACGCCCGATCTTCTTGCACATGGCACCCCACTGCAGCTAATGTCAGCGAGTGTGCTGATGCTCGGAATGCAACCTTCGGTCATGGAGCAGATCAGCGGGGATACATCGGATTACTGGGATGCTTTTCAACTTGCCACGCGAACAGTCTCGCTCGGCAAACCGGGTGCCTCTCAGATTGCGCGTCTTGCTCTCGGCTATTACGCTATGAACCATGGAAAGAGGGTAAACAGTGATTCTATTATCAATTCGATGGTGAGCAAATCGCGGATGAGCAGTAGAACGGATGCGGCAATATCACCCCGTGCTGCCGATGCAGACTGGTTGCCTTCATACCCCGCTGCCTTAGCCGAAGCCAAACGGACTGGCAAGAATATTTTCATCGATTTCACGGGTTATATGTGCACGAATGCAAGAGCGATGGATGGCACGATCCTCAGCCAAGAGGATGTCAAGGCACTATTGGATAAATTTGTCCTCGCTCGCCTCTATATGGACAACGGCACAGCATCTAATGATTCCAATGCCAAAATGGAAGAGTCGCGTTTCCATACAATCGCAGAGCCATTTTACGCTATCCTGTCGCCCTCGGACAAAGTACTTGCAACATTTCCCGGCTACACAAGAGATGTTGAAGCATTTAAAAGTTTTCTTCGCCTTGAGCGAAAGTCTAAGAGGAAAAAGGACTGATGTTAGACGATCCCAACATGAATTCAAAGAACTTTCTATCCTTATCAATCGACCGCTTCGAGCAACTTCAATCGCTCGGATTGAAAACGCTGGAGCAACTCAACGACGAGCAAATTCACTGGTCACCGGATGCTGAATCAAATTCGATCGCCATTATCGTTCAGCATCTTTATGGCAACATGCTCTCACGCTTCACAGATTTTCTGACTACGGACGGCGAAAAGCCAGATCGCCACCGCGATTCGGAATTTATCGAGCAGAAATTATCGCTCGATGAGTTGAAGAAAAGATGGAATGCTGGATGGGATTGCGTTTTTGCCGCGATTCGTCCGCTGACGAATGACGATCTCGATAAAGAAGTGTTTATTAGAGGGGAATCTCACACAGTGATGGAAGCCATTCTTCGGCAGATAAGCCATTATGCTTATCATGTAGGGCAGATCGTTTATATTGGCAAACATCTTAAGGGTGAGGAATGGAAGACACTTTCGATACCCCGCGGGAAGTCGGATGAATTTCTTACATCGCCTCCAAAATAGAAAAATGAAGTACGAATTTTCATAATTCATACTTCATCATTCATAATTGTGCATGATCGCTCATGCTATGTGCGGGAGGGGGGACTTGAACCCCCATGCCTCTCGGCGCTACCACCTCAAAGTAGTGCGTCTGCCATTTCGCCACTCCCGCTCCCTCACCCTGCCTCTCCCAAAGGGAGAGGGGTAATTGATGAAGCGGGTGCAAAACTGTCAGGGGCTAATGGCGGTTCCGTAAAGAAGAAATGTTATTTTCACTCACTTTTCTTTGGCAGGGTCATGCTCTCTTCCTGTAACGCCGCAACTGACCCCTTAACCCATTCCTTTTTGATTTGATATGGATACCTTTCGTAGGCGGCATTATCTTCATTTATCGTGAATCCATCTTCTATGTCTCGCTCAGCCTGAGTGATGCAGTTGAGGGCGGAGTCTATTTGTCCCGCCTTGTCGAGGCACCAGGCTTTGTAGTATTTCGCGTCTGAGAAATTTGGGTAAATAGCTATTGCACGGTCAAATTGCTCCATGGCCGCCGCGTACCTTTCATCCGCATAAAGAGTCGCTCCCAGATAGAAAGTGTGCATGTAGTGGACCCAGTTTCCACCAACACCCTGATCGTCGGCAATGCACTTGCGGAAACACTGTTCGGCGCTGTCGTACCGGCAGAGTTGCAGGTAGCAAAGGCCCATATAGAAGGCGTATTCGTGATCCATCACATTTGCGCCGGGAGTGCGGCGTTCGGCTCGTCGGAAATCGTCGAGCGATTCAAGATACTGTTTCGAGAAAATGCATTCCAAAAATGCTCGATAATCGAGCCACATTGCGGAATCGTATTTCACGGCACTATCTATGAATGGCATTCCGGCCTCATATTTCATCTGCTTCATGAGAGGCATTCCGCGCTGCTGCCAGAGATATGCGTCGTCGTGCGAAAGCGCGATTGCGCTATCAATATACCTCGCACGCTCTTTCGAGTAGAGAGAGTAATGCCATGCGCCATTATCGAGATAACGCTCGCGAATTGAATCGCGGTGCGTCATTGGTTTTGCGACGCTGTCGGTTCTTAGAGAGAGCTGGGTTGCGAGAACTTTTTGAGACGATGAAAAAGAAAAGATAGATAGCCCAAGTGAGAGAACGAGAAGAAATTGCATATTTAACAATGTCCAATTATGTCATTGCGAGCGAAGCGAAGCAATCCGTTGAGGAGAAAGCAGGTGGTTAACTGCAACGGATTGCTTCGCTTCGCTCGCAATGACGTTCTTACAATGACTTATTTAGAGTTTAGTCATGTGTCAACGCACCCACTCTCGTGGATGCTTTAACACATCTTCGAGTTTTGATTCCGGCGAGCCGATCGCAGGATGAACATCATATTCCCATCGCGCAATGGCAGGCAGGCTCATCAGAATACTCTCTGTCCGGCCATTTGTTTCGAGGCCAAAACGGGTGCCGCGATCGTAAACAAGATTGAACTCCACGTACCTTCCGCGCCGCAAGAGCTGCCAGTGTTTTTCTTCTTCTGCGTAACTTTCGCTTCGGTGTTTCTCCACAATTGGAATGTATGCAGGCAAGAATGAATGACCCGCATCCTGAACAAATGCGAAAATGCTTTCCCGGTCACGCACATCCACTCCGGAAAGATTATCGAAAAAGATACCGCCTATTCCGCGCGTTTCATTCCGGTGTTTGATAAAGAAATATTCGTCACACCATTTTTTGAAGCGAGGGTAATAGCCAATGTCGTGCTTATCGCAAGCAGTTTTTATGGTGTGATGAAAATGAATTGCGTCTTCTTCGTCGAGATAATATGGCGTGAGATCCATCCCGCCGCCAAACCAGGATTGGCCATTCGATTGCTCGAAATACCGGAAGTTCGCGTGGACTGTCGGGATTTTCGGCGAGCGAGGATGAAGCACGAGCGATACCCCGCAAGCGAAAAACGTATGGCCTTTTTCTGAATTCGTAAGTGAATCGGGAGACTCGCCATGCACAGCTGAGAAATTAACTCCAGCCTTCTCGAATACATCGCCTTCGGCGAGGATTCTTGTTCTACCGCCGCCGCCGCCGGGACGCTCCCAGGTCTCCTGAAAGAACTTCTCACCGCCATCGAGAATTTCGAGCGTAGAAGTGATTTCATCTTGCAGCTTCCGAAAAAATTCTTCGGCGCGAATGCGGAGGGAATGCTGAATTTCCTGACTCATTTCAATCAGGCTTCCTTCTTCTTATTATTCTCAGCTTTTTCGTCCATCTCTTTCCAAAGACGAGAATTCCTGCCTTCTTCAGAAAGAGCGCGGAAATATTCCCTTGAGGGTAAGTGTCCAAGACGCTTATAATTAGCATCTCTAACGCTCCGAACCCACTCTACGGCGTCAAATTCCTTTTTCTTCTTTTCCATACTTTATTCTCTCTTTCAAACACTACAAATTCGAATAAGCTTTCTTCGCGGCCCTTACGAAAGCGCGGGCATTATCTGGATCGACCTCCGGCGTAATTCCATGGCCCAAATTAAAGATATGTCCTCGTGGAGTTTCCATTCTCTTTGCTATCGCGTTAACTTTTTCTTCGATCACTTCTTCGGTGGTATAAAGAATTGCCGGATCGAGATTGCCTTGCAACGCAACGCCATCGCCGACGAGGGCTTTTGCTTCGGCAATGTCTATCGTCCAATCGAGGCCGATGACATCGCAGCCAGTGGATGCAATCTCGGAGAGCGAATGATTCGCACCTTTGCAAAAAACAATTATTGGCGCGCTGTTCTTGGTGTGCTGCCTCACGAGCCGTACGATCTCCGCTATATATTCTAAAGAAAACTCCTGGAAATCTTCGGGCGTGAGAATTCCGGCCCACGTATCGAATATCTGCACAATGTCTGCGCCAGCCTCGATCTGCGCGATCAGATACTGTGCCACCATATCAGAAATCTTGCGGAGAAGCAAGTGAGCATCCTCACGCCGCGTGTATATCATCTGCTTGGCATGATGGAAATCCTTCGAGCCTTGCCCATCTACCATATACGCGAAGAGTGTCCACGGCGCACCGGAAAAACCGATGAGGGGGACACGCCCGGCAAGCT
>Ga0206959_10145_pt1 | contig 20439 bp, 9 predicted proteins | sample Alteio_BWOrgHeat_31_FD_152971 | JGI IMG/M metagenome (GOLD analysis project Ga0206959, IMG submission 152971) | Enriched cells from forest soil in Barre Woods Harvard Forest LTER site, Petersham, Massachusetts, United States -... | ecosystem: Environmental > Terrestrial > Soil > Temperate forest >...
GCGACGCCATCCTCGCCACCACCTTCATCCGTCTCAAGAAAGAAGGTTATAGGCCGGACCGCGATCTCATCCTGGCACTTACCGCCGATGAAGAAGGTGGCAAATCCAACGGTGTCAACTGGCTTATTCAGAATCACCGCGATCTAATCGACGCAGAGTACGTCATCAACCCTGATGGCGGCGGCGTCGATATGGAGCAGGGTAAAGCAATCGCGATGGATGTAGACGCGACGGAGAAGCTCTACGCCGATTTTCAGCTCATCGCCACCAACCCGGGCGGTCACAGCTCGCTGCCTGTGCCAGATAATGCCATCTATCACATTGCAAATGCTCTACAGCGTCTGGAGAACTACACGTTTCCTTTCGAACTGAACGCGATCACCAGCGCCTACTTTGAGCGCATGAGTACGCTTGAGTCCGGTCAGACCGCCGCAGAAATGAAGGCCGTCGCCGCGGCGCAGCCCAACAAAGCGGCCATCGATCGGCTGTCCAGGAACGCCGAATACAATTCCACGATGCGCACGACCTGCGTTGCCACGCGCCTCGCTGGAGGCCACGCCAACAATGCTCTGCCGCAGATGGCGCAAGCCAATGTCAATTGCCGTATCCTGCCCGGACATTCGCTTGAAGAAGTGCGCCTGGACCTCGTCCGCATCATCGACGATCCCAAGGTCACGGTGCGCTACGTCGATAGCGCAGGCGAAATTTCCGACACGGCTCCGGACAGAAAAGCCTTGCCACCCGCTGCGCTGAAACCTGAAGTCATGCAGCCCTTAGACAAACTAGTAAACGAGATGTGGCCCGGGACTCCTGTCATCCCAACGATGGCAACCGGAGCATCCGACGGCGTCTTCACCAACGCCGCAGGCATGCCGACGTATGGAATCTCCGGCATCGCGCTGGAGACAAATGATGTTCGCGCCCACGGTAAAGACGAACGCGTCCCCATTGAGTCCTACTACCGAGGCGTTGATTTTTACTACCATTTCGTGAAAACACTCGGCGCGGAGTAATGACTTAAATCATTCCTGGCCGCGTGTTGAGGCCAGGAATTTCAACGAATCTGCGTCAGTAACCTGTCCAATCTGTCAGAAAACAAACGCCCCATCCATGGATTCGTGGATGGGGCATTTGTTTTACTTCACTCAGGCTAGAAGGTATACCGAAGCGAGAACTGCATCCTTCTCGGCAACGACAAGGTTGAACTGTAAACGCCTAGCGTTCCGCTCGTAAGCCCGCCATTTAAGCCCGCTGGATTCGTATCGAAACGCACTGTATTCGTGACATTGAATACATCCCAACCAAACTTCAGGTTCTGTCCTTCGGTAATCTTCCACGACTTCGCCAGCGACGAATCGATATTGAAGATACCATCGCCGCGGAAATTGTTGCGTTCGCCCGCCTCTCCCGGATACGCAAGACGGACAGGAGAGCCGCCACTAGCCACACCGCTGTTAATCGCGTCAGGATCATCGAATACCTGTGGTGCTCCATTTGCATCGAGATGCTTACGAAGCTTTACGTTGCCTGTTACGACTCCAGCGCTTTCTTCCTGCCAGTTTGTTGCCCAGCCCGGAGAAAAAATACTGAAGGGCAAGCCGGTAGTCCAGCGATTCAAACCAGACCATTGCCAGCCGCCAACAAATGCGTCCATTAGGCGGCTCATGCCACCTCCGAATCGTTTCCCCTGACCGACGGGAAGCTCATAGACCCAGTCGACCGTAATCAGGTGTGTCGTATCGAAGTCCGATACACCGCGATTCAAATAAGGTCTCCAGGTATTCAAGATCGTACCGAACGATGCAGTGCCGCTTCCCGCTCCATTCCCGCCTGCATACAATTCGCTGGCCCGTTCTGTATCCGAGCCCATATCAATCGAGCGCGAATAGGTATAGCTGAAATCAACTTGCAGGCCGTGGCTGGCCGGATGCCGCAGCACAATCTGGCCGGCGTTGTAATAGCTCATGCCAATGGAAGACCAGGCATACAGGGAGGAGAACTGGTTCTGCCAGAACTTTGGCTGTTGACCAGCCGGGCATGGATAGATTGGGTCATTAGTCGTGCAACTGAAGAAATCGAGATCGGCCAGCGAAGTGGTCTCGCCCGCGCCGTATCGATATGGCGCCCACTCATTGTTATAAATCGCCTGCGTCGCGCTCTCTCCTGGGTAGTCGAAGCCAGCCATGTATGGAAAGACATTTTCAAAATAAGGAATCGCCTGTACATTGACATTCGTGCCATTGCCACTGTTCACACTATTCCCATGGTTCGCGTCCACAATGCGCGAGAGTTGCGAGCCTGCCGAAAAATAGTCTGCCCCGCTCTTGGTATCCACAAAATTTACAGGTTCCGCAAGGTCAAGTTGCTGCAGCAGGTGGCGGCCTAAACGGCCTACATATGCCACGTCGACGGTAAATCCGCCAGGCAGTTCGCGCTGAACAGAAAAGTCGATCGTCTGCGAATAGGGCGTCTTCAACTTACTATCCACTCCCCATGTAATGAGGAAGGAGCCGTCCGGAACCGTATATGGGTAGGATATGGGATTCGGAGATACCGGCAACGAAATCGACGGTAAAGTATGACGATCCGTAAAGCGGGGAGATGAGCTGGTCGTTTGCACATTCGCCGGGTTGGTCAGACTCGTCGTTAAACCAAAGGAACCCAGTTGATCGAAGGAGTTGACGATTGCCTGGCCATAGTGGTCATAAAAAAGCCCGTATCCTCCGCGAATCGATGTTTTACTGTCTGGCGCGTAAGCAAATGCAAGCCGCGGCGCGAAGTTGTCCTTGGATTTCGGCCAGTAGCCGGGCCGATTATAGACGGGTCCATTCGGAGCAAAGCTTAGGTCCGGCTGATAGACCTGTCCCGCCGCAGCTGCCAGACCGCGTTGCATGAACCAGTTGTGCGTATCAACCGTCGGAGCAATTTGCTGCCCCTTCGTTTCAAAGGGCGTCTGCAGGATGGTGTGTCTCAGGCCAAAGCTCAATGTGAAGTTGGGCCGGATCCGCCATGCATCCTGGAGGTAATATTCGAACTCGTTGGCTCTAAAGTGCCGGTTGATAAATGTTCCATCGGCAAGCAAATTGCCGTTTGCCCCCCCGTTCGTGACCGCATAGTTCGACTGCAGGGTCAGAGATGGCACAGCGCCAATCAAATTGTCGTATGCAATTTCATAAGAATTGGAAAAACTGCCATCGACGCCGGGCAGACCAATCGCGTCAGGAGTGGGAGGAAAGTTCTGCAGCCAGTATGGATTCGTGCTTGCATTATTGAATGAATTCGAATCTGTGCCGCGATTGTTCTGGATCAGGCGCCAGTTCACACCGGCTTGAATGGTATGGCTCCCTTTAGTCCAGCTCAAATTGTCCACAATATTGTTGACCGGGACATTCACAATCGTTGTGCGCGTTTCGGCAGTCAAATTGGTCATGAAGCGAAAATCGACATAATCGCCTTGCCCCACGCCCCGATTGCTGAATCCCTGACGTATGTAGCCATAGCGAAGGTCGTTCACCATGTTGGGCGAAATCGTCCAAGTATCGCCGACCCCGAAACCTTTTGTATTGTCAACGGTGAAACTCTGTGCTGGCTGCCCAGGGAAGTACTGGGTTCCCGCAGTTGTGTCCTTCTGCAAATTTCCGCGGAAAAAGATGTGTTGTCTATCATTCGGCGTCCAGTCGAGCTTCGCGATGGACGTATTCAACGTAGCTGGCGCAGGTGACGAAAATGTAAAGGAACCAAGGTTGTAGCCGTCACCCGTTGCAAACCCATTATTGAGCGGGTACTGCTGAAATAACTGCGTCACATTGGGGTTAGGCCCAGGCCCCCACGGACATACGCTCGGCCCCGCACAGTCATCAATCTGTGCAAGTTGTGCCTGAGTCAGCGTCTGCGTAACCGTGGGGTTAGTGCTTGAGACATAGGTCAGATTCCCTGCGCGGTAGCTGGCGGTCGGCACAGTCTGCGTGACCTGTACATTCTCTGCGGTGCGCTGCCCTTCATAATTGCCGAAGAAAAAAAGCTTGTTTTTGATAATCGGGCCGCCCACTGCGCCGCCGAAGGTGTTACGAATCAGCTTGCCCGGAATATTCGGCTCTCCATTTGCCAATTGCGCCTGTTTATTGAACCAGTCGTTCGCAACCGTAAATGTGGGCCGATGATACTCATAGGCACTCCCATGAAACGAATTCGTGCCTGATTTCGTTACGAGACTAATCTGCGCGCCAGAAGATCGACCCGCATCTGCGTTCGCGTTGCTGGTCGTTACCCGAAATTCTTCCACCGAGTCCAGGGTCGCGCGCAGGATGCCGGTAAAAGCAAAGCCATTCACCTGGTCGTTATCATCCAGACCATCGAGCATCACATTGCCTTGGTCAGACCGGCCGCCGTTCACTGAACCGCTGCGGCTATCCATCGTCTGATCGTTGTCGTGCCCCAGGAACAACACACCGGGCTGTAGGGCAAGCAGTTCGGGAACGTTGCGGCCTTCACTCGGCAGCGCCTGAATCGTCGCATTGTTCACCGAGTTGCCGAGAGTCGCATCGGTTGTATTCAATGTCTGCGCCTCAGCAGTTACGTTCACAATTTCCGCACTTGCCTGCACCGTCACTGCAAAGTCCACTGTCGCCGGCTGATTTACGAGAAATTCAGCCACCTTGGACTGATCGGCAAAGCCCGGCGCTGAAACTTTGATCGTGTACTTTGCAGGTGGAATCTGGTTGAACTGGTACTCACCGGAATTGTTAGATGTAGTCTGCAACACCTTGCCTGTAGAGCTGTCTAACAAGGTAACTGTGGCTCCCGGCACAACAGCCCCGCTTGGATCTTTGATCGATCCACGCACGGATGTTGTTGCATTCTGAGCCAACAGGGATGAAGTTAGAGACAATAGGAATAAGAGTACGCAGAGTGCGCATCGCTTGGTCACAAATTCCTCCAAAAAATACAGCATGGCAGCTCACCGCAGCGGCAGCCGGTTATTTGTTTGTTGTTTCTATCTGTCTTGCAATAGCAAACGCCCTGGAGATTGGTAAGGCCAACATTGTGTGCCAATATCTAGCGAATTTCAATAAAATTTCGATTCACGCGCTCGTGCACATCAATCTCTCAGAATCATCAGGGTTTATTTAGACATCAGTAAAATTAAACACCTGGAAGGACTTGCCAACAGCGGTATCAAAAATACTTATTGGCTATATAAATTTCGAGCGCGCTCCGATCGATCAACCGTGCAGAATATGCAGCCGGGCGATTCACCGATTCGTCGCCGTGGCAATTACATAATGTTCGCCCTGCCGCAAATTGCCTCGCCTTGTCATCTCGACCTTCTGCTATGGTTTTCTTGCAGTCCATGAATTTCAAATGGGCCCTCCAGGCCCCGGAAAAACTGAATGAATCGCTGCTTTGTCCGCAACACGATCGCTGCATTTGTATTGCTCCTTTCCCTGGCACAGATGTTAACGGCCGCTCAGGCCTCTTCTACAGCAGAAATTAAGCTCGACGCTGCAACCCTTGACAAGTATGTCGGCCAATACCGCTATCAGAACGAGCCGGACATCACACTCTCCGTTTTCCGCGATGGCAAACAGCTCACCGTGGAGTCCGACCGCATGGCCCGCACGCCTCTGCACGCCGCGACGCAAAACACCTTTTCGTCGGACAATGGCACGACTCACTTCGTCTTTGAGCTCGATGCCGGTGGCAAAGCCACAGCGGTCAAGCGCATCTCCGGCAAAGATGAGGCAGAGGCCACCCGCATCAGCGACCAGCCGCAACACAATCATTTCCGCGCCTATGACCGCAAAGAGGTCATGATCCCCATGCGCGATGGAGTCAAGCTGCACGCCGTCATTCTCCGCCCTACCGACACAAATGAGCCCTTGCCGCTGCTCATGCAGCGCACACCCTACGGGGTCGATGAATCCTCATCGAATTCCATCGACTCCCGTTACACCGAACTCGCCCAGAGTGGCTATATCTTTGTCATGGAAGACATACGTGGTCGTTATGGCTCGGAAGGTCAGTTCTTCATGAACCGTCCTATCGTCGACCACCACGATCCCACTTCCCCCGACCCGAATAACATCGACGAGACTACCGACGCCTATGACACCGTCGCATGGCTCATCAAGAATGTCCCCAACAATAACGGCCGCATTGGCGTCATGGGCATCTCGTATCCCGGCTTTCTCGCCATTGAGTCCGGAATCGACCCACACCCGGCCGTCAAAGCGATTTCACCGCAGGCTCCTATGACCAACCTCTGGATCGGTGATGACTTCTTCCACAATGGAGCCTTCCGCCAGACCTATGGATACGACTACGCGATGGGCCTGGAAACCAGTAAAGAGAATGCATTCACTAAGCTCGATCAGGACGCCTACGATTACTTCCTCGATGCTGGGTCCTTCGCCGGAGCAGTCAAGAAATCCGGTGCCGGAAACCTTCCCACCTGGCAAGCATTCTTTGACCATCCCAGCTATGACAAGTATTGGCAGGTTCGCGCCGTCGATGCGCACCTCGCGAAAGTCAACGTGCCTACACTGGAAGTCGGCGGCTGGTGGGATCAGGAAGATATGTGGGGACCGCAGGCGGAGTACGCCGGCCTCAAGCCGCATGACAAACATAACGAAGTCTTCATCGTGCTCGGTCCCTGGAACCACGGCCAGTGGGCGCGCACGACGCGCTACCTCGGCGATGTGAACTTCGGCGCAGCCACCGGCGATCAATTTCGGGCGCAGATCGAAGCGCCTTTTTTTGCTCACTACCTCAAAGACGAGGGAAGCTTCGATCTCAAGGACACAGCGTCCTTCCAGACCGGGACGAATCGCTGGATGCGATACAGCCACTGGCCCCCGAAAGAAGGCGTATCCGATCGGAATCTCTATCTTGATGCCGATGGCTCGCTCAGCTTCACCAAACCGGCAGGAGAAGACGCGACCAGTTTCACCGCCTACACATCCGACCCGGCAAATCCGGTCCCTTACCGCAAGCGCCCCATCGAGGCCACCTATGCGCCCGGCGGATCCGGCTGGTATACCTGGCTTGTACAGGATCAACGATTCTTAAGCCGGAGTTCGGAGGCCAACCGAAAAGACATAGCCTCCTGGACCACGCCCGTGCTGGACCGTCCGGTGACCGTCTCCGGCGATATCATAGCTGACCTCTTCGCCTCGACTTCCGGCACGGACGCCGATTGGATCGTCAAGCTCGTCGATGTTTACCCAGACGACCCATCGCTCGGAAAAATGTCCGGCGCACAGCTCATGATCGCCGATGAAATCTTCCGCGGCCGCTATCGACAGGGCTACGAACATCCGGAAGCAACACCCGCAAACCAGCCCGAAGAATACAAATTCAGCCTGCACGGCGCTGACCACGCCTTTCTTAAAGGACACCGCATCATGGTCCAGGTGCAAAATACGTGGTTCCCGCTCTATGATCGCAATCCGCAAACCTATGTGCCTAACATTATGACCGCCGCGCCATCGGACTACAAAGCCGCCACGCAGCATGTCTATGGATCGGCGCAGCACCCCTCCCACCTGATCCTGCCAGTCGCCGCAGCCAACTAAGGCTTAACCAGGCCCTGAAGCTACATCCACTGAACACAGGCAGCCCTCAAAGGGGCCTGCCTGTGTTAACTAGTGTGTAACCGCTAACACTCTCTCTTCGCATCTTAACGTGTGGGAACGCTTCCATTTAATCAAAAATTCCCATATTTTACGGCATGGGTATCGATACCACCCTGTTGACTACTTTCTACCTATGCAGCTACTCTCTCTACCAGTATCTACAGTGCGAGGCGCATGTAATTTCACTGCGGTTGATAACGAAAGGACACATTTTTAAATGTGCGAATTTAAACCCTCCCCCAGCAGCAGGGCGCTGTGTTGTAGCCTGCTGCTTCTCATTGCGTTGATCACCACCGGCACAACGCTAGCCCAGACCATCACAGGCAATATCACCGGAACGGTAACGGATCCCAACGGCGCCGTCATTCCCAATGCCACCGTCATTGCAAAAAATACTGGGACCGGCGTAGAAACACCTGTCACCACCAACGATTCAGGCACTTATACCATCCGCTTTCTTCCCATCGGGCAGTATCAGGTCACCATCTCCGCATCTGGCTTTGTCACCTCGCAATACCACCCGTTTCAGCTGGAGATCAATCAGACTGTCAAGATCGATGGGAAACTACAGATCGGCACCACAACACAGACCGTCAGCGTCGAGGCAAGTGTCTCTCCCCTCCTGAATACGAACGACGCCACCCGGGGTATCGTCCTTTCGACAAACGAAATTCAGAACGTTCCACTGAACGGACGCAACTTCTCCAGCATCACGCTCTTCGTCCCGGGCGCTGTCAATTCCGACCCCACCGGACTGACGGGAAATAACGCCATTGAACGCAATACCTTTAACAACGGCATTGTTTCGGTGAACGGCAACCGCAATCAGGCGAATAACTATACCCTCGATGGTATCGACATGAATGAGGGTCAGAATAACCTCATCGCCTATAACCCCGCTCCTGATGCGATTCAGGAGATCAAGGTTATTTCCGCCAATGCGCCCGCCGAATACGGCAACGCGAATGGCGGCGATGTGGTGAATGTGCTCAAGAGCGGAACCAACCGTTTCCATGGTTCGGCCTATGCATTTCTGCAGAACGCTAATCTAGATGCAAATACATGGGGCAACAAGCACCAGATCCCGATCGTCCCAATCAACCCTTATACACAAACGATCTTCGGCGGGACGATTGGCGGACCGATCATTCACAGCAAGCTCTTTTTCTTCGCCGACTACGAGGGCGTGCGCAGGCACACTGGCGGCACTGGCTTAGCAAGCGTTCTCACGGGCGATATGCGCACTGGCAACTTCTCCGCGCTGAATAACGTCGGTATCCAGCTTTACAACACGCAGAATAACTTCACGCCATATGCGGGCAACCAACTACCGGCCGTTCTCAATCCGGTGGCGCAGTTCCTCTTTGCACATCCTGAGCTTTATCCACTGCCGAACGCGGCTCCCACGGACGGTCTGCTGCAGAACAATTTCCAGGGTCCGACCCGCACCTTCGTCGACAACAACCAGGGCGACTTCAAGGTAGAGTGGGACCCGCGCGATGCCGACAAGATCACCGGCTTCTATGGCCAGTCCGACGCTTTTGACGGCCAGACCGCCGTGCTCGCCATCAGCTTCCCATCACAGAACGTCTATCCCACCAAACTCGGCGGTGGCATGTGGGTGCACATCTTCTCCCCGAACATAGTCAACGCAGCCCGCATCGGTTTCACCCGCGTCCGCTGGGACAACAGTATCCCGACCGACCCAACCGGCATCTTCGGACTGAATGGAAATAAAGTAGTCGGCATTCCCTTCGGCGCGCAGATTTATCCTGGCTTCTCCGGCCAGAGCATCAACAACAATGCCAGCTATCTTGGCACACCTGCCAATATCCAAGTCATACGCGACAACACCTTCAGCTATGGCGACAACCTCACCTGGCAGCACAGCAAGCACTACTTCAGCATGGGTGTCGAGGCCATCCGTTATCAACAGAACTACTACAACGCCAACAACTTCGGCTTCTTGGGGACTTTCACTTATAGCGGGAGCTTCACCTCGAATCCAAATCCTGACGTCACCAACGGTGCAGGCTACGGGCCAGCAGACTTCGTGCTTGATCGTGTCAGCCAAGCGGAAATTGCCGGTCCAAACGGTCTGGTCGGGAATCGCCAGTGGCGCACGGCCGGCTTCTTTCAGGACGACTGGAAGATCATGCCCAACCTGACTCTCAACCTCGGAATCCGTTATGAGTATGACCAGCCGTGGTATGAAGTCAACGATAAGACGGCAAACGTGCTGCTCGACACCGGGCAGGTCATCTATGCCGGTCCGGTCCCGGCATCGGCTCCAGCCGGTTCGGGCCGCTGCGGCAACCGCGCTTGCTACCAGCCGAACTACGCGCAGATTATGCCGCGCATTGGATTTGCCTATCAGCCTGCGCCACGCTGGGTCATTCGCGCCGGCTACGGAGCCACCAGCTTCTTTGAGGGTAATGCAGGCAACCAGCGTCTCACATCGAGCCCGCCATTTGTCCTCGCTAACAACAAAGTGGCGATCGTTCCCACAACCGCCAGCGCAGGCACTCCCTTTACCGTCGAAGAAGGCTTCAGTTCCAATCCGGGAGATATCAACTATGCCGGACAGGGCTTCAGTGCATGGCCGCAGAACATGCGGCCTGCCTACATTCATGAATACAGTCTGACCACAGAGTATGCAGTAACGACCAGTACTTCGCTTTCCGTCGGCTACGTGGGTCAAACCGGCCAGCATCTGATCGATTACCGCAACGCCAATCAGCTTCCCGTTGCCGGGGCAGTTGCTCCCTACGCTAATCTTGTTGGTCAGGGCGGAGCGCTGCTTCTCACTGAGCCCAACGCGATGATGAACTATAATGCGGGACAGGCAACGCTACGGCATCGAGCCACCCATGGCTTTGAGTACACCGTGAACTACACATACGCCCGCGCCATGACGAACAGTGCCGGCAACTATGGCGTACCCAACATCAATGGGCAAAACGGAGCCTTCCAGAATGGCTACAACGGCCATGCCGACTATGGACCAGCCGGGCAAGACGTTCGTCACGCCCTGTCGGGCATTGGCGTTTACGCGCTTCCCTTCGGGCGCGGGCGGCAATTTGCCTCAGGTGCGAATCATTGGGTCGATGCTCTGGCCGGCGGATGGTCGCTTTCCGGGTCAGTCATCGCTTACTCCGGTTTCCCGGTGACGATCAATGCACCCAATAACATCAGCAACACCAATAGTTACGGGCAGGAACGCGCGAACCAATACCGTAAATTCCAGATCCACAACAGCAGCATCAACAACTGGTGGGGAACCGATCCATCCGTTGCGAACTGCATCACCCATGGCGTCGATAACGGCACATGTGCCTACGGCGTGCCTGCCGGTAATACCTTCGGCACAGCCAGCGTCGGCAGTGAACGGGCGCCAGGCTTTGAGCAAATCGATGCCGCAGCCTTCAAAGACTTCCACATTACGGAAGCCCAGGCAGTCGGCTTCCGCGCCGATTTCTTCAACCTCTTTAACATTGCCAGCTACGGGAACCCGGACAACACCGTCACGGATTCCAATTTTGGACAGATTTCCAGCGTCCGGTCTCCACCGCGCCAGATTCAGTTATCTCTGCACTACACCTTTTAAAAAATCCATCATCTTGCGAGCGCCGCGTTTTTCGCGGCGCTCTTTTTTGTCAACAGAGTTCTGTAATTGGTTTCCGCCGGGATCAGCAGGCCTCCGCACACGCCGGGAATTTTGGGCCAATTGGTAGAATAGAAAAAATTGGCCTACAGAATGCTTGTAGGCGTAAGGACTGCAAAAACCAATCATTGCCGAAGGGCTTCAAAGAATCAATCTTCTAAAGAAGACGCGACGGTAAGGTAGCCTTTTCAAAAACTTAGGAACCCTGGATATCCCAAGAGAAAGCTATGGACGTGACACCGATCCGACGAAAGATTCTCTACATTGGGAACCTCGGTTCTGGGCTCACATGCACACACCGCCTCGATGCTCTTACGCGCATCGGCCAGGATGTCCTGCCCTTCGATCCATCGAGTGTGCTGTCTAGCTCGCGTATCCTCTCGCGGCTCCGCTATCGCTATCCAGTTGGTCCTCTGGTAGCCGGGGCAAATCGGGAAGCTCTCAGGTTGGTACACGAGCATAAGCCCGACGTTGTCTGGTTCGACAAACCCATCTTTTTTACCCCGGAGACCATCACCGAGATCAAGTCCACCGGTGCGCTCACCATCTGCTACAACCAAGACAACCCATTCGGCCACCGTAACGACGGCTGCTGGACCCAGTTCTATCGCGCCTCCAAGCTCTTCGATCTGCACTGTCTCTTCCGCGACGCTGATATCCGTCGTTACAAAGCGTGGAGACTGCCCTACATCCCGCTACAATTCAGCTACGACCCGGAGCATATCTTTCCACCGCCTGCCGAATGGACTGACACGCAACGATCCCGTGATGTATCTTTCACCGGAAGTCCGTACGACAAGCGGGCCGAGTTTCTTATCGAGCTCATTGAGAGATACAAGCTCCCGCTCCTCATTGCCGGTCCGAATTGGCCTCGCGCACTGAACCCGGAACAATTGAAAAAATATGTAACCGCCGGATTGCTGCCTCCGACGGCCTATCGAGAGAATATCTGGAAGTCAAAGATCAATCTCGCCTTCGTCACCCATTCCAATGAGGATGACGTAGCGCACAAAGCCTTCGAAATCACGGCTTGCGCATCCTTTTTGCTGGCGGAACGCACCACTGGTCATCTTGCTGCCTTCGATGAAGACAAGGAAGCTGTCTTTTTCTCCTCTGTAGAAGAGTGCGCTGAAAAAGCCCTCTATTATCTGGATCATCCAGCAGAACGCGAAGCCATCGCCAGACGTGGCCGGGAGCGCGCCGTCAACTCAGGCTACGACAACGATACCCAGTTGAAACGCGTACTCTTCAAACTGGACGGAGTGAAAGAACCAGCCGTTACTTACTAGTCTCCCCTGCGGTTGGCTCCTCGACGGTCACATACTGATCGCCTTTCACGTCCTTAAGCGTCTGCACAATGCCGCTCGGCCAGCGAATCTCTACACTCTGCGCTGATCCATCTTTGCCCAGGCCGAAATGTGCTCGCGGATCGCTTGACGAAAGATAGCCAACAGACGTGGTTACCGTCTCCCACTGCGGGCCTGCGGAAGTCGTAATCTTGATGACCGCGCCGATGCCGTCGCGATTGCTCTTGTGCCCGACGAGCTTGACTCCAAGCCAGTGGTTATTCGTCTTCGTCTTGTTGAGCAGGATATGAGCAGGGCCGCCGTTCTCCGTCACGACAGCATCGAGCAGCCCATCATTGTTGATGTCTCCGATCGCCATGCCCCGGCCCACCCATCGCTTCGTAAACACATCTCCCGATACCGTCGAAACATCGATGAATTTCTTGCCGTCCACATTTCGGGCGAGCAGAATCGGCTCGCGATAGTGCAGTTGCGGAAAGGTCTTCTCAATGGTATCGAGGTCGTGCCCCTGCGCTATCAGCAGATCCTTGAAGCCATCGTTGTCATAGTCCAGAAACCGGATGCCCCAGCCAGAATGCAGCAGCGTCATTCCCGCCACTCCCGATGTGTAGCTCGAATAAGTAAAGGAGCCATCGCCGCTGTTTTGATACAACGCGTACTTCTGATTCGCCAGATTCGTCACAACCACATCGGGCAGCCCATCATTGTTGTAATCGGAAAAGTCGACACCCATTCCCGCATATGTGCGGCCTTCGCCGTCGACGGCAATCTCGGTATCGAGTCCGATTTCTTCAAACGTGCCGTCGCCCTTGTTATGGAAGAGGAACTCGACCATCGAATCGTTGGCGACAAAGATGTCGGGATGACCGTCATGGTCGTAGTCGGCAATGGCAATTCCTAAGGCCTTGGCAGGCTTATCTAAACCGAGTTTGTGCGCTTCCTCAGTGAATGTGCCGTTGCCGTTGTTGTGATAGACCAGCATGGAAATCGGCTGAAAAACATCCGGATGACAGTACCCGCGATAGCCTTCTCGGTGCTCGCCGCACCATAGGTCATCCCAGTCCCATTGGATATAGCGTAGAACCACGAGATCCAGTAACCCGTCGCCATCGAGATCGACCCAGGCCGCGCTGGTCGACCATCCGCTCCCAGCTACGCCCGCTTTGGCCGTTACATCGGTAAAAGTACCGTCGCCATTGTTGTGATAGAGCTTATTTCCACCATACGCAGTTACATATAGATCTTCGCGGCCATCGTTATCATAATCGCCGACAGCGACGCCCATGCCATAGCCAACGCCTTGGAGGCCAGCCTTGTCCGTCACATCCTCAAATGTCCCATCGGCTTTCTGATGATAGAGACGGTTCCAATACTCAGGCCCTGTCTTCTGGGGAATTGTGCCCTTTGCGGTCGGATCGCTAAAAGGAGCGCCGTTGACCAGAAACAAGTCGAGCCGTCCATCATTATCGTAGTCAAAGAGAGCAACACCCGATCCCATCGTTTCAATCAGGTACTTTTTCGACGTATGCGGGGCCTGGTGCTGGAAGTGAACTCCAGCGGCATCGGTTATGTCTACAAAGTTTCCGGGAACCGCAGTTTCCGGTGTTGGAGTTTGCGCATGAATAACCGCAGAAAAAAGCAGGAGTGGAAAAAACGCGCCGGTTATAAACATTTTGCTGATCGCGCATCTCATGCGTTCTTTTTTTCGGCAATACTTCATCACTTTGCTTTTTGGCCTTTGCTCGACTTACCACAGGCAGTACACAATTCCCCGACGATGCCTTTATTTTCTTCCACCGTATAGATGCGATCGACTTTCGGCAACACCAGTTTCTCTACCGCACCGCTCGGCCAGTGAACTTCCACCTGATCGACCTTCGCGGCATCGCCTAAGCCAAAATGCACGCGCTGGTCATTCGACGAAAGATAACTTCCACCGCTCAACACATCTCCGCGCTGTCTGATGCCGTTTGCGGTCAGATAAACAGTCGCGCCTACCGCATCGCGAGGACTCTTCGGACCGCCAACCAGCTTTAAAGCCACCCAATGGTGCGTGTCCGAATTGACATTACGCAACAGCACAGGAGTACCGTCGACCACATTGATCACAACATCCATCTTGCCATCGTTGAAGAGGTCGCCAAAGGCCGCCCCGCGCCCCGCGATGACATCAGCAAGTCCCGTATCTTTCACCGGAGGAACGTACTCAAATTTCTTGCCGCCGAGGTTGTGATACAGCAATGGGCGTTCAGCAAAGCTTGTGCCCCAATCGTAGTGATCGACCTGCGGATATACATGCCCATTGATCATCATGATGTCTTTCCAGCCATCATTGTCATAGTCGATGAAGCCCACACCCCAGCCCAGGAAGGGAATGCTTTCCTGCGCGATTCCGGCGTGATAGCTGATATCCGTGAAACTGGCATTGCCATCGTTATGGAAGAGGACTTTGTAGTCATCAGAAAAGTCGGTAGTGATGATGTTGAGCAGGCCATTGTTCTGATAGTCACCAACATCAATGCCCATCGACGCGATCTCGCGCCCATCATTATTCAGGGCAAATCCTGAGGCGTAGCTGGCATCTTCAAAGGTGCCGTCCCCTTTGTTGATGTAGAGATAGTTTGGGGTAGAGTCGTCGGCAACAATCAGATCGACTTTGCCATCGTTGTTCAGGTCCACGAATATCGAGCTGAATCCATAATATGCATTCGGATCACTGACACCCGCTTTTTCACTCACATCCGTGAAGGTGCCGTCGCCATTGTTGTGGAAGAGGTGATCGTGTTCACCCTGAAGACCTCGTGGACCACACATCGTGTCCACACCGCGGAAATGGCATCCCACAAATCCAACAGCTTTCGTTCCCGGCACCGGCGGATTATGGATGTCGTAATGAATATAACCAGGAACGAAAAGATCGAGCCTGCCATCGCCGTCATAGTCGCCGAAGGTTCCGCCCGTAGACCAATTGCCGAGGGCAACTCCGGCTTTTTCGGCAACGTCTGTGAACGTGCCGTCGTGGTTGTTGCGGTAGAGGCGGTTCTTGCCGAAATTACCGACAAAAATATCCGGCCAGCCATCGTTGTCGTAGTCCCCAATGGCTACCCCAAAGCCCCAGCGATTGTTTGTGACCCCGGCTTTCTCGGCGACATTCGTAAACGTTCCATCATGGTTGTTATGGAAGAGCGCCGCGTGCGGTGCCGCGGCCTTGCCCTCTTCCGCTTCATAGGTTGAGCCATTCACCAGATAAATGTCGAGCCAGCCGTCGTTGTCGTAATCGATCAGCCCGACGCCCGAGCCATTGGTTTCAATGATGAACTGTTTGTTTGGCACTCCCATCTGGTGGTGCCAACTCGTCAGGCCAGCCCTCTTGCTCACATCCTGAAAGATGATTTGGCCACTGTCTACAAACCCGCCTGCGGTAATGGGGCGATTCTCCGCATCATGTACAGGAGCATGCACTCCGCCCGTGCTGTTACCACCCATGGGAGCCTGTTCAGAAGCGGGCGCCTGGCCAAACAAAAACGGACCTAAGTAGAAGAAAAACAAAAGGGTCGCGAGCACACGACCCCCTTTGCATGGCAGATACATTTTGCTGCAATGGGACACGGGCTGACTATAGCAGATTTGCAGGATGATTCGTCTCCGGCAGAAAGTGTTGCGATAAAAGTTGCTATCTATTAGTTATATTGATCTGAGTCCTACATGGAAGCGATCACACATATCTACTGTCGGAAGCGATTATCTACTATGGATTAGGGTTTTCTTTTTACAGGAACGCGGTAGTTGCTAAATCGCAAATTTGATGAGTGCGCGAAATATCTTGCTTTTTTCTTTTGAACCCTCGGATACGACATGAACATTAAAGAAGTCGCCAGGCTCGCCAAAGTCTCCACCGCTACAGTGTCCCGCACAATTAACGGCTCGGACAAAGTCACGCCGGAAACAGCCGAGCGGGTGCGCCGCGCCATTGAGACATTGAAGTTCTATCCCAACACGAATGCCCGTGCGCTGGGTTCCGGTCGGAGTAGTCTCTACGGTCTGATCATTTCTGATATTACAAACCCCTTTTTCCCGGAGTTAGTGAAGAGCTTTGAAGACATTGCCGTGCAATACGGGCAGGAAGTTTTAATAGCAAACACAAATTACGATCCGCATCGCATGGAAGTCTGCGTAAGCCGCATGCTGCAGCGCAAAGTGGATGGTGTGGCCATCATGACATCCGAAATGGCAGAGCATCTGATCGATGAATTCAATAGCCGCCAGATTCCCCTGGCCTTTCTCGACACTGCAACCCCGCAAAAAGGTATCAGCAACATTCTCGTCGACTATGCTGCGGGCATTGACGCAGCGGTCGAGCATCTGACCGGTCTGGGGCACAGAGCCATCAGCTTTATTTCCGGCCCCATGACGCTCGCTTCCGCGCGCATTCGCAAACGCGCTTTCATCAATTGCCTCAAACGTAATGGCATCAAGCTTGAAAAACACTTCCTGGAGGAAGGCAATCATCGCACGGATGGGGGACACGGAGCCATGTCCCGCCTGCTCGATCATAAGGTACGCCCTACGGCGGTTCTTGCATCGAATGACATGACAGCAATAGGCGCAATGGGCGCCATTTTCGAGCGAGGATTGAGTATTCCGAAAGATATCTCGCTGATCGGATTCGACGATATCGAATTGAGCGCATTCACACAGCCAGCGCTGACTACTGTGCGGCTGTCTCGACAGGAAATCGCCAAGATGGCTTTTCGCGCGCTTTACAACACCTATCAATCAGGCGCGATCAAAGGAGTGGAATACACGATCCAGCCGACACTGATCGTCCGTAAATCCACAGGCCCGAAGCCTTCCGGCGAGATTGAATAGTAGTTTTACTCGACTTCGCAACATCCACGAGCGGATGCCACCGCCTCGACAATGATCTCGCATCCATGCCATATAACGGCTGCCACAAGTGCGTCGAAATCTTCCATGCGGCTGCGATGATTCGTATCCGCAATACGAATGACGTAGCTTCCATGCAGCACTGTACCCGAAACAACGAATTGGCCAGACTCCTGTAAACGAAGAACGATTTCGCGATTGACCTGATCCAGCTCTTCCTGATTCCAAAAATCCAGCGGGTGATAGCGGAAACAGACGATGTTCATGGATCGCGGCGTCATCAGCTCAAGCTCAGGATGCGCATAGATCAGCGACGCAAGATGCGCTGCTTGCTCCATGTTTTGCTCAATAAGCTGACCATGCATGGCTGCGCCATATGCCTTGAGTGACATCCAGACCTTCAGCGCCTTGAAGCCCCGCGACAATTCAATCCCACGATCGGCAAACGATAGACCATCAGCGAGCATGCCGCGGCTCGTCGTCTCCAGGTAGCTGGCTTGCGCTGCAAATGTAGCTTTGTGCATGTCTGCGTCGCGCACAAGCAGGCAGCCAACTTCAAAGGGCAGATACATCCATTTGTGCAGATCGAACGCAAGGGAATCTGCGCGCTCTATGCCTGCAACCAGATGCTCATACTTTGCCGAGAGCTTCAGGAGCGCGCCAAATGCACCATCTACATGGAACCAGAGATTTTTCTCACGGCAAATTTCACCCAGAGCCACCAGATCATCCACAGCACCAGTATTCACCGTGCCTGCATTGGCAATCAACGCAATAGGATGGAATCCGGCGGCGCGGTCGACCTGTATCTGTTGTTGTAGCGCTGTAAGGTTGATCCGGAAATCCTCATCGACGGGGATCTGGCGAAGAGAGTTCTGCCCAAAACCGAGAAACTCGACGCTCTTACGCGCCCACATATGCGTTTCGGTCGAACAATAAACAATCAGAGGTTGACGCGCGCCTTGCAATCCCTCGTTGCGCACATCGAAACCAGCCTTCGCGTGGCGTGCAACCGCCAGCCCAAGTAGATTGGCCATGGTGCCGCCGCTGGTAAGGATTCCACCGGAACTCTTCGGCATGCCCATGATCTGCGTAAACCACGCAATCACCTGCTCTTCCACAAACGTCGCTGCCTGCTGGCCGCCCCCGGCATGAGTGTTGATCCCTGCGGCAAGCATCTCCGCAAGCATCGCAAACGGGGTGCCATTGCCGCGCACCCAACCCCACGCTCGCGGATGCCGATTGCCTGTGGTGTAAGGCAAAACATTGCGAAGAAAATCCCGATAAACCTTTTCTTCGCCCTGCGGCGCTATCGGCAAAGGCTCATGGATAGCTCGTCGCACAGGCTCTGGTAATGGCTGCCATGCAGGCTGATCGCGTAAGGTTTCAAGATGATTGAAGATGTCATCGAGCATGCGGTGACCAAGCTGCCGCAACTCATTCCAGTTTTCCGGATCAAGCGTCAGCTGATCTGCTGCCGCCTCGATAAGATGTGTCATTTCGACCTCAGCTGCCCCCTCATTCCGAGTGGAGCGCTTATCAATATCCTACTCCGTTTACTCAATCCTTTCATGTCGGTAGCAGGCCGCCGAAAGCACATTTTCTATCTCTCGAATATGCTCAGTTCCTCGCGTCTCGAGCGTGAAATCAATGACCGTATCGCCTAAATTCACGCCGTAATAAGCGCGGTCATGCGCTGTCTGCACGATGTTTGCCCTGACATCGGCCAGGATTTTTGTGAGCTGATGCAACGCCCCCGGCCTGTCCGTGAGATGAATCCGCAGCCGCGTACGACGGCCATCTTTCACCAGGCCACGTTCGATAATCTTCGCCAGTAAACTGACATCGATATTGCCACCACAGACCAAAACAGCCGTACGCTGCCCATCCAGCGATGTCTTGTGTTGCAGTAATGACGCCAGCGCAACTGCACCCGCGCCTTCGGCAAGCGTCTTCTCTCGCTCCAGCAAAACCAGAATAGCCTTCGCGATTTCTTCCTCGTCCACTGTTACGATTTCGTCTACATAGCGCTGCACAAGAGGAAACGTGAGCTCGCCTGCACGCCTCACTGCGATACCGTCCGCAATCGTCGCTTCTGCCGGAACAGTGACCGGCTTGCCTGCTTCCGTCGCGCGCAGCATCGAGGGAAGGCGCTCTGTCTGCACTCCGATGACGCGGATATTCGGATTGCTTTCCTTGATCGCACAAGCCACACCGCTAATCAGTCCGCCGCCACCGATCGGGACAACGACCGCTTCAAGATCGGGCACCTGCTCAAGGAGCTCCAAGCCGATCGTTCCTTGTCCGGCAATCACGACGGCATCATCGAACGGATGCAAAAATGTCATACTGTCGGCTTCGCCTTGCCGCAACGCTTCCGCGCAGGCCTCGTCATAATTTGCGCCGTGAAGCACGACTTCTGCGCCAAATCCAGTTGTGGAAGATACTTTTACCAGAGGGGTCATCAACGGCATGACGATGCGTGCCTTGATGCCGCGCTGCGTTGCATGAAAGGCGACTGCCTGTGCATGATTCCCTGCGCTGGCGGCGATGACGCCGCGCTGCTTTTCATCGTCGGTGAGAGTAAGAATTTTATTGAGCGCACCGCGCTCTTTGAAAGCCCCTGTGCGCTGGAGGTTGTCGAGCTTCAGAAAAACCTGCTGTCCCGTCATCTGCGACAACTCCGCAGAGTGCGGGGCAGGCGAGCAATATATGAACCCGCGAATCCTCTGCCGTGCCGCTTGCACATCACTGAAAGAAACGTCCATCCTCAATCACTTCCTTCTGGCCGAAAATAAAAAAGCCACCAGCCCTCTGCGGGTGGTGGCTTGATATTGCTTCTAAAGTCTCGTCGCCTCACACACCCGCATGTTGTTCGAAGCTAATTCGAATCATGCCAATGCGAATGGAAAACACGATCGCGCACGCCTGTGTTCCAGGAGAAAAT
>Ga0206959_10146_pt1 | contig 20422 bp, 14 predicted proteins | sample Alteio_BWOrgHeat_31_FD_152971 | JGI IMG/M metagenome (GOLD analysis project Ga0206959, IMG submission 152971) | Enriched cells from forest soil in Barre Woods Harvard Forest LTER site, Petersham, Massachusetts, United States -... | ecosystem: Environmental > Terrestrial > Soil > Temperate forest >...
GAAGGGGCATCAGGCTCCAGCTACGATCAATACATGCGCGACGAGATGTTCGTACCAGCGCAAATGGGGTCCACAAGACTGGACGATGTGTTTGCGATCGTTCCGCATCGAGCTCGCGGGTATACGATTTCGAATGATGGCCAACTGTCCAATGCGATATTCGTGGATGTTAGTAATAAGCAGCCAGGAAGCGGAATCAATTCAAGTGCCGAAGACATGGCACATTTTATCGCGGCCCTTTACTCCGGGAAGCTTATTTCAAGAACCACGTTCGCTAGCATGATAGTTCCCTCGAAAACCTGGGACCAACGTCCGACAATCTACGGTTTTGGTCTTTTCGTGGGCGGCCCACTTGGGGTGCATAACGGGTGGTTAGAAGCGGGTCATGGTGGAGATCAACAGGGCGTGAGCAGTGTGCTTTATCTTTTGCCCGGCAAAAAATTTGGCGTCGCCATCCTTGCCAATCTTGAGAGTCTGCCGGGAAACGATCTTATCGCACTGTCGCGCGAGATCAGCGATCTGGTTGCGAAAGAAGAGAACTAGCCATTGCGTGATCGGCGCTCTGCCCCGTGACCTTCGTCCTCTACCCAGGGGTGAACTTACTAGGCCTCAACTTTAGCTCTCTATAGTGACGCCGAGCCATACGCAGACATGTTCCATCGAAAAAACGTCACTTTGTGTTCCCCTTTCGCGGTCGACACCAATCTGTGCGCTGACCTGTAGATTCAGGATGGTTGAACGGTGTATACGGCAAATAAGTTGGCGTTGATCAGTCTGCAGTTCGTTCATTGTGTGACTCCCAAGGTATGTCTGCGGACCCACATGAAGGCATGCGTAATAGTCAGCCGCTTCTATCCAGTCGATATCGTTTACATTCCCAAAGAGAATTCGCCTAACGAGCTCACCAGCAACCGCTCTGCTTTACGTAGCGCCTCTGCCCCTCTTCGCCCGAACCGCATTGATTAATACGCTTTATTGAATCCTCCTCTCCGAGCGAAGCGAGGATGCCAGTGCGTGCAGCTGATTCATCGTTAACTACAAGAACGCTTATTCTTTATCTGCGCGCAGTCATAGGATCTCAGTTTCAAAAGGAAAGACGAGACGGCCTCCACCCCGCCGTCTGGATGATTTTTTAGTGTGACCATCCGTCTGCAAAAAACCAGCATGAGTACATAACCGTAACAAACGTACACATCTGCAGATAAATAACCGCGTGGACACAAGCCGCCAATGAACCGGCGTAAAACGCTCTCCGAGCCACTCGACAAGTGGAGTAAAAAGTGCCCATGGTATCCAGGAAAGAACCACGTAAAAATGCTTTCCAACTCGCGTTGCATTGCATCCGAGCGCATTGCAATCATGACCTGTGCGCCCTTCACCACAACAGAACCAAGCCAGATTATGGCAACGAGCCTCCAACGGGGATACCGTGCGGAGCGGAGTCCCGTCCTTGATGGCGGGGAGCATGCAATCAATTATCGTGCCATTTGCAGCGCAAATGCATCAAATGCAGCGGACATCCGGCCTGATGCAGTGAAACTTACACCCTAATGAACACACGCGCAACCGAGTTTGCCCAGCTGAACTATCTCTACCTCGGGGCTAACAGTGATATGCCTGTGCTGTCTAATCCAACATACGACAACGCTCGAATGCGAATGTACCGTCAACATTATTAAATTGATGGCCTCTAGCCGTCAGGCACCGAGTCATTTCTATAGCAAACTGAATACCCATTTGGTAAGAAGGGGCAAATCCGATGCTAATCCAGCACTGAGTAGACGTTGAAGGCACATTGATTACAAGGCTGATGGACTCTTCGCTACATTTGATGGGACGTTCGGCACAACACAAACAAGAGCGGTTCACTATGAGCGGAGATTTGATATGAAAATGCTTCTTAGAACCTTACTGCACAAACATATATTTAGACGCCATTCGCTCATAGTTGTTGCGCTTTTATTCTTCTCTGGGCTTACCAGTTCCGAATCGCCTGCACAGGTAGTTCCTCCCCCTTTGGTTACTACAGATGCTAAGCTGCCTGCGTATGATGTCATTTCGATCAAGCCTAACAATACCGGCAGTGCTCATATCGCCATCGATTGGGGTTATGACCATTTTAATGCCTCAAATATATCTCTTAAGACGTTGCTCAACAATGCATATAGCCTCAAGGAGGGCCAACTCATTGGCCTACCAAAGTGGGCAGACACCTCGCGCTTTGATATTGCTACCAAAATCTTAGATCCTGATAAAAGAGTGCTCGAAGCGCTTACCGATAAGCAAAGCAACGCTATGCTGCAGCCCATCCTGACTGATCGGTTTCAACTAAGATTTCATTACGAGCCAAGGATACTTCCGGTCTATGAACTGATTGTCATCAAGGGTGGACCTAAATTTCAGGATTCGACAATTACAGGCGATCAAAAGGCTACAAATGGCCTGGGGCCCGGCAATATGCATGTTACCAAAAACACTTTTGCTTCCACAGCGGTGCCCATTGCAGTACTGGTCAATCTATTGTCCTCACAGATGCACCGGATCGTGGTTGACAAGACCCTGCTCAACGGCAAGTACGATTTAGATCTCGCTTGGTCTAGCGATGACGGCCAAACGCCAGCACCTGATTCGAATGTACCGTCCATTCTCACCGCTCTACAGGAACAGCTTGGCCTGCGCCTTCAGCCCGCCAAAGCTTCTGTCGATACGTTCGTAATTGACCATGTCGAATTGCCATCAAAAAACTAAGCGAGGAATCGGAAAATAACTGCTCACATTGATGGTCTTGCCACTCAGAGGTGGCTCAAGCATCAGAGAGATAAAGAGGCTAGCCGTTACCGTGGCAATATTCTAAGAAGTCCCGCACATGCCATGATATTTGACTCGAGCAGATTCTTGTGGATCTAAAGCTGCTTGGAAACCCACGAGGAATACGCTAACTTGGTCTGTCATAGCATCACTGCAATCGATGAATAATTGCTTCCATAGCTACGTCTTTGCCCGCCATGTAGTCCGACCAACTCGACTTAGCAGGAAGTGATGGGGCGAGTGTATCAATTGTGAGTTTGACATACGGAACTATGCTTGGATATGAAGCTGCGGAATAGTGGTGAAAACCGTTGGCATAGTGGGCAGTGAGCCCGGAGTTTGGAAGTGTAAGGTTTCCTCCTTCAGCCCAGAAATCAATGTCGTCGCCGGCTGGCTCACCTACCACTATTGCCTTTGCCCACTGACGTAACTCGGCGGCTGCCATTATGCCCGCAGAGAAAGTTGCCCTTCCGGTAATGACAAATACGGGAGTCTGTGCGGCGTGCCCCGCGATTGCATGTAGTAATGGCTCAGCCAGGTAGCCATTCCCGCCGGTGTTGAAGCGGAGATCGAAGACTAACGCTCTAGGGCTTTTTTCCTTTAGTGACTGCTCAATTTGACGTTTGAACTCATCTGGTGAGGAGCCTTGCTCGTTGGCCTGCGCTCGATTGTATTGCACATAAAGCACCTTTTCCGCGGGCAAATAATGCGACCAGTAGTTCTCATTTGGTCTTTGGAGGTAGAGTGGCACGGTCTGTGCTTGGAACGCCGGAATTAGGTCATGGTCAAGAAAGGCGGGTGCGAGGTCGTGCCACGCTTCCTGCGGTGCGGAGGACTTCTTCAGAGGTGTCGATGGCAGCGTTACCACAGAGCTCTTCCCATTACATGAGATCGTCAGATCTTCCGTGGAATCGGAGGAAAGCACTCCGGCACCGAAGAGGATATCCGGGCTGGTCAAGAAATAGCTACTCATGTAACGCTGCCATGTTGCGCTTCCTGAGTCGATGTAACGTACTTTGGAAAAGGCCTCCATGGTAGTCATATTTCCGACCCTGAGGATGCGACAGCCTAGCAGCGCTTCGTGCTGCTTATCTGCCCGAATAATGTATAGGCCGTCGGTAAACCACCAGACTCGAATAGGCGATTGTCGAACTTCGGTGCGATTGCGCATGAGGTAGAGACGCGTGTGCCCGTTGTGTGCCAGCGCGATCGTACGCGCAAGAGCTACTTCGATTGCTTGATCGGAAAGGTCAGGTATATGTGCTCGCAAGATCTTTAGGTGCTTCAGAAACTCTGCACGTCCCGCTGATGAAAAACTATGGTCGTAACGGAAAAAGCGAGTTTCGAGTACATCGATATCCTGATCCCAGGCTTCTACGCGGTTTTTGGGCTTAGGAGGAAACGATATGCGTTGGAAAATGAAGGCATGACGCTGACCGTCGAACACTGCGGTGCCTTCGAAGACATCGTCCTTTTGCATTCCAAAAAATTTGTAGCTGGAGTCGCCTATCTGAGTAGAGAAGGCCATCGCGTCCTTACTTGTAGACGAAACCTCCAGCGTCCACGGCGTGTTGCCAGTCGTGCTGAAGTATAAAATCTTGCGGTCGAAGTCGATCAGTGCTACAAGAGGACGGCTCGTATCGAGAATCTCTCCCTCCCACGTCTGGGCGAAAGCACAAGTGGCGTAGAGACAACAGACAGCAATGGCAGAGAAAAACGATTCTTTATTCAAATTCCTGTCCAAGATTTATAAGATATCCATCCAAACCATAATTCCAAAGTCCGGTATCAAGCATTTCCGCTAAACAACAGTGGCAGGCTATGAGTTTCCATCCGAACAAAAATCAGCAAATAACGACGTCGAATCGCACCTCAAAAACAAAACACATTCGTTTCTACGCAAATATAGACGATTCTCGGGCACAAACTGTATAAATGCAGCGAACGTGGGCTCTCATGCAGTGAAGACATGCTCTCCGCGTCGCGCTCTTGTACGGTTCGGATAGTCATTCAATTTGGGAATACGCTCTGTAGTCCATCCCGAGCATCATCATTAGATTCGTCAGTACCCAAGCTGCGTGAGGAGTTGGAGCTAAATATTCAGATCAAAGATCATCCGTAAAGCGGCTCCTCCACCAAAGCGAGGGCGTCATAGCCCGATTTCTAAACGGCGTGCGGATGTCTCTCTTGATGCAGCATAGAAGCAATGGTTCCTTAGACCGTCCGCCAATGGACACTGATTTGCGCAACTGGACAGAGGTCCGATGGAGCTTGCAGTCAAATGACTGAAAACAATAGGAGGGATTTGGCGCTGCAAATGCTTCTATTCCATTCGCAATGGATATTTCAAGACCAGATATTAGGCGGGTACGACTACGCAAGCAGTGGATTGCTGGCGCGACTGCAGTAATAGTCGTGGTGGCAATAGTAATCCTCATAACGCACTTGAAGCCCGCAGTTCCGGTTGTCGATCGTGCAACAGTCTGGACTGACACTGTAAAGCGCGGTCCGCTTCTTCGCCAGGTGCGAGGGCCAGGCACGCTGGTTCCACGAGAAGATAAAATTCGCCTCATTCCAGCAGAAACGGAAGCAACGGTGCTCCGTATCCGCGTCTTACCGGGAGCAAAGGTTGCGCCCGATACTCTGTTAATGGACTTGGTGGATCCACAACTGCAGCAGCAATTACTTGACGCTCAATTACAGTTGAAGAGCGCTCGCGCAGACTACACCAACGCCAAGGCCAGACTGCGCAGCGATCTGATGACACAACAAGCGGGTGCTGCCACTGTCAGTGCTGACAATAATCAAGCGCAGCTGCAAGCATCAACCGACAAAAGCCTATATGATCTCGGGGTCATCAGTGGCCTTTCCTACAAGGCTTCTAAAGGCAAGGCGGGCGAGCTAATCACGCGTAACGAACTCGAAAAGCAGAGACTAGTGCTAAATGAAAAAGCCATTGAGACTGAATTGGCAGTGCAGCAGAATAGAGTCGAGCAGGCCCAAGCATTACTTGCACTGAAGCAGAAGCAACTGGACGCTCTCAGCGTACGGGCTGGAATTAGTGGTGTGCTTGTCGAACTCGATCACCAAGTAGGCGAACATGTCGCACCAGGAACGACGCTCGCAAAAGTCGTGCAGCCGGACCAGCTGAAAGCGAGCCTCAAAATTCCCGAAACTCAAGCGCGTGACATTCAAATCAGTCAGACAGCAGAGATTGATACACACAACGGAGTGATAGCTGGTAAAGTGTCACGCATTGATCCAGCCGTCATAGCAGGAACCGTAACCGTCGATGTGGAACTCGCCACTACCCTTCCGCTGGGTGCTCGGCCCGACCTTAGTGTTGACGGCACCATCGATCTGGATCGAATGAGTAACGTACTTTTTGTTGGCCGGCCTGCTTTTGGCAATGAAAACAGCACCATCAATCTCTTCAAGCTAAGCTCCGACAGCAAGAGTGCAGTACGCGTGTCCGTGAAGATAGGGCGTGCGTCGGTTAACAGTATTCAAGTTCTTACTGGATTGAAGGAGGGCGACATCGTCATCTTGTCAGACATGAGTCGCTGGGACAATACCGATAGAGTACAGATTGAATAGTTAGATAAATGGGCAAGGAGAGCATGCAATGAACGAACCGCTGATACAGATTGAAAAGCTGACTAAGGTCTTCTATACCGACGAAATAGAGACGCATGCGCTCTCAGGCATAGACCTAACGATTAACCGTGGAGAATATGTGGCGATGTCAGGGCCTTCCGGTTGCGGCAAATCCACGCTGCTATCGATCATTGGTCTTCTCGATTCTCCCACGGAGGGAACTTATACCCTGAATGGGAAGAAAGTCGAGAATTTGAATTTCTCTGATCGCTCGCGCATCCGCAATCAAGAAATTGGTTTTATTTTTCAGAGCTTCAACCTCATCGGGGATCTCACGATCGAAGAGAATGTCGAACTGCCTTTAACTTATCGCGCTGGAATGCCGGCGCTTGATCGCAAACGACGCGTACAGGAGTCATTGGAGCGCGTAGGCATGGCACATCGTATGCGGCATTATCCAGCACAACTATCGGGCGGCCAGCAGCAACGCGTCGCTGTAGCTCGCGCTCTCGCAGGTTCACCATCGATTTTGTTAGCTGATGAGCCCACAGGAAACCTGGACTCGAAAAATGGCGAGGCAGTTATGAAGCTTCTGCAGGAACTTCATGCCGAAGGCGCAACAATTTGTATAGTCACACACGATCCGCGTTTCGCAGCACATGCTGAACGACAGGTTCATCTTTTTGACGGCAAGGTCATCGCCGAAGGTGAGCTCAATCATGTGTTAGCAGAGGTATAAGGCGACTCATGCATTAAGTTGAAGCACTTTCAACACAACTTTAGATGTTTCATATGTGGCGAAGCCGTTGCAACTTATGCAGATGCTCTTATCAGGTACCGCTGCCGACCAGTTTTTCAGAACCAATACTCATGACGACACTCAGTAATTTCGACTGCAGGCACAAGATGAGCCACAACGGAATCAGGTATAGACAAGACAAACGCATAGAGACTCGCACCGGATATTGGAGACTCTTCCAGACTACATCGGTCCTGCTAGCTCTGCTACCGAAGCTCCTTGCCCAGCAAGCACCCGGACTCAGTACCGTCGTGCCACCAGCGGCTCTACAGCTGGACATTCCGCACTCTTACAATCCCATTGGCGCCTATCGGGCTTCTTTGGTTTCACAGCCGAATCTGGCAAACTCACCACGTCTCGATGACTTAATCCGTAATGGCGTGTTGGAACTCTCTCTCGACGATGCGATTGCGCTTGCACTCGAAAATAACCTCGATATTGCCATCGCTCGTTACAATATCCCGATTGCGAAGGCGGATATACTGCGCACACAAGCTGGCGGATCTTTTCGGGGAGTCAATACTGGAGTTGTGCAAAACACACCGGGTGGTGGTGTCGGAGGTTTCGGTTCTGGATCGAGCGGTGCCGGTGCCGGTGGAACATCGGGCGGTGCGGGTGGTGCAGGGTCTGGTGCTTCGGGTCTTGTGCAATCTACGCTCGGTGCTGGAACCAATGTCTCTTCCTATGATCCGACAGTTACAATTGCAGTAAACGTCGAGCACTTCACGGAACCGCTCTCGAACACAACGATTTATGGGGTCCAAACCCTACAATCTAATACTACAAACGGAGACTTCGTATACTCGCAAGCTTTTCCGACCGGTACCTCGTTTAGCGCAAGCTTTATTAATAGTCGAGACACGAGTAATAGCTCATTCAATCTTCTCAATCCAACTTTGAACTCATACTATCGCGTGCTGGTACAGCAGCAGTTGCTTGCTGGATTTGGTCTCGGCCCAAACTTGCGATTCGTGCGAATCGCGAAGAACAACCAGAAGATTTCCGATCAGTCATTTAAGCTTCAAGTCGCGACAACTGTCACACAGATTGCCAATATGTATTGGGACCTCGTAGCGGCCTACGAGGATGAGGGGGTAAAGAGTCATTCTCTTGAGTTTGCACAACATACGCTCGATAGCAGTCGTAAACAGCTTGCCCTCCAGGCAATCCCTGCTATGGATGTGATGAAAGATGAAGCAGAAGTCGCAAATCGTGAGCAAGATCTAACTATTGCGAAAACGACGCTGGAGTTTCAAGAACTGCTCATCAAAAACGCATTGACGAAAAACCTTGATGATCCCATTCTTGAAGCCATTCCGGTACGGCCAACCGACGTCAACGCGATAGAACAAGCTAACGATTCTGGACCAACTGAAGACCTCATTGCAAGGGCTCTCCGAGACCGCACTGAATTGCTCGAATCATACATCGATCTAGATAGCCGCCATATCAGTCGCGATGCGGCCAGAAATGCTCTTCTTCCCCAGCTGTCTGCCACGGCTTTCTATGGTGGGACGGGACTTGCAGGATTGCAGAATCCTGCGCAGAGCATCGCTTCCACAGCTCCGTCAAACTTTGGTGGCGCCGTAGTCAATGCCTTCAACAACACGGCTCCTGATTATTACTTAGGTTTCTCTCTTAATATCCCAATCCGCAATCGGGTGGCTAAGAGTGACCAATACCGGTCCGAGCTAGAAACGCGCCAGGCTGAGCTTCGACTCCAACAGTTGAAAAAGCAGATTCGGATCGAAGTCCGTAATGCGCAATATGCTTTATTGCAAAGCAAGGCACGCATGGAAGCGGCAAGAAAGGCAAGAGATCTCGCCAATAAGACCTTTAGTATCACAACTCAGGAGCAATCGCTCGGCACTGGCTCCGCCATCCAAACTCTAACCGCTCGTCGTGATCTTGGGGTTGCAGAGTCGGCTCTGGTCGCCGCTATGACTGCATACCAAAAGGCTCAGATTGAGGTACACCGCGCGGTCGGCGATACACTAGACTTCTATTCAATTTCGATAGAATCGGCAAGGACGGGGATCGCTCCCGCCGGCACGCATCATTAACCGGATAAGGTGAGATGGGAACTGAGCAGCAAGTCCTAAAGCGGCGATCTCCCGGGTCCTATGAGACGCCTTGCCGCCTCCTCATTGCCGACGACCAGCCACACATCCTAGAAGCATTGCAACTGCTGTTGCAGCCCGAAAGCTACATATTAGAGATCGTACGGACACCTGCCATGGCGATCGAGGCTCTCGCGCATGAGAGCTTCGATGGCTTGCTAATTGACCTCAACTATACCCGCGACACTACTTCCGGTCAGGAAGGCTTGGACCTCATCTCGAGGGTCAAAGAGCTCGAATCTTCCCTCCCCATTATTGTCATGACAGCATGGGGCAATATCGAGCTTGCCGTCGAAGCTATGCGACGTGGCGCAGGCGACTTTATTCAAAAACCATGGGATAACGCTCGCCTTCTCACCGTCCTCAAGACGCAGATGGAGCTCCACCGAAGCCAAAAACGCGCCCAATGGTTGGAGGCGGAAAACCGTATTCTTCGCGCTACGGGAGCACCAGCTTTTATTGCGACTGCACCGTCAATGCGTCCCGTGTTGGAACTAATGGCCCGCGTCGGACCTTCAGATGCGAATGTTCTTATCACAGGCGAGCACGGCACGGGTAAGGAGGTTGTAGCGCAAACCCTTCACTTGGTATCAGCGCGCGCTAACCAACCTATGGTCGCCGTTAACACAGGTGCACTTCCCGAAGGTATCTTCGAGAGTGAGCTCTTTGGACATATTAAAGGGGCGTTCACTGATGCCCGAATGGACCGCATCGGTCGTTTCGAGCTTGCCCATGGCGGCAGCCTCTTTCTCGATGAAATTGCGAATGTCCCAATTCGACAACAAGCTAAACTTCTGCGCGTGCTAGAAACGGGTGAAATTGAACGCGTTGGCTCGTCGAAGACCAAAAAGGTGGACGTTCGCATGATTTCCGCTACAAACGCTGACCTGCGAGCAGAGTGCGTCGCCGGAAGGTTTCGCGAAGATTTGCTCTTCCGTCTCAACACAGTCGAGATCAATATCCCTCCGCTGCGCGACCGTCGTGAGGATATTCCAGCGTTGGCTGCTCACTTTTTTGACCGCTATGCAACGCGTTATCGTCGATATATCGATGGCTTTGAGCCGGCTGCACTTCAGGCAATGGTGCAATATTCGTGGTCTGGCAACGTTCGCGAACTCGACCACACCGTCGAGCGCGCAGTTCTGATGGCACGTGGAGCCCGAATTGAGATTAGCGACTTGGGTCTGAACAGTCAGAAAGCCTCCGGACAAAGCCTCGATGATATGAGCCTCGAGGCTGTCGAGGAAATTTTGATTCGCAAGGCGCTATCACGCACTTCAGGCAACGTGAGCCACGCCGCGGAAGCACTTGGACTAAGCCGCGGCGCGCTCTATCGTCGCATGGAAAAGTATGGCGTCTGATGAACTACCAAAACCAACTTTGCTAAAGCGTGTACCGCTTGGTCACTCGCGCCGTAGACTCAACCTCGAGCGGCACTTGCGCATATGGCTTTACGTTATGGGCATTCCTATGTTCGCGCTCAGTCTTTATGTGCTCAATGAACATGGTGCCTCATTTCAAACCATGCTAATCTGCGCACTATCGGTGATCCTCTTCTGGGCGCTTGCTGTCTCTTCAATAACTGAGCAAATAGCTCATCCTCTACGGACCCTTACGAATGTGGTCTCAGCATTGCGAGAGGAAGACTATTCTTTCCGGGTTCGGGGAGGCCGCAGGGATGATGCATTTGGTGATCTCGCGTCAGAAGTCAACGCACTCGCCGGCATGTTACAGTCGCAACGCACTGGCGCGCTGGAAGCAATGGCATTACTTGAACGCGTGATGGCCGCGATGGAATCTCCATTACTTGCGTTCGATCTTGAAGGGCGGTTATTGATGCTAAACGCCGGAGGAGAACACGTATTCGGCACATCGTCCGAATATGCACTCGGTAAAAGCGCAGAAGAACTGAATCTTGCACATCTATTAGCAACCGAGGACGGGGAGCGTGTCGTTCTGCAGCAAAATGATCCGCAGGCGGACCGCTGGATCGTAAAGCGAAGCTCATTTCGCATGCGAGGCGTACGCCACACGCTGCTTATGCTTTCGGACGTTAGCAAAGCTCTGCGCGAAGAAGAGCGCGTAGCATGGGAACGACTAATCCGCGTTTTAGGGCATGAAATCAATAACTCCCTGACACCAATCAAGTCAATTGCAGGCAGTCTGCGTGCCCGACTTGTAGTGACCGAATCCGCATCAGATTTCGAACGCGGGCTAGCCGTAATAGAAAATCGTGCGGAGTCTCTGAATCGGTTTTTGCAAGCTTATCGGCAATTGATGAAACTGCCCGCACCGACACTCAAACCCATTTCTTTGGTAATGCTAATTTCGCGAGTCGTACATTTAGAGGCTCGGCTCCCAATCACAATCCTTGCTTCTGAGGACGCTGTGGTCTTTGTCGATGCAGATCTGATCGAACAGGCCCTAATCAACTTAGTGCGCAATGCGGTGGATGCAGCCCTAAGTTCCGATGAAGCCGGTCAAGCTCCTAGCTCAGTAGAACTGCGCTGGGAACGGGCTGGACCGGACGTGATCATCTTCATACTTGATAACGGTTTGGGACTAACAAATGCTGAGAACTTGTTTGTTCCCTTCTACACCACTAAGCCAGGTGGCACTGGGATCGGTTTGGTTTTGGCGCAACAAATTGCAGAGGCGCATTCTGGTTCAGTTCGTCTGACGAATCGAACAGACTCGCAAGGCTGTATCGCAGAACTTAGATTAGCTTGCGGGGAAGACAGGCATTCGGATCCAAATTGAGGCTCTTTTAGTTTTCTGAAGGTCGCTCGACCTCGTCAATGATCAGAACTTGGACGGGCCGTCTCGCCCGAAGAAGTTTCAGGCCAAGTTGCTCCTGCGCAGCGGTAAAGATCGAAAGTGGGCCGTCTGTCATGCTAGCTTCACCGCGATTCCATTTGAGCGTGAAATCGTAGCTGCCGGTTAGGGCAGTCTTATTCAAGACGGGGACGGAAAGATCGTTTGAGAGCACGAATGCGAACAAGTCCATGGTCGCGGCCAAACCACGGAGATTACCTTTCACCCCGCGAACGCTACTTTGACCGCTCATCGATGCGTCTACAGTTATCATCTTCATTCCGTTTTTGTCGACGACGAGTTCATACAGCTGTAAGACTCGCGTTTCATTGTGTACCTTCAATTTAAAACGATCGATAAGTAAAGCTTCCAGTATGTGATCACGCTGCTGATCTGTGAGTTCCGCATCAGAGTCCTTATTCGCACCTACCATTTTTGCTTCAATGTCGAAATGCTCTTCCTGAGCCCATTTCGGCATATCAATGGCGAGATCGTGCCGCATGTGAAACGCGGCTTCAATGAGTTCTTTGACGGTGACGTTTGTTGCTGTGAACGTCCCATGATTACTGAAGGCGATGTCCGTGTCGAAAGCACCAGTCTTGTTTGGTTTGATGACGGCGAGATAATAGGCCGGTGTTGCAGTGGTGGATTGTGCCTTCGATTTCACGAATAGCGCGCTGCCAACGAGGCCACCTCCTAGGACCGTGAGGCATATGCGGGCTGCAAGTTTTGAAAACCAGATTGACTGTTTTCTGGACTCCATGAATCCTTCTCTCGTTTAGCTTGTTCTACTTCCTGGTTAGCATCCGGCTTATGCAAGCTGTTGTCTAAAACTCAAAACGTATCTGTCCAAATCCGTGGTCGCGAATTCCAGCATCCTGTACTCTGATTGAACGACGGGTGAGTAGGCTACGGTCGCCCCGCTCGAACTGAATTCCATAAATAACGATGCTGCGTCGTCAACCCTCAAAAAGATGTCCCAGGTGCCACCTTTGCATTTTGTTAGGGAAAATGAACTCTGGTCGCAGCACCATCCGAAACAGCACCGATTTAGTGTCACGGCTGACAATAGCAAAGTCAGGTGGAATGCCTCCCAAATAGTCGCATTTGAAGCCCTGTACTCGCTCACAAAACTCCACAGAGCGACCTAGATTCGACACTGGAAGATAGGGAGCGTAACGTAGTAACTTGCTTGCCAATTTTCACCTTGTTACTCAGCATGTAAAACCATCGCCGGATCGACGCTCATAGCGCGGCGCGCGGGTCCTATAACAGCAACAACTGAGGCGCCTCCTAGCAAAAACGCTACTGCCACGAAGGTTGGGAGATGGTGCGGTTCTAAGCCAAAAAGCAAGCTTTCAAGAAAGCGACTTAATACCCAGGCCACTGTTAGGCCGCCTATAATCCCAGCCACAACTTGTGTCATCGCTTGGCGCAAAACCAACGTTAACATCTGCCATGGAGTTCCCCCGACCGCCATTCTGATTCCAAGTTCAGGCATGCGCTGAACTACGAAGTACGCCAGCAATCCATACACGCCGATTACAGCAATCAAGAGCGCTGAGCAAGACAACACACTGACGATAGTCGTAAGAAAACGCGGCATTGCTGTTAGACGTGAGAGTGAATCGTCAATTGTACTCACCTCACCTATCGGCTGATTGGGGTCAATACTGTGTATTGCATTCCGAACAGTCGGAGCCAAGTCCAGTGGCTTCCCAGTAGTCCTGACCAAGAGCGTTGCCCACGCCATCGAATCCTGAGTCTTCTGCGAATACGGAATATATAGAACTGGTCCTTCATCAACATTGAGCCCCATATGCTTAATGTCAGGAACTAGCCCAGTGACAACCATCCATCGCTGGTCTTCTTTAAGACGAATGCGCTTTCCAATCGGGTCAGCCCCTGGCCAATACTGTCGAGACAGCGTTTGATTAATAATTGCCACAGGCAGTCCATCAGAGCGGTCAGTGCTCGAAAAGTCCCTGCCTTCAAGTAGAGATATATTGGCAGTCCGCATGTACTCGTTACTGATAACGTGAAGCCCAGCCTTCGTCGGGGAGTCAGACGTCCCAGATCTCAGTCCTTCAACGATGAACTCGAAGGTCGGATTATTGCCCTCGAGCGGCGTATCGCTGATCTCTCCAACTCCGCGAACACCAGGTAGGCCCTCAACAGATCTCAAAACTTTCTCAAAAAACTCTGCTTGCTTTGCGCTTGTAGGATACCTGGATCGGGAAAGCGTAAGCCGCATACTTAGCAAATGATCTGTTTGCAAACCCGTCGGAGTTGATAGCAAATGAGCGAGACTTCCGCCGAGCAAACCGGTTCCCACTAACAGAACCGCCGCCAGACCCACCTCAATGGCGACCAATATTCCTTGCGTCTGCTTAACACTACGAGGCGTTCCATGCGCTCCGACATTGACGCCTGATCTAATATCCGGCCGAGATGCATACAAAATCGGCACCCATCCAAAGATGAGTGTTGTCAATAACGTAGCTCCTACCGCGAAAAGTACGGTCATACCGCTTAAGTGAATTTCTGAGGCCCGTGGAATAATCGTCTCGCCGTAAAACCGAACCAAATGAATACCAATCGTCGCGAGTGCGAGACCTATGCTCCCGCCAAGCGACGCCAACAATAAATTTTCTACGACCAGCTGCCGAAGAATTCGAGCACGGCTAGCGCCAACTGCTGTGCGAAGAGCGATCTCACGAGTCCGCGACGCACTTCTTGCAAGCAGTAAATTAGCAACATTGGCACAAGCAATTAGCAGAAGAAGAAGTGCTCCACATTGAACGATCAAGAGAATCGGTCGAATCTTTCCAACAAGCACTTCTTGCAGTTTACTGAGCGTCGTGCTCCAACCTCTGTTCGTTGCCGGATATGCAGTCGCCAAATGACTTGCGACAATGTTAAGATCCGCGTTTGCGGCGTTGACATCTACGTTTGGGCGAAGACGTCCGACAACCGATAACCATCGGCTTTGTCGGTCCGCGCGATTCTTGGCATTCATGGCAAGCGGAACCCATGCGTCTGTCTCTTGTGAGGGGAATACAAAGCTCGCAGGCATAACTCCAATGATCGTCGTGGGCTGGCCATTAAGATTCGCCTGTCGACCCACGATTTCTTTCGAGGCTCCCATCGCGTGCCACAGCCGGTCGCTGATTACAATGACGCCTTCGCTTGTAGCTTGGTCTTCGTCCAATCTGAAAGTTCTACCGATTTCAGGCTTAACGCCGAGGGTAGAGAAGAAGTTAGCTGAAACCAGTTCAGAGTTGAGACGGCGTGGATCATCAATATTTGTCAAGTTCATCGGCCAGCTTGCATACGTCGCCAACGATTCAAATGAATGTGCTTGAGCTCGCCAGTCGTCAATGTCTGCAGAAGAGACATTTGTCGGCTCAGCACTTTGGAGGGGAGGACGGCTCCAAATTGAAACGAGCCTGCCTGCGTTTGGGTACGGCAATGGCTGCAGAAGAACTTGATTAACGGCGCCAAAAATTACCGTATTTGCTCCGATGCCGAGCGCGAGTGATAACACCGCTACCACCGTGAACGAACGGTTCTTCCTTAGCGCACGAAATGCGTAGCGGAGATCCTGCATTACCTCATCGACCTGCTTAAAGCCCCATTGCTCGCGCGAAACTTCCGTGACACGTGTGCGATTTCCAAAATCGCGGTTCGCCTTTTCTCGCGCGGCAGTAGGCGTCATACCTAATCTCACGTATTCATCAATTCTTTCGTCGAGATGCGCTTGAATCTCATCTCCAAGATCATTTTCAAATTGCGTGGCTCGGAAGTATCGGATCAGTCGTTTCATGATTCGGATGGCCTCATGATGCGTGTGAGGCCTTCAACGAGGCGCCCTACACGATCTATTTCACAGTTGAGTTGTTTTTGGCCGGTGGCCGTAAGTGTATAGACGCGGACGCGCCGATTTCGTGCCGAAGTACCCCACTTCGCCGACACCCAACCTTCAATCAACAACCGCTGTAATGCTGGATAAAGCGATCCCTCTTCGGCCTTGAGAAGTTCACCGGAATTCTCTTGAATGCACTTTGCGATTGCGTACCCGTGAAGTGGCCCACGACGCAACGTAACGAGGATTAGCATTTCCAGCGTTCCTGGGAGGAGTTCGCCTTTGATAGTCGATGACATTTGCATCCATAGATAAACTATGCATAGAATGATGTCAAGGGATTTCTACAACACACATTTTATCCAGAAGTGAACGCTGTCCTCACAACGATTCATCTCTCCCGATCTATAGTGGGCTGGCCGTCGATATAGTGCACCCTCGGGCCGGAACCCAAAAAGATAATTTGCGATCAGGCTTGACACCGCTCGAGAAGCAGTTTTGATAATCCTGCAATCATTTGGAGACAGCTCATGATTCCCAAGTATTTTGTGCTGCTATGTGCCTCATTTGTTTTGCTCTGTGGCTGTAACCTATCGAAAGAAATTGAACATCTCGAGAAACTCTCCTGGGTAGCTTGGCGGAACAATGACTCCAACTTTTTCCGACAGTTTCTTGCAGCCGACCATGTCGAAGTTGGGACTGGCGGATCAGCAACGAAAGCTGAGGTAGCCGCAGGTGTAGCGAACAGGGCGTCCGAAGTCGATAATTACGGCGCACAATCTTACCCACCAAGTCAATTTGTCGATTCGGTGCCTTTCCTACAAGGAACCATCGGAGGACATGGGCCTTATTGGTTTCTAATAGACACGGGTGCAAACCGATCCGCCATCGATCAACGCCTGATCAGTGAGCTGGGGCTGCCCACTGAATCTGAAACCGAGATACAGGGTGCAGGGGGAACCATTCGAACTAAAACCGTGACGATTCCTCAACTTCAGTTAGGTTCGGTCCAAGTAGAAAATCTCAAGCCGACTGTATACGACTTGTCTACATCTCTGTCTCCCAAGGGAGACGCAATCGCCGGAATTATTGGTTTCGATGTTTTGCAGAAGAGCGTTGTACTCTTTGATTTCAAACTGGGCAGAGTGACAGTGTCCCGGACCGAGAAGATACGTGGCGCGAGTCGCGGCGTGGTCTCAATCCCTTTCGTACTTGACAATGGAATACCCAAGCTAACTATAACCCTCGATGACACTCCAATCGACCTGAGACTGGACAGTGGTGCGTCATTCGGACCCACTTCTGATACGTATTTGAACATCACCGAAAGTGAATTGGCCGCTTTGCGAGAACGAGAAAAAGGCTTGATGGCAATCAAGTACTTCAGTGCGTCAGGTACCGGAGGCAATCTAACAATTCCAGTATTCAAAGCCAAGAAACTCACAATCGCAGGCTTAGATTTGAAATCTCCTTTCTTGATCGTTCAGCCTCGCGCTGGATACTTCGCATTACCAAATGCCGTTGGGTTCATCGGTCTCTACACTCTACGGTCATGGACGGAAGTGCTTCTGGATTATCCTAATCAGAAACTGACACTCTACCGTTAGCTGTGGGCAGCTTCCACAATCTGAAATCTATTTCCAGTATTAACCGAATCATCTGCGGGAAATTGAGCCTCCTTACTTAGCCAGCTCTGTGTCTGGCTGTCTAACGGGTCTAAACGGAGACAAGAGATGAAATGGGTATTTAAGTTGTGGATAATGATGATGTTTACCAGTCTGGGTGTTGGGCAAGACACGAAGGCTGACGAGATTATTCAAAAGGCTGTCGACGCGATGGGTGGGTTGGAAAAGATTCATGCGCTACACAGCGTGGTGTATCGCGGGTTCCATTATGAAGGTGCGTATCAGCAAGAATATGAGCGCACAAAGACCTCCAGTTCAGTCCTGACCCGAATGCGCCCTGGGCTGCGACTGGTGGGCTGTAGGCCGGAGATCACGACATGTCATGGGGAGTGGGGCCGATATGTCGAAGGGTTCGATGGGCAACGTGGATGGGAGCTGAACTGGCCGAAGCAGAGACTAGTGAGAACTGTGAACAAAGCCGAGCACGCACTGCGTTGTGGAGCGGCCTTCGATTACTTGTTCATCGATTACAAGGACCGGGGTTTCACGGCTACCTATTTGGGCAAGCAGACACTGTTCGGTGCAGAAATGGAGGCCGTGAACATCGTCAGGCCGGATTGTGGACCGGGTGGGACGACGTACTACTTTGATCCACAAACCTATTTCGTCCACATGACGAGGGCGGCGATGCCAATCCATGCGCGCGGCGATGCAATTGATACGGTCGCAGTCTACACGGCGGCTCAGGTCGTTAATGGCGTTCGGCTGTTGTCGCGAGAAGAGGAGGTGAACCTCGCGACGGGCGAGACGATTGACGGTGCGGAGTGGACTTCGATCGAGGCCAATACGCTGAACGATCCAGGGATATTCCAAGCGCCCGAGGTTCATCCTAGTGGAATCACAGCGGTGGTTCTACAGATGCTGGCGCAATCAGGGTACGAGACGCCGCAGCAAATGACGGCAACTTATACCAAATTTAGGCGCAGCGATGCAGGGAAAATTGCCGACACAACAAATGACCTGAATTGGTTGGGCTATGAGCTTCTGAAGGTGGACAAGTATACGTATGCGCTGCCGGTATTTCAGCAGATTGTGCGGGAGCAGCCGCGGTCGGCAGACGCGTTTGAGAATCTTGGGGAAGCATATATACAAAAGAAGGATCGGCACCGGGCAATCAAGGCTCTGGAGCAGGCGGTCGAACTCGGGGCGAACGAAGCGGTGCGGAAGAAGCTGGAGGAGCTTCGGCGAGGCAACAACCCAACATAATCTATCAGCGGCTATGACAGTTGGGGAGTTTATCTCTAATTCGGTGATGGCTACCGATATTGGGCGAGTCTAAGTCAGGTTTGCCCAAGGCCGTGGAGTATAAAGACCGATGACCAAGCCTTAAAAAATCGGATCTGCCAATCTAAGCGTAACCGTCTGTGAATCACCGTTCCGTTTAATGGTGATTCGAATTTCGGATCCAGGAGGTTTAGATAGTGCACGCCCCAGATCTCTACCGGACATTTGCGAAGACGGAACACCATTGACCGCGGTGATTTCGTCACCGACATGCACTCCAGAGTCCTCAGCCGGGGATTTCGGTACTACTCTGATTACCTTGAATACCTCGGGCTGCTCTTTCACGGCAGACATTCCAGTGCGGCCTGAACGAGGTGAAGGCGGCTTCTCAACATGCTCGAACCATAGGGTGCCCCGTTCGTAGTCAAAATCCAAAATAAAATTAGATAGGATTTCGTTTCCAACATTGCCGGCTTCTACAATCGAAGCGAATGCGCCGCCCTTGTCATTAGAATAAAAGCAAAAAATTCCGGCGAGGGGAATGCCAGCAAGGTTCATGTCTACACGCGTTATCCAATTGCGTGATTCGCCGCCCATGCCGAATGATGCAGTTTCGTAACCTTGCCGTAACGATGAAGTTAATCCCTCACGTTCCGCCCAAAGGCCCTGCACAATCAAAGAGCCGGCGTTCCCTGTGTCGATGCCGAAGTCTCCGACATGCCCACTCATCGATGCACTCACGAGTGGCTCATCATCGTTGAAAAAGAGGGGCACCGCTGTGCCGCTTCCCTGGTACACGAATGTATCAAGCGGTTCGAGAGTGAGGGTTCTCCCGAGGTAATCTAACCTGACAGAGAACCGTTCAAATAACTCCATTCCGAGGATGCCTGCAATCGGCGACCGCGAGCCCTGTTCGACTGTGGCATAAGACATTGGCAGAACCGTGAACGTTTGGTCACGCATTGTCATTCCGCCGACGTTCAGTTGCGAGACGCGGGCATACGTCTCGGAGACCCTCCCTTCTCCAGATCCCCCCGAAGAACCGGCTCCTTCAAGAACGAGACCGAGCGTCTTTGCAGCCTCCAGAGTGAGAATGTCGTGTCCTCCAGTATCAAGGATGAAGCTCATAGGCCCTTGACCATTGATCTTCGCCTGGACAATTACATACCCTTCCAATTCGATCGGTACTACTGTCTTTCCGCCAATGATCATTGAATCATTGGGCCGGTGAGGTACAGCGAAATCGGCATCGGTAGCAGCATTGATTGCATATGTGGAAACACGAATCGTGTCAGCGGATGAGGGATGACCGTCATCAGCCACGATCAAGTAGGGCAGCATTATCCCCTTGAGAGTCTTGTAATCGCTATACCGAACCGTCTCAGTGTCAAGATTTTGCCGACGCACCGTTCGGGCCAGCAAGTGATTCTTGGCGTTAAACCAAAGTTCGACTGGCCTTCCGCCCTTGGGAATCGCTGTCAGGGTGATGAACTTGGCGTTTCCGTCAATC
>Ga0206959_10147_pt1 | contig 20391 bp, 18 predicted proteins | sample Alteio_BWOrgHeat_31_FD_152971 | JGI IMG/M metagenome (GOLD analysis project Ga0206959, IMG submission 152971) | Enriched cells from forest soil in Barre Woods Harvard Forest LTER site, Petersham, Massachusetts, United States -... | ecosystem: Environmental > Terrestrial > Soil > Temperate forest >...
ATTCTCACTTCGTGCCTCCCTGAGCGGACGTCGGGTGCAGGATGGTCTTCTGCACTCGCCACGTAGTGATCTCAGCGGTGTAGAGTTCGTTCTCGTTGCGGCAATCGATCTCATGGACGGTGCCGTAACTTCCTTGATCCTTGCCGGGCTTACCGAATTTGCCGAGGATCGTGCCGTCCAGCTCCATCTTGTAGATCTCGCCGGTGACGGGAGCGAAGTCGGTGTTGTTGGCGTCGGGGTAAGAGTTGGAACTGTACAGATACTGATGGGGGCCGGGCGTAATGCAAACTGCCCACGGCTGGCCGACATTGTCATAGTTTGTTTTCGGGCTTAGGTCGTTATCCCAAACCTGGATGCGGGCGTTGCTGCGGTCGGCAATATAGACATTCCCTTTGGAGTCCATGGTCATGCTGTGCGGCAGGTTGAGTTGGTTAGGAGCATTGCCTTTGGTTCCGGCGCTGGCGACGAACTTGCCGTTCTTGTCGTACTTCACCACGCGCGAATTACCGTAGCCATCGGAAATGAAGATGTTGCCGTTCGGGTCCCAGCCGACATCGGTGGGGCGGTCGAGCGTGTACTTGCCCGCGGTTGGCATGGTGGGCGGAGTAAAGATGTTTGTTACATCGATCGGCTCCGGGCGGTGCCCGATCACCATCAGCACCTGGCCCTGCGGATTGAACTTAATCACCATGTTGGTGCCTTCATCCACTGCCCAGATGTTGTCCTGGGAATCGACGCGGATGGCGTGGGCGAACGAGAGGCCGTAGAGCCCTTCGCCGATCTCCTTTACAAAGTTGCCTTTGGCGTCGAATTCGAAGATGCGCGTCGCCTGGCTGCGTGTGTAAGCGAAGACGTGGCCTTTGGAGTTGCTGGCGACGCCGATGCCTTCACCAAGAAACAGATTCGGCGGCAACTTCAGGAAATTGGGAACGACTTCACTCTTGATTTCAGGGACGTTCTTCGCTTTGGCGGTGGCCAGTTGAACCGTGTATTGCCCAAACAAAGGGGCCACGGCACACAGAGCCAGTGTGATTCGAAAAGTCATAAGTGCCTCGATTCAGCCAAGTATATAGCGTCGAGGTTTGGGATCAGAAAGTTGCCTTCAAAGCAAACTGCGACTGGCGCGGATCCAGAGCGCCGGTAATCTTGCCGAACGCCGAGGTGTCGGCACTCAGGTTGGGGAACTGGAAGTTGGCGTGGTTGAACAGGTTGAAAAATTCCGCACGGAACTGCAGACGGAAACGCTCGCGGATCTGGAAGTTGCGGACAACGGAGACGTCCATCTGAACAAGGCCAGGGCTGCGAATCACGCCGATTCCCTCATTGCCGAGGCTATAAGTCGCCCCGGTTGCGCCGTTGGCGGCGCGCAGCGGAAACACCGAAGTATCGAACCATTGGTCGGGGGTATGAGGAGCATTGGCGTTGGGATCTCCGGTGACATTGGGGCGGTCTCTGGTGCCACCGCTGTTGCTGTAGTTGCCGGAGTAAGTGGCGGTGAGCGGCTGGCCTGTCTGCCACTGGACCAGTGGAGAAAGCTGCCAACCGCCGGCCAGCCGTGCGGCGAAACCCTGATTGACATAGGGCTTGCCCTTACCGAACGGCAATTCGTATACCGGGCTGATGACAAAGCGATGGCGGGTATCGAACGATGAGGGCCCGCGGGCCGTCCTGAAGTCGAGCTGATTGGTGGCACCGTTAAGATCGTCAATCGATTTGGACAGGGTGTAGGAGGCAAGGAACGACAGTCCATAGCCCATACGTTTGGTCACTTTGCCGACGAGCGAATGGTAATGCGAGACGCCGCCGAACTCCGAGTAGTTGACCGTGCCGTATTGCGGCAACGGCCGCCGCGCGTTCACCTGTGCCGGGGTGCCAGGTCCGGGCGCCGGCTGGTTCAGGTTCTGGGTCATCTGCAGATGATTGCCGATGGTGCCGAAGTAGGTGACGTCCATCAGCATGTCATTGGTCAACTGACGCTGTATGCCGAGGCTCCATTCGTAGATCCGCTGGCTCTTGTAATTGACATCCAGCCCGCTCATTGTATTGGAGGTGACGGCGTTGCTGGCGGGAAAGGGATTGAGCAGGGTGATGGGTTGCGCCACGCTGGATGTATAGGTGTTGTTTACCGTGTAAGGCGAGGCGAAGCGGATGTTGCCGGTGCCGTTCCAGAGACCAATGTTCTGGAAGAAAGTGCCGGCGCCGCCGCGAACGACAGTCTTCCCGTTACGGAATGGCTGCCAGGCGAACCCGAAGCGTGGCGCGTACGCTTTCCAATCGAAGTTATAAACCTGGCCGCCGCTGAATCCGACGACGATGGGCCCGCCCGGCGCATTGGGCGCGGGGTGCGCCTGGGTTACCGGAATCCCACGCGCCGGATCGAAGTTGGTGAGGTGGTTGCCGTAGTCGAGCGGAGGCGTATTGAGTTCCCAGCGCAGACCGAGGTTCAAGGTCAGACTGGAAAGAACCTTCCAATCGTCCTGAATGAAGGCTGCGACGTTCGATTGCCGAAGGTACGCTTTGTACGCGTATGGGGAATTGCTGGTGCTGGCGGGCAGTCCAAGCACCATGTCGGCGACGCCGTAGGTGCTGGTGGGACCGGAGCTGGTGTTGGTGAAACTAACCGCGCCGGTCGGGGAGCTGGCCTGCACGTCGTTGGTGGAGGCGTGCAACTGGCTGGCCCCTATCTTCACGGTGTGCTTGCCATGCGTCCAGGAGAAGGTGTCACTGAACTGCCAGTGCGGATCGGCGCGGCGGAAGGGCTGCGGGCCTGGCAGCGACTGGTAGCCAGTCAGCGTGGTGCCTGGCGTTCCATCCTTCGGCAGTTCTGAACCGTTCTGGATGATAGACGTAATGCCAAACGTCGACCAGTAGGGCGTGCTGGCGATTTGATTGATGGCTGGCTGCAACGTCATGGTGAAGGCTACGCGGGCTTCATTCACCTTGTTGGCGGAGAGGATGTGCGTCTCGGAGACGCCATACACCTGCGACTTCTGAATCAGGTCGCATCCATAACCGGGGATGAAGCCGCTGGAACAAGAGCCGACCTGCGGCTCGAACGAGTGGTCGTTGTAATAGTTCGCGGTAAGGAACATCGAATCGCGCGCGCTGAAGCTGTGGTCGAGCTTCAGGCTGTCGGTGTTGTAGAGCTCTGTGCGGGTTTCGTTGAACGTGTAGTTATTGCTGGGGAGAACGCCGAGCGCCGTAGGAATCGTAGGATTCGGATAGAAGTTCATCAGGGCAATTCCGGCGGGGCTCCAGCGATTCTGCGGTATGAGATTACCGGCGAAAGGCGCGCCACCATTGGCAGGGTCTTTGAGCACCTGTTTCGGCAGCAGCGCGCTGAAATCACCCGCGTGCATTCCCGCGAGGGGAACTGTAGCGAGCGAAGTGATTGTTGTGGAAAGCCGCAAGCCTTCGTAACCAAAGAAGAAGAAGGTCTTGTCCTTTTTGATGGGACCGCCGACCGTGCCGCCAAACTGATTCCGTCGGAAGGCAGGTACGCCGGTGTTGAAGAAATTGCGCGCGGTCAGCGCTGCCTGGTTGCGCAGGAAGTCGTAGGCGGAACCGTGCAGCTGGTTGGTGCCGGATTTGGTTGTGACGACGATTTGTCCGCCGGAGCCGTAGCCATATTCGGCGGGATAGATACCGGTCAAAATGTTGAACTCGCCGATGGCGTCAATGGATGGACGGAAGTTGGGGATCTGTTTGTTGGTGTCGTTATTGTCCATTCCGTTGAGGACGAAATTGTTGCAGCCCTCGCATGATCCGGCGACGTTGAAGCCGCCGCGGTAGCCGAGTCCGGAACCCTGCACCGGCGGCAGGACGCCCGGCGTGAGCAGCGGCAGCGAGAAGAAGATGCGTCCATTCAGCGGAACTTCGACGACGCGAGTGTTATCGATAACCGCTCCCATATCGGCCGATTCTGTGTTGACGTTTTCCACGTTGGCGGAGATGGTGACGTTCTCCGACACGTTGCCAAGTTCGAGAGTGAAATCGAGACGCGCGTTCTGGGCGACAGACAGGACAAAATTTGTACGGCTTAGTGTCTTGAATCCGCTGGCAGAGACGGTGAGGTCATAGGTCCCAGGCGGGAGGAAAGAGAACTGATAGACGCCCGCCTGATTGGTGTCGACGGTGCGCACTGTGCCCTGTTCACGGCTGAGCAGACGTACTGTTGCCTGAGGCAAAACGGCAGCGCTGGTGTCATGCACGGTACCGGACAGGGCTCCATCGGTCTGCGCAAAAACGGGAAGCGAAAGGAGGGTCGCGAGCGCGAAGCAGGCTGGCGTGAAGCGAGCGATCATATTAACCTCACTTATTCATCCTATTGGGATGGCAAACAGCATATATCAAAATTCCATAACAATCCAGAAGAAATGTGTGTGTTGAACTGAACATATGGACGTTCGCCAGGGAGACATAACACGCGCTGCTACGCGCAGTCCCCTGCAGCGCTTCTTCCGACCCGGCGGGACGCTGTCCAATGCGCACCCGGCTTTTGAGTCGCGGCCTGGGCAACTGCAGATGGCGCTGGCGGTGGAAGATGCGCTGGCGAATAATCGCAAGCTGATCGTCGAAGCCGGGACGGGAACGGGCAAGACGATGGCGTATCTGGTGCCCGCCCTGCTGTCGGGACGTCGCGTGGTCATCTCCACCGGAACAAAAGCTCTTCAGGAACAGTTGTACTTCCGCGACGTGCCGTTTCTTGAGGGGGCGTTCGGGCAGCCGCTGCGAGTTTGCTATATGAAAGGACGCAACAACTATGCCTGCCGCCAGAAGATCTACGATATGGCAGACCAACCGGCTCTGCACGGCCTCGAGGAATACGCGGATTTCCAGGTTATCCGCGATTGGGAGCAGACGACAGAAACCGGCGACCGCGCTGAGATTCGAACGCTGCCGGAGCAGAGCGGGGCGTGGGCCAAGATCGACGCGCGCACCGAGCTGTGCGCCGGGTCGAAGTGCAAACAATACGAGCGATGCTTCATTACGCTGATGCATCAGCGGGCGGCTGAGGCGGATATCGTGATCGTGAATCATCATTTGTTCTTCGCCGATTTGGCGCTGCGACGCAGTGAAGTGGCGCAGATTCTGCCGGACTACGATGCCGTGATTTTCGACGAAGCGCATGAAATCGAAGACACCGCGGGCAATTATTTCGGCTTCGCGCTCAGCACATGGAAAGTGCAGGAACTGCGCCGCGACGCCGCGGTAATCTCCCGCGCCCGTAAGTTTGGGTCGGAAGAGCTGGACCGGATTCTGGAGCGGATTGATGAAGTCGCGCTCCATTTCTTCAGCCTGCTTCCGGGTTCGGAGGGGCGTCTGAACTTTGAGGGCCGCGAGGAATTCGTGAAGGAATATCGCGATCTTTACGATGCGATGCTTGCTTCTTTCGATTTGCTGGCCAGTCATCTGCAGATTATTCCCGAAGCACCGCATGAAGTTGCGCCGTTGATCCGCCGCGCGAAGGAGGCAAAAGGCGCGCTGGAGTTTCTGATGGAAGCGGGCGATCCGAGGTACGTTTACTGGATCGAGCGGCGGGGACGGGGCACGTATCTGCAGGCCACGCCGATTGCCGTCGCAGACGTTTTGCACACGCACCTTTGGAGCAGGGTAGATGCGGCGGTTATGACCTCCGCCACCCTGGCGGTGGACGGCACTTTTGAATATGCGCAGTCGCGGCTGGGCCTGAACTCCGCAGCGAGCGGAGGACTTATCCAGACGCGTTCGATGCTGGTGCCGAGCCACTTCGATTACGCGAGCCAGGTGCTGTTTTATGTACCCAGGAATATGCCGGCCCCAGCCAGTCCGGCGTTTGTGGCGTCGGCCAGCCAGGAGATTGTGCGCATCCTCGCGGCCAGCCGTGGGCGCGCGTTTGTTCTGTTTACCAGTTATGCGCAGATGCGGTTGGTGTACGACCGGGTGTCCTTTGAAATTGAGTACCCGGTATTGCTGCAGGGGACCGGGCCCCGGATGGCGCTGCTGAACGAATTCCGCACAACGCCAAACTGCATTTTGTTCGCGACCAGCTCGTTCTGGCAGGGCGTGGATGTACCGGGGGAGCAGTTGAGCTGCGTTATCATCGATAAGTTGCCGTTTGCGGTGCCGAACGATCCTGTCGTCGAAGCCCGAATCCGCAACGTGCGCGAATCCGGCGGCGATCCTTTCAACGATTACCAGGTGCCGCAGGCCGCGATCGCGCTGAAACAGGGATTCGGACGGCTGATCCGGACCCGCAACGACCGCGGTGTTCTGGCTCTGCTGGACAATCGGATTGTGGAGAAGCGTTACGGCCAGGTTTTCTTTAACAGCCTGCCGGATTACACTTTCACCTCTCGGTTTAAGGACGTGGAGAATTTTTTCAATGTTTGAAGTTTCTGTCGAGCACACTTTCGCGGCCGGGCACGCGCTGCGCAATTACAAAGGCAAGTGCGAAAACGTGCATGGGCACAACTACCGGATTCAGGTGGTGGTGCGCGGCGAGAGGCTGGACGAGACCGGGATGCTGGCCGATTTTGTGGAGCTGAAGCGCCTGCTGCGCGCTGTCTGCGAGCCGATGGACCATGTGTTTCTGAACGATATGCAGCCGTTTACCGAGGTGAATCCGTCGGCGGAAAACATGGCGCGGTACATCTGTGAACGAATGCAGACCGAATTGGTTCAGGAAAATCCGGTTACGGTGGCGGAGGTGAAGGTCTGGGAGACAGATATTCAGTCCGCCACGTACCGGCCGACTGCGATTGTTTGAGTAATGGGATCCTGCGCGACGCAATGGCCCGCTTCCTCACGGTCGCGGTTCGGAATTTTGTTTTTTGAAATTTTGCACGTTCGAAGCCAATTTTATTCGGTCCAGTAAGTGACCAGCAGACCTTCGCCGGCGACGTCGGCGTCGATTGCGTAGTCGGAGAGGTGAATGGAATTCTCGCCGTCCTGGGCTTCGATGGAAAAGGTTTCGGAGAACCCGCCGCCAGCGTTCGGCCAGAGGACGCGGGCCACTCCGGCGAGTGTGTCTTTTGTCAGGTTCGCACCGCCGACGTAGGTCTTTCCTGCGAGGCCGGGAATTACCTGAAAGAATAATTTGCTGGCGGCGACTCCGGTGTTGGTGGTGAGGGCGGCGGGTGTGCCGGGCGTTGCGACGTTGACTCGGCCTAATGTGTTGATGGTCATGATGGAACTCCTTCGCCTGGATGTTAGACCCGCGACCGCCCGACGCTGTTCGGAAAGTAGCGGAAGTTGTTGAAATCAGGCGATAATCCAGGGAGAAAAAAGTTGTGACCGGCTTACGCATCGATAAGTGGCTGTGGGCGGCGCGGTTCTTTAAGACCCGCTCGCTCGCGACGCATGCGTGTGAGTTGGGACGAATTCAGTGCAATGGGCAGCCAGCCAAGCCAGCTAAGGAAGTCAAGGTAGGGGATCTGCTTGAAGTAAAGAACGAAGGCGGGGACTTTCAGGTGGATGTGCTCGGGTTAAGCGATATGCGAGGGCCGGCTGCGGTGGCGCAGTTGCTTTACCGCGAGACGGAAGCGAGCCGGCAGCGGAGAGCGCAATTGGCGGAGGATCGGAAGAACCTGGGATTTTTCGATGCGCCACCTCCCGGACGGCCTTCGAAGCGCAACCGCCGGGAGATGGACCGCTTTCGCCGACGAGGGTGAATTGGGAGCGCGGGTTCCACGTCGTAGAGTTTCCGCTAAGAAAGCCAAATTTCGCTGTACCAGCGACTGTCCGGCGAAACGTCCTATAGAGTAGCCAGATGACCACAATGACGGCTGCCGCGTTGGCTAACTCTGCCCGGCAGGTCAGTGCGGATTACTCCAGATACGTCAACCCGCAGTGGGTGCGGCTGCTCAACCTCCTGCAAATGAATGTTCGCTACCAGAAATGCCTGGGCACAGAATTGTTCACCGAGGAGTCCAGGGTAATCCTTGATTTTCTTTCCGGCTATTGCGTCCATAATGTAGGCCACAATCACCCGGCGATTATCGCCGCCATCAAAGACGAACTCGACCGGCAGGGGCCAGCCATGCTGCAGAGCCATGTCCCGGATCTTGCCGGCGCCCTCGCGCATCGCCTTTGCGCCCTCGCGGGGGGCAATCTTGATAAGGTGTTTTTCGCCTGTTCCGGCAGTGAAGGAGTTGAATCAGCCATCAAATTCGCCCGAAAGAGCACCGGCCGTGCCGGTCTGCTGTATGCCGAAGGCGCGTTTCACGGGCTCACCTGCGGCGCGCTTTCGCTGATGGGTGAATGCTTCTGGAGCGATAGGTTCGGGCCTATGCTTTCTGATACTGCAGGCGTACCTTTCGGCGACCTCGGAGCGCTGGAAGAAAAACTTGGCACCGGCCAATATGGGGCATTCTTTGTGGAGCCGGTGCAATCGGAAGCGGGCATTCAGGTGCCGAACCGCGATTATCTTGCCGGCGCGCAGCGGCTCTGCCGCCGGCATGGAGCGCTGCTTGTACTGGACGAAGTGCAGACCGGCATGTTCCGCACCGGTCCGTTTCTCGCCGCGCACCAGTTTGGCGTCCAACCGGATATAGTCATCCTGGCAAAGGCGCTCAGCGGCGGCCTGGTGCCGGTCAGCGCCGTCTTAATGACCAACGCAGTCTACGACTCCGTCTACGATTCGCTCAAGCGTTCCATTGTCCACACATCAACATTCAGCGAGAACTCGCTCGCCATGCGTGCGGGGCTGGCAACGCTCGACATTCTGGAAAACGAGCGTCTCGGCGAACGTGCGCTGTCAATGGGCGAAGAACTCCGGCGGCGGCTTCGCGACTCACTCGGCGGCTATGAAATGGTGAAAGACGTCCGCGGTCTTGGGATGCTCTCCGGGATTGAATTTCGACCACCCCGGAGTTTGCGGTTGCGGGCTCCGTTCGAGGCCTTTCGCCGTATTCACGCTGGTATGTTCGGGCAGGTAGTAGTGATGCGCCTGTTCCGCGACTGGGATATCCTGACCCAAATTTGCGGAAATAACTTCATGGTGCTGAAGGTGGCCCCGCCGTTGACAGTGAGCGAAGACCAGCGGGATCGTTTCGTGGAGGCAATTACCGCGGTCGTGGATTTGATGCATACCTCGGGAGCCTTTTGGGGTGAAGCGCTGGGGCTTGCCCGGCGCGCGGTGAAGGTCTAACGTGTCGCCGGTTATCCTGGCTCTGTTTGCAATCGCGGCAGCCGACCCCAGTCCGCTGGACCGGGCTTACAGGTCGATGTACAACCTCGACTTCACCGCCGCTCATCAGATTCTCCATCAGTACGAAGCGGCCAGCCCCGGCGACGCCATGGGGCCTGTCTCAGACGCGGCTGCCTACTTATTCGGCGAGTTCGACCGGCTGCATATTTTGCAATCGGAATTCTTCACGGACGACAGCGGGTTTCTTGCCCGGGAGCACCGCCTGATTCCGGATAAAACCGTGGAGCGCGATTTCATGGCCGCGCTGGCCCGCACAGACCGGTCTGCCGCGCAGGCGCTGCGCAAAGACCCGAATGACCAGAATGCAATGCTTGCCACTCTGCTTCGCATCGGCCTGCACGCCGACTATGTCGCGTTCATCGAAAAGCGAAACCTCGCCGCTCTCGCCGAGGTTAAACAGAGCCGGGCTCTGGCCGAATCGCTGATTGCAAGGCATCCGGATAATTACGATGCCTATCTCGCTATTGGCGTGGAGAACTACATGTTGAGCCTCAAACCGGCGCCAGTACGGTGGATGCTGCGCCTGGGAGGAGCAGAGACGGATCGTCAGGCCGGCATCGAGCGGCTCCGTATAACGGCCGAAAAAGGCCACTACCTGCTACCGTATGCGCGCCTCTTACTTGCAGTGGCCGCGTTGCGGGACAGAGACTTCGCCGGCGCCCGGCGCAGCCTGGCATGGCTGGCCGCGGAGTTTCCGCGCAACCGGCTTTATCAGGAAGAGCTGGCAAAGCTGAAGTAAGCGGGCGATGTTTGATGGCGATGTTTGATACAGACGTTTTCGTAATGGGTGGTGGCCCGGCCGGGCTTGCCACCGCCATTGCGGCCCGGCGGGAGGGCTTCACCGTCACACTTTCCGACGCCGATCGCCCACCGGTGGACAAGGCCTGCGGTGAAGGCCTGATGCCGGATTCGCTGGCGGCTGCGACGCAATTAAATATCCATGTTCCTGCCGACGCCGGCATTCCTTTTCGCGGTATCCGGTTCGCGGGGCCTGATCACAGCGTCGCCGCGCTGTTTCCGCACGGCGAGGGCCGCGGTGTCCGCCGCACCGTTCTGCATTCACTGCTGGTGGAGACGGCGGCCAGTGCCGGCGTGCGCCTGCTCTGGGGCGCTTCGGTTGCCGGGATAGAAGATCACAGCGTTCATATGAATTCCGGCTCCGTCACCGCCCGATGGATCGTTGGCGCCGATGGCGGGCACTCCCTGCTCCGGCGCTGGGCTGGTCTGTCGGAAATTCGCGGTGAATCCCAACGCTTCGGCTTCCGCCGCCACTATTGCACAGCGCCCTGGTCGGAATACGTCGAGATCCACTGGGGTGACGGTTGTCAGTTCTACATCACTCCGGTCGCCGCGGATGAGGTCTGTGTCGTGCTCATGTCGCGTGATCCTCATTTGCGAATTGCCCATGCCCTGCCTCGCTTCCCATCCCTTTACGCCCGCCTAGCAGCTTGCCCGGCGTCCACGCCGGAACGCGGCTCTTTCGCCGCCGCGCGGCGTCTGAGACGGATAACCAGCGGCCACATCGCGCTGGTGGGAGACGCGTCCGGAACCGTGGATGCCATCACCGGTGAAGGCCTGTGTCTTGCGTTTCGGCAATCCGTCGCGCTGGCGGCTGCGCTTCGAAGTAATGACCTGCGCCTCTACGAAAGCGCGCATGCCGGTCTTTCCCGCCGTCCCCTGTGGATGGCGAACCTCATGCTCACAATGGATCGCTGGCCCGGTCTGCGCCAACGCGCGTTGCGCACCTTTTCCGCCCGGCCCGAATTATTTGCTGGCCTGTTGGCCGCACACATAGGGCAAGCCAGTTTGGCGGGCCTGGCAACCACCGCCGCAACGCTCGGTTGGGAGATCGCCACCGCGTGAAATTCACAACTCTCCTTACCCTCGTCTTCCTGTTTACAGCCGCACCTGCCCGGGCGCAACGGGTTGATCTGGAGATCGATCCCGCCGCCACCACAATCAATTGGACGCTGGGGGATGTCCTGCACGTGGTTCATGGAACCTTTCTCCTTCAAAGAGGCGAGCTGTGGTTCGATTCCGCCACCGGGAAAGCGGGCGGTTTGATGGTGGTCAATGCCGCCTCAGGCGAGAGTGGAAATGGAGCCCGCGACGGTCGCATGCAAAAGAGCGTCCTGGAGAGCGCCCGATACCCGGAAGTTATTTTTGCGCCCGACCATATAGAGGGAACCGTTGCGCTGACCGGCGATTCCGATGTTCGATTGCACGGTACGTTTACCATCCACGGCGGCACACACGAAATGACGATGAATGTGAAGACCCACGCCGAAGCCCGGAAGCTGACGGCGGCCATCTCGTTCACCGTCCCTTATGTGAAATGGGGTATGAAGGATCCAAGCAACTTCCTGCTGAAAGTAAAGGATTTCGTCGAGGTGGGAATTCAGACTACCGCGCAGGTCAAATAAACCGCCGTCCTACGTGGTCACCGTCTCGATGCCAGCAACCAGAGAGCATACTTGATGAGTGACCGCGCGATCAGCTCCGGTGCCGCTCTCACCCCGCGCGCAGGATTATATCGATGCCATCCTCAAGACCTGTTCGGAGAGTGAATGCGCGCCAGTGAGTGTGATCCTGTTCGGAAGCGCGGCGGCTGGCGGCTTCTCGGACACGGTCTCGGACGTGGACTTGATCCTGGTCTTGCCGGACACGGCCAAGCCCGAGTGTAAGCCTCATTTCAAGGCCGCGGTAAAGCAACTGGAGATCAAGCACGGAATTGGCATCGCCCCTTCACAACGACTCGGCGGTCTGGAATCGCTTGTCAACCGCATCACGGGTAACGATCATTCAGTGTTTGTCTGCACGCGCGGTGACTTGCTCTCCGGCGACCCGGGGCGAATGCTGGGCTTGAAGCCGGCGCAGGCATTTTTTGTGGATCGCGTTGTCATTCCCAGCATCGTGTTTTCCGCGGTAACCGTCCGGGGGGAAGAGTTCCTTCCGCAGATCCATCTGCCGCCGATCCGTCGCGTGGATGTCTTCATCGCTTTCTTCGGACTCTTCAATCAGGTGTTGTTGACTGCCGGGCTGTTCCCCATTCTTGATGGCGCAACGGGATTTGCGATGGGAGCCCTCAAACGATCGGTTCACAATTGTTACTTTTGCTATCACGGGCGCAGGGCAGTGCTGGAAGAGGAAATCACTTTTTACGGCGCAAACGCCGCATTCCGGCTCTCGAACAGTTGTTGTCGCTGCGAGGCGCTTACAAAGAGTCGTTCAGCTTTGTGCTCCGCTGCTTCCCTGCACTTGTCCGGTTGCACCTGCGCACAGCTTTCGAGAACCGCTTTCCGCGTTCGGTTGAGCACGGCGACAAACTGAAGACCGGCAACTCGGGCCATTGAACAATCCCTGGAACAGCCGTTGGTGAGTTAAAAAACACTTTCCGACAAACAGACATTAACAGGCGTGCCTGGATCCGACAGCTACCGCACGCCGAGCGTGCCGCAGGGCAAGCTCACCTGTCCATCGAAGTAGCCGGCACACTGGGACGGCGTGACGCCGCCCTCGGTGGTCGGGACATTATTCATCTCACTCGGATAATTTGCGGTTCCTTTTTCGCAGTAACAGATGAGGAGCAAATTAGAGGTGCAAGATGTTAAATTTATTAGCTCAGCCGGGTAAGTATGCACTCGGAACTGGTGCGGACGCTGTCGGCCGCCTCAACGTACTTCACAGAATATATTCACGCGCGGGCCGCGAGACGCTGCTCGAGGCGGGGCTCAAGGATGGCATGAGGGTTGCCGATTTCGGTTGCGGTCCAGGCGTAATGACTCGGATGCTTGCATCCGAAGTTGGATCCTCGGGAAGCGTCACCGGGATCGATTTGCATGAGGCCCAACTTGAACAAGCCAGGCAACTCTGCGCGATGGATGGTCTGGCCAATACGGAGTTTGTGGCAGCCGACGCGTGCGTCACAGGGCTTCCCCGAAATCGATTCGACCTGGTATATTGCCGGTTTCTGCTGCTGCATCTTGTGGACCCCGCCTCATGTCTGCAAGAAATGTGGAGAGTGCTTAAACCCGGAGGAATTCTGGTCGTTGAGGACGGAGACCTGGCTTCAGCCGGCAGCGTTCCGCCGACGGCTCTCGACGCATTTGGCGAACTATTCAGCCGCCTGGGCCCCATCCGAGGCGTGGACTATTCCCTGGCCAACCGTCTCTGGCATCTGGTGGCCGAGGCGGGCTTTTCAGACATAAGTCTGAAAGTTCATCAGCCGTCCGACCGAGCCGGGTTAAGTGGCCTGCTGTTGAAGTGGAGTGTGGAGGAGGCCGGCTCCGCGTTCATCGAGGCCGGATTGATCACCTTCGAACAGCTGCAGCGCACGATTATAGAAATGGAGAGGGTTGTCAGCGATCGCAACGTGCTCGCGCTCGCGCCGCGCATGTCTTTGGTCTCTGCGCGGAAGGGCGTGAACTGAAAGTCGACGCTGTCAATTGCGACGGTCCGATAATCCAACATGCGCTGCCTGACTTGATGAATTCGGTTTGCCGATAAGGTAAGGCAATCCGGCAGGCGTTCGAGGCGCGTGAATCAGCCCTGTCTCCCAGGAATACTCCGGGGAGTCAAGGCTCTGCGTAAGCGCCTCGATCTCCCGCGGCGAATAGGTTCGCAGGTGCGAAATCAGTCCGTCCCAGAAGATGAGCAAAGGCAGGATCGGGATTATGTAGGTGAACACAATCTGAACCCACGACACCGGCCTCACTTTAGGTGTCAAAAGCAGAACCAGAAGAGGAATCAATAGCGTTGTGGCGATTGCGGGCGCGGTACGCGATGTTCCTTCAAGAACGCAGATCGGCCGCCGCTGCGTAAAGGCGTCGAACAGAATCTGCCGCGCCATCCGCGGCCGGAAATGGTGGAACGAAGCAAACATTGTTCGAATGCCGTGCAAGGAAGCCGGTACCCGTGTCGCATCGACAGGCTGTTGCCAGTATTCAAAAGGCGCCGGCGCGGCTGAAGCCGGATACAAGTCCGTTAGCGTTACCCGTAGTTTGAATCCCTGCTCTTCCAGTTCCTTGACGACCAGTTGCATCGGGCCACCCGATCCCGACCCGAGATCAACAATCTCATTCAACCGGTCCCGGGCCAGGAGAGTAGAAAGGCGTTCGGCCCATAGCTTGGGGAGTGGGGTGATCCCGTATGCAGTCGCAAGGTATGACGTCATCGCCGTCCGCAAGGAGGCAGGGAACCAACTTTGGTCCTCCCATTCGAAAAGATGGAGGCGCATGTTTTCCCTGCATCATGGCACGAGTCGATCGGCCAGCAGATCTTTACAGGTCCGGCATGGGCTGAGGAACCTCCAAAAATAACTGGACATTGAAGTGTGCCGAAGTGTTAGCGTGAAGAGCGGTGCAGCGTCTTAATCACGATCACCTCGGTGACCGTCCGCATTCCACCCTTCGAGCGACTACTCGAAGCCGTCATTAACGCTATTCATCACGCTGCCCGAGGCGCGGCGATTGCCTTCAATGCCCGGCCAGACGACAGCGCAGATGCCGCCGCCCGGTGGCTGCAGCCGGTAGACCGGGACGGAAGCGACACCTCCCGGGCGGCCTTCAAAGCGTGACCGCCGGGAGATGGACCGCTGTCGCGGACGAGGGTAACTACTTCGAAACGCCGAGGTCGGCGATGTGGACTTCGAGCAGATGGTTGACGCGCGCGCCCCAGATTCCATCGGTCTTCAGCGCCGACTTCGGCTGGCTGTTGACGACGGTTCCGTTGACCACGAAGTCGATCTTATCGGCACCTACGCGAACTTCGAGAGCGTTGGTTGACTTGCCGGAAGCATCCGGCTTCTTCACTGCGTCGTTCACGGCTCTGGCGACGTTGCCGGTACCTTCGCCGTCACGGGTCTTGATCATCCAGCTTCCGTTCTGTGCCACCATGAAGTAGGCATACTTCTGGCTTGCACCTTCGAGGCCGCTGCCGCCGAAAACCAGACCGTAATAGTTCGTGTGGCCGCTGGGTTTTTGCAGAACGAAAGTGCCTTTGAGCGTGTAGGCGCCGGACGCGGTATTGGCGGGATTGAAATATACGGCCGCCTGGGGGTTGGTGGCATGGAAGCCCGTGCCCATGGTGACGAACTTGACCGGGCCGGCAGCGTCAGGGTCTGAAGCATCCTTGCTCTCATCGACTCGCACCTTCCAGCCTTTGGGGGACTGGGCGGCCAGTGAAAGGCAGGCGGCGACAGCCAGTGTTGCTACGTAGAAATGACGCATTCTTTCCGTTTCTCCTTGAGAATCTTTGTGCACTCATTATATCGGGCGGATCAAAAATTTCCATTGGATTTTGGGCGAAACCCGCATAGGCTGTAGGGATGCGACGGATCTGCGGTGTATTTCTCGTTTCAACAGCGGTCCTCTGGGGGCAGAGCGCGCCTCTGATCCCGAAGACGTATTACCGGTATTTCAATCACACCAATCCGGTGCTGAAGCGGATCAAGCCGGGCGAAGTTGTGGTGACGAAGACCATCGATTCGGCTGCGATGGATTTCGAGGGAAAGGTTCGTCATTCGGAATCGGGCAATCCGCTGACCGGGCCGTTCTTTATTGAAGGCGCTGATCCTGGGGATGCGATTCGTGTGGAGTTCCGCAAGGTTCGTCTGAACCGCAACTGGGGAACGACGGCATACAGGCTTGGTTTGTACGCGGTTCTGCCGGAGGCGATTGAGGGACTGCATAAGGGCAATGATCGTCCGGATAAGGTCATCAAGGGCCGCAACAACATCGTGAAATGGGATATCGATCTGGCGCGCAATATGGTGAAGCTCAATGACCCGGCGAGCAAGGTGGCGAAGCTGGAATTTCCGGCGGTGCCGATGCTGGGCTGCGTGGGAGTGGCCGCGCCCGGCGACTTTTCGCCGACGTCCGGGCCGGCGGGGTCCTACGGCGGGAATCTCGATTACAACGAACTGCGGGAGGGAGCAACAGTGATTCTGCCGGTCTATCATCCCGGTGCGTTGCTCTATATTGGCGATGGTCATGCGCTGCAGGGCGATGGAGAAGCGACGGGTAACGGCGTGGAGACTTCGATGGATGTGGAGTTCAGCGCAACGGTGCAGAAGAAGGCGAGTCTGACGGGGCCGCGGCTGGAGAATTCTGAGTACCTGATCAGTATCGGCGCACAGCCTGAATTCGTTTCTCCGCTGGACCATGCGCTGCAGATGGCGACGACTGATATGGCTCGCTGGCTTCAGCAGGATTACAAGATGGAGCCGTTTGCGGCGCATCTTCTTATTTCGCTGCAAGCGAAGTATGACGTGATTACCGTGGCCGGGTCGATGGGGCTGAAGATTCCGAAGAAATATCTGCCGGCACGATAATCGGGAAATGCTCCCGAGCGACCGCGTTCCTTACTCCGCGATTCCGACCAGACCGAAGTTGACGCTGCCGGGCGGGTCGCGGATGGTGGTGTGGGTCATTATCAACATCGAAGAATGGGACCCGCGCGAGACTTTGCCGCGGACGGTTCTGACACCGCCGGCGGGCGGGTCGCCGATTCCCGATATTCCGAACTGGGCATGGCATGAATACGGCAACCGCGTGGGGTTCTGGCGGATGCTGCAGGTGCTGGATGAGTTTCAGATTCGCGCGGTGCTGGCGATTAACGGATCTGCGATTTCGACTTATGAGCCGGTGGCGCGCGCGGCGCTGGAGCGCAAGTGGGAATTCATGGGGCATGGATTCGGGCAGAAGAACATGCAAAAGGTTGCGGATGAGCGCGCCGACATCGCGAAGGCGACCGAAGCGATTCGCGCTTTTACCGGACGTGCGCCGAAAGGCTGGCTGGGGCCGGGGCTGACAGAGACCTGGAACACACCGGACATTCTGACTGAACAGGGGTACGAGTATATTGCCGACTTCGTGCTGGACGACCAGCCGGTAGTGGTGAAGACCGCGTCGCGGCGTTTGATCAGTATTCCGTACACCCAGGAGATTAACGACGTCGCGATGATTGCCGTGCAGCACCATTCGGCGAAGGAGTATCGGGACCGGGCGATCGACCAGTTCGATCAGTTGTATTCGGATTCGGAGAGTTCGGCGCGGGTGATGGCGCTGGTGGGGCATCCTTACCTAATGGGCGTGCCGCATCGTATGCGGTATTTCCGGGAGGCGCTGGCGCACATGAAAGCCAAGGCGGACGTTCTGTTTTGGACGGGCGAAGAGATTGTTGACTGGTATGTCCGTCAGCAGCAATAAGGCGGCTGGGGTTTGGATGTTTGGTGTGGTGCTGGCGTCGTATGCCGTCAATGCGATGGACCGGCAGATCTTTCCCCTGGTTGCGAGCGATGTCAGGCGGGAATACGGCTTTGCCCTGGCGAGCGCGGGGCTGCTCTCCACGATATTCACGCTGGGGATGGCAATGGCCGGCGTGCCGACCGGATACCTGCTGGCGCGCTTTTCCAGAAAGACGGTAGTGCAGGCGGGAATTGGTGTGTTCTCGGTGGGCACTGCGCTTACGGCCGTCTCTTCGGGATTTGCCGACATGCTGGCTTATCGTGCGGCTACCGGTGTAGGCGAGGCGATGCAGTTGACTGCTGTGTTGGCGATCGCCGCCAGCTATTTTTCGCGGTGGCGGGCGGCGGCTGCAGGGTCGGTGAATTTCGCGTTTGGCCTGGGAGCGATAGCCGGGCCGGCGTGGGGCGGGCGGCTGGTGGCTGGGTACGGGAGTTGGCGGGCGCCGCTGGTGGCGTTCGGCGTGGTGGGACTTGTCGCGATGGTTATGGTTGCGCTGTGTGTGCGGCCGTGGCTTTCGGAAGCAGTTGCGGCCACCGATGAGCGCTCGATTGTAGCTGGAGGCGCGCGGAGCCTGGCCAACCGCAACACAGTCTTGCTGACGGCGATCAGCTTGTTGGGTGGGCTGATTATTTATGGATATCTCGGCATGTATCCGGCGTTTCTGCGGGAACAGATACATTTGACGCCGGCGGTCGCCGGGGGCGTGTTGAGTATGTACGGATTGGGCGCCCTGGCTTCGATACCCGGTGGCTGGCTGGGGGATCGCTGGCCGCCGCAGATCGTGCTGGGTGCGTCGCTTGCGGCGTCGGCGGTGCTGGCGTGGCCTTTGTTTAGCGGGATGGGCGGCGTGCAGGGGCAGGCGGCGCTATCGCTTGCGTGGGGAATTATTGTCAGCGGCGTGCTGTATGTGAACCTGGCTGGATATCACGTGAAGGCGGTGGAATCCAGGCTGGCGAACCAGGCTTCGGGGTTGTTTGTGACCAGTTTGTACGGGTCGGCGAGCGTTGCGGGGTATTTGATGGGGTGGCTCGCCGGGCGCGCGGGGTGGCTGGCTGCGGCTGAGTGGCAGATTATGTCGGCGGGGATTATTGGGGCGTTGCTGACGCTGGGTTTGAGGTCGAGGGAGGCGCAGGTATCGGCCTGAGCGGGGCGGATCAAGGGATGTCGATTCCGGCTTTGGAGAGGTCGGCCAGTTTGACGGCGTTGTCCATGTTGCCGAAATCGCGCGGATGCTGTTTGCCGCTGGTGATGGCGGGGACGTTGGTGGTGATGTAGTCGATGAGTTCGCCCGCGGTCACAAAGCCGTCTTTGTCGGTGTCTGCGGCGCCGGACAGGGCTTTGAGCACAGAGTAAGTGAACGCTCCGTGGCCGCCGCCGAAGTCTGGGCCTTCGAGGGAGAGCTCTTTGGGGCGCGCGGCCATCAGGCCGAGGAGTTCGCCCTGGGCCTCGCCGATTTCTTCGATCACGGTTCCAAGTGTGTCGGTCTTTGTGCCGGCGATGGTCGCGGCGCGACAGACATCCGCGAGCAGGATGACGTGGCCGACTCTCTTCACTGCGTTTTCTACGAGGGAGTGAACCTCCGACATTGAAAGTGCGGTCTTTTCGAAGTTATTGGGGTCGGAATCGTAAGTCATGATCCAGGCGCCGTGGTTATCGACGGTGCCGTGGCTGGCGATGGCGACGATGACGGTGTCCTGCGGACCGGCGCGGCCATTAAGGAACGAATGGAAGGCCTGCCGGACTGCATCCGCTGTGGCTTGCTCGTTAGTCAGCAGCAGCATCTGGTCCGCGGGCACGGAACCGGCGCGCGGGCTGGCCATGAACTTTGCGATCGCAGTGGCATCGATGTCGGGATATTGCAGCCAGAGGTCTTTCGGCAGGTTCCTGAAGTGAGAAATACCGACGGCCAGAACAAAAGTCTTTCCATCATCCGCGGATGCAAGGAGGCTGAGCGCCAGCAAGCCGAGGACCAGCTTCATTTGCCGCCCTTGTAGACCTTACCGTGCTTCATAACGAATGCGACTTTGCGGACGTTGGTGATGTCGTCGAGCGGGTTGCCGTTGGTGGCGACCAGGTCGGCTTCCATGCCTTCGGCAATCGAGCCGATTTGGTTGGACATACCAAGCGACGCAGCGGAAACCGAAGTGCCGCTGGTGATTGCGTCCATCGGCTTGTCACCGCCTTCCTTTACGCGGTAGATGAATTCTTCGGCATTGCGGCCATGGGCGCCAGCGACGCCGTCTGTACCCAACGCTATTTTGGCGTTGTGGCGGCGGGCACGCTTCAGGACTGCCGCGACTTCCGGCAACCCTTTTTCCATGTAAGCGAAGCCTTCCTCGTTATAGTTGCCGATGCCGAGGAACTTCGGTTTGTTGTCGAGATAGTTGTGCAGGACGAGGAAGTTAGGGTCGAAGAAAGTGCCATGGGAAACCAAAAGGTCAAGGGTCTTGTCATCCAGGAAAGTGCCGTGCTCGATGGAGGTGCAACCGGCGTTGATGGAGGCGGCAGCACCATCCGAGGCGTGGGCATGCACGATGGCGCGCAGGCCGACCTTCTTTGCTTCGTCGCAGATGGCGTTGATCTGATCGACGGTCATGGTCATTTTGCCGCCATCGCGGATGCTGGCGGTGGCGAAGAGTTTGATCAGGTCGGCGCCGTCGGCCTTGAATTTCCGGACTTTCTCGCGAAGGGTTGCCGGGTCGCCGCTATTTTCATTCAGCGATCCCAGTGAGGTCAGCAGGCGTGGGCCGGGGATTTTATCGGCTGCAATTTTCGCGCGCAGGTCTTTATCATCGGGCGAACCTACAGACTGGACCGTGGTGAAGCCGCCCATTAACGTTACGCGCATGTTGTCTTCGGCAAACTGGACTGCTTCGGCCGGTGTAGTTTTGGAGCCACGGCCGGGGCCGGTTTCGTAGCGGCCTTCCTTGTTGAAGTACCAGGTGGCGTGCACGT
>Ga0206959_10148_pt1 | contig 20145 bp, 19 predicted proteins | sample Alteio_BWOrgHeat_31_FD_152971 | JGI IMG/M metagenome (GOLD analysis project Ga0206959, IMG submission 152971) | Enriched cells from forest soil in Barre Woods Harvard Forest LTER site, Petersham, Massachusetts, United States -... | ecosystem: Environmental > Terrestrial > Soil > Temperate forest >...
GCAGCTCTCCCACTGGCGGCCCCCCGGGCGCGCGCCCTGGCTTTGGCCAGCGCCCCGGCGTGGGCGCGCGCCCCGGCTTCGGCCAGCGTCCCGGCCCCGGCGGAGCCCCCGGCGCTCTTATGCCGGCTCCCGGTGAAGCGCCGCGTCCGCAGCGTCCGGCTGGTGGTGGCCATGCGCGCCGCGGCCGTCAGCAGTATCCCAAGTCCAAAGAAGGCCCGATGAAGGGCTTTGCCCCGCCATCGCGTTTCGGCGGAGCCCAGGTTCCCGCGGAGCCATTACCCATCACTCGCACCATTACGGTAACGGAAGGCATCAGCGTCAAGGATCTCGCAGAAAAGCTGGGTGTCCGCGGCAAGGATCTCATCGCGGTACTGCTCATGCGCGGCGTCTTCGTGACAGTGAACCAGTCCCTCGACGGCGAACTCGTCAAGGATGTCGCCCACCAGTTCGGTGCCGACACCGAGGTCATCACGTTTGAGGACCAGATGGCCAACGAAGCCATCGAAAACATCCTCTCCCAGGAAAACCCCGACGAGCACGAGGTCCCACGCCCGCCGGTGGTCACCGTCATGGGCCACGTCGATCACGGCAAGACGTCGCTTCTCGACGCCATTCGCGAAACCGATGTTGCTGGAGGCGAAGCCGGAGGCATCACTCAGCACATCGGCGCGTACAAGGTCCGTATCAGCAAGCCCAATTCGCCTGCCTTTGGCCGCGAGATCGTCTTCCTCGATACACCAGGTCACGAGGCCTTCACCCGCATGCGTGCACGCGGAGCCAAAGTGACCGACATTGTAGTTGTCGTAGTCGCTGCCGACGATGGCGTAATGCCCCAGACCCTCGAAGCCATCGACCACGCCAAGGCGGCCAACGTGCCGATCATCGTGGCCGTGAACAAGATCGACAAGCCCGATGCGCAGCCGGACCGCGTGAAGCAGCAGCTGGGTGATCGCGGCTTGGTTCCTGAAGCATGGGGCGGGTCTACGGTATTCGTCGATGTCTCGGCCAAGAAGAAGCAGAATCTTGATCTGCTGCTGGAGATGATCTGCTTGGTCGCCGACCTTGGAGACCTCAAGGCTACGCCCGGACGCTCCGCCGTCGGCACCGTCATCGAAGCCAAGCTGGATCGCGGGCGCGGTGCGGTTGCTTCCGTGCTTGTCCAGAATGGAACGCTGCACAACCAGGACAGCTTCATCATGGGCAACACCTTCGGCAAGATCCGCGCCATGTTCGACGACCGCGGGCGTGCCATCCAGGAAGCCGGGCCATCGACCCCGGTCGAAATACTCGGTCTGGAAAGCATTCCCGATGCGGGAGATACCTTCCTCGTCGTGGCCGACCGCGACAAGGCGAAGAACATCGCGAGCTACCGCAAGATGAAGGAGCGCGAAGCGCAGCTCGCCAAGTCCTCCCGCGTCTCACTCGAAGGCCTCGCCGAGCAGATCAAGCAGGCCGGCGTCAAGGATCTGCCCATCATCCTCAAGGGCGACGTGCAGGGTTCGGTCCAGGTCCTCGCCGATTCGCTCCAGAAAATGTCCACCGAAAAGGTGCGCATCAAGGTCATTCACTCCGGCGCCGGCGCCATCACCGAGAGCGACGTACTTCTGGCCTCGGCATCGAATGCCATCATCATCGGCTTCAATGTCCGGCCCGAGCGCAAAACGGCGGAGCTTGCCGAGCAGGAAGGCGTCGAGATTCGCCTGCACTCCATTATCTACGAACTGCAGGACGAGATTCGCAAGGCCATGCTCGGACTTCTCGATCCCGTCTTCAAGGAAAACTATCTTGGACGCGCGGAGGTTCTCAACGTCTTCAGAATTCCGAAGGTGGGTACCATCGCCGGCTGCCGTGTAACTGACGGCGTGCTCAAACGCGACGCCGAGGTGCGCCTCATGCGCGACGGCGAGCCGGTTTACAAAGGCAAGCTCTCTTCGCTCAAGCGTTTCAAGGACGATGCTCGTGAGGTCACCAGTGGCATGGAGTGCGGTGTGGGCTTGTCGAACTTCAACGACGTCCAGATAGGCGATACCATTGAGGCTTTCGTAACCGAGAAGATCGCGGCGGAACTTACAGCAAGCTGAGAAGCGGTTAGCGAAGATCGGTTGGCTAAAAGATCGGTCAGCGATGAAACGGTCAGCGTATGAGCTGCTGGTTCGTCCCTGACCGATCTTTTATTGGAGATGACAATCCTCACTTGTGCCGCGTGGAAAGGTCCCAGACCATAGACATGGTCGGAGTCCTATGGCTGGAACCGGAATCGAAACGCCCGTCGCGTCCAAAGACGACACACTCACTATTTGCAGCATCAGTGTTATCGCATTGATACTCTCGACCATGCTGCATGAGGGGCTGGGTCATGGCGCGCTGGCACTACTTACGGGAGCGACGTGGGGAACGCTGTCCACCGTCGCATGGTCTAGCGATTACGACTCCCGCCTGGTCGCCGCTGGAGGCACACTCGTCAACCTTGCTGCTGGACTTCTTTTCTGGCTGGCGCTACGGGCCGCAGCCAATACGTCCGCCCGGACACGTTTCTTCCTGTTTATCACCTGCGCGTTCAATCTCTTCACCGGTACGGGCTATTTTTTCTTTTCAGGAATCACAAATTTTGGCGACTGGGCAGCGGTGATCGACGGAATACATCCACACTGGCTGTGGCGCGTCCTCCTGGTGGTCGTGGGGATGGCCACCTATTACGGCGCAATGCTGCTAGTTGGCACAAGCCTGGTGCGATATCTTGGCGTCCCCATCAGCGACCGTGCGCGCTTCCGCAAACTCACCGTGCTGCCCTACGTCGCGGCGCTCGTACTTGAGGCTGTTGCGGCCATACGGAATCCGGTTGGCATCCGCCTCATTTTCGAATCCGCACTCGCCGCCACCGCCGGCGCCAACTGCGGGCTCCTCTTCATGCAGTACTACATCTCGAAAACAACTATACCCGGCCCCAACAACCGGTCCATTCGGCGCAGCTATGCTTGGATCGCTGCCGCCACCGCGCTCGCCCTGGTTTTTATCCTCATCCTCGGCCCTGGCATTCGGGTGCACCGGTAAGCCTTACGATGGAAGCACCATGCCCGTAGCCTGCATGACCATCGACCTACGCATTGAGCACGCGCAGTCGCTAAAGGACCGCCGCCAAGTCGTCCGCAGTCTCAAGGAAAAGCTCGGCCATGCTTTCAATATCTCGGTTGCTGAAATGGATGAGGCCGTCACCTGGCAGTCTGCCACGCTCGGGGTCGCAGCCATCTCCGGTTCACGCGACTACCTTGCGGGGCTTATGCGCCAGGTCGAAGACGCCGCCAATCGCATCGCTAACGATCTGGGCGCGCAGGCAGTCGATATCTGGTGGGAATTTTTGGACAGTTAAAAACAGGGAGCTTAGCTGCCTGAAGTTTAGCTATCGGCTTTTAGCTGCTCTCTTTTCAGCCGCTTTCTGATATTCTCAAACGTTTAACCAAAGGACACAAAAGATGCCGGAGCCAAGGGCACGTCGATACCATCGGGACCGGGTGGCCGAAACCCTGCGTGAAGAAATCGGCGCGATGATCGAGGGCGAACTTTCCGATCCACGCATTAGTTTTGCCTACGTCACTCAGGTCGTCCTGAATCCGGGCGGCAAATCCGGGCTTATCTATGTCGCCGTTGACGGGGGCCCGGAAGAAGAGGCGCAGACCCTCGAAGGTCTCATGGCCGCGCGCGGACACATCCGTCACACGCTGCTTGAGCGCCTGGGCACGCGTCGCGTCCCCGATCTAACCTTTCACCTCGATCGCTCCGACAAGATGAAGGCGCGCATCGACGAACTGCTTGGCCGAAAGCGCAATCGGCAGAAGGACGCTCCCAGCAGCCAGGGCCAGTGAACCGACTCCGGCAAACAATTATGCAGCGACTCGACGACATCCACGCAGTTCTTCACGCTGTTGAGCGTGGCGAGCGCTTTCTGGTTTCCGGGCACGCCCGTCCCGATGGCGACGCCGTCGGCTCGATCCTCGCCTGCGGCATGATCCTCGACCAGCTCGGCAAGCAGGTGGATTTGGTCTCCTACGACCGCGTTCCGCTCATCTATCAGGGACTTCCCTGCTCAAAGGCCATTCGCCAGGTCACGCACGTGGAGGGCAGCTACGACGCCGTCATCCTGCTTGAATGCGACAGCATCGAACGCTCGCGTCTCAAGGGTTTGGACGGCCGCTTCCTCATCAACATCGACCATCACGCCAGCGGCCGCACCTTTGGCAGCGTCAACTGGATTGACACCGGCGCCTGTGCCGTCGCCGAGATGGTCTACAACCTTGCGACGCTGGCCGATGTGGATATCACGTCTGACATGGCCACGTGCCTTTACACGGCCGTGCTGACCGACACCGGCTCGTTTTGTTACTCGGGCACCGATGCCCACACATTTGACCTGGCCGGCGACCTGGTGCGTCACGGCGCCAAGCCCTCGCTTATCGCGCAGCACACCTATTTCTCGAACCCTACCTCCAAGATGCTTCTGCTCGGCGCGGCGCTTTCCAACCTGAAGCGCGAAGGCCGCCTCGCCTGGATGTGGGTCACACAAGACGACATGCACCGCACCTCTGCCGCCGAGGAAGACTGCGAAGGCCTGGTGAACTACGCCATCGGCATCGCTGGTGTCGAAGTCGCCGTATTTCTGCGCGAACTGCCCAGCCATCGCGTCCGTCTTTCCATCCGAAGCAAGGGAGAACTCAACGTAGCGCGCATTGCAGAGCGATTCGGCGGCGGTGGACATCGGCATGCGAGCGGCTGCACCATTGATGGACCGCTGCCGGCCGCGGCTGACCACATCCTCGACCATCTTCGTGAATGCCTGCAAACCTCAGTACACGAATTCGCCTGATGCTTTTCCTGCGCCCCTGGTCCGCTTTCCAATGTCCTGATTCAGGACATGCACCGGGATGGTTTGCGCTATTTGGGCGCTCCATCTGTTAGCCTTTACCCGGAACTACCTGATAAACTGTGGGCATTCCTTCCAGAATTAAAGCGCTGTCCTATAGTCCCACCAATCTGCTCGCGCGCTTCCCGGCCCTGGGAACAGTGCTCGAAGTGGCAACCCTGTTTATCCTCACTTCGTTTTTCCTCTTCTACGGCCTCATCCCTATTTTCGGCGGACCGGGTCTCGGCCTGTTGGGCGCCGACGAGCCTCGCTACTCGCAGGTCGCGCGCGAAATGCTCGCACGCCGTGATTTCGTCACGCCCATCCTGTGGGGCCAGCCCTGGCTTGAAAAACCAGCGCTCTACTATTGGCGCGCCATGTTCTCCTTCCGCGAGTTCGGGGTCCACGACTGGTCCGCGCGCCTGCCTTCGGCCAGCTTTGCCTTCATCCTCGTCATTCTCATCTACCTGCACATCCGCCGCTTTCGGCGCGGAGGCCAGCTGGACGCCGCGCTTATCACCGCATCCGGCGCCGGCATTATCGCCTTCGCGCGCGGAGCCTCTACCGACATGCAGCTTGCCGCGCCTTTCTGCATCGGCATGCTTGGCTGGTACGCCTGGTATGAGACCGACAGCAAATTCTGGCTCTTCGATCTCTATTTCTTCGTTGGAGCTGCAACCCTGGCCAAAGGCCCGGTAGCGCCCTTTCTAGCGATTGTCATCATCGTCGCCTTCGCCGCCCTCAGACGAGAGTGGACCATCCTGCGCCGCAGCTTCTGGTGGCCGGGAGCCGTCCTCTATCTCGCCATGGTGCTGCCCTGGTTCATTGCTGTCCAGAACCGTAATCCCAATTTCCTGAAGATTTTCTTCCTGGAGCACAATCTCGAGCGATTTGCCACCAGCCGGTTCCAGCACGAGCAGCCCTTCTGGTACTATCTCCCGATTGTCCTTCTGGCGCTCACGCCGTGGGCAGTACTGGCTGTCGCCGCCTTCAGCGACGCCGTGCGTCAATCCATTGCCGAATGGAAGGCGCGGCGTGCGAAAGACCACTACATGGGCAACTTTCGCGCGGGCGACGCCTTTCCCGAGTTTCTGGTCCTTTGGGCGCTCACTCCCATCATCTTTTTCTCATTCTCGCAGTCCAAACTTCCCGGCTACATCCTTCCTTCCATTCCGCCGCTCACGATCCTCACCGGCGACTACCTCAACCGCATGCGGGAGCGCGGCCTGAAGGCGTGGCTGCTGATCACTCACGCCCTGCTTACCGGTGTGCTCACCGCGTTCGTCATCCTACTGCCGCTGCATCTCCAGCACCCTGAGGCTCTTCCGCCTCTCAACGCCATTCTCGCAGGAGGCATGACCGGGTTCGCCACCGCAATTTTCATTCTTATCACCGTCTATCGTTTCGGCCTCAAGCGCCTGCGCATCGCCACCATGGTTCCCATGGTCATCATGCTCTTCTTTCTCTTCGGGATAGGCCCCTTCTTCGGCATCCGTGCCCTGGCCAACACTAAGCGGAATATTACGCTGATCGATCTCACCTACTCAGCCCGTCCCCTGGCAAAGATCCTGGCGCAGATTACTCCCGCCGATGGAACGGTAGCTGTCTACAAGGTGCGCCGCGATCTTGAATACGGCCTTTCCTTCTATCGCGATAGCCGTGTCCTCAATTATGAACAGGATGGCGTCCCCCCCCAGCAGCACATCCTCGTAGTTCGTGAATCCTACATCGACGAATTGCGTCCATTGCTAAAAGATAGGACATACGAGCCACTTTTCACGTATCCTGCTCAGAACCTGGTCGTGTACGCTGTTTCTGCGCGCCAGTAATTTCGATTCGCGCCTGACTGCAATCCCTTAAGCAGGATAAAAGCAGCCGATCCTTGAAAATCGGGTTTGCGCAGAAGGATAGTTCCACACCTGACGAGGGCGGAAGACCTCGCGGCAGGTGAGAAACATCAGATTTTCAGATTCCCCGCTGCGCCGGTTGCCGTTGATTCCTGCGCGAAGATGTTTACCTATGCAAGGAACCAGCATGACGCCGGCGCTCCAACTCGAGATACTCGACCTCCGGCACTTCTCGGCAGCCAGCCTGCGCCCGCTACTGGAAGCCGAAGCTCGTCTGTGGAGCGAACGCCTTGAATGGGACTACCGCGCCTCCGCCGACCTGCTGCTGCAATACCTCGATTCGCGCGTGCTGCCCGGCTACGTCGCCGTTGAGAATGGACGCATAGCCGGCTACCTCTTCTGCGTCTACGAAGACCGCAAAGCCGTGATCGGGGATGTTTTTGCCGTCCAGCCTTCAAACTCTGAAATTTCGCCGGCTGACATCGAGTTGCGATTGCTTGAGAGCCTGATTGAACTCCTCAAGAATTCTCCGGGGGTCGAACGCATTGAATCGCAGCTTCTCTTACACCCGCATGGCTTGCACGCCAGCGCCTTCCGTGCCGCGGGATTCCAAGTCTACAGCCGTCTCTTTATGCGGCTTGATCTGTCCAGGATTTTAGCCGCAACCGCTCCGCCCTCTTTGCCCCAGGATCTCGTCATGCGCCCCTGGCATGAGGACGACTTCAACGCTGCGGCCTACCTCATCTCCAGCGCATACCAAGGTCACCTGGATAGCCACATCAATGACCAGTACCGTTCTGTCGCCGGGTCGCTCCGCTTTCTCCACAACATCGTGCGTTTTCCCGGCTGCGGACTATTCGACGCATCGGCTTCCCGCGTCCTCGTCCATACCGACAGCAACGATATCGTTGGAGCTCTGCTCTGTTCGCGTGTGCGCGAAGACGTGGGCCACGTTACGCAGCTCTGCGTCGCCAAAGGCAGCCGGAGTCACGGACTTGGCCGCATCCTTATCGACGAATGCGCCGCACACCTGAAAGCCAAGGGATTCTGCGCTCTAACCCTCACCGTGACCGAGGCCAATCAGAGTGCTGTCGCCCTCTATCGGCGCGCAGGCTTTGAGACCACGCACACCTTCGATGCCATGCTCTGGGAGAAGGGGAGCAGCTAAGAAGCGGCCGCTAAATAGCAGCCTATCTCCTGATCAGCCACATCACCCAGCTTGCCACGATTACCACGCCGACGAACATGCTCCAGCAATAGAGCCCGTAGCGAGCCATGGCTTTCGGTGTAGACCGTTGCGTGATCCCGAAGACCACGGAGGCAAACGTCGCGAAGAGCAATACGGCGGAAAAATGCGAGGGGGCAAACATTAGGCCTTCCTCCCAATCCGCAGGTTGTGCGCGTCTACAGCAGAGATAAAATTCAGGAGGCCCGCGACGACCACGAACTTCGTTCCATAGTCAGCTGTCGCCACCTGTACCGCGCCATGTCCCAGGTCGAAGATACGTCCGAGCGCGTAGAGCAGTCCGTTGCCCAGATTGCCGGCGAAGCCCAGCATATCGAGCACGTCGCCGGTATTCAGCACGTACAGCTTGCCCTGCATCGCCAACCCCATCCAGAACATCGATGTGATGGAGAGGAACAATAGCAGGCCGCGCACCCAGCGCCCGGTCAACACGTGACCTGCGCCCGGAACCAGCCAACCTAAAATCAATGCCGAGTAGAGGAAGCCCTGCGAGGTTGTTTTCGTCTTCGCGGGCACTTGAACTTTGGAAGCCATTTCTCTTTTGACTATAACAGCTTGGAGATAGGAATCAGTCACTAGCTCATCCGCCCAAGTCCCCTGAACCGCACCCCCAACTGCATGCCGGAGCTAATCCCTAATCACTAATGGCTAATCCCTAAATCCTCACCAGCTCCTGCTGTACCCGTCCCGTGGCCACCGCGCGCTCAGGCGTGGCAATCATGTTCAGTTCGCTGCGAATCCCAAACGCCTTGAGATAAACGCCCGGCTCGACGGAGAAGCATGTATCGGGCAGAATTAGGCGCTCGTCATGCGTCTCCAGATTGTCGAGATGCGCACCGTTGCCGTGCAATGTGTTGCTAATGTTGTGTCCCGTCCGGTGCGTGAAGAACTTGCCAAAGCCGGCCTCATTGATCACCGCCCGCGCTGCATCATCCGCCTGCCATCCCGCGATTGGCTCTTTGCGGTAGAAGGCGTCTTTCACCACCTTCACGGCTGCATCGCGCGCCCCCTTCACTACCTCGAATACTTTGTGCTCTTTTTCCGATGGCTCGCGCCCCACCACGCCTGTCCAGGTGATGTCGTAATAGCAACTTCCCGGCCGATTTTTGCGTGCCCAGATATCGATCAGGACAAAGGAGCCATCCCTGATCTCCTTCGCGCTCCCTTCCGTTGGCTCGTAGTGCGAGTCCGCACTGTTCTCGTTCACCGACACATTCGGCCCGTTCTCCCACACCAGATCCGCGCGCCGCATGGCTTCCTGAAACCACATCACTATGTCGTATTCGGTCACCCGCGCCGCCGCGCCATTGGCTGGCCGCACCCGGCGTCCGATCTCGCGGAAGCCCTCCGCCAGAATTTCGTCCAGAGCCTTCTGCGCCTCATAGTGGCTGGCAATCTGCTTGTCGGTCAGCACCGCTTCAAAGCGGCTTACCAGGTCCGCCGAACTCACTACCGTCTTGCCCATCTCACGCAACACTTCCATCGTCCCTGCATCCAGCATCGAGACATACATGATCGCGTTGCGCGGTGAGTACTGCATCGCAATGCTCTCGTAGGGAGCCAGCATCGCATCCAGTCCGGTCTCCAGCTCCTGCCACGAGGAGTACACGCCCTTCGACCCGGGCAGTGTGTCCAGGCGGCCGGATTCTATGCGGTGAACCAGCTTGCGTGGCTCGCCCGCGGCGGGAATCGCGTAATACCAGCGCCGCGTCACATGCGCGTCCGGCAGCTCAAGAATCGAATATGCGATGGGGTCGCGATGGTGATGGTCGTAGAAAAGCCAGGCATCGAGGGCCTGTTCGCGGAGAGCTGCCTGAATCGCTTCGATTTGCATGCGAAGCTCCTGTAAGAACTCCCAAGTTTACCCGAAGTGCATTGAGCTCGCGCAATGCTCGGGTAAAATGCTTTCGCTCCGCCCACTCGGCGTTATAAGCTCGAAGTTCTCAGCCACACGGGGGAGAAAATCAACTCTGAGGGCCTTTCATTATGAGGATCAGGACGGCGGTGATTGCGTTGATCATGGGCTTGATTGGCATCTCCACCATGATTGCCTCAAACCGCCTGCAGCATGTCCGCGCCGTGGACTCAGTTCAACTCATCGCCACTGGCATGTGCTTCGGCATCGCCATCGTGTTGGCCTCTCAGGGTAGAAAATCCGGCTAGATCAAAGCAGATACAGTCCTATTTCTTGGCGTGCCCTGCCGCCGCCGTCGCCTCATCCAGCATCGTGTACAGTTTGGAGTAGTCGGTGACTTCGGTGTACGGAGCGGCTCCCCCCGACCGGTCGGTCACAACCCACACGGTAGGCGTCTGATGCACGCCCAGCCGCTCTCCCAACGCATAGTCGTCCTTCACCTCTTCGGCCAGCTTACCCTGCGGATCGATCACAAAGGGGAGCGCCACACCATGCTGCTGTGCGAACTTCTCCGTAAACGACCGCAGATCGTCCTTTGTCTCGATGCTGATCTGGTTCGCGAAAATGTAGTCCCGGTATTCGTTGCCCAACTTCTTCGTGTCGAACCACCGTCCATTCACTGCGGCCTGGAAGCTCCAGACGTGCATCTGCAACGGAAAATCGTGTCGAAGCCAGGGAACGTGGTACTTGGCGGCCGCATCCTTAATCGTTGGATTCTGCCGCGCGCACATCGGACACTCCATGTCCGCAAACTCAATGAGCGCGACGTGCGAGCCTGCCGGAGGCTTCAGCGTAGACATGTCATGCTGGGCGTAACTCACTTGAGCGCCCAGCGCGAGAAAAATACCAGTAAGCGAAAGCAGAACGTTGCGTAGCATAGTAATTGACCTCAATTTTATCGCTTCGGTGCAGTCGTCTGCGAGTCCGGACGTATAAATAGATTTAGACGAAGACAATGAAGAACCGGCGCAAGCCGAAGGAGAGAAGACCCCGTTCATGCGATTCCTGATTGCGTTCCTTGCCCTCGCGGGCATTGTCGTTTCCACCTTGGCTTTGCGTGTGCACTACTCAAACGATGTGCAACCCTGCGACATCAATGCTCACTGGGACTGCGGCATCGTCAACCATAGCCGCTACGCCGAGATCCATCACGTCCCCGTTGCCGCCATCGGAATCGCCGGATATTTCGTTCTCAGCCTGCTTGCTTTGTTGCGCCGCCGCTTCCTTACGTTCATCGCCTCCCTTATCGGCCTGGGTTTCGCTCTTTATCTCACCAATATCGAAGCCCACAAGCTCGAAGTGTGGTGCCTGTACTGTGTTGCCTCCCAGGGAATCATTGCCCTCATTACCCTCCTCGCGCTGGTCTGGCTCTTCATTGGCCGGCGCAAGGAAGCCGCCTGACCGAGCGGCCTGTGTCGGAGGATTGCCTATTTGACGAATCAGATTCGTGACCTGATTAAGTTCCGCTGGTACCTGTTTCTCCTTGCCTTTCTTGTGCTTCCGAATTTGCCACTGCTGCTGGCCGCGCATCCACTCAGCCTGCTCGTGCGTGGCTACGTCAACCTCGACTACCTGCTCATTGGGCTGCTGTCGCTCTTTGTCCCACGCATTGTCACCCTTGTGCTGCTGGCGACGGCTATCCTTCTCGATTTCATCCACGCGGTCTGTATCACCTATCTATTTGCGCCCGCCGAGTTCTTCCACGTTGTGCGGTATGGCGGCCTGCTCTCGACCACGCGCATCGGTCTAATCGTCGCCGCGACAATGTTCACACTGCTGATTTGCCTGGTGACCGCAGTCTGCACCTCGCGGCGCGCGTCGGGACAGCCGCGGCGGATCGCATTTGTAATCCTGCTGGTTCTAATTGTGCTATTCGCGCTGGCCAACCTTCAGACCGCCCGCCGTACGCGGTTGCTCCATAACGAGACTGTCCCCCGCCGCATTACACGCACTCCCACCCTCGGCCTGATTTACAGCCAGATCATCTACGATCGATACCAGCGCGGCTTGCGTGTCGGCGGCATGTATGCCATGCCATCCGCGACGTCTCTTGCACTCAATCACCTGCCCGATTTTCCGACGTACAACTTGTCTGCCAGCCAGGACCTGCAGCCGAATCTCGTTCTCGTTCTCGTTGAGTCCTGGGGACTCGCGCGTGATCTGGCCCTGCGCCGCGCGCTGGTCGAGACTTACTTCGACCCGGCCCTGCTCTCTAAGTACGAGGTGCTCCAAGGCACAATGCCGTTTGCGGGACCGACAACTTCGGGCGAAAAACGCGAGCTATGCCAGAGTCGCATGGGCTTGGACTATGACCAGGGCACTCAAGCGCAGCTTGACCATTGCGTGCCTGGGCGAATGCACCGTGCGGGCTACCGCACTCTTGCCGTCCACGGCTTCAGCGGCGACTTCTTCGACCGCAAAGACTGGTACCCCAGACTGGGCTTCGAGGACATTTGGTTTCACGACCGTCTACACGCTGCCGGCCTGCCCGACTGCCCAGGACCCTTCCCGGGAACCTGCGACGACGCCGTCGCCGCATGGCTCGGCGAAAAGTTGCGGCAGCCCGGCAACGCGCCTCTATTCGTGCACTGGGTCACGCTAAACTCGCACCTGCCTATAGCAAACCCACCCGTCCTCAAAGCGCCCATTTCCTGTGATGTGAGCCCGATCACACGCAGCAACACTGGGATCTGCTCTTGGTATCAGCTCGTCTCAGTGGTCAGCCAGTCCGTGCATGATCTGGCCCTAATGCCACTGGGTCGCCCCACCATCTTCGTGATCGTCGGAGATCACGCGCCCCCTTTCGCCAATGACTTCGAACGCGGGCAGTTCTCGCCTACGGAGGTTCCCTACGTGATTCTTTTGCCTGCGACTGGGATAGCCCGCTGAGGTCAGCGATGGCCAGGCGCTGGATTTCCAGGTCCCCGAGCACGCCTGGCAGCACGATGATCTTATCGTTCAATACAAACCGCTCAGCAGAAACAAGAGTATTGAACAATGCCTGCTCTGGAATCGCAACTACCCGCAGGAAACACCCGCCTGCTGGACCGCCGACAACGATCGCGCAATGATCCTGGCCTGGGATCTCGACAGCGCGTGCGCACGAACTGAAATCAAAGGCCTGTCGGCGCTCGCTCCCCAGATCGCCGCGCTCAAGGACAGGAAGAAGGGTCTGTTTCTTGAAATTCTGGATAAACACACGGGACAGGACCTTCATCAACTCGTCGTGCCGAAGCGCGATGTGACCCAGGGTGGGTCCGACACTCGCCGCGGCGTCTCCATGGGCGACTTTATTTTGATTAGAGGAGAGCAGGACAACACTGTTATCTTTCGCGTCAGCGACGGTACACGCATTGGCGAGGTCTTCGGTTCACCCGTTGCTCAGAATGCCGATCTGCACCTCTTCTGCGCCCGCAACCGCGAGAACGAATTGACGGTCTACGACGCGGCGACCGCAAAGGAGCAGTACCACTACACCTTCGACTCGCCCGTCCGCTTCACCGCCTTCCAGCCGGCCGCGAAAACTCTTCTCGTCCTGACCGCCGACCAGAAAATACACACTATGCCACGCGCAGGGACGTCAGAGTCGACCACTCAGGTCGCAGGCGCAGCTAAGTAAGAGTTATCGAAGAGCCGCTGGCAAAAACCACACCGAAAACCGCCCTGCCAAGAGTGCTATTTCTTTGCGCTGATAGATTTGCGTGTCTCGGTCCATACCAGAGAGGGTTACATGTTCTGAATTCGGCAGGGGATTATCGGTATGAAAATATCTCTTGTAGGCGGCAATCCAGTCCGTGGCAATGTCAGACTGCGCTGTTTGAAGATCGATTTTGCGATCACAGACCATCTCGTGAAGGCGATCCTCTAATTCATCCTTCACATGGGCGTTCCAGACTGTGGATGCATACGGCTCCGGCCAAAGGTTCCGCACATCGTCAGCTCCGCCTAGTTCTGGTGTGATTAGATAGTCGAGCTCATAAGACTTGCTTGTGGAAACCGGCAGCCCGTATTCGCGGAACACTGTTTCTTCAGTCGAAATATCGATTGCGGGCGGCACATCGGCAGTTCTTCTACGACACAGGTCGTCCAGCTTGACGGTGCGGGTAAATCCGGGCGTCAGCACTCTGTCGGGAAGAGCACGAACCTGGACCTGGACAATACCTCCAGATGGGCGGAGAGTGCCGAAACGTATCCCCCAAACCGTAACCACCACGATCAGCGGAGCAATGCAGGCATAAGCAACTGGCCGCGAAAACACCTTAGCAAACGTCCAAAAGCCTGATTTATGCCCGCTCGCAGCGGCTGCAGCCAGCTGAGCTTTGAACGAGGAGCGAAGTCCGGCGGAAGGGGGCGTCCGCGCATCGACCTGGCTCTGATGAATATGAACGAAATCGAGAATGGCGCCTTCAAGCTCACTGAAACGTCCCCGGCAGGTCCAGCACGCAGCGAGATGTTCACGCACACGGTGAGCGCGACGCAATGAAAGCTCGCCATCGGCAAACAGAAGGAGTTCCTGATCCGATAGATGAACGTTATTATCGCGCATAGTCTCTTATCGCCCCTCGGAGCGCGTCAAACGGGCCAGCGATCGCGTCAACGACATCGAGACGGCCCCCAGGGAGATGCCGAGGATCTCCGCAATCTCCCGATACTTCAATCCTTCCGCACGCAGTGACAGGCAGCGTTGATCCTGTTCCGGAAGAGCATCCAAAACAGCTAGCAAACGCTTCTGCCGCTGACTGAAGGCAATCTGCTCCTCCACGCTGGGGCGGGGATCTGAATGCACAGTCGCAATGCTGTCGTAGGCCACGCTGCTTATGCCAGTCTGGTTCTTGCTTCGCCGTTTCAAAGCGAGATTGTGCCCAACGCGAAAAATCCAACTGCGAAGATTTCTTCGCGAACGGCCAAGCTGCAAATGCCGGAAGAGGGATAGAAAGGTCTCCTGGACGATGTCTTCGGCATCGTGGACAGTCAAACCAAAAGTGAGAACATAGCTGAAAAGCCTGTCCTGAAGCTGGTCGAAGAGGACAATAACCTCGTTTTCTATTTCGGAGGGAGCCGGAGTAGTAGCACTCGCCATCGCGGGTAAGGGAAGACTGATCGTCGCGTCCTGGTTCGGAACTGTCATCGCTCACCTGGGCCTGGTCTACATACTAAATTCCGCGTGCCGCTTCTTTGCTCAGGTTTTTTCACCAATCAGGCATTTTTGAGTTAGACCCTCCCCTCGAAAAACACTGAACAGAATCACGCAGAACGGAATATGGAAGCATGCGCCCATTCCCCCTAAAAGGATGCATGGTTTTCTTTTTATTATGTGCCTTGCCTGCTCTCAGTCAGGTGAACACCGGAGAGCTTCGCCTGAAGGTGACCGGCCCCACTGGCTCGGGCCTTAAGACCTCCGCGCAAGTTGTAAGCGACGGCAATCAATACAACAACACGTTCACCACCGACGACTCCGGCTACGCCGACCTCACACCGTTACCCTATGGCATTTATCTGGTGAAAGTGGAAGCGAAAGGCTTTGCCCCGGTGAAGAAGGTGGTGGAAATAGCATCGGCGATCCCGGTCGACTCCACCATCAAGCTTGAAGTTGCTCCCGTCACGACGGTTGTAAACGTGAACGCTGGCACCACCCTGATCGATCCTCACCGTCCTTCCTCGATTATGGAAATCGGCTCTGAGCAGATAGAAACTCGGGTCGGCTCTCTCCCCGGCCGGTCGGTACAGGATCTGGTGAACACCCAGCCCGGATGGCTCTATGAAGGCAACGCCGTCCTGCATCCGCGCGGTTCTGAATACCAGACGCAATTTGTCATCGATGGCATTCCGCTCACCGACAATCGCTCCCCCAGCTTCGGCCCCGAGCTCGAAGCCGACGGTGTCGATTCGATGAGCATTTATACCGCCGGCTTTCCCGCCGAGTACGGCCGAAAGATGGGCGGCATCGTTGAGATCAACACCAAAAAAGAGACAGACCCCGGCCCACACGGAGAGCTTGTCCTTTCCGGAGGCAGTTATCGCACCGCGAGCGGCTATGGCCAGGCACAGGAGCTATGGGGCAAGAACCTGCTCGGCGGGAGCGCGAGCGGCGGTATGACCAGCCACTACCTCAATCCCGTCGTCCCGGAAAACTTCACCAACAACGGCACCATCGGCGACTTTTCGCTCCGCTATGAACGCGACCTGACAGAGAACGACCGGCTCAGGATGAGCGTGCGCCACGCACTTTCTCGGTTTCAGATCCCCAATGAACTGGTGCAACAGGAAGCGGGACAGCGCCAGTACGGCTGCAACTTCGAGACCATGGGCATCATCAGCTACGATCACATTTTCTCGCCCGACATCGTGGGCAAGTTTTCGGGGATGGTGCGCGACAACGCAAACAATCTTGACTCGAACGACCTGTCCACTCCCATCATTGCTTTCCAGAGCAATTGGTTTCGCGAAGGATATTTCAGGGGAACCGTCTCCATTCATCACGGGAACCAGGAGTGGCAGGCCGGCGTCGAGTCGGACAACACCTTCCTCCATGAGAACTTCAACTACCAAATCACAGACCCCACGCAGTTCGATGACGACACCCCTCCCACAGGGTCGTTCACCGATAGCCGCCCGGATCTGGAGCAATCGGCCTTCGTCGAGGATCTCATTCGCCTGGGTAAGTGGACGGTCAGCGCCGGCCTGCGCTGGGACCACTACCAGCTTCTGCTGAATGACAACGCCTTCAGCCCACGCATCTCCGTCGGCCGCTTCTTTCCCTCGGCGAACATGGTGCTGCACGCATCCTACGACCGCATCTTCCAGACGCCTTCCTTTGAAAACATCCTCATTTCCAGTTCCAATGCGATCACAGCGCTCAGCGATAACTTCCTCAAGCTGCCTGTGCAGCCTTCGCGCGGAAACTACTATGAAGGCGGCCTCGCCAAAGCTTTCGCTGACAAACTACGTCTTGACATCAATGTCTACCGTCGCGACGTCAGTCAGTTCGCCGATGATGATCAGCTGCTCAACACCGGCGTCAGCTATCCGATCGCATTCGACAAGGCCATAATCTACGGCGCCGAAGGAAAGCTCGATCTCGTCCATTGGGGCAAGCTTTCCGGTTATGTCAGCTATTCCTACATGGTCGGCAATGTCTGGTTCCCGGTTACTGGAGGACTCTTTCTCGGCGACGACGCCAGCGATGCAGCGAGCCAGCTTACCGGACATTTTCCCAACTCACAAGATCAGCGCAACACCCTGCGCACGCGGTTCTTCTATCACTTCTTGCCGCGCTTCTGGATGGCCGGCGGCGTCCAGTACGGCTCGGGCCTGCCCTTTGAATTCGAAGGAGATTATGATGATGCCCTCGCGCAGTACGGTCTCGAGGTTGTCAGCCGCATCAATTTCGACCGTGGCCGCGTTGATCCGAGCCTAGCCATAAGCGCCACGGCCGGTGTCGATGTCTACAAGAGCGACAAGCTAACCATGCGCCTCCAGGCCGACGGAGATAACCTCTCCGACCGCCTCAACATCATCGACTTTGGCGGCCTCTTCTCAGGAAACGCGCTCGCTCCGGGGCGTAGCTATTCCTTACGCCTCACCACGAATTTCTAGGGCAATCTTCAAGTTGCGATTCCTGCTCCGAGCACCGTCATAACCTCGCTCCGGATCGCTAGGGATGGCTGTGCGCCGGGACGCGTAACGGAGATTGCGGCAGCCGCCGTCGCAAATCTGGCGCTATCAATCGCTCCATATCCGCTCATTAGTCCCACGGCAAACGCTGCATTGAAGGCATCTCCTGCTGCGGTAGTGTCTACCGCCGTTACCGCTGGAGCGGGGATCACGTGCGGCAGGTGCGTTTTCTCCGCCAGCACAGATCCAAGGGCGCCACGCTTCAGAATCACACCTTGCGCTCCAGCCTGGAAGAGTTTCGCCAGCATCTCCTCATTCTGTAACGCCCAGCCGGCATAGAACTGCGCTTCTGTTTCGTTCGGAGTAAGCCACGTCACATGCCTCAGCATGCCATCCGGCAGAGTCTGCGCCGGCGCAGGATCCAGAATCAACGGCAAATGTAGCTCCGCGCACATCTCCGCCAGACATTGCACCGTCTCCAGCGGGATCTCAAGCTGCGTCAGCACTACGCCCGCTTCGCGGAGGAGATCTACCTTCGCACGGAGTACCTCGGGGGTAAGGTGCAGGTTTGCACCCGCCGCCACTACTATGCTGTTCTCTCCTGTTGCATCAACCAGGATGCTGGCGCTGCCCGTTGCGGCCGTGCATTCGCCCACATGTGTCGTGTCCACGCCCTCTTTTTTCAGTTGCTCTTGTAGCTGTTTGCCAAAGGCGTCCTGCCCGACCATGCCGATCATCACTGCCGGATAGTCCAGCCTTGCGACGCCCACCGCCTGGTTGGCGCCTTTTCCTCCCGGGTGCATCTGAAAGTCGCGAGCAAAGATTGTTTCACCCGCATTAGGAATACGGGGCACAGTTGAAACCAGGTCCATATTGATGCTGCCCACTACGACGATCGGACGCTGACTGCCTCTCATTAAGTCTCCTCGCCAGCAGCCCTCACTTAGGCAGGGTATTTTTGTCGATCATGCCATCCTTCATGATGACCAGAAAGTTCTTGCCAGGGTCTTCTATGAGCTTGATATTTGCCAAAGGATCGCCATCGACCAGCAGCAGATCTGCGAGTGCACCCTCTTGCACGACACCAAGCTTGCCGGGATAAGGATTGATAAACCCGGAGAGCGCCATGAGCTCGCCATTGTCTCCGGTGGCCATCTTGAGTACTTCGGCAGGCGTATACCAGCGGACCAGCTTGGCAAGTATGGCTCCCTGCCGGGTGGTAAGCCTCGCGTCAAACAGAATGTCGCTACCAAAAGCGGTCTTGACCTTGTACTTGATCGCCAGCTTGTAGGCGTTGTCTGTTCCGGCGAAGACTTCCTGGGCCTTCTTCTGGGATACCGGGTTCACCAGCGGAGCCTGGTCTTCATCATCCAGAAAGGGCTGCAGGCTCCACCAGATGCCTTTGTCCGCCAGCAACTTCGCGGTGGGCTCGTCGATCAACTGACCGTGATCGATGCACTTGACGCCGGCAGCCACCGCTTGCTGGATTGCGCGGGGCGTATACGCATGCACGGTCACATAGGTGCCCCAATTCTCGGCCGCCTCAACCGCGGCGCGAATCTCGGGTCCAGTGAACTGGGTCGATTCGATTGGATTGTAGGGAGAGGCGACACCGCCGCCAGCCATTAGCTTGATCTGACTCGCTCCACTTCTTAGCTGCTCTCTCGCCCGCAGCCGGACCTCGTCGGGGTTGTCGGCAATGGCGGCGATGCCCTCAAGCTCGGAATGGCTCAGGGGACCGCCCAACGTCCGCGGAACCTCAAAGGAGAACCGAAAATCTCCATGCCCTGAGGTTTGCGAAATCATGGCGCCCGAAGGATAGATGCGCGGACCAAGCGTCACACCTTCGTCGATGGCACGCTTCAGCCCGAACACCGGACCGCCAAGGTCGCGCACCGTTGTGAAACCCCTCATCAGCGTCGCCTCTGCCTGCCGCGCAGCCAATAGCAGGAGATAAGAGGGGTCAGCGGTCATTAGGACCGGCTGGGGTGTTGCTGCCATGAACGCATGCCAGTGTGCGTCGATGAGGCCTGGCATCAGCACGCGTCCGTTACCCGCGATCACAGAAACGTTATCGTTCGTGTCGACGGTAATCGGGGTCATCGATATGCGCGCAATCGTGTTTCCTTTAACCAATACATTGGAGGGAGCCGAGAGTGTGGCACTCTTACCGTCGAAGATGCGGACATTCTGAAAAAGTGTTACCGCGGTGTTGACGGGAATATTGGGGGGGGTCGCACCCGGTGGTGCTAGATCATAATCTTGCCCTAGGCCGGGCGGGCAGAGTCCGAGCGAGAGTGCAGCCAACAGCAACGTTGAAGATAGCTTGAGTTTCATGGCATTGCCTCTTTTAGATCGACGAAATGAGTTTCGCTTCCAAAGCGATCCGCTGCCTTTCCAATAACGCAAAGTGAATAACCACTGACCGAAACGAGTGTCCACCGTTTGAAGCCATGTGCATGGCATTCGGGAAGAACCGCAAAGGCCGTAGGTGTGTGCGTGAGGTAGCGGAGGGATGGTTGGAAATCAGAGTATTTAGAGCTTAGCGATATTTGAGCCGGCCTTGTCACATGTCCTCGGGGTGTGAGGATACGTTCTTCCTGACTCCAGAGAACTGGTCAACAGATGC
>Ga0206959_10153_pt1 | contig 19695 bp, 18 predicted proteins | sample Alteio_BWOrgHeat_31_FD_152971 | JGI IMG/M metagenome (GOLD analysis project Ga0206959, IMG submission 152971) | Enriched cells from forest soil in Barre Woods Harvard Forest LTER site, Petersham, Massachusetts, United States -... | ecosystem: Environmental > Terrestrial > Soil > Temperate forest >...
ACATCGTCGAGGGTGAAGACCGGCGGCTCGACGAGGGCGGCAATGCCCTGTGGGGATTCGGTGCTGACGGCGCTCTCGAAGACGTCAGGCGGCAGAGCGAGAATTTCCGTGCTGTCGGGGATACTGAGGCGGTCGAGCAGGAGTTCACTGCCGGCGCGCAAAAAGACGGAGGCAAGGCGGAGGCCGCTGGCAATGGCCTCCATCAGAAGGTGCTCACCCTCGAGGGCGATGTGGCCGTTTTCGGTTCTGGATGCGCGTGCGAACCCGGCGCGTAATTCCTTGACCCGCGCGTTCTGCCGACTCTGTACAATGCGAGGTAAGCGCGTGCGGGTAGCCGTAGGCATGGGTGCGATTTTAACCCCTGCACGCGGTGCAGCGCCGATGGCGGACGATTCCTCAACGTCAGGCGCGAGTACGTTTCCGAAGTGGAGATACCTTTGTACGCAGAAATTCTGCGCATCCATCCGGATGAACCGCAACCGGATCGGGTGCAATATGTTGTGTCGTGCCTGCGCACTGGCAAAGTTGTCGCCATGCCGACCGACACATTTTATGGACTGGCGGTAGACCCGGTAAATCTGCGGGCCGTAGAGCATATCTACGAGCTCAAGGGCCGGTTGAAACATAAGCCGCTCTCGCTTTTGATTGCGAATGTGTCGCAGGCTTACGAACTATCACGCGAAGTGGGGCCGCATCTCGATCTGCTAGCCGAGCGCTTCTGGCCGGGGCCGCTGACGCTCATTGTGAAGGCCAGTTCGCGGCTGCCGCTGCGCAGCACAGCGAAGACCGGCAACGTTGCGATCCGCATTCCCGACGCTGCGATTCCCCGGGCGGTGGTCGAGGCTTTCGGCCTGCCGATCACAGCAACCTCGGCGAATCTGCAGGGCTATCCCGACTGCACGCATGCCGCCTGCGTGCGCGATCAGATCGGAGACCGCATCCCGTTGATCGTAGATGGCGGGCCGACGGGACGCAGCCTGCCTACGACGATTGTCGATCTTTCAGGTGGCAAGGGCACGTGGCAGATCCAGCGCGAGGGTGCCATCCCTACGCATGAAATCGCGCTGGCGCTGCAATCGTGACCTTTGCCAAACACCGCTACATTTGAAGTCATGATTGTTCCGGATACCAATTTGCGGTCAGTGAGGCGGTCGGTCCTGACACCGCTGTTCGGACCTTTGAAATCGGGGCGGGTGGTTGCATGGCTGCTGGTTTGCGGGCTGGCGCTGGCCACCGTTGGGTGGGTGGTATGGGTAGACTCGCAGATTCGCTATTTTGCAACGCGCAACGAAGACCGCCCGGCGGATGCGATCGCCGTTTTTGGAGCGGCGGAGTATGATGGGCGGCCCTCGCCGGTGTTGCGCGCGCGGCTCGACCATGGGCTCGCGCTTTATCAGGAAAAGCTTGCGCCGCTCCTGATTACGCTGGGCGGTGGCGATCCGGCGGACCGGCACTCCGAAGGCGGAGTGGGGCATGACTACCTGATGGCGCATGGCGTTCCGGAGGCGGCCATCATTGCGGAGACGAAGAGCAGCGACACCGAGGAATCGGCGCAACGCCTAGCGGCGATCGCGCGGGCAAATGAACTGAAGCACATTCTTGTGGTCAGCGATGGGACGCACCTGTTCCGGGTCCACGCTCTCTGTTCGCATCTTGGTCTGGATGTCTACACGTCGCCGCGGCCAGTGGTGCACGGCATCTCGCAGCTCGACGCTTTTGAGCGCACGGCGCACGAGATTCTGAGCTATACACTGTGGCGGGTGAGGTCAGCCGTTAGCCATTAGAATAGCCACCAGCGCTTGGCCGATCCTAATGGCTAATCCCTAATGACTAATCCCTATGGCTAAGAATCATGAGCCGGTCTATGGAAAAGGGCATTTGCACTTCATCACTTGCAGTTGTTACCGGAAACAACCAAAACTAGGCATTGAAAAGCATCGCAATGTCTTTTGCCGATTACTGGAAGAGCTTCGAGTGAAGTTCCGGTTTGGGGTGGTTGGATACGTGGTAATGCCGGACCATTTTCGTCTGCTGATAGCGGAGCCTTCGGTGGATACAGCGGCAAACTCAATCGAGATGCTGCAGCAGCGGTATCAGCGGAGGTACAACGCCTCGGCGCGCAGCACAGAGCAGGTGTGGGAGAGCCGCTACTCCGACGTGCACATATACACACCAGAAAAGATCGATGCCCAGGTGGATCTCATGCATCAGGAGCCGGTGAAAGCAGGCCTCGCGCAGAGCGCGACAGACTGGGAGTGGAGCAGCGCCCGCTCTTACGCCGGATTGCCGGAGGGCGTGGTGACGGTAGAGCGCGCAACCGAAGACCGCGCCGCCGGAAACTCTACCAGCGTGAATCGATAGCGACGACTGCCCACGCTACGAACAATGCCGCGGCCAATGTGGAGACTGCATTTACCGCGTCGTTGTTCAGCCAGCCGCAGCGTTCGAGGGTGGCTCCTAGCAGGCTGTCGATGAACAGACCTAGGATACCGCCGGCGACGGCGATTGCGGATTCGAGCGGCGTCAGATGAAAGATGATTGCCGCGACAGCGGTGACGATGGTTGCGCCTACAGCTCCGGCAAGAGTGCCGATGAGGCTAATGGCTCCATCGGTTCCAGTAGGAACGCGCCTGAGGGTGGTCACGAGACGCGGTTCTCCGCCCAGTACTTGGCCAAGTTCGGAGGAGAGCGTGTCCGCCGTGGCTTCAGAGAGTGAGGCGATGGCCGCGATCAGTGCGACTCTTCTGGGATATATCCCGAGCCACACATGCCGGGCGCTGAGCGGGATGCCGGCGACGACGGCGACTCCCAGATTGGCTGCAACCTGCGAGGCGGATCGTCCGCGCTTCCCTTCCGCGGTGCCGAGCTTCTCCTTGTGACGGCGGCCAAACCGGGTAGCGGCGAAGGTAAGAAGAAAGAGCGCGAGCAACGACCAAAGCAGAGTACGCCAGCCTGGGGTCCAGAGGTAAAGACTCATGGTGAAGAGGCCGCCGGTGAGTGAGGCCGCGGGCGTGGCGGCGCGAAGCATCCAGACCAACGCAGCGAAAGCCGCGCCGATGGCCAGTGCCACGACAGGCACACTAGAAACCGGCCAGAGCTGGATGAGTTCGAGCAGCACGAAGACGCCGATGAGCGGGAGGACAAGCAGCAGGATGAGCTGCGATTGCCAATGCAGAGAGGGACGGGCGAGGCTGTCGGCATTGCGATCAGGCATGGCGGGCAGGGATCATAAGGCAAAGTAAAGCCGGGTTTCCGACGGCGGACGGCGATGATGGCGGCGGTGATTTACAATCATCTTTCTACAGTATTTATCTATCAGGCCGATTGTTGAGTGAGGTATTTGCGAGTGCAGAGTATGAAATGGCTGGCAGCCGGCGCGCTGCTGGTTTTGGTTGGAACCACCGGCTGTGGCAGTCAGTATCGACCCGTTATAACCCCCGTGATACCCACCGGCCCCGCTGCACAGCCCACCTCTCTCGTCGTGGTCTTTTCGCAGCCGGGACTGATGCTTCCCGCCACGCTTCCGACGACGGCTCCGCCCTGTCCTACGCTCGACGGCGTAGTCATAGCGTATCCGAATCCTGGCGTGGTGACGCTTCTCAACCGCTCCGGCGACAGCATCTCAGCGACGGCAGAGGTGGGCAACGGTCCGCTGAGCTTTGCGATGGACAACGCAGGCGCGAACGCCTTCAGCCTGAACTGCGACGGAACGATCAGCACAGTGCCCGTCTCGGCCACTCTGCAGACAAGGGATGTGGGAACCAGCACGCTGCTGGGGAATGCGGTGCCGATCAATTCCCTGGTGGTCACCGGAACGCAATATGTTGTGGAACAGGGTCGTACTGCTATCGCGGCGATGACCGGCAACCCGCCGTCGCTCAAACAGGAGATTCTAGTCGCGCCGAGCGTGATCAATATGGTGGGCGTATCCGGGGCGCAGCGAGCCTATTCGATTAGCCAGGGAAATACCGGGACCCCGAGTTTTCCGTGGGGAACATGCGCAGATCCCTCATCTGTGAGCATAGCGGGAGAAGCGGATGCGATTGAAGGCTCGAGCCTCACTGTCTCAGCCCGGCTTCCACTGGGCATCTGCCCGGTATATGGGATCGCGTCCGCCGATGGGCAGCGCGTTTTTATTTTGAACCGGGGCAGCGGCACGATCACGGTGATCAACAGCCAGCTGAATACGCTGGACACGGCGTTGAATCCGACGGGAACGATCAACTTGTGCGGCGGCGCGGCATCCTGCAACGCCGGTCCGGTATACGGCTCGCTTTACACCCCAGGCAGTCTCCTGGTTGTGTCGAATTACGACAACAACACGATCAGCGTGATTGACGTAAGCCTGGACGTTTATGGCAACGACAGCCCAACCTTCGGCAAGGTGCTGGCGACCATCCCGGTGGGCCTGCACCCCGCGGCCGTAACCGTTCTGCAGGATGGCAGCCGGGCTTATGTAGCCAATGAGGGCATCATTTGCACAGGCAGCAACTCCTCCACCTGCACGGACACGGGGTCGGTGACAATAGTGAACCTGGTCAGCTTATCCGTGCAAAACACGCTTCAACTGGGCACCGTGGTGCCCAATCCGCGGTCGATCGCGTCCACCTACACCTACCCTGCGGGTAAGGTCTACGTCAGTTCGCAGAACAGCCCGAATGTCATGATCATTCGTACCGATACGGACGTGGTGTCGGCGACGCTCCAAATGCAGGGCAACGTAGTCGATCTGCAGACGACCACCCAGTATGCAGGCTCGACCACGCAGGGTGGAAACGCCATCACGGTGAGCCGCTCGGTGGGATCGGGCGCTCCATAGTTCCCTGCCGTAGTCAAAAACGAAACGTAGAGCAGGGGGCATCCAAATGGGTTCCTTTGCTTTTTGGGGCTGCAAGGGTAATTTATCTGCATGCCTGTCATTCGCCAGCTTGCCATTCGTCTGGTTTCGTGGAAAGACGACATTGCGCGGGCCCGAGGGCGTGAGCTGACCGACCTGGGATTCAGCGTGGATGCCAGTTCTCTTCGCGGCTCTGGAGGCGTGATCCGCCATTTTCGACATATGGCGCCTGATGCCGTGGTTCTGGACCTGGAACGGCTACCGTCGCATGGACGCGAAGTGGGGATCATGCTGCGCGACAGCAAGCACACGGCATCTGCCGCTGATCTTTGCCGGAGGCGATCCGCAAAAGGTGGAACGCATTCGTAGCGAGCTACCGGATGCGGTGCTTACACCCTGGGACAACATTGCTGACGCGATCAGGCACGCGATGGCGCACCCGGTAGCGGCTCCGGTAAGAGCAACGTCGCACATGGAACGCTGGGCCGGTTCGAGCCTGCCGCGAAAGCTGGATATCAAGCCGGGAATACAAGTGGCGATGCTGGGCGTGTTCGATGGTTTCGAGGAGACGCTCGGCGACTTGCCGGAGGGTACGGCGCTCGTGAAGCACTTCACGGCAGAGACGCGGCTTGCGCTGTACATCGTGCGTTCAGCGCGGGAAATGGCTGATGCCTTTGAGCATGCGGCTGCACGTTTACCAAAGACCGCATCATTCTGGATCATTCACCCCAAGCGAACCAAGTCGATAAGCGTGGACTTCAACCAGAACGATGTTCGTGAGCTTGGCCTCGCCGGCGGATTCGTCGACTACAAAGTGTGCGCAGTAAACAGCGAGTGGTCAGGGCTGAAGTTTGCGTGCAGACGAAATAGCGGCTCTACATCAGGTTTACGGCGTCCACATCCACAATGAGATTGCGGCGCGGGATGCTCAGGGTGTCAGCCTCAGCGAGCGCCAGACGCAGAGTGCGCGCGAGCGCTTTCCGCTTCCCAGCTTTCAGGACCAGATGGAAGCGGTAGATCCGCTTGATGCGGGCGATCGGCGCTGTCGCCGGACCGAGCACGCGCACCCCGTCGAGGTGTGTGGATTGGAACCAGCGGCCAAGGCTGGCAGCCCATGCGGCGGCTTCTTCTAAGCGTGAGCTTTGAATGATGACATTGGCGAGTGCGACGTAGGGCGGATAGTGCATCCACTTGCGATACTTCATCTCGCGCTCGACCAAGGTGTGGAAATCGTGCTTAGCCGCGCACTCGATGGCGTAGTGGTCGGGATGGTAAGTTTGCACGAGGACGGTGCCGGGAAGCTCGCCGCGTCCGGCGCGTCCGGAGACCTGGGTGAGGAGCTGGAAGACGCGCTCGGCAGCGCGAAAGTCCGGCAATCCGAGGGCAAAATCTGCACCGACGACTCCTACCAGCGTGACCCCATGGATGTCATGGCCCTTGACGATCATCTGCGTGCCGACGAGGAGGTTGATCTCGCCGGAATGGAGGCGCATGAGGAGGCGCTCCATGTCAGAGCGGCCGCGCACGGTGTCTCGGTCCATGCGGCCGATGCGTGCGCCGGGAAAGATCTCCTGAAGCCGCTCCTCGCCCTGCTGCGATCCCGCGCCGAGGAAATATAGATGCTCGCTGTCGCATTTGGGGCAACGCTTGGGCACCGTTCTTTTGTAACCGCAGTAGTGACACTCCAGGCGCTGGCCCACAGGGGCGCGGTCGTCGGATGCCAACACCGGCTTGTGGTAGGTGAGCGAGATGGAGCAGTTCTCGCACTGGAGCTTTTCTCCACAGGCGCGGCACATGACGACAACGGAGTAGCCGCGACGGTTCAGCAGAATAATGGCCTGCTCTCCTCTATCCAATGTGGCCTGTGTCTGGTCGATGAGAGCGCGGGAAAAGAGCTGTTCCTGGCCTGTCTCCTGGAACTCGCGGCGCATATCGACCAGCTCAACCAGCGGCAGCGGGCGATGCATGACGCGCTCATGCATCTCAATCTGCGCGTATTTGCCCTGCCGTGTGTTGTGCCACGATTCAAGCGAAGGGGTGGCAGAACCCAGCACAATAGTAGCGCCGGCAAGTTTGGCGCGCATCACCGCGGTGTCGCGAGCGTGGTAACGCGGCATCGACTCCTGCTTGTAACTGGAGTCGTGCTCTTCGTCGACGACAATGAGGCCGAGATTTTCGACCGGCGCGAAGATGGCCGAGCGCGTGCCGACGACAACGCGGGCCTCGCTTTTCCTGATACGGTGCCATTGCTCGGCGCGTTCTTCCGGCGTGAGGGCTGAGTGCAGGAGCGCGACCTCGCTACCGAACGCATGGTGAAGCTGTGCCGCCATGGCTGGCGTGAGGCCAATCTCCGGCACAAGCAGAATGGCCGACTTGCCTCGGTCAAGGGCGCGCTGCATGGCGGTAAGGTAGACGGCGGTCTTGCCTGAGCCGGTGACCCCGTGAAGAAGATGCGGGCGGAATTCGGCGGTCTCAACGGCTGCGGTGATGGTGTCGAAAGCCGCCTGTTGCGCGGTGTTAAGAGCATGCACTGGACGGTGCAGCGTGGAGAGCTGCGTGAGGTGGAAGTCGGCGGGACGGTCTTCAATCTTCACCAGCTCACGCTTAACCAGCGTCGCCAGGGTAGAGACAGGCACGTCGAGCCGGCGCAGCTCGGCGACTGGCAGCTCACCTCCGGAGCCCGCCAGCTCGGCGAGGATAGCCTGCTGGTTGCCGTTGAGCTTGGGCAGGCGCGCCTCTTCAAGCAGCACCGCGTAACGGACGGTCCGGCGAGCATCTCGTGGCGCAGCCGTGGTCTCGCGGCCGATCCACTTCTTACGCAGCATGCCGATGAGCAGATGATGACCGGCCCCAGTTGCTGAACGCAGCGTTGCAACTCGAACGGCCTCTCCGTTTTCGAGATAGTTGAGGACTTTGTATTCCGTGTCCTGCTCGGCGGGTAAGAGTCGCGAGCGGCGCGAAGATCCCTGCTCGGCTCCCGCGAAGAGGGATTCGCGGCCGAGGTCGGTAATTCGGTAAAGCACTTGTTTACGGACCTCGCTCATGAGCGGCACCATGGCACGCAGGACTTCTCCGACGGGCGCGATGTAGTATTGCGCAATCCACTGCGCCAGCTCGAGAAGCTGCGGAGAGAGGATCGACTCCTCGTCGAGAATGTTGAGGATGGGCTTTGCTTCGACCGGCGGCGGTTCGTCGTGGACGCGAAGAACAATTCCCGTCATCTTTTCGTTGCGGAAGGGGACGAGGACGCGTGCTCCGACGGCCGGCGTCGCGTCGCCGAGCGCATACGTGAAGGCACGATCGAGAGGGACCGGCAGAGCAACATCGCAGAAGGCGAACACAAAGTACAGAGTATAGTGTGCGGGGTTTAGGGTGTAGGGTGCGGCTTCAGCTTTGGGGCTTTTGCGCTTTGAGACCAAGCTCGGCCATGGCGAGTTGCAGGTCTTTCCATGCCTCTTTTTTCTGCGTGGGATCGCGTAGCAAATAGGCGGGGTGATACGTGACGATCAGCTTCGCGCCACGGGCTTCGTGCAGACGTCCGCGCAGGCGAGCGAGCGCAGACTTGCCGCCGAGTAGATAAGTTGCGGCGGTTGCGCCGAGAGCGACGATCACCTGGGGCCGAATGACCTCGATCTGGCGGAAGAGGAATCGCGTGCAGGTATTCGCCTCCTCGGGCTCGGGGACACGATTTTGCGGCGGACGGCACTTGACGATGTTGGCGATGTAGACTTCGGCGCGTTTCAGCCCCATAGCGGCAATCATGTTGTTGAGAAGCTGTCCCGCGCGGCCTACGAAGGGCAATCCCTGCATGTCTTCGTCCGCGCCCGGACCTTCGCCAATGAACATAAGGCGGGCGTTGGGATCTCCGTCGCCGAAGACAATTGTGTGACGGCCTTGAAAAGCCAGCGGGCAGCGGGTGCAGTCTCCTATGTCCTCTCGGACGGCCTGGAGGGCAGCGGCGCGCTCGGCTACCGGGATGTTTTCGGCCGAGGCAGCCGGAAAAGGCGGCGGAGGAGTTTTACGCGCGGGGATAGGCGGCAGCTCCGGTTCAATGTCTGTAACTGATACGGATTCTAAACCGGCGATCTCGTGCTCAGGCTCGCAGCGGCGGTAGAAGTCGTGAATACCGAGGTCGCGGTAATAGCGGACGCGGGCCTGGATGGCCTGACCGAGTTCGGAGGTGAGTTGGGTCATTTTCAGCGAAAGACGTCGCCTAGCTGGCCTTTGCCGCGAGTTTCGATTCTATGACGGCGATCCGCTCGCGGTGGTCGGAGAATTCGCGAACCCAGGCAAGGTCGGTCTGGGCCTTCGATTCAGAGATGGCAGACATGAGGGTCTTGAATTGCAGCTCGTTCTGCCTGGCCTGCAGAGTGAAGTGCTCATCAAGAGCGGAAAAGCGCATGTCCATCCCTTTGGTTAAAGAATTGAAGCGCTCATCAAATGATTTTGCCTGGGAGGTAAAGCGCTCATCGACCAGCCTTTCGAAGGACAACTGGCGCACTTTGAGTTCGCGCACGTCGGGCGCAATCACATCCTGGACGAGCTGCTGGAGGGTCTGAAGTACGTGGTCCGTCATGGAGTCTTCAGTTGTCATCTTATCCCTGATCGCCCCAGACGTGCTGCAACGGAGAGTACATCCGAGCCAACTCCAGACTACCGTCCTTGACTACTCGATCGTGCTGCTCTCAGTAACAACTTTCTGTGGGCGGCGCAGGCCGAGAATTTCCTGGAGGATGCGATCGGCAATATCGCGCTTGCTCATCTCCGGAAGTTCGAGCGCGGTGGTTGAAGTGAGGAAGGTGACGGCGTTGTGATCGGAATCGAAACCGATGCCTTCGCGTGAGACGTCGTTAAGTACTATGGCGTCGGCGCCTTTGCGTTGCAGCTTGCCGCGGGCGTGGGCGACAGCGTCTTGTGTCTCAGCGGCGAAGCCAATGATGAGCTGACCCGGATGGCGGCGGGCAACCGCTTCGGCCAGAATGTCCTCGGTGGGTTCGAGTTCGATGGTCACAGGACCGGTGCGCTTGATCTTCTGTTCGGCCTTGTTGCGCGGGCGGTAGTCGGCGACGGCGGCAGCCTTGACGACAATGGTGGCCTGGTCCATGCGGCCGAGAACAGCAGCGCGCATTTCATCCGTCGTGATCACGGGAACGACTTCGCAGTTCGCAGGCGGACGCAGCGCAGTGGGAGCGGTGACCAGAATGACGCGCGCGCCGCGGCGCTGGGCGGCTTCAGCGATAGCATATCCCATTTTGCCGCTGGAACGGTTGCCGAGAAAGCGGACGGGGTCGAGAGCTTCGCGGGTGCCCCCGGCGGTGACGAGCACGGTCTCACCCGCCAGGTCGTTGCGGTGATGGAGCACTCCGAGGACGGCTTCCACGATAGCGCTGGTCTCGGCGAGGCGCCCGTTGCCGGTCATGCCGCAGGCCAGGTATCCACTGTCGGGCGGGACGATGTGCACGTTGCGCGCGGCTAGCGTTTCAAGATTGGCCTGCGTGGCGGAGTGCTGCCACATATTGACGTTCATGGCTGGCGCGACGATTACCGGCGCTCCGGTGGCGAGATAGAGTGTGGTCAGGAAGTCGTCGGCGATTCCGTGAGCGAATTTGGCGAGGATGCTGGCCGTGGCGGGTGCGACGACCAAGGCGTCGGTCGATTGCGCGACGTCGATGTGTTCGATGGCGGAGGCGAGATTGTCGTCAGGTGACTCGGGGGGCGCCCACAAGCTGGTGATGACTTTGTGTCCGGTGAGCGAGGCAAGGGTGAGCGGCTGAATGAATTGTTTCGCCGCCTCGGTCATGACTACGTGAACATCGAGAGCATGCTGCTGCAGGGCCCGGACCAGCTCCGCTGCTTTGTAGGCGGCGATGCCGCCGGAGACGCCAACCGTGACCTTCATACTCGAATATTACGGGACTCGGGAACGGAATGCATTCTCGCGAAGCAATACATGGACGGGCAGAAGCCCGACCCTCGAAAATAATCGGTTTACAGGCTGACGAACTTGGGGATGTCGGGGGCGACGATCTCTGGCTTGAGTACCGGTGTGTCGGCCTTGACGTAACCTACCTTGCCGGCAGCGATTTCATCCTGGGCGACTTTGCAAGGCTTACCTGAACGGGAATTTACCAGGGGCTGTGAACCATTTTGAAGCTGGCGTGCGCGCCGTGCGGCAACCATCACGTAGCGAAAATTGCTATCGAACTCTTGCTCAACACTCATGGCGTCTCTACTCCCAAAGTTGCCTTGACCGGCTCACACCGAAGCGGCCTCGGCGTTGACGACTCCGAAAGCCTGGAGCACGGGTTTGATCCGCGCCTCAGAATTTCGCTGGCGGCATTTTTCCGCCTTTGCGATCAGCTCTTCGTCGTCCGCAGTGACCGGGCCGTGGTTGCGGCTCATGCGTTCAGCGGCGACGATGGCTGCCATCTCCTCGACCGCGCGGTCGAGAATATCGTTGACCAAAATATAGCCATATTCGCGGTAATTCTCAATCTCCTCGCGAGCTTTGGCGAGACGGAGGCGAATAATCTCTTCCTGCACAGCACCTTCGGCGCGGCTGCGACTGCGTAGGCGATAGGCAAGATCCTCAGGTGAAGGCGGCATCAGGAAGATGCTAACCGAGTCCGGCATCTTCTTCCGCACCTGGGAGGCACCCTGTACATCGATATCCAGGAGCACATCTTTGCCCATGGCGAAGGCATCGATAATCGGTCGTCGCGCCGTGCCGTAGTAATTCCCGAAGACATCGGCATGCTCCAGGAATTCGCCGGCGCCGATCATTCGCTCGAATTCCTCGCGCGAGATGAAATGATATTCGCGTGCCTCCTGTTCGGAGCCGCGCGGCGTTCGCGAGGTGTACGAGACGGAAAACTCGAGGCTCTCCACGAGCGAACGAAGACGGTTCACCAGCGACGATTTGCCCGAGCCGGAGGGAGCCGAGATGAGAAACAAGATGCCTGCCAAGTGCTGGTCTTCTCCTTTGTTATTCGCGTCCCTACTCGAGATTCTGAACCTGTTCGCGCGCTTTTTCGATTTCCGATTTCATGCCGAGGCCGAGTTCCGTGATGCGTGGACCATTTCCGGCAACGCCTCCTGTTTTGGAAAGCAGGGTGTTAGCTTCTCGGTTCATTTCCTGTAGCAAGAAGTCAAGCTTCTTGCCGATTTCGCCGCCATTTTCAACCAGCGATCGGAAGTGATCGATATGAGTACGCAGGCGTGTAACTTCTTCGTCGACGTCGCTGCGCTCAGCCAGCAGCGCGGCCTCCTGCAGTACACGGTCACGGTCGAACGATCCTTCGAGCATACCCGTGAGGCGCTGGCTGATGCGCTCAAAGTAAGCCTGCTGAACATCTTCGCGCAGCTCCGCTGCTTCGTCGACCAGCTTGCGGAGGCGGTCCAGGCCGGCTGCGAGCTCCGCCGCAAGCGCGGAGCCTTCCTGCGCCCGCATTGCGTTGAGCGCGTCGACGAGCGCGGGGAGTTCTGCGATAACCGCCGCTTCGAGTGCGCTGGCTTCTTCTTCTGATCCGCGGTCTGCGGAACCGCGATCATAGCCGCGGCTATCGCCGTTGAAGATGCCGGGCAGGCGCAGGATTGCATTCAGGTCTGGTTCGCCCATCAGATCGTGCTGCGCAGCGGCGTTGCGAAAAGCAGCCAGATAGGTTTCGACCAGCGCCGCATCATAGGTAGCTTCGGTCTTCTGACCGCGGTCGAGATTCAGCGTCACTTCGACATGGCCACGCACCATCTTCTGTTTCAGCAGGCGGCGGAGTTGCATTTCCAAAGCCTCCGTCCCACCGGGCAAGCGCATATGCAGGTCAAGGAAACGGTGGTTGACGCTCTTGAGGCTAAGGGTGAAGCCCAGCGATTCCGAAACGCGCCCCGAGGTGCGGGCGAATCCGGTCATGGAATATACCGGCACGCCAACCATCTGCGGGACGCTCATGCCTCAGCCTTTCCCAGCAGGACCGGTTCCCGCGAGTCATATTCGTCGGCGCCCATGAATTGCAGGCGGTAGAGCTTCTGGTAGGTGGGCGAGATCTGTAGCAGCTCTTCGTGCGAACCGATGGCGGTAATGCGGCCCTGTTCGAGGACGGCAATGCGCGTGGCACGACGCACGGTCGAGAGCCGGTGGGCAATCACCACGACCGTCCGCCCGATCATCAGGTTGCTGAGCGCCGTCTGCACCAGCGACTCGCTTTCGTTATCGAGGGCCGATGTAGCCTCGTCGAGGATGAGAACAGGCGCGTCTTTCAGAATGGCGCGGGCGATGGCCAGACGCTGGCGCTCGCCACCGGAGAGGCGGAAGCCTTTCTCGCCGATGATGGTGTCGTAGCCCTCGGGCATTTGCGCGATAAAGTCGTGGGCCAGCGCGGCCTGAGCGGCTTCGACAACCCGCGAGAGCGGGACGTCCGGCTGGCCGTAGGCGATGTTGTTGCGTACCGTATCGTTGAAGAGAATCGTCTCCTGCGTGACTTTGCCAATCTGTTCTCGTAAGGAATGGAGGCTGACGTCGCGCAGATCGTGTCCGTCAATCACAATGCGGCCCGAGGTCACGTCGAAGAAGCGCGGGATGAGATTGACGAGCGTTGACTTCCCTGCCCCGCTGGGCCCGACCAGCGCGATCACTTCGCCGTGGCGGATGTCGAGATTGATGTCGTGCAGAACTTCCTTTTCGCCTTCGTCGGTGCTGTAAGCAAATCCGACGTTTTCAAGCCGGATTGCATCGCGAAATCCCTTCAGCTTAAATGCGTGCTTCCTCTCGACCACTTCATCCTGGTCTTCCATGAAATCGAAGATGGCCTGTGACGCTCCCATCGCCTGCTGGAAGCTGTTGTAGTACACGGCCGAGCGGCGGACCGGATCGTAGAGCTTAAACAGCGCGACAATGAAGGCGAAGAAACTGCCCACGGTCATGGCGTGGCTGTTGATGGAGTTGCGTCCGAAAAGAAGCAACAAAGCGATGGCCACGGCTCCGATGAAGTCCATCAGGGGAGAGCTGATAGCCTGGGCGCGCACCGACCTCAGATTCGCGCGGAAGAGGCGGCGCGCAGCCTGGCGAAAGCGCAGCAGCTCCCAGAACTCCATATTGAAAGCTTTAACGATGCGGTTCCCGGTAATGGTTTCGTGCAGGATATTCTGGATTTCCGCGAGCTTATCCTGGCCTTTGCGGGTCGTCTGACGCACGCCGCGGCCGATTTTTCGAATGGACCCAATTACAATGGGGATGAAGAGCAGCAGAACCCAGGCAAGTTTGCCGCCGAGGAAGATGACCACTCCGGCGGTAAAGATGAGGGTGAAGACCTGCTGGAGAAAATCCGACAGCACTGAAGACATGGCGTATTGCACGCGTTCAATGTCATTGATAAGCGCCGAGAGCAACGTTCCCGTGGCGTGTTTCTGGAAAAAGGAAATCGAGCGGCGCAACATGGCTTCGTACAAATCGTCGCGCAGATCAGTAATCATGCCAAAGCCGGCGTAGTTGGCAAGATACGTTCCGGTGTAGTCGCAGACACCCTTCAGCAGCGTGGAGACGACGAAGGCGAAGGCGACGACCGTCCACTCATTGTGGAAATGAGACGGAACGAAAGTCTGCAGATTGAAATGGAAGCGCGTTCCCAGCGCGGAAAGCACCGTCATGTCCTTGTGACCATCGCCTGGATGGAGGACGTTGTCGAAGATAGGGCCAACGAGCAGGACGCGAAAGGCATCGAGGAGGCCGACAGCCGCTGCCAGTAATACGGCAGAGATGATTTGAAGCCAGTACCGGCTGGCGTAGTGCAGTAGCCGCCACCAACGCTTCATTGCTGGTTCCTGCAATGCGTGGGCGGAAATTGACGGAACTGCACGACCATCCTTCCATTTTACCGTTCGGAAGGAGAATTCAGGAGTAATGATTGGGGTACAGGAATTCTCAGGCGATGGCGCGGACCACGCCGCCATCGACGCGGATTGCGGAACCGGTCGTCGCCGAAGCCGCCCCGCTGCACAGATAAACGACCATCGCCGCGACCTCGTCCGCAGTCTCAAAGCGCTTGATCAGGCTGCTCGGCCGGGCATGCTCGAAGAATTCGCGGGCCAGCTCATCTTTTGTCTTGCCCTGCTGTGCCGCCAGGCTCTCGACGAAGGTGGCCACGCCCTCGCTTTCGGTAGGACCGACCAACACCGAGTTGACGGTAACGCCGCTGGCCGGGAAGGACTCGGCGATGCCACGCGCGACGGCCATTTGCGCGGTCTTGGTCATGCCGTAGTGCACCATCTCGGCGGGAATCTGCAACGCCGACTCGCTGGAGATGAAGATCACGCGCCCCCACTTCTTCTCGATCATCTGGGGCAGATAACGGCGGGTGATACGCACGCCGGAGAGAACATTCGTTTCGAAAAATCGCCGCCAGTCGGCGTCGTCGATCTCAAGAAAAGGCTTTGCCTCAAAGATGCCCAGGTTGTTGACCAGCACATCGAGGTGCTGCACGCGAGCGTAGAGCTTCTCTGCACCCTCTTCGGTGCTCAGGTCGGCGGCAACGCCATCCACTTTGCCCTCGATCTCGCTGACGGCCTTGTCGACACGGGCCTCGGTGCGTCCGTTCACGTAGACGAAAGCGCCTTCACGGGCGAGAAGCTTGGCGATGGCGAACCCAATGCCTGCGGTTGAGCCGGTAACGAGTGCGCGCTTGCCCTTGAGTCCGAGATCCATAATGACTCCTATCTTGATCTGTTGGAGTAGATTCGGACGGCAGGAGATCGGATTCAGAGGAGAGTCAATCGAATGTCACACAGAGCCCGGTATCACTAGGGTGCCGCAATCAAATCGTGCAAAGCTGCTTGCCTTTGCGGAGTAAAGGGCACATGAGATAGCCGAAGCCGGTGAGAGTGTTGAGCCAGCGTGTAAGAGCGCGCCCACTCGCACGCGCAAAAGTCAGCCGATTCGCCTGTAGGTCAACAACCACGATGCCGATCATCCTCTTGCGCGGTGTCGCCTGGTGCTCAGAACTTTCAAACCAGGCGAAATAGCCAGATGCCGAACATGTGTCCGAATGGCCATTGAATGGCTCCGAGAATCGCCGCATCGACCCAGAGTGCACAGAGGCGCTGCACGAACCCGGCGTATTCGAAGAGTGTGGCGTTGGGATGTGCCGTCAGAATCGAGAGGCTAGTTAATGTTTTCATGTGGCCGCGAAGGTATTCTCACCTCGGCATATCCCGGTGCGTGGCTTTCACCCGGTAGCCTTCCCTTGTCAGCCGCTTTCGCATTTCTTCCGCGATCATGACTGAGCGATGTTGCCCTCCCGTACAGCCGAAAGCCACCGTTAAATAGCTCTTGCCCTCGTGGATGTAGTGCGGAAGCAAAAAGAGCAGCAGGTCGGTGACGCGGCTGAGAAACTCCTGCGTCTGCGCGAATTTGCGCACGTATGCGATCACTTTGGGATCGCGGCCGGTCAGATGGCGGAACTGCCGGATGAAATGCGGATTCGGCAGGAAGCGCACATCGAAGACGAGATCGGCTTCAAGCGGCACTCCGTTCTTGTAGCCGAAGCTCAGGGAGGAAACAAGCAGGCTTTTGCCGTCGGACTCGCGCTCGAACTGATTCTGAATGTAGGCGCGCAGCTCGTGCACGTTGAAGTTGGAGGTGTCGATCAGGATGTCGGCTACGTTGCGGACAGGGTCAAGCAGTTTGCGCTCGGCCTGAATCGCGGGTCCCACCATTTCTTCGCGGCCCAGCGGATGCGGACGGCGCGTCTCTGAGAAACGGCGCACTAGCGCGGCCGTGGAAGCTTCGAGGTAGATGACCTTGGTGGACAACCGCTTGCGTACCTCCCTCAGGATGGCAGGAAAGCGCTCGAGTCCCTGCCCTTCGCGCACATCGACTACCAGCGCGGCACGGGTAATTTCGATCGATTGTGTTACCAGCTCGGCGAAGCTGGTGAGCAATTCGACGGGCAGGTTGTCGACGGAGTAATAGCCGAGGTCTTCAAAAGCTTTAAGCGCCGAAAGTTTTCCGGAGCCAGACAATCCGGTGAGGATGACCAGTTCGTGGCGGGCTTCAATGTGAGATGCAGGGATGCTGGCAAGGCGCACAGCGGTCTTTGCATCTTTCTGATTCTTAGGCGATCGCTGAATCCTGGTCGCCTTGCTGGAGGTCTTTGGCGGGTCAATCTTGCTGGGAGCGGTCTTCCGTGGCCTGGCCATGCGCTCAATCCTAACAGGGCTCAGCGTACTGCCCCCACGCTTTCCTGTACTCTGCGCTCTGAGCCCTGTTCCCTGCCTTTAAGGCTCTTCGATCAGCTCCATTTTGCCGTCGCGCTTGCGGTGCAGTACCTTCACATTTCCGCTGTTGTCGCGGAAGACGAAGACCTCGCGGTCGCGGAACTCACACTCTTTCACGGCTTCCTCGAGCGTCATGGGACGAAGTGCAACCGAATCGGCGGAGCGGACGACATGCGGCTCAGGAATGGGCGTTTTGGCCGGAAAGCTGTGCACAGTTACAGGAATTGCCGGCTTGCCGCGCCCCTGGCCGTTGACCTTGGGAGCGGGCGGGGGCGGTGATTTCTCCACCGTGCCAGGCGGCTTAGCGGAGGCGCGGCGCGGACGCTGCAACTGCGGCTCGGCAGTGATCTTCTCTTCCTTGGGCTGGCGCTTCTTTGCCTGAAGTTTTTTTCTGCAGCGGATTGCCTGCGTTTCAGCCTTGTCCAGCGCTTCGCGCAGGGCGCTTTCCATACTCGTTGACTCGGAGATGCCAAGAATATCCTGACGCCGGGTCTGGATGCTCACCTCAGCTGTCTTACGGTACTTCTCCGCGCTCAGAATTACATGTGCGCCGGTTGTCCTGCCGAGAATCTTGCCGATTCGCTCAATGCCCTCCTCCGCCAGTGTGCGGAGTGCCGGGGTAACGGTCACCTGTCTGCCGGTGTACTCAACCTGCATGGTGAAAGCTCCCTTCTGGAATAGAAATTCCCGCTGAGAATGGCGATTCTACAGCATTTTCGAAAACGCCGTAGTTCGAATCCGACGCCCCCAAGTCAACGCGACCATTCGGGAACGGTGACCCGGCATAATGTGAAATCGGCTTGGAATTTTCGAAAATGCCTGTACCTCATCCGCGCACCCGCCGCTGGTGGGTGCTTGGAATCCGTAAATCTTCGCGGTATTTGGCCACCGTTCGCCGGGTTACATCAATGCCCTGGCCCTGCAGCATACTAGCGATCTGGTCGTCGGTGAGCGGCTTGCTGGGATCTTCGTCTTCGATCAGTTTTTTCACCTTGCGCTTGAGCAGCATGAGCGGCGTGCCGGCCCCCTCAGGACCGTTGACGCCCTCGGAAAAGAAGAACCGCAACTCGAAGACTCCCTGCGCGGTGTGCACGTATTTGTTCGAGACGGCGCGGCTGACCGTCGAGGGGTGAACGCCGATCTCCTCGGCGACCTCCTTGATCATCATCGGCCGGAGCGCCTCTACACCCTTTTCGAGGAAGTCGCCCTGGCGGCGAACAATTGCCTCGCAGGTGCGCAGGATGGTGTTCTTGCGCTGCTCGATATTGCGCATGAGCTGAAGCGCCGAGCGATACCGCTCCTTCACGTAATCTTTGACTTCTTTTTCCGCACCTTCCTGCGTCAGCATGCGGCGGTAGCCCTGGTTCAGACGCAGCGTGGGCAGGTCCTCTTCGTTCATGACCACCACATATTCGTCGCCACGCTTTACAAAGGCCACATCCGGTTCGATCAATCTTGCGTCGGATCGGTTGTATCGCTGTCCCGGGCGCGGGTCCAGGGTGCGGATGAATTCGATCACCTGTTGAGCCATCTCACTGGATCTGCCTATGGCCTTGGACAACTCTCGTGGATCACGCTTTTGCAGGAGCTGCAGATGCTTGGCAATGATGCAGGCGGCGATATCGAATATCTCCAGGCGGCTGTCGGCAGCGTTCACGGCGGCGCCCTGTGCGCCGCCATGGGAAACCGTCCCCGGAGCGATCTGCCCCGCTCTATTCTCTGTGGTCTCCGCGGCTATTTCGCCGATGACAATATCTGGCTCGGGAACGCCATGAAGCTCGACGCTGCCGTTAGCGTTGGTCCCCGTGGGATCGTTGGTGCGATCGTCGCCCTGATCGGGGCTGCCGTTCTCGGCTCCGGCATGACCGCCCAGCAGTCCTCGGCCGTGGCGGTGTCCACGGCTTGGCGCTTGCCCCCGGCTCTGCCGCTCGAAGATCAGCTCAAATTCCTTACGCTGGGCCTCCACCTGCATCAGCAGACACTCGCGGAGATCGCGTGTGGCGATACCCACCGGATCGAGCTGTCGGACCACGGCGAGACCGGCATCGAGGTGAGCTTTGGCGCGGTCCAGCATGGCTTGGGGCAGGTGAGCCAACGTAGTCTGGCCATTCCTGCGGCCGGATGATGCTCGGTGTGTGCCGGGATCCGCGCCCGATTCTGTATCTGAATTGTTATCCGGACCCGCTTCCGGGCCGAGCTGTTCGCGCAGATAGCCCTCGAGCAGTTCTTCATCGCTTGCTGTCAGGTAGCCATCTTCGTTCAGATTGCCGACGATGTATTCGGCCGCGTCACGAACTGCTGGTGAAAGAGAGATAGAGCCCAGCTGCCAGAATATATGATCGGTTAGCGTTCCGGGCTGGGAAAGAAAGTTCTCAATCGAAGGCGCTTCGCTGATTTCAACGCTATTGCCGGTGCGGAAGCCGGGATCGAGATAATCCTGAAAGTAGGATCCGAAATCGATTTCGTCGAAGGGGTCGGTCTTCTTTTCCGGCTCCGCCTCGGCCGCACGCAGCTCGATCGAGCGGTCGTGCTCGATCTCCTGGCCGGCAACCTCGTCGAGGAGCGGGACAATTTCCTCGATCTCCTCGAGAATC
>Ga0206959_10154_pt1 | contig 19623 bp, 19 predicted proteins | sample Alteio_BWOrgHeat_31_FD_152971 | JGI IMG/M metagenome (GOLD analysis project Ga0206959, IMG submission 152971) | Enriched cells from forest soil in Barre Woods Harvard Forest LTER site, Petersham, Massachusetts, United States -... | ecosystem: Environmental > Terrestrial > Soil > Temperate forest >...
AGGCGAACGGGGATGGTGTTTTACACCTGAGCTGTCAACGCAGCGGAAGAGGGATCGCCCACGAGTTTGCGGATGACCGCCAGCGCCTCATTGATTCGGAGCGGCTTGTGGATAAAGGCGTCAATTGGGTGCTGCCTCATGATTTGGCGGAGGTGCATTTCCTCAGCTCCCGAGAAAAGAACGACCTTGATATCGGGACGCAGCTTTCGCAGGTGCTGGACGGTCTGTCCGCCGTCGAGAGTGGGCATGAAGTAATCCAAGAGGACGAGGTCGGCGCAATTGGTATCGCGCGCGAATTTTTCCAGCGCGCACATGGGGTTCGATGAAATTTCGACCGTGTACCCGTGTCGCTGCAAGACACCTTTGGCGAGCGTAGAATTCACACTGTCATCGTCGATGATGAGGATGCGGATGTCGCGTTGCGCGCCTTCGTTAGTCGGTTCGCTCATGGTGTTTAAGATCCCTTCCGCTGAATTCTGGCATTATTTGTAGCAGGCTGTATGCCATTCAGCATCCTGCTCTGCAACGACATCCATGTGCTTGCGAACCGTCCCCCGAGTGGAATGCCCCATGCTTTATTGGGGGTTCATCATGGAGGCCGTGAACACCAAGAGCCGTGGGCGAGTCCTGGCGATCGACGATGAACCTGAGCTTCTCGAGATCGTGAAGGGCAGCTTGGAGCCGCATGGGTTTGAGGTGCATACGGCAGTCAGCGCCAAGGAAGGTGTGGAGTTTTACGAGCGAAACTGGAGAGACATCGACCTAGTTCTGCTCGATTTCCTGATGCCGGATATGACGGGGGACCTGGTCTTCGAATGCCTGAAGCGGGAGAACCCGGATGTGCGGACGATCCTGCTTACCGGCTGTGAGGACAGCGTGGCGGAGAGGATGTTCAAAGAGGGCCTGAGGGGTTACATCCACAAGCCATTCGCCTTGGAGGACTTCGTGCGGGAAGTCGGCGACGCGGTCGACGCGGTTTGAGACGGGATTAGTACCGCTGCGAGTAATCCGGATTCGATGCGGAAGTAGGTTGGTTTTGGGTGCTGGAGGCGCGCGGTTGTTGGGCTTGTTGGATTCCCTTTCTGTAGATAGACTCCGCATCGTCGCCGTAGCCAGAGACGAACCCCCGATGGAAATCGTCGCGTGACCAGGATGGCGCATTGACGATGTAGGCCTGCAGGTATTCCACGAACCAATTCCACGAAACGGTTTTGCTCTTTAGGGCTTTGCCCGAATCGTGCCCGAGCACGAGGTAGCTGCGCCCGTCATCCACTGGATAGACGGGAGTCCTTTCGCTGTAGTAGGAAACCGACGGACCGGAGTCATAATAATACCGGGGGGCATAATCATAGCCGTCGTAATAATGGGACGGCGGATAATCGTAGTAATAGTAGTAGTACGGCGAACCGTAGTAGGGGTACCAAAACGGGAACGCGCCGAAAAAGAAGAAATCGCCATCATGATGATGGAACCGATCATGATCAAAGTGGTTTCCACTATTAAAGCCGCCCCCATGATCTCCGCCCCAATGATTTGGTGAACCTTGTTGTCCCGGCCCGCCAAATCCACCCATGCGAGCATTTGCGGACGGAGCAGCCGAGAGGACAAAGATTCCCACCGCGACGACCACGCAACCAAGTAAACGTTTCATACTCGATCACCTCACTACACGTTAGATGCTCCAGCGCGGGCTTTGGTTCAATAGTTCTAGCCGATGGAGTGGCTTGATATTTGCGCACTTCGGTTGCTTTTGCCGGGAATGTGTACTATTTCTTCTGGCAAGGATGGGAGGCGAGATGGCGACGATCACATTGAACGTCAATGGTTGGAAACAGCCTGTCGATGTCGCGCCGGAGACACCGCTTCTGTGGGTGCTGCGCGAGACACTGGGAATGACGGGCACGAAATTCGGTTGCGGCCGCGGGTTGTGCGGATCGTGCACGGTGCATATCGATGGCGAGGCGACCCGCTCGTGCGTGACCCTGGTCGGGTCTATTGAGGGGAAGAAGATCACGACCATCGAGGGATTGTCACCCCACCGCAGCAATCCGCTCCAACGCGCGTGGATCGCGGAGGAAGTCCCGCAATGCGGTTATTGCCAGAGCGGGCAGATCATGACCGCGGCGGCGTTGCTCACCCGCAAACCGCATCCCACAGATGACGACATCGACGCCTCGATGAGTAATTTGTGCCGGTGCGGCACGTATGTGCGGATTCGGCGGGCGATTCATCGGGCGGCGCAGGAAGGAGACGGCAAGTGAACGCGACCGTTCCCGTCAATCGCCGCGATTTCATCAAGATCATTTCCACGGCGGGAACCGGTTTGCTGCTGGGAGTTTATTTGCCGCCGTTGGCGCGGGTGTTAGCGGAAACAGTGGCGAAGTCCGGCGAGCCGTTTGCGCCGAATGCGTGGATTCGGATTACGCCGGAGAATGTCGTCACCATTCTCGTGGACAAGGCCGAGATGGGGCAGGGGGTGGAGACTGCGCTGCCGATGTTGGTGGCGGAGGAGTTGGAGGTGGATCTCGCGAAGATCCGCACGGAATTCGCACCGGCCGGGCCGGCTTACCAGAATCCACGGATGGGCCAGCAGGGAACCGGCGGCAGCAGCAGCGTGCACTCGTCCTTTGACCCGTTGCGGCGGGCCGGGGCCACGGCCCGTGAGATGTTGATTGCTGCCGCGGCGCAACGATGGGGGATTGATCCCAAATCCTGCAGCGCACGCGATGGATTCGTCATCGACGAGCGCACCAAGAAGAAACTCAGCTACGGCGAGTTGGTTGGGGACGCGGCGAAAATGCCCGCGCCGAAGGATGTCGCGTTGAAACAGGCGAAGGATTGGAAATTGCTGGGTCAACCGGTGCATCGTGTGGACACGCCGCTCAAAGTGGATGGCAGCGCGGTATTCGGCATCGATGTGAAGATGCCTGACATGCTGGTGGCGGTCGTGGCGCGGTGTCCGGTGTTTGGCGGGAAAGTGAAGAGCTTTGACGCGACGGCAGTGAAGAAGATGCCGGGTGTGAAGGATGTTTTGCAGATCAGCAGCGGCGTTGTCGTGGTGGCAGACGGATTTTGGAGCGCGAAGAAGGGACGCGACGCGCTGAAGATCGAATGGGACGAGGGTGAAAACGCCAAACTCAGCAGTGCCGGCATCGCGGAGGAATTCAAGGCTCTTGCCAAGAAGCCCGGGGCCGACGCGCGCAAGGAAGGCGATGCGGACAAGGTGCTGGAGGGCGCGGCCAAGAAGATTGAGGCGGTATATGAAGTGCCGTTCCTCGCGCACGCGACGATGGAGCCCATGAATTGCACCGCGCATGTGCGCAAAGATGGCTGCGACGTTTGGGTTGGCACGCAAGGGCAGACGCTGGCGCAACGCACGGCGGTGGGGATCACGGGACTGCCTGCCGAGGCGGTCAAGATCCACACGATGTATCTCGGCGGCGGTTTCGGGCGGCGGTTCGCGGCGGATTTTGTGGCGGACGCGGTCGAGACTTCGAAGGCGATGGGCGTGCCTGTGAAAGTGATCTGGACGCGCGAGGACGACATGCAGCACGACCTGTATCGGCCCGCGACGTATAACCGTTTTGCGGCGGCGTTGGACAAGGACGGCGCGCCTGTGGCGTGGAGTCATCGGATTGTCGGGCCGTCCATCATGATGGGACTGTTCCCGGGCGCGGTGAGAGGCGGCATCGACCCGACGGGTGTCGAGGGCGCGGCGAACCTGCCTTACGACATCGCGAATATCCATGTTGAATACACAATTGCCGACGTGGGGGTGCCGGTGTGGTTCTGGCGTTCGGTGGGTAATTCGCAGAATTCGTTTATCACGGAAAGTTTTATTGATGAACTTGCGGTGGCGGCGGGGAAGGACCCGTTCGAATTTCGCCGGAGACTGCTGGGGAAATCGCCGCGACACAAAGCCGTGTTGGAACTCGCGGCGGCGAAGGCGGGTTGGGGTCAACCGCTGCCGAAAGGCCGGGCGCGCGGCATTGCGGTGGCCGAATCGTTTGACAGTTTTGTGGCGGAAGTCGCGGAGGTGTCGCTCGATGAGGATGGCGGCGTGAAGGTGAATCGCGTGGTGTGCGCGGTGGACTGCGGCACGGTGGTCAATCCAGACACCGTGGCGGCGCAGATGGAAAGCGCCATCGTGTTTGGGCTGACGGCGGCGCTTAAGGGCGAGATCACGATTGAAAAAGGGCGCGTCCAGCAAGGGAGTTTTGATAATTACCCATTGTTGACCATGGCGGAGGCGCCGGCGATTGAAGTGCACATCGTGCCGAGCCATGAGACGTGCGGCGGAATTGGCGAACCGGGCACGCCGCCGATTGCTCCCGCGGTCTGCAACGCGGTCTTTGCGTTGACGGGCAAACGCGTTCGAAAATTGCCGATCAAGATTGCGTAGCGATCAATTATTTGCTGGCTGGCAGGAATTGCTTTGCTATGTTGGTTGCCCAGGATCGGCTGATGGGCGTCTTGCCGCCGCTCAGGTTCGCCAGAACGGCCTCCACCCGATTGGAGCTTCCGGCAGGGTCGCCCACCGGCACGGCGAACGCGATTTCATTCGCGTTTCGCCAACTGGGGATGAGTTGCTCGGAATCTTGCGTGTTGGTGTAAACATCGGATGACTGTAGTGACACGAGCTTTCCACTGTCCAGAAACAGGATGCTCACTTGCCCGGCGTTGCCGGGGATGGCCAACTTCTTTTTGTCCGGGCTGAGGACGAAACGGTCGGCGCGATTTGGCAGATGTTCAATGTCGGCCGGGAGGACGACCGATGTGACGGATTGGGTTGCGCCTGACGGGAGCGCGAACAACGTGAGCTGACCCGGCATATCGGCGGTGATGGCCGGCAGGCGAACCGGGAACGCCGCGAACAGGATACGTCCGCCCGACAGGCAGGCCACGCGGGTAATCTTCCCACCAAAAAGCACGCCGGCCAGGTCTTTGGCGGGTGGGAACTCGGCAAGCAATTGGTCGTTTGTGCCGCAAACCGGGCGGCACGTGATCGTGCCCAACTGCGCACTCTGGCTCAGCAACTCGGTGGGCACCGTGGTCTTGCCATAAACAAGGTTCAGGCCGTCGGTCGTCCAGTCGGCTTCGGTAACACCTTCGTCCACCAGGATGGCGCGAGCATTGAGAGTTCGAGGGACAACATAGAGGGACGGGCGTTCTGGTGTATCCGCGGTGAAGGCAATCATCTGTCCGTTTGGCGAAGCGCCCACCCACAAGATTGAAAACGGGAACCGGACCAGCAATTGATCGGCTGGCGGTTTGGACGGGAGGGCATTGCGGACGACGATCTCATGGATCTCGGGAGTGAGATCGTTAATTTTGGATTGTTCATCCGGGGACATTGCCTTGAGGACGGGGACGATGGCTTGCGGATTGGTTTGTCGGAGATAGAAAGTCACCGACTGGACCGACGCGTGACTCCTCTCCGCCTCATCCCATTTCTTGTACGACACGGAGTCGGTGAAGTTGCTCCACTCGCCGCGATACCTGCGGATCACTTTCACCAGACGGTCGGCGGCTTCGGTGACGCGGTCGACGTTGTCGGTGCCGAGCAACTGCGCGTATTCATCCCAGTTCGTGGGTTCAACTGTGCGGTCGGCGATTACGTGCTGTGAATCCGGCAGCCAGGCGCGGGCGTCGGTTGCCTTGCCGAGGATCGCGCCGGAGCTGTCGATGAGCCAGGTGTCATTGTCGCCCTGCACAAACGCGTGCTGGCCGTCGGGAGCCCAGTGGATGAAGTCGTGGAGGTCGCAGCCGGCGGTCAATAGCAAGAGAGCGCCGGCTATGCAGCTTGAAAACCAATAGCCGTTTGGAGGGACGCGCTTCGTCGCGTCCGTTCGTTCAATGCGGCCACGACGAAGCGTGGCCCTCCATTTCAGAGCCCGGAAGAATTGGTTAATGATCATTGGAGGTTCTCCTTGGAGTTGGCGGCGGCGGCGGAAGCCAGAAGATAAATTCGCTGATTGGACCAGAAGGGGAGCGATTCGATCTGGCTCTTCACGAGAGCCGGTTGAATTCTTGCCATTGGTGGCGGACTTACAGCCACGGTGCTTCCTAGACGCGGGTTTGCGCGGATCACCAGTGCAGTGAGGCCCATGCCGATCACGAACGAAGCGGCGAGAGCCAACACTCGTTCGGTGCGATGCCGCCAGACGAGCTGATGAATCTGCGTCGGCATCTCGACGGCGGAGGTGGGTCGGCGCATGACTTCGGTTGCAAGACTAACCGTTTCTTGTAACTCGCGGGCTTGTGCTGCAGCAGCCGGATCGTTGGCGAGGTAATCGGTCAGCAATACCTCGGCGTCGGGGTCGAGGCGGCCCAGCGCGCGGTCCATCAACAGGCGTTCCAGAATATCGGGTTTCATGAATTTGTTTCCTCCGGCTTGGTCATGGTGCCGCGCAACTGGCGCACGGCATTGTGCAGGCGCGAGCGGACGGTCCCGATGGGGATGTCCAGCACGTGGGCGATTTCTTCGTAGGACAATTCCTGTTCTAGGCGCAGTTCCAGCGTGTCGCGCAATTCGGCGGGGAGACTGCGGATGGCTTGCCGCATGGCGGCGAGGCGGTCGTCTTTGGCGGCGGATTCGGGCGCGGACTCGTACCAGGTTTGCGCGACGGGCAACGGATCGCGCTGGCGGCGGTAGTGTCGTGCGAGCATGTGGCGGGCGATGCCGAACAGCCAGGCGCGGGGCATGGTGACGGTCGGCAGTTGATCCGTCTGGCGGACGACCTGCAGGAAGGTTTCCTGGAGGAGATCGCCGGCGGTGGCGGTATCTGGACAGCGTCGGGCGAGGTAATGATACAGCTCGCCCGCGTGCTGCTGGTACAACTGCTCGATGGCCTCTGGCTCGGATTGCACGTTCGTAGGATTGTCTCCTGTATCCTAGTAGTTGCAAGTCGAACCCGAAAAGTTCACGGGGTAGCGTAGATTTTTTGGCTCAACTGATTATGAAGATGGTCTTGGACCAAGAACTTCTCAAATGACATGAAAATAGAACAGACAGATGACGCCTATACCGAGCAGCAAGTAGCTTGCAAGGTTAGCCATAAACGTACAAATGCCAAGACGCTGAAAGTGATACCGCCGCCGAAACGTTCTGTAGAAACCATACTCAATGAGGACGCTGAAGATAAATGCGAAAAGAAAACTCAATAGAGCATACATCTCGTAATGCGGGCCTCGACCGATAAAGCCACCTGCCGAACGTTGCTCCAACCCGGACGGCATTAGAATGCTGGCGACGATGCAGCCGATCAACCAGGAGCCAGCGTTCGCAGCAACAACAAGCCAGATCGAACTGCCGAGACTAACGGTGCTCTTCTGATAAAATCGGAAGACAGCAATCTCGGAGACGAGTACGAGTACAATGTTCAATGGAAACAACATCGCAATGTACGCTGCCTGCGAGGCGAGAATCATGTCGGCGAGAATAATCACAATGCAGTCTTAATTAATGACCCGCTAGCCCGTCCTTACTGTTTGCCCATTCTCTACCGCCAAACCCTGCTCCCAACCTGCCAATTTCGCAAGCCAAACGAACCCAATAGACTCGTTTCGATTATTTTGTTACATCAAATCCCGCAATCGCAGGCGTTTACGCAATGTGGACAAATCGTCCTTCGATTTCACTCGAAGAAACTTGCCGCATAAACACTTTTAGCTCAGAAAAAGCGGTAGTGCCCTAATTTGAAATTATGTCTACTTGCGGTTGCCGTCTAAATCTGCGCCAACCCGATTGAATGAGGACACCAACGATCCCCCATTGAACGGTGCCTGCGATTACAAGAAGCACGAAGATCATGAAGTCTTCGATAGCCTGTTTGGTGAAGCCGAAGAGCCGATCAACATAATGGTCAACTTTGATTGTGTATAAAATATCAGAGTCCCACAGAATTTTCTTGTTCCACACGACAGAGTCTAGTTCCCCCATTGCCAACGATATGGGGTAAGCAATACGGATTCCTACAATGCCGTTCCCCATGCCAGGTTCGGGGTCGCGGCTGAACTGGGCATTAACGAACAACGAAGTCTGAAGCACAAAATGGATGCCGATTAGTATGAGTGCTAGCAGCCATGGACCCTTGCGACAATTCATGCCAAGCTCGTTTTCACTTCTGCGCCTTGCTCGCAATAACTATTTAACAGGCCAACCAGATTCTGCTGCCTCTCCGCCTGCGAAGCAAGCCAAACGAGCCGACCGCCGGAATCTTCAACCTCCCTAATGGCTTCCGCTGCTGCCGATTTGTTTCTCATAGAAAATGCAGTCTATGATACCGAGTTTGCCGCGGCGGACTTCCTGGTAGCCGTTTTTGGCGTAAAAATGTTGGGCGCCGACGAGGACGACGGCGGTGTCGAGGTGCAAGACGGAGTAGCCGAGTTCGATGGCGCGTTTTTCCAGCGCGTCGTAGATGGCCTGGCCGAAGCCTTGTCTTTGGAAGTCGGCGTGGACGCGCATGCGTCTGACTTCGGCGCGAGCGGGGTCGGTGCGGCGTAGGGCGCCCATCGCGACGACGCGGTCTTCGACGGTGCCGATGAGGAATTCGCCGAATCCGTCCAAGTAGACAGCTTCGATTTGACCCAGATCGACATCAAAAGGGCTGTCGTGGATGTAAGCGCCAGCGGCGGGCAGGGCCGTTTTGTGCAAGTCCCATACGGTGGCGTGGTCGGATGATTGGTAGCGGTGGATGTTTAGCATGATTGAGCTGGTGGATTAAAAATACAGAAGGGAGAAAGGGAAGACGAGGATTTAGGGGGGAACGGAACCATAGGAAGAGTACGTTTTCGGCTAAGATGGGAATTGTTTGTCACCCTGAGCGAAGCGAAGGGTCTAGCCTGAATGCGAGCCAGATTCTTCGCTTCGCTCAGAATGACAGCGCAGTGAGACGATTTTTATTCTGGAAATCGTATTCCGATAATGACATGATCTGGGTGTGATTGACGTAGACAAATGGGCGGGCCGCGGTCAACGCCCGCGGCTACAGCAGGAAAGGAGCGGACGGCTGGGCCAGCCATCCCTACCAACGACCGGCGATGGCAAATGGCGCGAGAAGGGCCCCCTATATGTTTCTGCGAAACGAACCCAATTCATTTTCGCGTAAATTCTGCCGTATCGATTTTAGATACAGCGACTTACGTCGTTTGCAGTCGCGTTTGCAATTGGGTTCGTTTTCCAAAACGAACCAATTTTTTGGGGTTGTTTGAGGGGTGGAAGCGCGTATTTGGGTAAAACGAACCCACCGGAACCGCGGTCAGCGCCCGCGGCCACAAGAACAGGAGACGGGAAGAGTTTACCCGCGCTTGGCAAGCGCGGCTAGAACGGAAGAGCATGACAACCACCTACAGGGCCGATGTTTGGTGGGGTGCGAGGGGCGAGTTGAATTTGCTTTTCGCGACACGGGAAAGTGGTTAGACTGCGTCCGACCTGACACGGCTGCGGTAGGCGAACGGCAGCATGAAAACGATCTTCGATCAGTCTGAGTGCCAGAATCTTAAGAATGCGCTCGGCAAGGAGTGGTTGGAAACCAACGGCCTTGGCGGGTTCGCTTCCTCCACGATCATCGGCGCCAATACGCGACGGCAACATGGACTCTTGATCGCGTCCCAGCGGCCGCCGGTGGAGCGGCACGTGTTGCTGGCGAAATTCGAGGAACGGGTGTTGGCCGGCGGACACGAGTCCTCGATTTCCACGAACCTTTATCCGGGCACGATCTTCCCGCACGGGTTCAATATCCAAATGGAGTTTCGGTTACGTCCGTGGCCCACGTTCCGTTACGCGGACCATGATTTTGAGATTGAGAAGAGCGTGTTGCTCGTGCAAGGGGAGAACACGGTGGTGATCAGTTATCGCAATTTGCGGTCGCGTACGCCGATCGAGTTGAAGCTGCGGCCGCTGTTGGCGTTCCGTGATTACAATGCGCTCGCCGAGCGCGATGAGAAGGTGAACCTGGCGATCGAGCGCACGAACGGCATGATTTCGGTGCAGCCGTACGCCAATCTGCCGCGGTTGTATTTTTACACGAAACCGGACGCGGTGGACACGAAGGCGGATTGGTATCTTGATTTTACGTATCCGGTCGAACAGGAGCGCGGCTTGGATTTCCAAGAGGACTTGTTCACGCCGTTCGAGTTGTCATACAAGCTGACGAAGGGACAGACCATCCATCTTGTGGTTTCTACGGAGAAGAAGGGCTCCGTCAACGCGGAAGATCTTGTTGCGAGCGAGCGGCAGCGGCGCAAGGAATTCGAGCGGGTGCACGACACGTGGCGGCAGCCGCTGGTCATCGCGGCGAATTCGTTCGTCGCGCGCCGCGGGAAAGACAACCTGACGGTGCTGGCCGGCTATCCGTGGTTCACGGATTGGGGACGCGACACGATGATCGCGTTGCCGGGACTCATGCTGACGTCTGATCAGTTTGACGTCGCGCGCAAGATTTTGCTGACGTTCGCCCAATACTGCGACAAGGGAATGATCCCGAATGTGTTCCCGGACACAGGTGAGACGCCGCAGTACAACACCGTGGACGCGTCGCTGTGGTTTGTGGTTTCTGGCTGGAAATATTGGAAAGCGAGCGGGGACGACGAAGACGCGAAGCAGTTGCTGCCGGCGCTGCGCGAGGTTGTGAAGTATTACAAGGAAGGCACGCGGTTTGACATTCGCGCGGACGACGACGGCCTGATCACGGCGGGAACGCCCGGCACGCAGTTGACGTGGATGGATGTGAAGGTGGACGGTTATGTGCCGACGCCGCGCCACGGCAAGCCGGTCGAGATCAACGCGCTCTGGTTGAATGCGCTGCTCATGCTGGCGGAGATGGAAGAGAAACTCGGGCAGAATGTCCATGGCGCGGTGGTGCTGCGCAAGCTTGCGGACCAGGTAGCGGGAAATTTTGTGAAGGCATTTTGGTTTGCTGACGGCAATTATCTTTACGATGTGATCCAAGGAGATTTTCGCGACACGAGCGTGCGGCCGAACCAGATTTTTGCCGTCAGCCTGCCGTATTCGCCGCTGGACAAGACGCAGCAGAAGGCAGTACTCGATGTGGTGACGGAGCAGTTGTTGACGCCTTATGGATTGCGGTCGTTGACGCCGAAGAGCGACAAGTATTGCCCGAAATACACGGGCAATCAGTGGCAGCGCGATTGTGCGTATCACCAGGGGACGGTCTGGCCGTGGCTCATCGGGCCGTATTGCGACGCGTACGCAAAGGTCAATGGCGCGGGCAAGGCGCAGCGGAAGGAAATCGGCAAGATCATCCAACCGCTGCTCGACCACATGCAGGAAGCAGGGTTGGGGAATATCGCGGAAATTTTTGACGGCAACGCGCCGCATCGGCCCGTCGGTTGTTTCGCGCAAGCATGGAGCGTGAGCGAAGTGCTGCGCGCGTATGACACTTATGTGCGGTGATTGATTGACGGGACTTTATGACGAAAATTTACGACATCAGTGTGTTGGTGTGCGACGGGATGCCGACGTGGCCGGGCGACCCGCCGCTGAAGATAAGCCTGGCCAGCAGCATTGCCCGGGGTGATGTGGCCAACGTCACGCATCTTGACATGGGCGCGCATACGGGAACGCATTTGGATGCGCCATTTCATTTTGAGGCGGACGGGACGGGCATCGAGCAGCTCTCCCTGGAAACACTGATTGGTCCGTGTCGTGTTTTTGATTTGACGGATGTCACAGGCAACATCACGGCGGCGGTGTTGGAGAAATGCGATTGGCGCGGGGTGAAACGGGCGTTGTTCAAGACGCGGAACTCGCGGCATTGGGCGAAGGATGAACATGAATTTGACCGGGAATTTACGGCGCTGGCCGCGGACAGCGCGACACATTTGATCGAGCACGGGGTGGAGTTGGTCGGGATCGATTATCTGTCAGTAGAAGCGTTCGGCAGCAAGAAGCATCCGGTTCATGAGATTCTGCTGGGGATGGGCGTGGTGCTCGTGGAGAGTTTGAATTTGTCGGAAGTTCCACCGGGAGATTATGAGTTGATCGCGCTGCCGGTGAAACTGAAAGGCGCGGACGGCGCGCCAGCCCGGGTGGTGTTGCGGACGTTGACGTGAACGAACTCACAGCAACGCGAGGTTCGTCGTCGAAGCGTCGTGCGACTCTTAACGCAGTCGGACTCATCGTGCTGGTATTGGGAATAGTTGGGGCCTGCGTTGTTTATGCGATTGGACAGAATCATTCCGCAGGGCAGAGCGCCAATGGGGATGGTACGTGGCAAGATGGTTCGTTGGCACCTTACGATTCAAAAAGCTTTTCGCATGATGTGCAAATGTACAACGGAACGATGGGCGTCCTGGTGATGAAGTGGTGGGATCTGTGCGACGCGTTGAAACGACCCGAATCGATGGCCATGCTGATTGCGGCGGGTTCAGCGGTTGTGGCGTGCGGGTGTTTCATGGCGGCGAAGCGGAACAATGGGGCTTGATTGTTGGCAGCGGTTTCTTAACTATCTTTTCATATGCAACCCAACATGACATCTTTGGCGGGTCGTTATGGAATCGTTTTTGGAGTGGCGAGCAAGCGCTCGATCGCGTGGGCCATTGCGCAGGCGTGGCATGACGCCGGGGCAAAGCTGGCGTTTACCTATCAGGGCGAGCGTCTGAAGGAGAACGTCGAGGATTTGGTTTCCAGTTTTGGCGAGGAAACGCCGATGTATCCGTGCGACGTGACGAAAGATGAGGACATCGCGCGGGTGTTCGAGCAGGTTGGGAAAGATTTTGGAAAGCTCCACATTTTGCTGCACTCGGTGGCCTATGCGCCCAAGGAGGCGCTGGAAGGGCAATTTCTTGATACTTCGCGCGAGGCTTTCCGGGTTGCGCACGACGTGAGCGCGTATTCGCTGGTGGCGATGGCGCGGGGGGCGGCGCCGTTAATGACGGAGGGCGGATCGATCCTGGCGATGACGTACCATGGCTCGGTAAAAGTGGTGCCGCATTACAATGTGATGGGTGTGGCCAAGGCTTCGCTGGAAGCGTCGGTTCGCTACCTTGCTTACGATTTGGGGTCGAAGAAGATTCGGGTGAACGCGATCAGCGCGGGCCCGGTCAATACGCTAGCCGCCCGCGGTATCTCTGGGTTTACGCAGATGCTCAAGCACTATGAAGAGCGTGCTCCTCTGAAGCGGAACCTCGATCCGAAGGAATTGGGCACAACAGGGTTATTTTTAGCCAGTGATATGTCTACGGCAACGACCGGGCAGGTAGTCTATGTGGACTGCGGCTACGAAATCATGGGAATGTAGCGGTCTGTTTCTTTAATTATCTACGGATAAGGCATATACAAGTTTTTGATTGCCTTTTTACATCCTAAACACGCTGATCTATCTGTCATACAGCTCCCAAATCGATCCATATCAGGATAGCTCGCCAAGTTTCTGGCAGAGAAGCGCAGATTCGGCCTCTCCGTAACATGTTCAGTTCTGAATTCTTGTCATGTACATGCTGTTCAGCGACCCCGGTTACCGTTGGCCGTTCATCCTTGACAAATCAGCTGCCGGGGCTTATGAACATGTCCACTTTACGCTCCTAAAGACATGGTTGTCCACATTTCCTCTGGCTTGGAATGTGCTCCAAGTGGTGTAGAAGCCGCCCGCGTGGTGGTGCCTGCGGGCAAAGGTGTTAGCCTGCCAAGTTTACATGTCGGGAGTCGCACTGGACATGCCAAGAGCTAAGATACTTGTAGTTGACCAAGACATTTCCTGGACGCTTAAGCTATCCGAGCTCCTCATCAGGGACGAATGCGAGATGTTTTCCGCCAACTCTCCTGAGGATGCGATGCTACTTCTGGACGCCAGAAGCATCGATATCGTCATAGCTGAAATTAATATGCCGGGAACGGACGGCACGGCGTTTTTGGAGCAAATGCGGCAGGTTTTCCCCGAAACCACGGTTATCGTCCATACGGCAAGGGCGTCTGTGGAGCAGGCAGTTCGGGCAACCAAGTTGGGGATCTTCGATTATCTTCAGAAATCAGAAGACCCTGCGGCCCTGGCGACCCTGCGTGAGCGGGTCGGACAGGTAGTCCGAGAGATTAGGACGCTGGTGCGAACCGCCTCTGTTGTGGATCCACGGACCCGGGGGCTGCTTGCCACCCCGGTACAAGGTTTCTATGGGATCATCAGCCAAAACCAACAGATGCGGGATATCTTCGAGTTGATCCAGACCATTGCTGACTCCTATGCCAACGTACTGATCCACGGAGAAACCGGGACCGGGAAGGAACTCGTGGCCCGCGCCATTCACGAAGCGAGCGGGCGCCATGGCAAGCCGTTCGTTACGCTCGATTGCACCGCGCTGGCACGCGAGCTTTTGGAAAGCGAGTTGTTCGGCCACGAGAAGGGGGCGTTCACCGGCGCGGTGGATCGTCACGTCGGCCGCTTCGAGCGGGCGAACACGGGAACTCTCTTTCTCGATGAAGTCGCCACCATCAATCTCAACGTGCAAGCGAAATTGTTGCGGGTATTGCAGACGCGCACGTTTGAGCGCGTGGGCGGCTCCAAGTCGATCTCGGTGGACGTGCGTATCATCGCGGCGACGAATCGCCCGTTGGAAACGTGCGTGACCGAGGGGATTTTTCGGGAAGATCTCTATCACCGGCTCAATGTCGTGCAGATCGATTTGCCGCCGCTGCGCGAGCGCACAGTCGACATTCCCCTGCTGGCGATGGAATTTCTGCGACGATTTTCCCGGCAGAACGGCAAGGATTTGCGCGGCTTCAGTGACGCCGCCATCGATGTGTTGTGCCGGTACAATTGGTCCGGTAACGTCCGCGAGCTGGAAAACGTGGTCCTGCAAGCGGTGGTGCTTGCCAAGTCTTCACTCATTGACGCCAGCGATCTGCCGAAGCGCATTACGGAATCCAAGCCGGTTCTCGGATCGCAGTCCGCCGCGCTGGCCGACCAATTGGGAGAGCCCGAAAAGCAGATTCTTATCAATGCGCTCCGCCAACACTCAGGCAACATCAAACGCACCGCCGAAACCCTGCAGATCAGCCGCACGACCCTCTACGCCAAGTTGAAGAAATACCAGATCGACCCCGACGCGATTCGTTGACCCCGGCTCATTCGGGCCGGCGAGAATAGATGGCCGCGACCTGATCCGTATACGACAAGCTCCAATCCTGATGGAGCGACAGCAGTTCGTTTAACGGGTGCGCGCGCGGGAGAATCGTCCAGTCGACCCTGTATTTTCGCAGGACATCTTCCCAGCCGAGGTGAGCACGATTCACAACGTCGAAATCCTTGATGAGTTCCGGCCCATAAAAATCATTACGCCCGTCCACGAAAACCTTGTGCTCGGGCAGCGCCAGCATGAGGTACCCTCCCCACCCGTAATCATTGAACATCTCACCTCTGACAACGTGGGGATTGGCGGTGATGAAGCGGGTTGCGGCAACGGGGAAATGATCGGGGAGTATCTCGGTGACCACAATCGGCTGGCCGCCGAAGAGCGGTGGTTTGGCGAGGACTCCCAGCAATACGATGAGAATAACGACCACCATCGCGCGCCCGTCGGTTGAGTGGTCAATCTGGGTCACGTTCGTGGAAAGTCTGCGATACCACTCCATCATGCGGCTGGAACCTGCGCCGTGAATAGCCGCCTGCCAATGCTCGGCGAGGATCGGTGTGACGATAATGGCGAAGATCGGCACATTGCGCACGCTTTGGAACGCGAGATAGCCCCACGCACTGACCAACAGCACGTCGGTCGCGCGAAGCTGCGGACGCACCACCACAAGCAATACGGCCAACACGAGCAATTGCAGCAAGAAGCCGCGCATCGCGTCCGAGTGAAAGTTCGGCGAACGGAACTCGTTGGCAAACTTCGCGAGCACGGGCTCACGCAGGAACTGAATGATGTGCGCGTGCAAGCGCCAGCCGTTCGGATTGATGAGCGAGGCCGCCACGCAGGTCGCGCCCACGATCACGATGGCCAGCGCTTTTTTTGGTTGTGCGAAATTGTCAGCGGCGTAGACGCCGAACAGCACAAAGCCTGTGAAAAACGCGCCGTGCAGGTTCGCCCATAGCGTCATCAGTGGAATGAGCGGTGCCAGCAGCTTCAAGGCCCCTGCCTCGGGATTGCGATCAAAGATTCGCAACCGCCACGCGAACACAACGGTGAGCAGAAGCGTTATCAGATGCGGTCGGGCCAGCCAATGATGCGATGATGCCAATGCCGCCAGCAACACGAGGCCGGTCGCCAGCAGCGGTTCACAACCTTCCGCCAGCAGCCAGCGATACAACAACCACAGTGTCGTTGCGATCAACAGTGCCCCCACCAGTACCGCGCCGTTCCAGCCGAGCCTGTCGTTGGCCACGGCGAAGATAACTTCGCTGAGCCACTCCTTCGAGATCAACGGCGCACCGAATCGGGTGTGGGAGAATTGGTCGGCGCGAATCACGCTGCGGTGCTCGACCATCCACTGACCGATCCGCCAGTGAAGTGATGGATCGCCATCCGCGTTGATCATGACCAGCCGCCAGTCGGACAAACACAGGGCGAGTAATACCACCACCCAGATCGTCGTGCCCAGCGATGGCAGCAGCCAGCGGCGTGTGTTCAGGGGATCCTCCCGTAAATCGTGGCGACGGGATCGCTGTACACCAGTCTCCAATCGGCACGCCGGGCCAAAAAGCGATTCAATCGATGCTCGCGTGGTAGGATCGTCCAGTTGACGTGGTACTTTGCCAGGATATCTTCCCAACCGGGCTCCCCATTATTCGCACGAAGGAAGTCCCGGATGACTTCTTCTTCATAGACCAGGACGATGGGATGGAAGAAGACCTTTCGCTCAGGCATGGCCAGGGTGAAATAGCCGCCCCACACATAGTCATTGAACATTTCGCCATGCACCGCATTCGGCGATTGGCGGAGGAATTCAACCGCGGCAACGGGAAATTGGGTGGCGGGAAGTTCGGTCGTCAGCAGCGGTTGGCCGCCGAAAAGCCGTGGTTTTGCCAGAACCAGAATCATCGCAATCGTAGCCAGGGCTGGCAGGCCGCAACTCCCCGCCATTTGGTCAATGGAAGTCAGGCGCGCGGAGAGGCCTCGGTAGCGACGGAGGATCCGGGACGGCGCGGCGGCGCACAGATACGCATTCCAATGTTCCGCGAGGATTGGCGTGGCCACCAGCGCAAAGACCGGCCCATTACGCACCATGCGCAGTGAAAGCACCAGCCAGACAATCAGCAACAGCTTGTCAGTCAAATCCAAACGGGGGCGTACGATCAACAACATCAGCAGCGTGACAACCAACACAATTACGAACGGCAACGTGCCGAGGTCGTGGAAATTCGGGGGGAGGAACTCTTGTGTCATTCCCATCATCAATGGGTTGCTCGTGTAACGAATAACCTGCACGAGCAATTTCCAGCCGTTGGGATTCAGCAGCGAGGTCAGAAAACAGGCGATCTCCAGTGCCAACAACGCCGTCATCCGCTCGTGCAACGCCGGCCGTTGTTCCGCAGTCGCGCGCACCCACTTCACAACCGCAGCCGTCAAATAGATCCCGATCAACACGAACCCGATGATAAAGGAGCCATGGAGGTTGGCCCATAGTGCCATCAGCAACGGCAGTAGAACCAGTAGTCGGCGCGGTGTTACGCGCCCCCGATTGAACCATCGCAATTGCCAGGCGAACACAACCACCATGAGCTGCGTGGCCAAATGGGGGCGGGCGAGCCAATGGGTTGCGCATACAGCCGTGGCCAGCAATGTGAACACCGTGGCCAGCAAGAGCTCGTTGCCTTCGGCAAGCAATTGACGGTGGAGCAGCCATACGATTGTGGCGCAGACCACCGATGCGACGAGGACGATGCCGCCCCAACCGAGGAGGTTGCCGGCCAGCGCCAATACAATTTCGCTCAGCCACCACATCTCCACCAGCGGCGCGCCGGGGCATGTATACGAGAATATTTCAGTTCGCAGAATCGCGCGATGCTGTAGCATCCAGTTACCCTGCTACCCACCGAACATCGCCTGAATCTGGCGCTCGCCCTGCTGCCAAATTGGCAATGTGTTTACTCCAACGAGGTGGCGACCATCTTCCGCAAACAACCGTGAAGGCCGCTACGCCCCACACCGGCGCCCGCGTCCACGGGTGGCTTCCGTCGCTGAGCGCGATGATCTGGATTACTCTCTTTCTCGGGTTGAACCTGACCGGTGCCCGCATCGTAATGATCAGCGCCGACAGCGACCCCGCTCTTCATCGTCGGCTCGGCGAGTGGATAATCCAGCACCGCGCGATCGTCCACGAGGATGTTCTCTTGCATACATATCACGGATCCTCTATGGCAAAGGAATGGCTCAGCGAAGTCCTGTTCGCATCCACTGGCCGCTTGTTCGGGTGGAATGGCTTCGTGCTGCTCGCGGCAACCGTCATCGCCACGTGTTTTTGGCTGCTCCATCATCAGTTGTTGGCGGAGGGTTGCGACGCCCTGCTCGCGGCGGTCCTGGTTCTGGTGGCGATGCTCGCTTGCTCGATGCATTGGCTGGCGCGACCACTCTTATTCACACACTTGCTGATATTGATATATGCCTGGCAATTGCGCCGGTTCCAGCAGCAGCGCGCGTCCGCGCGACAATTGTTCCTGCTCCTGCCACCCCTGATGGTTTTGTGGGTGAACTTGCACGGCGGTTTCGTGCTGGGTTTGGTGCTGCTCGCCATGTATGCGATCGGTAACAGCATCGAAGCCTGGCGTCAGCCAATACGGCCGGGAAAATCCAGGACTCTCTTGGTGTTGCTGCTGGTATGCAGCCTGGCGTCGCTGGCGAACCCAAGCGGTTGGAAGTTGCATGCCCAGATCCTGGATTTCATGCGATCCCGCGAGCTTTCGACCGCCACCACCGAGTTCGCTTCCCCCAATTTTCACACCGTCGGAATGCGCGGTTTCCTGTTACTGTTGCTCCTGTTGGGTGCCGCGCTACTGATCATTCGCCCCAGGCTCGATGCGACGGATGTGCTCCTGGTGGGCGGGTGGGGTTGCTTCGCGTTGCTTTCCGCGCGCAATGTCCCCATCTTCGCGCTCATTGTAACTCCGCTTCTGGCGCAATGGATCAACGAGTTCCTGCAGGCCAATGACCACTCTCGGTGGTGTCGGTTGTACCGCGGATGGGTGTCGCGGGTGATCACCAGTAACGGTACCGCCGGGACGGCCATCGTCATCGCCGTAGTCGCTGGTGTGATGCTGGTCATGGCGAAACCCGCCATCGCCGGCGGCGCGCCAGTGCTCGTGACCGATTTTCCACCAGACCGCTATCCCACGGCCGTAGTGGGCTACTTGCGGGCGCACCCCGACATGGTTCGTGGTGAGATGTTCAACTACTTTCTTTGGGGTGGCTATCTCGAGTTCGCGATACCGGAACGAAAGCCCTTTATCGACAGCCGCAATGTCTTGTACGGGCTGAATCTCCTCCACGATTTTCGCACCATCAACGAACCGAAACCTGGCTGGCAGGCCCTGTTTGCCAGGTACAACGTCGGCTGGACGCTCCTGCCGGTGCAACATCCGTTGAATCGCATTCTTGAACTGAGCCCGCATTGGAGCCTGGTTTTCTCCAATCAACAAGCGCTGGTTTTCTCGCACGTGCCATGAGCAACGATGC
>Ga0206959_10155_pt1 | contig 19487 bp, 16 predicted proteins | sample Alteio_BWOrgHeat_31_FD_152971 | JGI IMG/M metagenome (GOLD analysis project Ga0206959, IMG submission 152971) | Enriched cells from forest soil in Barre Woods Harvard Forest LTER site, Petersham, Massachusetts, United States -... | ecosystem: Environmental > Terrestrial > Soil > Temperate forest >...
ATCTGTATCTCCTAAAAGCTTTCGTAAGTGTCGATATAGTTGTGCATTCTGCTGCATATATAAAACGGGATTGAGCCCCATTCTCAACCCCCACTCCTTCGACATTCCTATACCACACGAACCATATTGTTCTCTGAAGCTGCCAAGCTGAGACATTCGTATATCGCAGAAACAAACCATCGGAACATACATTACAAACTCCATTTCAGCAAAGAAATGCGTTTCAGGATGATATTTCGGTTTGAACCCCTCTTTGATTATTTTTAGGACGGTTTCAGGCTCTTTCGTAAAGTGCATCAATGACCCAGCACTCAGGCCAGTCATAGCAGCAGACTTTTGATTCTTTTTCATAATAATTTCCCCTGTTCCGCCCCCCTATCCTTCCGCCGCTGCGGACCGCTCACTTAAACATCGCGTACTCCGCCTCGGCGGATTAAGCTTGCCCCCTAGTCAAGCAGCGGGCAGTCTCTGCGCTTGCCGCATGGGTGCGGGAAGCGCTGTCAATATTTTAGATATTCCCCTTAAACTCTTCGAGAGAGATACCAGCCTGATTAAGGATACTTCTGAATGTACCGGCAGGAAGAACCTTCCGGTTAGCCGGCACGATAACGGTGCGACCCTCGCCGTCGCTGAATTTTGCGTGGGAACCTCGCTGCGATTTTTTACGGAAGCCGAGCCGTTCCAATGTGCGCACAACCTCGACGGAAGAAAAGCGTTCAGGCATCTATCAGCGCAGTGCCGGTTTCGACCGATTCTACATTGGAAAACTCCAAATACTCGCCGTCCTCGAAATAGAGCGCGACGGCTTCCTTCAAATTCTCGATCGCTTCTTCCCGCGTGTCGCCACATGACGCGACCTCTACGTTCAGGCAATGCGAGACGTATTGGTCATCTTCCCTCCAAACAACGTAGTTGATCTGGTGCATAATTAATCCTCTTGAAAACAGCAACACCCAAATTTTTCGAATGGGTTCCACCAAATCCGATCCCCTCGAAACATTCGTACCTCATCCCCGTTTGTTCGCGCTGTGAAGATGCTCTTGCCAAAGGAATGCTGGCTCATCTTCAAAAGCTCAGATCAAATTCGTCCATAAATCGCTCCGGTGTAATCGCTGGAACCGGAGAGGCGGCAAAGTCCTTCGAATTTTTCGTAATGATAAAATCGGATTTGCTCTCAATTGCCGAGGCTGCGACAATTGCATCCTCGAAATCGCGGAATGACAGTCGGCGGGCGCTTCGAAGCAGTTCATTACCCACTGGAACGACGGTGAGCATTTCAATCAAATCATCCACGATAGCAATTGCTCTTTCATGTCCGATTTTCGACCGCAAAATGTAGTATATAGTCGGAATTCCATGTGATGGCGTATAGCCTTCTAACTCTCCCTCTTTGCAAAACGTCAAGATTTCCGCAGAAGCCAGGAAATTGTCACGTTCGAGATAGACATCGAGTACGACGTTCAGATCAATCGTTATTCTCGTCACTCAAGTATTTTTTGGTGAGGTAATCCATTCTCACAGCGTCAATGTCAGTATCTTTCGGAAGTATCCCGACCCAGGATTGCACTACGGGGTCGATACGATGTTCCGAGACTCTCTGAACATTCTCGAGCAACCTGTCGAAAAGATCGCTGACTGAGATATGCTTGCGTGTAGCGAGCTCTTTAGCGAACGCTATGCGTGGAATCGGTAAATCTACGGTTAATTGTTCATGTCCTGCCATATCTATCAAATATCAAATCGGTGAATTCAATTCCCGCCTACCGCCTTGGCCGCCGCTCTTGCCGGAGTTGAGGGTAAATAGGGGAAGTATTTCCCATATCCCGGCGTTAGGCGGCATCTGGCATTAATTTTAGCTTTCCGAAACAGAAACTTCCCAAAAGCCGTACTCCGCCCGACAAATGGCACAATCCAATACAATCTCCCCATCCGCCGAATTAGAGGCCAAATTACGGAATAGATCCGCCAAAATTGGCGTCGTTGGCTTAGGATATGTCGGGCTTCCTCTCGCAATAGAATTCGCCACCAAGGGCTTTGCAACCGTCGGGATCGACCTCGACCGGACGAAGATCGATTCTCTCAAATCGGGCAAAAACTACATTCAGGATATTGCCGACGAGCGAGTAAGCGAGTGCGTCGCAAATGGCACGTTCCGCGCCCAAAGCGACTACGCAAATTCGGGCGACCTCGACGTGGTCTATATCTGCGTCCCCACCCCGTTCACGACGAATAAAGACCCCGACATCACCTATATTACAAGTTCCGTTGAATCTCTCGCGAAGTCGCTTCGGAACGGTCAGCTTTTCATTCTCAAATCCACTACTTTTCCTGATACAACGGAGGGGGTCGTTCTCCCGCTTCTCGAAAAGTCTGGCAAAAAAGCGGGCAAAGATTTCTTCCTCGCTTTCAGTCCGGAACGAATTGACCCCGGAAATCAAAAGTGGACGACGGCGAACACTCCGATCGTTGTCGGAGGCTGCACACCAGAATGCACTCGCCTTGCCGTGCTGACGAACGAGCAGATCATTGCAAATGTGATCGCCGTCAGCGGCCCGAAAGTAGCTGAGATGGAAAAGTTACTCGAAAATATTTTCCGCTCGGTAAATATCGCGCTTGTAAATGAACTTGCAAAGCTTTGCGACAGAATGGGCGGAATAAATATGTGGGAAGTTGTAGATGCCGCGGCGACAAAGCCATTTGGCTACATGCCGTTTTATCCAGGGCCAGGAATTGGCGGTCACTGCATTCTGATCGATCCGTATTATCTCTCATGGCAGGCTCGCGCTCATGATTTCGAAACGAATTTCATCACTCTTGCTGCCGAGACCAATGAGTCGATGCCGTTTTACGTGAAGGACTTAGTATTCAAAGCTGTCGCCGATCTTCCGATCCGTTTGCGTGATGCGAAGATATTGATGTCAGGTGTTGCCTTCAAGCGCGATGTCGATGATATTCGCCATTCACCCGCGATACGCATAATGGAGCTGCTGCTCGAAGACGGAGTGAATAACATTGATTTTGCAGACCCGTTCGTCGAAAAGATAAATGTTAGTGGCCGCGCATTTATCCGCAAGGAAATGAATGCCGAAACGCTTCGCAATGCCGATATAATCATTATCGCAACGGATCACTCGCAATACGATTACGAATTTATCGTGAAAAATTCGAGTCATGTCATCGATACCCGTAATGCGACAAAGAACATTCGTGATGTCGAGCTGCTAAGCAAGATAGTCCTACTCGGCTCAGGCCGCCAACATACTTCTGTCTAAAGCCAATTTATCAGCATAAATTTTGACAAAGAAAAAAATTCTTTTCGTCGTTGGCGCTCGCCCAAACTTTATGAAGGTAGCTCCGGTGCTCGAAGCTGTCAGAGCGACAGGAAAATTCGACTCAGTTCTCGTTCATACCGGCCAGCATTACGACGCCAATATGTCGGATGTCTTTTTTAGCGATCTTGACATGCCGCAGCCCGATAAATTCCTGGGCATTGGTTCCGGCTCTCATGCCGAGCAGACAGCCAAAGTGATGATCGAGATGGAAAAGCTTCTAACTGAACAGAAGCCAGATCTCGTTATGGTCGCTGGGGATGTTAATTCTACCCTCGCCACAACGTTAGTCGCTGCGAAAGCTGGCATACCACTCGGTCATATCGAGTCCGGCCTGCGCTCCTTCGATCGCGGAATGCCGGAAGAGATCAACCGTATTGTTGCCGACGAGTTTTCGCAATTCTGCTTTGTTACGGAGCCAAGCGGCTTGAAGAATCTGGAGCATGACGGAATTTCCAAAGATCGCGTCTTTTTCGTCGGTAACACGATGATAGATTCGGTGCAAAAATATTTGCCTAAAGCCCGCGAAACATTTCCAAAACTTGGCCGGAAGTATGGTATTGAGGCAAAAAAGTACGCACTTGTCACGCTTCACCGCCCCAGCAATGTAGATGAAAGCGCGTCATTAGCGGCATTCGTGGAGCTTTTTGAGCGTATGCGGTCGTTTACCCCCCGCATTGTCTTTCCTGTACATCCACGTACCCGCAGACGCCTCGAAGAATTTGGCCTTAGCGACCGGATTTCGAAGAATCCGAGCCTTTTGCTTGTCGATCCGGTAGGTTATCTCGATTTCCTTGCTTTGCAAGCCGCCGCCGCTTTAGTTTTGACCGATTCCGGCGGTATTCAGGAGGAGACTACCTCACTTGGTGTGCCATGCATAACACTGCGCGAAAATACTGAACGGCCAATTACCGTCGAGCAGGGTACCAATGAATTGCTCGGACTTGAATGGGAGCGCATTATCGAATTTTCGAAGCGAGCTTTTGAAGGCCAATGGAAGGCATCCAGCATTCCAGAACTGTGGGATGGCAAAGCAGCCTCCCGCATTGCAAAAATTTTAGAGGAGAAATTGTGAAGAGCATTCTGATAATTTTGTTCATCTTTGCATTCTCGTCGATCGGGGTTATTCCCGGTTCGCGAGCACAGATGACTTCGCCTGTATCTACGCAGTCGGTATTGCCGAAGATATCCACTGATAAGAACTCGCTTCCGCAGACCTCAGCCGATGCCATGACATTCGAAAGCGGCATCGACCCAGCGGAATATCATTTGGGGCCGGGAGACGAATTGCAATGCCGGTTCTGGGCGAGCGGTGAAGCGTTCTATCCTATTGTCTCGTCCGATTACATGCTCCTGATTCCATTTCTTGGGGCATTCGATACTCATGGCAAAACTTTCGCGCAGGTACGCGATGCTGTTATGCAAAATGCAAACGCATCTTTTGCCGGAACGAAGACGCAATCCGGTGGCCCTCCGATAACGCTCACTCTTTACCAACCCCGAAAAATTTTCGTTAAAGTTAAGGGCGATGTTACAACTCCCGGTACCTATTCACTCTCAGCTGCGACACGGGCAGATATAGCGATCGATCTTGCCAATAGAACTGATCCAAACCGAGCGACGCAAATAGATCCAGAAACGGAAAGGCAGATGCTTAAGGAAGAAAGCCAGAGGAAACAGTTACAATCTGTCTTGGGAGATCGAGGCGCTTCTCAGGCAAGCCAGAGGTACATTACAATCTCGCATGGCGATGGTACGAGAGAGAGGGCAGATATTGTTCGTTACGATGGACTACATGATTCTAAGGCTTCACCATTGCTTCGCGAGGGGGACGTAATTGTTGTTCCTTTGCGCGATCCTAATTGGGCTTCTCTGGGAGTATATGGAGCGGTTCAATATCCCGGCGATTTCGAATTCGTTCAGGGAGATTCTCTCATGTCTGCAATTACGTACGCATTCGGTCCATCTGCTAACGCCGATCTTCAACATGTGGAGTTGACAAGAATTGGCTCGAATGGAGAAGTCGAGCCCCCGGTCGAATTCAACCTGTCTGCCATACAAGCGCATATTGCACCGGACGTTCCACTTAAGCCGAACGACCGTATTGTCGTTCGGGCAAAGCCTGAAGAGCGGCGAGGTGCAGTTGTCGCGGTTCGCGGTGAAATTGCTGAGCCTGGCGTTTTCCCGATAGAGGATGGAAAAACTCAGCTTTCCGAAGTCATTCACAATGCAGGAGGACCAACAGATAGGGCATATCTTCAAGCAGGATATATTTTACGGCATGGTCATAATGAACGCTTGATTGCAGGTGCTCCGGAGGACGTTGCGATGATGCAAAGACTCTCGAATCTCTCCGTTTCCGATACTGGTAATTTTTCAAGGCAACTGGCTATGCGGCCGCCAACTGTTGTAGTCGATATGCAGCGTCTATTGGTTCAGGGAGACCGTGCCGCAGATGTAAAACTTTCCGATGGCGATGAGATCGTTATTCCCAAAAGGCCCACAACTGTCTATGTCGGCGGTTTTGTAAATAATGCCGGGTACATTGACTATAATGAAGGCGCTCCACTAAACTATTACGTTGCTCGCTCCGGTGGATATGCTGATGGCGCTGTGAAATCGGAAACTGCGGTTATCAAATTTCGGACTAAGGCATGGATGGATCCCTCAGATACTCGGATCGAGCCAGGCGATGAGATTTTCGTTCCCAAAAAGCCGGATCATTCCGAACAATATGATCTCGCAGTATTAGCTGCAATTGCAGGGGTTGCGGCAGTAATAATTTCGGCCCTCTCGCTCTATGTGAATGTTACACGGAAGCCATAATCCTTGATGCGACTTCACCGATTAATCTTTGTTTTTCTGCTTCTGCTCGCATGTTGCGTATCGACTGGTCTTGCACAAGTCCTCACTTCATCTCCTCACGTAGGAGTCGAACAAGTGCCTCTCGGTGACGAAGTCTATCCATTCCTCCGGCATCTCTCCGTTCGCGGATTCATCGTTGGATTTTCCGAGGCGGAGCTTCCGATCTCGGAATATGAAGTTGCTGGTTTTTTGCGGCAAGCTCAAAAGGCGAATTTATCGAGAGCTGAAAACGAGTTGCTTAATAAATATCTTCGGACATTCGCCCATGAGCCGAGTGATATTGTAACTATGTTTCCAGATTCTGGAGCCGAGCCACTTTTTACCGGAGGAATTTTTACCGATAAGGACAAGTATCTTTATCAATGGTCAAACGATTCAACAAAGTCCGACCTATTCGTTCATGGGATAGGCAGTGTCGAAATACGTCACAAGACGGATCCAACTTCAGAATCTGTTGGACTTCTAAATATCGGTGGACGATTTTCAGGCTCATTGAGCGGTGAGGTCGGGTATTTTTTGCAGTCGACAAATGGGGAGAGGCAGGGTAACTCGGAACTTGCTCTCGAAGACCCACTCTTGAGCAAGAACAATGATCTACGGTATTTCTCACAACAGTTCTACGATTTCACAACTGCAGAGTTTACATATACAAACGATTGGTTTACCGGCAAGATAGCGCGTGAAGCTGTTGCTATTGGGGGCGGATATCAGAATGATAATGTGATTCTATCTGCGAATGGTGTGCCTACATACGATTTCTTTAGTATCGGCGCGCACATTGGGGCTGTCCGTTATAAGGCGATGTCAGGATCTTTAGTCAATGACTCAGTTGCTCCAGGCGCTTCTTATCCCCTGAAATTTTTAACTCTTCACGACCTCACTTTTGACGTAGGCAGGGACTTCGAAATGGGGTTTACAGATATTATGGTATTTACCCAGCGATACGAGCTTGGGTATCTGAATCCGTTTTCTTTCTTGAACACAGTAAAAAAGGGTCTCGACGATCAGGACAAGGACAACTCGTTGCTTGGTGCACACGCCCAGTGGAACATTGCTCCTGGTCTCGAAGTGCGTGGGCAGGGTCTGCTCGATGATCTTGTCGGCAGCAGGATCGGAACAGGCTACTGGTCCAATAAATCAGCATGGCAGTTTGGCGCGATGTGGGCTGGAGCATTCGGTATTTCTAATTTGGATTGGGAAGCAGAGTGTATCCGAGTTGAACCATACACATATTCTCACTGGGATACAAATGGAACTTACTCAACATCAAAAACACTGCTGGGCGCGCAGATCGGTTCGAACGCAATAAGCTATTGGACAATGCTACGCTGGGCACCATCTGCGAAGTGGACGATCTCACTCTCAGCCGAATTCATCGAGCGTGGTGAGAACGTATACGACTCGAATGGCAAGCTTCTCTATAACGCTGGCGCAGATTACAGGTACAGCTTCACCGATTCCACTTCAAGTTTCAATGACACACACATTTTGAACGGTCGCCGCGTGAACATCATGAATCTAACGCTCGATGCTGAGTTCGAGGCTTGGCGCGGCATAACATTTTATCTGCGCGGAACAAAGAAGAGCGTCGATTACTTAAACGAATCGCCTGTTACTCCAGGCTTCAACCTGGATCCAGGTATTATTTCCAAAGCGCCGCTCGAACTGCCCGAAACAATTGTAGCTTTCGGAATACAGGCGTTAATCTGATAGATAAGCATGACAGAATCTCAAAACTCATCCACACCCGATTCGATCACCGCAGGCAAACAAGCTTCTGCCGGCGTGGATTATATAAATCGACCGCCGCTTTCTCCAGCCCGAAAAGCATGGGTGGAAAATATGACGCTTCTTCTCCGGCATAAGTATTTGATCATTGTCGTTGCTCTCGTGGTGACCGCGATAACAGGCTGGTATTCCTTTACTCAAATGCCAAATTACTACAAAGCACGAGCGGTTGTTTTACCTGCACGTCATGCTAATGGCTCGCTCGATAATGCGACGAGCGGCATTGCCAGCAGCCTGAAGGACCTCGGACTTTCAAAGATCGGCGGAAGCGAAGAAGGATACACCCCACTTTCACTTCTTCGAAGCCGCGAACTTATGGAAAAGGTTGTCAGGCAATATAATTTCCAGACTATTTATAAGGATAAAAACATTCCGGATGCAATAGATGATTTCGCTTCGAATCTCGACGGCGAATTGAGCGAGGAAGGTAACTTCGTAATTTCATTCGAGGATACCAGCGCTCGCCGCGCGGCAGAAGTTGCCAACACGGTCGTTACTGAGCTGAATAACGTTAACAGCCGGCTATCGAAGGATGAAGCGCAACATAATATTGCCAATGTCCAGGCCCGATATCAGCAAAACCTCGACGACCTCGATTCTGCAGAGCATGCATTCCTTGCTTTCCAAAGAAAATATGGAGTTTTCTCTATTACCGAGCAGGCAAAAGCAGAGTTAACTGCTCTTACGACTCTCGAACAGCAAAAAACAGAGTCGGAACTCCAGCTTAATAGCGCTCAGCAATTATATGGTGTAAATTCCGGCGAAGTAAGCGTTTACCAAAGCACAATTGATCAGTTGAAATCGAAGCTTAGCAAGATGAAGAGCGGTATGGATTCTGAAGCCAGTTCTTTTGTGCCGACAAGCGCTCTCCCGGATGTCGCGATCGAATATCTAAGTCTTTTGCGCGAATTCGAGATACAAGGCAAACTTAAAGCCTTTCTAATGCCTGCCTACGAACAAGCAAAACTCGATCAGGAAAAAAACCTGTATGGTTTTGTCACACTCGATTCAGCGTCCGTTCCTGTCCATAAGTCCAGACCGAAGCGTTCGAACTTGATACTCGGGGCATTGGCCGGGAGTACACTCGTAACGTCTCTTATTATTATTCTCTTGGCAGGCATCAGTCGATTGCGAATGAATTTCGCTCGCGACCGCAAAATTGTTGGCGTCTAATCAGGTGAGAATTTCTGGAAGCGGTCAAGCAATTGCAGGCACAGCGCAAGCTGAGGCTTTCAATTTGACTGTGTTTCAACAGATATTGATAGGGGTTGGGGTAGTCCTGGTAGCCACTGCTTCGCTCTTTCTGACGAGTTCCATGTTGCTTCTTGCTGCCCTTCTCGGCGCAGGAATAATGTTCGCTCTCATTCGAAATGGAGTCGGCTCCATCTTCGCATTTATTATTATCAATGTAGCCCTGACACTTCGGACGAAGGAAGCTTCAGTTGGTGGAGGACCACCCACCTTGGATCTACTGCTCGGGATAGCGCTCATTTGCTTATTCGCATCCTGGCTAGTTCGTATCCGCATTTTGGAGAGTCAAGAACTTGGTCGTTCTGTTGGTCAGCTTTTTATGGCCATCTTTATGGTATGGTCAATATTTGTGACAATTCTTGGCTTACCTAGCGATCATACCTCTTTTGGTGATGGGCTCCGTGAACTTCTCAATTTAGCACCACTGCTTGTATTGCCTATATTATATGAGCGATTTGTCGATGCTGATTCTAAAAATGAAGCCAGGATTTTCCTGACAATAATTATATCAGCAATTCTTGTCATAATTCGGAACATCCTGTTTGTAAGAAGTAGTCTGATGCATGTTGTCTATCTTTTCGAAACACGGAGGGGCGCGTTTGATATCGGAATAAGTTGCTTCCTAATGATCTTTATGGGCTCATTCTTAATGGCACGCCAAAAATGGTGGCAGTCGGTCATTGCAATGATTCTCTTTCTCCTTGGGGCAGTTGGTCTCATGGTTTCATTTACACGCACTCTTTATGTTTCGATGATCTTCTGCCTGGGACTTATGGTGATTCTCGGAAATAAAGATGAGCGGAGACGAGGCGGATTTCGCTTGGCACTCACATTCTTCTTGGCTGCTATTGCAGCTCTTCCTGTGATTCTGACTGTTCGAGTAATACGTCTTTTATTAATGAATATTGGGTTTCGTTTTTTGAGTACAGGGCATTTCGGGAAAGACCTTTCCCTCTTGAACCGCTATGTGGAATGGCATTATGAGTTAGTTAAGATTTCTCAATCCCCTATTTTAGGGTATGGCTTTGGAAGTCAGTTTCGAATTTTTAATATTATTTCTGGCCATCACGATTGGATGGGGTTCAGTCACAATAGTTATTTGTACATTGCTTATAAAGCTGGAATATTTGGCGCACTGCTTCTTTGTAGTGCAATTATTGTTTTCTTTTGGAAGGGGTTTAAGCTCCTTCGCTCATCTCAACTTACTGCACGGTCAAGAGTTGCGGTACGTGCCTCTGTTTCATTCCTTGTTCTGATTTTTATGGGTGCCTATACTGGCCCAGCATTTGACTCTAAAACAGACTTGATATGGGTGGGGCTAATTTGGGGCTATTTCTTGTCGGTCGAAAGAAAACTCTCTTTTCTTTCAAACGATTGCATTGTGTAGCTAATGAAAATCTTCCATTTATTTTCGAACGATTAATGATCATTTTTCTGGTAGATTTTGTAGCCACCTATAGTAGTATCAAGAAAATATGATTCGTTTATCAAGCCATAGAAACCATTAAGACCATGAAGAAAAGCATTAAAGTTCCTTACTGTCCAAAAGTTCATTCCATCTGCGATTATTATAAACCTCGGTTTCACGGTTCTAAGCGTATCAATGTATCTCCGCTGCCATAATAACTGATAATTTGTATAAACTGGCAACCCTATTCGATTGAAACGTGCAGCAGTTGAAAGAGTATGTAGTGTGGGGAAGCCCGATGCATATTTTCTATTGAGATGCAACCGTAATGTTGGATCGAGCGAACAAATTTCTACTATGCCCTCGCTATTTCGTTGTTGGCGAAAATAATCTTTGATTGCCGATTCCTCACGAGGGCCGAATAGCGAGTCAGTATAAACAGCATCATAAGTTCTTTGGAATGGAGGCTCATGCTCCAAAATGGCTAGACCGAATGCTAGTGAAGAAGTCGGGTTAAATCGGACTAAAGAGCACAGTGCAAGGCATGCGAGAATTGCGTAATGCCGTTTTACGGGAGTTCTAATCATATCCGTCACAGACTTTATTCCCATCCCTGCAACAGGAATAAGAAGCATGAAGAAAGGAGCTAAATGATAACGAAAGAACTTGCCCTGAACAGCAACGATCAATAGGAATGAAACAACGGAAATTATATAAACTAATTTCTGATTTCTTGTTAGCATCCGTTCTTTCGGTATTGATTGTGATGATAAAGCCCCAACCAAGGCGAATATGATAATGAAGCTGGATCGAAGAATCTCCCACAAACGATGACTTGGGTCAGCTATACGGCCATATACGTCGAGATTGAACCGAATTGCAAAATCGTAAAACTCTTTCAGTCCATCGGGGAATTGAGTAATATATAGCAGAAACAACGACATAGGAAGAAGGCCAATAATCCCTATTAAAACAGCTTCACCAAGATAGCGAACTTTCAGATCATCGTCAAACATAAGAAAAACTGATGCCAGTGCGAGAAAGAGGAGTGATGTGGGTCTGATAAGAATTGTAAAGCCAATAACGACTCCCGCAAAGATGATCCTCCATGGTGTTCGTGTAGTGAATATCAATGAAAACCCAACAACTGTAGCCATAAAGATATATACATCTCGTTGACCGTATACTCCAGACCCGGCACTAACGTAATATAGAGCATATAGTACCGATGAAAGTGCTGCTGTCTTTGATGTCATCCATTTACTAAGGTACCGATAGAGGAAGATAATAAATGATAGCTGTAGTGCAATGTCGAATAGTCTGAGTGAAAGATCCGATGGCCCCAGAAGCAGTATTTCAAAACAATGTAAATAAACGATTCCAGGGAAATTTTGGTCAAAGCTCTGAATGTAAGGAATAAAACCGCGGTGTACCATATCAATGGCAAGAGTTTGGTAAATTGCGCTATCGAATGAAAGCGGTTCGATAAGCACTGGGGCAAGGATAATTAGTGAAAGAAGGGTAACCACCCACAGAGTTTTATCTCGAAGACATAAAGGAATAAAATTTCTCATTTATCTTTTCGGTTTGAGCGGTAAACCTGAAAACCACCGAATGCTGTATCAAATCGATAGTTTAAATTAAGCATAGTATCGAATCCGGGGATGTAACGAAGGCAGTCGTCATAAATATCGTGAATGTACCAGAACGATTGATGGCGGCCCAAAATAATAAATCGCGGCTTAGATTTTTCGAGTAGGGCAACATAATCCGTTTGCCACTTCCGCTGATAGTCAGTATAATGTGGAAAACCTAAGTTCGTTGCGTCTGTTCGGAATGCGAGCGCGTGGAATGTGGCGTATGGTCCAACGAAAGGCCGGTTGAGGTTCAGCCTGAGATACGGGTCGAAGCCGCAGATCTCGATAGCACCCGACCTATTCTCAGGACGTTCGATATATGCTATCAGATCATGCTCGGGTTTTGCACCGAATAACGGACTTGGGCGTCGAGCTTCATCAGCCTTTTGGAAAGGATCTGAATGCTCGATAAGTCCAAGAGCAAATGCCATGGGCGCGATCGGGTTGTATGCTATAAAGGTTGAGAGCAAAACAGATATCACCATAACATAATGGCGGCGAAGCCCCTCTTGGGCGCGGATCATCAGCCGCTCGATGCCAACAGCAGAAAAGGGGATCATCGCAATATAAAAGGGTGCGAATTGGTACCTCCAATACTTTCCCATGAAGAAAACAATAAAAAGTCCCGCACCTATGAATGATGCAAGGAGCAGAATCTCTTTCTTTTGGTGATCCTTGATAATGAGCTCCGATCTCTCCCCGCCGTTTAGAAAAATGGCCCAAATAGCCAATGGGATCAACAACCCGGATCGGAATACTTCGATCCAAAGTGTTCCTCCAGCAAGCTTTGTATAAACGTCGAGATTAAATCGTATCGTGGAAGTATAGAATGCCTCTAATCCACCGGGGATACTACTATAGAAATAGATCAATGCCGCAATCGGAAGTAAAGCCGCTACCGTAAATAGGGCAGACCTCAGCAATCGAATAATGATCGATCGTTTATCCGTCTGAAATAAAACATATATTCCAAGGATTCCAATATATAGTGCGAAGGTCGGGCGCATCAGAAGAGGAAGGCCACTGATCATGCCTCCAACAGCTATCTGAGCGGCATTAATGTCCTTTCCTTGACTCTTTGGAATTATCAGCGAAGTGCCCATCAGCACCAGCATCATACCGTATCCATCTTGCTGGCCAAAAAGATATGTACCGCCGCTCACGTAATAGGCTGCATACATTACTCCGGCAAGTGCGGCTGTATGCGGCTTAAGCCACCTTAAGAGGAAGTTGAATAAGAAGGCAACGAATAAAAGCTGGATCAGAATATCAAATATCCGAAACGATATTCCCGACTCACCAAGAAGCCGAATTCCTATTGCATGAAGAAAGACAATGCCAGGAAAATTGTTGTCCCAAGTTCCGATGTAGGGCAGTCTTCCATAACGGACCAAGTCGAGTGCCATCGAATGCAGGACAGCATTATCCGCGCCCAGTGGTTCTACAAGGACGAGAAGGAATAAAGCGAACGAAATTGCAAGAGCAGCAATGAGTGATCTATTGCTCTCGTGTTGACAGGTCAGTTTGGAATGCAGCATGAAGTAATGTGATGTCTTACGTATCCGCAAAAGGCTTCGTTCCAAAAAAGCTTAGAATTAAGAAACTTCCTCGTACACATTCTGTATTAGAGGCCTACCACACCGCAAAACATGGCTGAAAGCACTTCTGTCACTCCTGAAAACAGGCGATCTCACGGAACCCGCATCCTGCGCGGGGCTTTTGGCAGCTTCTTGGTGAATATTTTGGCTTATGGCTTCTTGTTTATTGGTCAGGTCATTATTCCTCGGGTCTTAACCCGAACGGATTATGCAAGCTTTACGGTCTCCATCAGCTTTGTTGCAGTGATGGCCTTATTTGCAGATCTTGGAATGAATCCAATGTTCACCAGGCTATTGGCAGAGGCCGAAGAAGCAGTGGCGTCCGGCTTGGAAGATCGCCGTGGCATTCTTCTTGGGAGCGCGCTTGCTATTCGAGTTGCTACTTCGATATTGGTGTCGGCCGCAGTTTTTTTTCTTGCACCCCAGATCTATTCACCTGATATAGCGCACTGCGCGACTATCCTGCTGCTTTCTCTCATCATATCCTCACGAATTCTCATCATTCGGTCGGTTGGGGAGTCGGTATTGCGGGGTCGGGGAAAGTACTATCTTGCGGCGAGCTTTGCTTTGCTTGATGCAATGGTCTTTGCGGGATTACTACTCTATGGCGCATCAAGATCCTTGACACTAAGCAGCGTTATCTGGATCTATACTCTTTCGAATCTGCCCGGATTTTTCCTGACAGCCGGAGTAGTCTATTTTTGGATGCGCCGCGAGAACATAAGATTGGGAATAGATTTCGATCTAACCCGACAAATGTTCCAGATGGCTCTCCCTCTATCTTTTGGAACAGCATTTCTGACCATCCACAATGAAGCGAATAAGCTTCTACTCGATAAGTTGAGTACTCCGTTGGAAGTCTCCGCCTATGGCGCGACGATTCGATTGTTGGCGGCAGCTTCTCCGCTGCCACTTGTTCTGGCCGCTGTTACGGCCCCCGAAGTGACCCGACTTCTCATCCGCAACGATCTTGAAAGAACGCGACGGCTTACGGGGCTCGCTCAGCGGCTTCTTCTAACAATAGCAGGCGCGATCGCCCTATTCGTAACCGTTGCCCACCAGGAAATTATCGTCCTCCTACTTGGTACGAAATACATATCGGCAAGCCCGTTGCTGACGATCTCTGCATGGATGTTGTTACCGATCTTCCTCGCCTGGTACACGTGTGAGATAAGCATCGCGGCGGGAGAATTCAGACCCTGGACAATTTATAACGCCCTGATTATGTTCTTTGTTGTCATTGGAGATCTAATGCTTATTCCATATTATGGGGCTGCCGGAGCAATGATTTCAAAACTTAGCGCTATTGCGCTCGGCTGTGCCGTCCTCGTTTATCTTCAGCGGAACAGCCTCTATTTGGACGTAAAAAGATCCGTACTCAGTCTAATGCTGGTACTGCTCGCGGTTCTAACATCGCTGGCGATCTTTCTGGCCATTCACACTTTTTATTTGAATGCCTGGATCGAGGGTACGATTGTTCTTCTTGTTTTTTTGATAATGATACACTTTACACATGTTTTGTCAATGCATGAGATGATAGGTTTTGCAAAGCGACTTCGAACTAAGCAGGAATTGGAGGGGTGAGCTTGCTAATTTAGACTAACGATCCCTGGGTGCCTGGAGCCTGGAGTGCTTCGGCGGAAGAGATGGCCGATTCTAATTTGCCTCTGGTCACGATCGGTATTCTTTCCTTTAACCGGAGGGACGATCTCCGGCTCACGCTCGACGTTGTGACTCGTGCGATCCAGTATCCAAGCTTCGAGGTGCTTGTTATCGACAATAGTTCTTCAGACGGAAGTTTGGAGATGATGAGGGAAGAATTTCCTACGGTTCGTGTGTTCGAAGTTGGGAGTAATCTCGGTATGCCTGCTCGAAACTTTCAAACCAAGCTGGCAAGGGGTAAGTATCTCTTCAGTTACGACGACGATTCCTACCCAGGTACCCCGGCGATGATCCTGAGGATGGTTCAATTTATGGAGGCCCATGAAAACATTGCAGCTTTGAGTGGTACCTGCTATAGGCCAATTACCGATTATGAAGAAACTGGAGAATGGCCTTGGTACCGTCACCGGGTTTTAAATGTGAATCAATTTGCTGGGATATTCCTGGTTGAAGGTGGAGTTTGTTTCCGTCTCGATTCGCTCCGCAAAGTGGATGGCTACGGTGCAGCATTCGTACGAGGTAAAGACGGCATGGACCTGGGATTGCAACTCTTCAAGGCGGATCTCACAATGTGTCTATGCCTGTCATTCCTTACGCTTCATTTAGCCTCGAATCTTCACCGATCGAACAAGGCAACTCGTTATTATGAAGGACGACATACTATTTGGTGTATTGCAAAACACTGGCCGATAGTCTGGACACCGCCTCTTGCTTTTCTCTGGTTTATCAGAAGACTGCTTGCGTTCTTCATCCATCCCATGACAGGCTTAGCAGGTCTTAAAGGTATATTTGACGGGATCAAGGGCGTTTGGCCGTATATTCGTTACAGGCCAAAACTTACCTGGCGGCAGGCATTTAAGTTAGGACGGTATTATTTCTATATATTTCGATGGTAATTGCCACTTCTCCTCAATTCAAAAACCGTTCTCATTGAATATCCTTCAGCTCACTCCCCGAATGCCATTTCCGCTAACTGACGGCGGCGCGATTGGTATATATAATATTACGAAGTCCCTGGCAGAATTGGGGCACGAGATAACTCTTGTGACATACCCTCTCGGATCGGCTGCAGAAACAGAAGAAGCTGTGCGCGACATTTCTCGCTTCGCCAAAGTTCGATTAGTTACGCGTCAGTTGCCGCCACGTTCGAAAGTGCTTGCGAGAACATTACTTCGTGGTGCGTATCCTATCGAGAGGCGGATGATGCCGGAGATGTTCGAGCTTCTGCGGAGCATAGTTGAAAATCGGAAATTCGATGTCGTTCATGTGGATCATTCGCACATGGGGAAATATGGCCTTTGGCTCAAGAGTGAATATGGCTTGCCAATTGTTTTGCGTGAGCACAATTTCGAGGCTCTTATCTATGAAAGATTTTCGAATATTGGCCCAAATGCTGCTCAGCGTACCGTTGCAAGAATCCATGGCAAGCGTCTGCGCCAAGAGGAGACGCGCTTCCTGAAAGAATTCGACGCAGTTGCAGCCATTACGAACGAGGATGCTCTGTTGATGCGGGAAGTCGCTCCAGAAGCAAGAATTAGCGTAATTCCGGCGGGAGTTGACACTGAATTCTTTAAGCCCAATGATCGTGCCGAAGAACCCGACAGCATTCTATGGGTCGGAAGCCTCGCATGGGATCCGAATCTCGACGCAGTTCGCTATTTTCTTTCTACGATTTTTCCCTTAGTGCTCAAACGCCGTCACGAAGCACGTTTCGATATTGTTGGTACCGATTCTGAGCGGGTGACAAAGTTAGCTGCTCAGTTTGGTGATAAGGTACGTATTCATGGTTGGGTGCGAGATGTCCGTGACTATTTATCCCGTTCTGCCGTTCTTGTTGTACCGCTAAGAATAGGAGGTGGTATGAGAATAAAACTGCTTGACTTCTTTTCTGCTGGCAAAGCAGTTGTCACTACCTCTGTGGGTGCCGAGGGCAATTTGGCAAAGGATTCTATTCATGCTCTAATTCGAGATGGAGATCAAGGTTTCGCTGACGGTGTAGCCGAATTATTATCCGATCCTTCATCTCGTCACTCGATGGGAACCGCGGCGCGTGCGCTTGTAATGAAAGAATATAGCTGGAAAAAAATAGCACAAGATTTTACTGAAATCTATGAATCGGTGATTTCAGAAAAGCTAAATGCAGTCTGATAAAGCCATTTGAGAATGAGCATAATGATATACTTGGCCGCAGGATGCCTTTTCCTGTTGCTATATGCATACATAGCCTTTCCGCTCCTCGTATCGCTTTTGGCGAGGCTGAGGCCTCGAAAATGGCGGATGGATGAAACATATCGCCCAACTGTCTCGATCATTCTTCCGGTCTTTAACGAGGAGTTGGTCTTGCGACGGTGTATCGAATCTTTACTCAATTTGAATTATCCAAATGATAAGATAGAGATTTTGTGTGGATCAGATGGTTCGATGGATTCATCACCCGCTATACTAAATGAGATGGCTGGCAAAAATCAGGGTATCAGACCATTTTTCTTCCCTCGCCAGCGCGGAAAAATGTTGACTTTGAACGATCTCGTTGCTCATGCTAATAATGAGATTCTTCTTTTCGTCGATGCGGATGTAACACTTAATCCGAATGCAGTCCTTAGCCACGTTCGCCATTATATCGACCAATCCGTAGGTGGGGTTGCGGGGCGGCTAACTATCGCCAGTGAGCGGACCGATGGTATTTATCGCTCGGAATCTACATTTCTTTCCTTCGAGAGTAATCTAAGAAGGAATGAAGCTGAAATTGGATCGACGATCGGTCTCTATGGTGGCAATTACTCGATGCGCCGTTCGATGTGGCATGCGCTCCCAGACGATCGTGTTTACGATGACTTCTTTGCAGTTCTAAACATCATTAACAGTGGTCAGCGATTGTTATATGAGGATGGCGCTGTTTCGACGGAATTATATGCTCGTGATTATCGGGAGGAGTCTGCCAGAAAAAAACGAAATGCATCTCGATGTCTCTATACTTTTCGTTTTATGCCACTTGTTCTCTTTCGAGGTCCTGCGGCATGGCTGCTTTGGCCACACAAGATACTTCGTTGGGCTACGGGATTTCTCGCATTGGGAGTTCTTCTCGGAAGCTTCGCAGGCTACTTCGCTGGAATGGAATGGGTACTACCATTTTTGGTACTTGAGTCACTGATCCTGATCCTAATTTTTGTTGGATGGATCGCGCGAAATTCTAAGCGCCCGCTTCCATTGGCCAGTGGAATGTACTGGTTCTTCCGAATGAACCTTGCATTCATGATGGGAATTGTTGAGTTCTTATTTTCCAGACAGAAACCTATCTGGGAGCAAACATCCCGCTTCGATAGTCTGTCTGCTGTCCCGATCAGAGATAAGGAGGCAGTCCACTCGTGACGCAGCGGAAAGAACTAGCGCTCCTCGTGCTTGGCGATTTTATCGCGCTTAACTTAGCGTGGCTACTTTTCTATTGGCTGCGGGTGGATTCAGGCTGGTTCGTCTTTCGTCACATAGCAATGAGTGATTTAACTCCTGAAGGACTTCCATTCACCGCACTGTTCATTTACATATTCTGGATGGTGCTTTTTGTATTCTTCGGGTTGTATCGGCCCTGGTATGTGCGAGCGCCGTTTGACGAGATCATCACAATTCTCAAAACACTTGCCTTTGGCACGATCCTTCTTTCGGTTATGATGTGGTGGGATCCAACTTATACAATTACTCTTTCTGCGAACGATCCGCGAATTCTCGGCCTTACCTATTTTTGCGTGGCAGCAATGTGCTGTGTTGGTATCAGGTCTCTGATCCGATACATCCAGCGGCGGTTACTCGAGTCGGGTGTCGGCACTCGCGATTCAATTGTCGTCGGCGATCTGGAACATGCAAAAGACCTCGCTGCACGTGTTGCCCACTACCCTCGGTTAGGATATAACGTCATCGGATTTGTAAGCCCGAATGGAGCTTATGAATCATTAAA
>Ga0206959_10144_pt1 | contig 19333 bp, 17 predicted proteins | sample Alteio_BWOrgHeat_31_FD_152971 | JGI IMG/M metagenome (GOLD analysis project Ga0206959, IMG submission 152971) | Enriched cells from forest soil in Barre Woods Harvard Forest LTER site, Petersham, Massachusetts, United States -... | ecosystem: Environmental > Terrestrial > Soil > Temperate forest >...
GAAAGGTCAAGTACAAACAGCGGTGATGGGCGTGAGCGGCTATGCCGGTATGGAGCTGGCACGGCTGCTGCTGCATCATCCCCGTCTGCAGGGGGCGCCGCCGGTGTTCCTGGGCCGGGCAGAGGCCGCGGGCGAGGTTTCGCTCACGGCGATGCATCCCCAGCTGATGGACAATAACGGCGCGGCTGGATTGAAGATTGAGCCGTTTTCCTGGGAGCTGCTGAAGGCGCGTCGCGTGGCGGTCTTATTTCTGGCAACTCCCCATGAGCAATCGCGGGAGTGGGCTCCAAAAGCGCTGGAGCAGGGCCTGCGCGTAATCGATCTAAGCGGCGCGTGGCGTTTGAGCCATGCGGCAAATCGCGCCGTGTACAAATTCGAGGACGATGGACATGGCGGGGCTGTCGCCGTGCAGGCAAAGGCGGTGTACGGAAGCCCAGAGCTGCACCGCGAGGAGATTCGCGGGGCCGAGCTGGTCGCGAATCCCGGCTGCTATGCGACTTCGGTCATTCTGGCATTGAAGCCGCTGGTTGCAGCTGGCTGGGTGGATCTGGAGCGCGGGATTATCTGCGACGCGAAGTCGGGCGTATCGGGCGCCGGCAAGGCTCCCTCGGAAAAAACTCACTATATGTATGCGGCAGATAACTTGTCCGCGTATGGAGTATTCGGGCATCGGCATACGGGCGAGTTACTGGAGCAGCTTGAGTTGACGGAGGAGCAGATCGTGTTTACGCCTCACCTGCTGCCGATTCCGCGTGGGATTTTGTCGACCATTTATGTGACGTTCACAGAGCGGCGCGATCCTTCAGTAGTAGAGGCACGGTTCCGCGAGTTCTATGCGGACAGCCCCTTGGTTCGGGTATTCGGCGCCGGTCAGCTGCCGCAGATTCAGTATTCGGTGCGGACGAACTATTGCGATATCGGATTTGCATTACATAAGGATGGACGGCGATGCGTGATTGTGTCCTGCCTGGACAACTTGCTGAAGGGCGCAGCCGGACAGGCTGTGGAGAATTTGAACCTGATGTGTGGATGGGGAGAAACGGAGGGATTGGCATGAAATTCGTTGTCAAGCTGGGAGGAGCCACCCTCGAGAATCCGGAACTGCTGCATCAATGCGCGCAGGCGATTGCAGAACTGGTGAAGGACGGCAACCAAGTTGCGCTGGTGCATGGCGGAGGCGTACAGCTTACGCGGACTCTGAAGCTGATGGGCAAGCAGAGCGAATTTGTCGCTGGGTTGCGCGTGACCGATGCGGAAACGCGTGATGCGGCAGTAATGGTACTGGGCGGCCAGGTTAATAAGGCTCTAGTGGCAGCTCTCGGCGCGCACGGGCAGGCGGCAATGGGGCTTTCCGGCGGAGACGGGCTGGTTTTTCGCGCCCGCAAGAAGAGAACGGCTCCTGACCTGGGGTACGTGGGCGAGATTGTGGCGTCCGATCCGCGCTGGTTGGATGCGATCTGGAAGATGGGTGCGGTACCGGTGATTTCGAGCCTCGCGCTGGGATTCGATGGCGAGTACTACAACGTAAACGCGGATGAGATGGCGGCGGCGTGTGCCTCGGCATGCAAGGCTGACGCGCTGGTGTTTCTGACCGATGTGCCGGGAGTGCGCGGCGCAGACGGTGAAGTGATGCGCTGGTTGAGCGTGAACCAGATCGCATCGCTGACCAAAGACGCGGTGATTAGCGGCGGAATGCTGCCCAAGCTGAGCGCGTGCCGCGAGGCTCTGCTGCAAGGTGTAAAGCGGGTGCGGATTTTGCCCGCGGAAGTTGCGGCGGTGCTGCCGGATTTGTGCAGCACGCGGGTGCTGCATGGGACAGAAGTTTTAGTAGCGTGACGGCAGAGCAAAAGGACGGATATGACACTGGATGAGATCAAGGCGGCAGAAGCGAAGGTGCTGCTGCCTACATATGAGCGGAACCCGATTCATTTCGTTGAGGGCGAGGGTGTGCATCTCGTCGATGAGAAGGGCGAGCGCTATTTGGACTTGTTGAGTGGGATTGGCGTGAATGCTCTGGGCTATGGTCATCCGGCGATCGAGAATGCGATTGCGGAACAGAGCCGTAAGCTGATCCATATCTCGAATTTGTATTTCCATGAAGGGCAGGCGCAACTCGCACTCCGACTGACGAAGATGAGCGGCATGGACCGGGCGTTCTTTTCGAACAGCGGAACCGAAGCGTGGGAGGCGGCTCTCAAACTGGCTCGGGCGTATGCGGGATTGCTGCGCAGCGAAGGAAAAACAATCGGGACGAAGTTCCTAGCGCTCGAGAACAGCTTCCACGGACGGACGATGGGGTCTGTCGCGACAACCCACAAGGCGAAATATCGCGAGCCCTTCGATCCGGTGATGCCGGGCGTGGAGTTTGTCACTTTCGACGACGTGGATGACCTGAAAGCCAAAGTTTCGACCGATGTTTGCGGTGTATTGATCGAAGCAATTCAGGGCGAGGGTGGGATTCGGCCCGTGTCGCGTGAGTACATGGCGGCAGCGCGTGAGCTCACGCGGTCAACCGGAGCGCTTTTGATTTGCGATGAGATTCAAGCAGGGCTAGGACACACCGGCAAGTGGTTTGCGTACCAGCATTACGACGTTCAGCCGGATGTGACGACACTTGCGAAACCTCTGGCTGGCGGGCTTCCCCTGGGTGCGATGTTATGCACAGAGGAGGCAGCCCGCGCGATTCATCCGGGCATGCATGGAACTACATTCGGCGGCGGTCCCCTGGCATGCGCGGTAGCGTTGGCGATAATCGATACGATCGAGGGCGAGCAGCTTCTCGATCATGTAACTGATACAGGCACATATTTTCATGGACGGCTGGACGAGCTGGCCGCGAAGCACACTGCCATCGTGGATGTGCGCGGACTGGGCCTGATGCTGGCGGCGGAGCTTGACTCAGCTGAGCTGGCAAAGCAGGTTACGAACGCGATGATGGAGCGACGGATATTAATCAATCGGACCAGTGAAACAGTTTTGCGATTCCTGCCGCCGTTCATTCTGGGCAAAGACGATGTAGATAAGGCCATCGATGCCCTTGACTCAATTCTTACCGAGCATGCGCCGCAAACGGCGGGCTCTGCCGCGACGGGAGGTAAATTCGTTGGCTAGCAAGAATTATTTTGTGAACGAAGTTGAAGGCCAGGTGGGTATACTTCCCTCCCCTGCCGAGGCTCTGGCAGGACGCGACCTCTGCTCGATCGCGGATTTTTCCACCGCCGAGATTGCAGCAGTGATGGAGCTGGCGCACGATGTGAAGGCGCATCCGGAGAAGTACCGCTGGGCGCTGGACGCAAAGCAGATGGTGATGTTCTTTGAGAAGGCGTCACTGCGGACTCGGCTTACCTTTGAGGCAGCAATCAACACACTGGGCGGGTCAGCAATTTTTGTGGACCAGACGCAGTCACCTTTGGGTGAGCGCGAATCGCTGTCTGACATGGCGCGGAACCTGGAGCGTTGGGTTTCTGTGATTGTGCTGCGGACCTATGCGCACGAGACCATCACGGAGATGGCGGAGGTAGCAGCGTGCCCGGTGATCAATGCGCTGAGTGACCTCGAGCATCCCTGCCAGGCGCTCGCCGATTTCATGACCGTCGAAGATCGCTTCGGTTCGGCCAAAGGTCTCAAGTTCAGCTATGTGGGCGACGGGAATAATGTTTGTCATTCGCTGATGCTGACGGCGGCGCAGCTTGGCGCACACTGCACGATCGGTTCGCCGAAAAATTATGCGCCGAAGGCGGACATCGTCGCGCAGGCTCGGGCGATTGCCAACAGCACGGGCGGCAGTGTGAACCTGGTGAGCGATCCGGTGGTCGCAGTGACGGGCGCGGATGCTGTCTACACGGATGTCTGCACGAGTATGGGCTTTGAGCACGAAGTAACGAAGCGTGCTCCGATCTTCAAGCCCTACCAGGTGAATGAGCAGCTCATGTCGCATGCGGCTTCGCACGCCGTGTTCATGCACTGCCTGCCGGCGCACCGCAATGCGGAGGTGACCGACGCTGTGCTCGATGGTCCACAGTCAGTGGTCTTCGATCAGGCGGAGAATCGCATGCATGCTCAGAAGGCGCTGCTGCTGATGCTGCTTGGGGGAAAAAGCAGAGCGTAGGGATTAGCCATTAGGGATTCCCTGGGAAGTAGTTCCCACGTCCGAAAGCCCGCACGTGGGTCTCCCGAGCGAGCAGATGATTGCGCGTATCTCAATTCAAGCAAGCATTTTTCGAAGACGGAAAACCTGTGAGGTTCGAAAGAGATGTCTGTAATTCTTGAAAGTCTGCCGGTCGGTAAAAAAGTCGGCATCGCCTTTTCCGGGGGACTCGACACCAGCGCCGCGCTTCACTGGATGAAGCAGAAGGGCGCCCTGCCATACGCCTACACGGCCAACCTGGGGCAGCCGGACGAAAGCGACTATGACGAGATCCCCCGCAAGGCGCTCGACTACGGTGCGGAGCATGCGCGACTGATCGACTGCCGCGAGCCTCTGGTGCGCGAAGGGATCGCCGCGCTGCAGTCCGGCGCCTTTCACATCTCGACCGCAGGCATCACCTACTTCAACAGCACGCCCATTGGACGTGCTGTCACGGGCACCATGCTGGTCACGGCCATGAAGGAGGACGGCGTCGACATCTGGGGCGACGGCTCGACCTTCAAGGGCAATGACATCGAGCGCTTCTATCGCTATGGCCTGCTCGTCAATCCCCAGCTGCAGGTCTATAAGCCATGGCTCGACCCGGCTTTTATCGATGAGCTCGGCGGTCGTGCGGAGATGTCAGAGTTCCTACGGAGGGCCGGCTTCGGGTACAAGATGTCCGCCGAGAAAGCCTACTCCACCGACTCCAACATTCTCGGTGCGACTCACGAAGCCAAAGACCTCGAGCAGCTTTCGAGCAATATCCGCATCGTCGCTCCCATCATGGGAACGGCCTTCTGGCGTGACGATGTCGATATCCGGCGCGAAGAGGTGACGGTCCGGTTCGAACAGGGTTTTCCCGTAGCCTTGAACGGCAGGGAGTTTTCCGACCCTGTCGAGCTGCTGCTTGAGGCCAACCGAATTGGCGGCCGCCACGGCTTGGGCATGAGCGACCAGATCGAAAACCGCATCATTGAGGCCAAGAGTCGCGGTATCTACGAGGCGCCCGGCATGGCTCTGCTCTTCATCGCGTATGAGCGCCTCATCACGGGCATTCACAATGAGGACACCATCGAGCAGTACCGCGAGAGCGGCCGCAGACTGGGCCGCCTCCTTTACCAAGGGCGCTGGTTCGATCCCCAAGCCATCATGCTCCGCGAATCTGCGCAGCGCTGGGTGGCAAGCGCCATCACCGGCCAGGTCATGATCGAGCTGCGTCGCGGCAACGATTATTCGATCCTGAACACGGAGTCGCCCAACCTCACCTTTCATCCCGAGCGTCTCAGCATGGAGAAGACTGAATCCGCCTTCTCTCCCCGCGACCGCATCGGTCAGCTCACCATGCGCAACCTTGACATTACCGACACCCGTGCGAAGCTGATGAGCTATGCCCGGGCGGGCCTCATCACCCTGAGCCAGGGCCTGGAGATGCCGCGACTGAACAGCGCTACCACGAAAGGCGAAGAGAATTCATGAGCGAGCATGCCGCCAAGATGTGGTCCGGCCGCTTTCGCGAGCCATTGAACCCGCTGTTCGATCACTGGCAGCGTTCGTTCGGCTTCGACCACGCGCTACTGGAGCAGGAAGCCACAGCCAGCAAGGCGCACGCTCGCGCTCTGCTGGCCGCTGGTGTGCTCACAGAAGACGAGTTTGTGCAGATTGTCGATGGCCTCGACGGAATTGTTTCACGTTTTACCCAACCGCCTCACAAACTTGGTGAACAGCCGCATAGCCCCGAGCCGATGGGCTCCGAGGCCGAGGACATTCACCACTTTGTCGAGTTGAAGCTGGTCGAAGCCATCGGTGACCTTGGTCTCAAACTTCATACCGGGCGCAGCCGCAACGAGCAGATCGCTACGAACCTGCGGCTCTATATACGGGAACGCATCGGCTTGCTGATCGCGCATCTTGGGGCGTGGGCAGGAGCGCTGGTCGAGCAGGCGAAGGCCGCGGGCGATGCGGTGATGCCGTCGTACACGCATCTGCAGCGGGCAGAACCGGTGCTGGTGGCGCATTGGCTGCTGGCGTATGTCCAGATGCTGCTGCGCGATGGCTCACGCCTCGAAGACTGCGCGAAGAGACTGAATTATTGTCCGCTGGGATCGGGGGCAGTGGCTGGAGCAACGCTGGCTCTGGATCGCAACATCGCCGCGAATGAGCTTGGGTTCACAGCTCCCACAGCGAACAGCATGGACGCGACAAGCGATCGCGATTTTGTGCTCGAGTATCTGCACGCGCTGACATTGATCGGACTACATGCGAGCCGGTTTGCTGAAGAGATCACGCTTTTTGCGACAGCAGAGTTCGGTTTCGTGGAACTGCCTGAGGCCTTTTCGACGGGTTCGAGCGCGATGCCGCAGAAGAAGAATCCCGATTTGACAGAACTGGTGCGCGGCAAGGTGGGACGGATTCACGGAGCGGCAGAAGCGGTGACGCTGCTGCTGAAAGGCCTGCCGCTTGCCTACAACAAGGACATGCAGGAGACGCAGGAACCGGTATTTGCTGCGACCAGCACCACGCACATCATGGTGTTTCTGCTGGCGGAGTTTACCGGCGCATTGAAGTTTCGGACGGAGCGTATGCGCGCGGCGTGCGAGAGCGGCTATTTGAACGCGATGGCGGCGGCTACGTATCTTGTACACAAGGGAGTTCCCTTTCGTAAGGCGCACGAGAAGATCGGAAACGCAGTCCGTTACTGCATTGAGAAGAGCTGCGAGCTGGGTGATTTGTCGTTGGATGAGTTGAAGGAATTCGGGCCGGAGTTTGAACAGGACTTTTTTGCCGCAGTGACCCTTGAGGCGACGCTGGATTGCCATGACGTAATCGGAGGAACGGCGCGAAGCCGTGTTCGGGAAGCGCTGACCGCGGCGGACGAGCGCGTTCGAACCTTGGCCGACGCCTACGGAACGGTCAGTCTGCAAAGCCATGAGGTGAGCCATGCTGGTTCGTAAGGCTCGCCTGCAGGATGCAACCAATATCTACGAACTGGTGAACAGCCTGTCGCAGGATGGGACTCTGCTGCGGCGCGTATTTGCGGAAATTTGCGAGAACGTTCGCGACTTTACCGTGGCCGAGACCGAGACCGGGATATTTCTCGGATGTGGCGCGCTGCATCTCTATGGGCCGCATCTCGCGGAGGTTCGGTCGATCGTGGTCAAGCCCGAGGCCAAGAGCCAAGGAGTTGGCGGCAGGATTTTGTTTTCTCTGCTGGAAGAGGCCGAGGATCATGGCATCGGGTGCGTATGCCTGTTTACGCGCATTCCCGATTTCTTCTTTCGCCATGGGTTTCGCGAAGTGGAAGACCGCGCGGCACTCCCGGACAAAATCTTCAAGGATTGCCAGAACTGCCCGCGTCTTTACCGTTGCGACGAAGTCGCCATGGCGCGCGGACAGGTGCCCAGGATTTCGATTCTCGGCCCGCGTATCGAAGCAGAGCAGTTGGTGCGGCTTACCGTCTGAGTTGTGCCCTTTCCAAAACTTTACCTATCTAGGCGAGCCCACTCGAAGCCAACCACGGGCTTGAATGGGGCACCATCGATTCGGTGAAGTTTCCGATTCCTCGTTACAATTGGCGTTTGGATCACGGCACGGGTAACGGGTCGTGCGGCAACTTCACAACGCATGAATTGGAAACTGGAACTCGCACTTCTCTCGTGTGCCCTGCTTGGTCTGCGGCATGGATTCGATTACGACCACCTTGCAGCCATCTCCGACATTACTGCTGTGCAGGATAACTGGAAGCGGGGCATGCGGCTGGGAATGACCTATGCCCTGGGCCATGCGCTCACTGTAGTAGCGCTGGGCTCGTTGGTGGTAATGCTGCATATTCCGGTGCCCGCCAGGCTGGACAACTGGACAGAGCGCCTGATCGGGGTCACGTTAATCGTTCTGGGGATCGGCGTGGTCGCCAACCTGATCCGGCATTCGCATTCACACCAAGCAGTGAAGAGCCGCTGGGCAATTCTTATTTCCGGCTGTCAGCACGTGTGGTGGCGAACCGTGAAGATTTTTAAGCCAGAGACGCCAAGGCCTGAACCCTTCGCGTGGAACTACAATGGCGGATCGGTTTTCGGGATTGGCGTACTGCACGGATTGGGCGCGGAGACGCCGAGCCAGCTGATGCTGTTCTTGCTGGCGGCCAGCCTGGGCGGAACGGCGCGCGGATTCATGGGGCTGTTGGCTTTTGCCGGTGGCCTGGTGGCGATGAATACGCTGATGACGGCGTCGCTGGGTGGGATTTTCGGCGCTGGGCTGCATCGGCCCGTCTTCTATCGATGGGTAGCGGTGGCTGGTGCGGTCTATAGCTTCGCGATCGGCGTGATCTTTCTGCTTGGGGCTTCGGATCGGCTGCCCTCGCTGGGTGGTTGATCCCTGCAGCGGTAGCGATTGTGAACGAGGGAGTGTAGCCAAACATGGGTTTGAGCGGCGCCTGGATTCTGCTGATCTGTGCGGTTGTGGGAACATCGACCATGCTTTTGCTCCTGCACCTGACGCAGCTCGGCTTCTTGATGCACCAGCATATCCGCGACCGTCCCCGGCGAAGAATGTTTCTGGCAGCTGTGAGTTTTTTTCTTACGTTTCTCGGCGCGCGCCTGCTCGTACTGGCCATTCTTCACGATATTGGACCGTTCGGGTGGGTAGTGATTGGCGGCCAGCACATCCATCACCTCGTATGGGGAATTTTGATCCTTCTGGTTGTGGGCTTTGCGTGGCTTGCCGAGGTTGGCGAAGAGACCACAGGTACGTCGATTTTCGTGAGCCGCCTAGTCTCCATTTTGTATGGGGTGGGTGCAGCGCTTACGCTGGACGAGTTCGCTCTGTGGCTCAATCTAAGGAACGTCTACGCTTCACCGGAAGGGCGGACGAGCTTCGACGCGGTGTTCCTGTTTGGCGGACTGCTTGCGATCGGGGCATGGGGCGCTCCATTCCTCAAGGCGCTGGTGAACAAGCGACGGTGAAGGATGTGACCTGAATTCTTCCGGTTTCGAACGACCAGATGTGCGCCTATCTCAAGGTGGCGGGGAGCTGGAAATTAACGCCTGCGTCACGATTCACTTTTTCGGTCGCAGCAAGATCAATTTCTCCAATGGGGATGTCTCGACGGCGCTGGTCCAGGACGAAGAGCGTCGTCGGGGTCAGCGCATAGTTGTGAATCTCTTCCGGAGGCCGCCGGTCTTTGAAGACCAGCTTCACGCCCTCCTCGCTCGTTGGAGGGGGAGCCGGACTCGCGTAGGAGGGATTACCAGGAGGCGGTTCATACTGTTCGACTGGCTGCACATCGGACGGCGGGTCAGCGGACGGCGGGTCGGCGTAGCCAGCAGAGGCCATTGATCCGTCAAAGCCGAAGGTATTCGGGAATCCCCAGAACGGAGACCAGCCCCATACCGGGACAAGGGATACAAAGCGGATCCCGTTGCGAAATATGACAACCCTGCGATAACTGACGACTCTATGATAACTGTTGCCGCCCCTGGAATAAGCCGGACGCGCCTTAGCAGCCCCGAAGCCAGCTCTCGGGTATGACGGCGTCATTCGGAAGGACGGATTCGCGGTAAAACGCTGAGGAGCAGTAAAGCCAGGACTAGAGAAGTGAGAAGGAGCGGGATTGGTGAATCCACTGTGAAACCCCGAGGAGGCGTGGCCCGAGAAACCGCCGCCGTGAGCTCCGCCACGCTGGGCAAAGACGGGAAGAGCGACTCCAGCGATCAGCAGCGTAACCGCAGTGAAGCACCTCATAGAAACAGTCTACGCCTGTTGGGAGCGGTGCGATTTTGCGCTCTCGATAAAATCCCTATATTCAGAAAATATTTTTTTAATACGATGCAATGACGAAGAACGGGCGGAGTGGCCAAGTGATAGATCCCTTGCCGGATGTGAGCAGGATTATCAGAAGTGTGCTACCCGCCAAAGATTTTTGGGGACCGCCGGCTTCGGTCATGGCCAGCAGTCGCCCGTCCGGTGACGCCATCGTACCCCAGACTTCGGGATTGCTGGACCTGAGCAGGACAGACGCTTTGCCATCCAGTGTCACCTTCAGCAATGCACTCTCCCGTTTTCAAAGTTATGCCAGGAAACCAAGAGGCTCTTTCCATCTGCGGACCAGCCAGCGCCCAACAATTTCGATCCAGTCGCGTATCGCGGTCCTTGGTGCATCAGAATCGATGTTAGCCGCAAGAGCCGCCGCCGAGCATCTGTACTCTTCATACTGGCAACCCGACCGCTGCGCGAGATCCACAAAACGAGACTCTGACCTTATGACATCGAAGAGAGCTTCGCGAAGGCTCCGCATTCTTGTCACGCACTGAGTGTGCGCTTCCTCGAGCCACTCGAAGGTACCCTCTTTGTTGTCCAGACCCATGTGGACTAGCGCTACCTCAAAACGGGAGATATAACGCACGTCTGACCCTTGCGTCAGCTTATCGAGTACGCCAAGGGCATCTTGCTTCCTGTTTGCCCGACCGTAGACGTGGCCAAGGGCCGCGAGGTAAAGAGGGCGGTCAAAGGAGAGCTCCACTACCAGCTTGAGGGCGTCGATGACGGGCCATTCCGGATCTCTGGCTGCTCCAACAGGGCTTCGGGTCAGAGATCCGGACGTCGAGTGCACTTGCAGATACCAGAAATCGAAGAGACTTTGATTACTGTTGAGACTCTATCCCTGATTACGGTCCGAGCTTCTGATAATTCGAATTCGTAGTGTTTACCACGATCTGCTTGGCAGTCGCGTTCAGAACAGATTGCTGCGCATAGTTAGTACCGTCGGGCAAACTGGCAAACTGCACTGCCAGCGTTACCACGTCGCTGGGTTTGTCGGTATATGTATTCACGTTCAACTGCGTGATCTTTTTCACCTGCGGATTGAAGGTGACCGTCATCTGGTCCCCGGGTTGCGCATAATTCTTGAACACCAGGTTCACCGCACCGTTTGCAGGACTGATCGATGCATTGCCCGACTGGAACGCGTTCTGTATTTTCTGCGGGTCCAGCGGGACGTACATACCGAGGACACCCTTAACGTCGCCCATGTAGTCCTGTATCTCTGCCTTCTTTTTCTGGACCATGCGCTGCTTCAGGCGGCCGCCGCTCGGCTGCTGTTGCTGCTGATCTCCGATCGGGGTCTTCTGCACCTGGCCATTAGGGCCGTACTGGCACAGGTTTTGCTTTGCAGGCTTGGGGTCGCCTTTATACGTGATCTGGACAGTCTCCGTCCATTGATATTGATGCAGGCGCTGCTGATTCTCAGCTGCGGACTGCTTCAAGGCTGACACTTTCTGCTGCAATTCAGGGCTCTGTCCGAGGGCGGGCAGCCCGCAAAGCAATGTCAACCCCATTACCCTGCTCATAGCGCGAAGACCCGTTGTTCCGCTGCCGACTCGCACGATACTTAGTTGCATGAGAAATCTCCTTCTTGAAGTGGCGTAGAGTTTGTGGTTAGACATCAACTGCACAAGAGATCGGCGACCAGCAATTCAATTGTCGAACCAATGGTCACTCACGGCCGCGCACACTGCAACTAGGAGGACTCCTAGTTGCGGCTGTATAAGACTAGCCGGTATTGTACCCAGCAAAATGCACTCGCGGAACCACAAACTGGCTCGATGCCAAAGATGTCACTGAAAGCAGGGGCTTGCACTCTCCGCCGACTTCACTTGTTGCCGAACGTCCATCCAAGCCCTGAACTGGTGCCATAGTCGCTGCCACTGAAATGTGGCGGCGGCTGGTTGTCCCAGTTGCCGTAGAAAGAGACATTCCAGGTGAAGTCGCCAAGGAACTTTACATAGTAGGTGATATTGGTGTTGGTGTAGACGCGTCCCGGCTTGGAAATCGCCGGGAAAACTGTGCCGGTGAGGGTCAGATTAGTCTTGTCGAATTTGAAGAGCTCCACATCCGCAGCGGCCATGGCGGCGGCCACATTTTGCGACCCCTGGAGTTCTGTCGATGGGGAGTATCTCGTATTCTGCCAGGCCAGTCCGCCGATCACCGCGATGGTCGCGTGATTAGTGTTCTTGAGAAAATGCCCGAAGCCGCCACCGATATTCGACTGAAGGTCGATGTCTTGAGTCGAGCTCTGCAGAAAGTTACCCACTCCGGTGTAAAACCAGTTGTTCCAGCGCAGAAGGCGGCGGTAATAGAGAGATCCGTCGTTGCGGGTGGAAGTCGTAACGCCGGTGCTGGCTGAAAGTGAGGAATCGTAGGATGCGCCTGTGCCCCAACGCTCCCGGGGATATTGTACTTGTGCTCCGAAGGTGTATTGCGTCGTCTGATTGCCCTTGGAGTAGATCAACCCGGAGTTGATACTGCCGTTGAAGCGCTCCCAGAAATGGTTTGATGTCTGGTTAATGACCACGATCTTTTGCTGTTCGAGCGCTTCGTTTTTTTCTGCGTTCTCCTTTACCTCGATTCGTACAGGCCGGGCCGCTCCCGTCTCTGCCGTGGAGAGCGTTCCTGTATAAACAGAACCATTCTCGGTTTTCACGATGAACAACTGCTTGCTTTCTAAATGATGCACCTTGGACCAATCGACCGAGCTTGTACCCAGTATGTAATCAAAGCTTACGTATAGCACGCTCGCGTCCAGGCCCTTGATCTCGCCAGTGAGGCGGTCGCCGTTGTTCATGACGAGCACGTCGGTCTTTTCCCGCGCAAAGAGAGGCGTAGCGACAAGAAGTGCGCAGGAGACGATTACGGCTGGAACCTTCATAGCGCGTCCCACCTTAATAAGGCATTTGCAATTACATTTTGCCAGTAGCGAGGGTCTAAACCTTCCCGGTAAACGGCTTAATCTGAGCTTTGCCCCAAAGGTCTTTTCACCCAGGTACCCCTGGAAATGGTACAGAAAGGCCGCGAGGAAGAGTGGGCCATCCTCCGGCGCGAAAACGGCACCGGCGCGCAGTCTGTCCAGGCTTAGAAATAGCGCATTTGTTCGAGATCGGCAATCAACCCAGGCCCGATGGCAATTGACTGAGGCGACACGTTAACGATCGCAAGTGCGAAGTCGCCCAGCAGTTCTCGTTCGGACTCAAGATCTCTGACATGGCAAATGCTTTGTTCCCAGCGTCCTTGATCGAAGCGCCGACATGTCAACGCGACACGGCTTCGCCGATATCCAACAGCTAATCGAGGTTTCGACCGCTATTCCGTTCTCAGCGCCTGGATGGGCTCGACGTGAGTAGCACGCCGACCAGGAATGTAGGTCGCCAGCGCGGCAACGATACAGAGCAGCAGGGTGGCCGCGATGAGTGCGACGGGGTTGGCTCCATTTGGACCGAGCACCGACCCAATCCAGGCGCGCATGGCGCAAGCCAGCACTGACCCAACGGCGATTCCCACCAACACCAGACGAAAGACTCCGGAGAAAAGCAGTGTAAGGATATTGCCCCGGTTTGCGCCCAAGGCCATGCGAATGCCGAACTCGCGTTCGCGGCGGCTGACCGAGTAAGCCATCACTCCATAAACTCCGATGCTGGCCAGTAGCAGCGCCAGGCAGCCCAGGATCGCCGTAACCGTAGTAGACGTGCGCTGGCCTGCAAGCGCGCTGTCGGCCAAGCTCTGCAGACTGGTCACGTTGGAGACAGCCTGACCGGGATCGATCGCACCAACAGCGCGACGCGCAGGCTCGGTGAGCGCCATCGGATCGCCCCGAGTGCGAAGAATCATGCTCAGGAAGGATTGGGGGTATTGGTCGACGCTGACGTACATTTGCAGGCCTGCAGGTGTTCCCGGCCCATTGAAATACACGTCCGCGGCGATGCCAATAACTTCATGCCATTCGTCCGAGAACTTGACACGCTTTCCCAGCGCGCTCCTGCCCGGCCAGAGCAACTGCGCCATGTCGCGGTTAATGATGATGACCTTTTGCGAACCCGCTTGATCGTGCCGGGTGAAGTCGCGGCCTTCAAGGATAGGCGTCTGGATTGCGGCAAAATATCCGGATGTGACGAAATGCCGTTCGGCAAAGGGAAGTCGTTTCTGCGCGCCAGGATCCGAGCCTTCATAGTCGAAATCGCCGTTAGAGTTTGATCCCGCAAGAGGCAGGTCGACGCTCCCGGCTGCGGCCTTCACCCCGGGCAACGCCGCCAGCTTCTCCTGCAGATTGTCGAAAAAGCGCTGCTGGTCTACCGGCTTCGCGTAGCGGATTGGCGATAGCCCGATAGCCATGGTAAGAACGTGGTGTGTATTCACGCCGGGATCGACATCCAGCAGGCGCATGAAGTAGAGCGCCATGTTGATCGAGCCGGCCACCAGCAGCAAAGAAAGAGCGATCTCGGCAATGACCAGCACCGACCGGGCGCGATTCTGCTCCCGAGATTCGGTCACGGTGCGGCCCTGCTGCAGCGCCTGCTTCTCATCGTGGCGTAGAACGCGCAGCGCCGGTATGATGCCGAAGAGCACTCCGGTAGCGATCGCCAGCACAGCGGTGAAAGCCAGAATGGTTCCATCCAGGCGCACATCGGACGGAGGCACAAAGCCCTTGGGCCACGCGTCGATGGGAACGTGCAGGAGCCCTTCCGCGATAAGCAGGCCAAAACCGCCTCCGGTGAGCGAAAGCAGCAGGCTTTCCGTCAGCGCCTGCTGCAGCAAGCGACGCGGCGACGCGCCCAGAGCCTTACGCAACGCGAATTCGCGCGCGCGGTCCGCAGCGCGGGCCAGCAGCATATTCGCAAGATTCACACAGGCTATAAGCAGAATAAAGCCGACAGCGGCCAGCAGCACGAGCATGATGGAGCGCAAGTTACCGAAGACGAATTCCTGCATCGGGACCAGGTCCACTCCGTGCGCGTTATCAGGGAACTGTTTGTCGATCTGCGCCTGAATGCCGGCAAGCTCCGTACGCGCCTGCGCCAGAGTCACTCCCGGCCGCAGCATGCCCACGGTGAAGAGGTAGTTGGAGCCGTGCTCAACATAGGGTGGCTGAGGTTCGAGCGGAATCCAAACCTGCGCGGGCAGAGCGCCGCTGGGACGCGGGACCGGGACGACTCCCACCACGGTACAGGTGCGGCCATCGAGATTGAGCGGACTGCCGATCGCCGATGGGCTGCGCCCGAACTGCTCCTGCCAGAAAATTTCGCTGAGAATGCATACCGGAGCGGCTCCCTTCTGGTGTTCAGAAGGGAGAAAAATCCGTCCCGCCACAGGCCCCATGCTAAAGACGGAGAAGTAGTCGCTCGTCGCATAGCCGACGTTGACGGTCTGCGGCTCGTCTTTGCTCAGCCAGGTCATCTGTCCGTTGAACCTTGCGGCAAGGTGCGAGAAGGACTTGACGCGGGCCTGCCAGTCCTCAAAATCGGGGTAAGAAGCAGATGGATAGGAGCCCTGCGGATAAACAGTCTTGATGACTACCAGGCGGTCCGCGTTGGGATAGGACAGGCGCAGAGCTCCATGGATAACGCTGTAGATAGCAGTGTTAGCCCCGATGCCCAGAGCCAGAGTAAGCACCGCAACAAGTGTAAAGGCAGGCGACCCGCGGAGCTGGCGAAGCGCGTAGCGAATGTCCTGAAGCAGAGCCTGCATGGTTCCTCCTCGTAACGGCTAAGAGAAAACATGCAATCGACGAGCCGCCTCGCGTCCCGTCTAACTGGTTGATTTGACACACCCGTCTCAAGTGCCTCATGTCCAAAATCCATAACTGCTGTTCAGCAGCGGACAGAGGATACGCAGATTCCGGGTGTGGGCCTATGTCGTGGGCAAGGCTCATTTGGGCTCACCAAACAATTGCAGTCCTGTGATCTCTGATACTTGGGAATTATGGTAAGCTTTTTGCGATCCGTCATCCTCCTTCCGCCCGGCGGGTCGTTGCCTGAAGAAGTAATCGAGATGTGCTCAGTGTTCCTGTAGGGGATCGCGATGAGACGTGCTCTTCTCTGTGCGACGCTTATCCTACTGCTTCCGGCCCTCTGGAAAGCAGGGCGGGTGGATGCTGGCGGCAATGGTCAACAATCCGCCGTTGCGCCCGCCGATCACGCGACCCTGCCTTCCGGCTACGCTGGCTCCGAGGCCTGCGAGCCCTGCCATCAAGACCTTGTAGGTAAATTCTCTGAAAATCCTCACACGCGCATGGCGCTCATGCACGGCGGTAAAGGAGTCACCTGCGAGAACTGCCATGGACCCGGCCAACCTCACATCGAAGCGGGCGGAGATGTAACGAAGATCTTCCGGTTCAGCAACGCCTCCGCAAAGCTGATTGACGCCAAATGCCTTGAGTGTCATGCAGGAGCTCATCCAAATTTTGAGCGTTCCGCCCACGGCGAAGCAAAGGTAAGTTGCAACGCCTGCCACAGTGTGCATAAGTTTGCGACGGAGGAGAGCCTTCTCAAGGTAGCGCAGCCACAGCTTTGCTATACCTGCCACACGGACGTGAAACCGGCTTTTGCGCAACCATTTCACCACAGAGTAGACGAAGGCCTGATGAGCTGTAGTGACTGCCATGATCCTCACGGCACTTTCCAGCCGAAGCAGCTCCGCATCAGCGCGACACAGGACGCTATCTGTACTAAATGTCACATCGAGACCGCCGGGCCGTTCGTTTACGAGCACCCCCCCATCAAGACCGAGGGCTGCACCTCGTGCCACTCACCACACGGCTCTCCGAATCCTCGTCTGCTCAAGGTCAGCAACGTGAACACCCTCTGCCTACAGTGCCACTCGCCTTCTATGAATTTCACCGCGCCAGGCACACCGTCGTTTCACAATATGGCGAATCAGTACCAGGCTTGCACCGTTTGCCATGTGCAGATTCATGGTTCAAACGTCGACAGTTCTTTCTTCAAGTGAGGAGGGCCACGCATGATGAGCGCATTTTCGTGTGTATCGCTCCTGCTGAGCTTCCGGTCTTTTGCCCGGCGTGGTCTTCTGGCTGCCCTTGCCATCGTCATTTCCGCCCCCCTGGCTGTGGAGTGCCCATCCCTGGCGCAGGACGTTCCCCAGTCACCATCTGCGGGAAAGGTCATTAACGGATACCTCACTCACATGTCGACAGATCTGGGCGGACACATCGTGGAACACTCCGGTAGCGACCCTATGTATGCCACTCTGGTCAACATTCAGTCGGGGCCGCGAATTCTCGACAACTTCCTTCAGATGAGGGCCGTGGATCCAGCCCACGCGCTTGTGTTCGACCGCCTCTCGTCCAGTAGCTTCGGGTATGGCGGTGACCCCTACAACGCGACTTATCTGAACTTCTCCAAGGGCCGTATCTACGATTTCCACGCAAGTTTCCGCCGCAATCGGCAATATTTCGATTACAACCTGCTGGCCAATCCGCTGATTCCGCCAGAGTCCACGCCGTTCGTCCCCATCCTCAGCTCGCCACACCTCTTCAATACCGTGCGGCGCATGACGGACGTGAACATCAAACTTGCGCCGCTCTCCGTCGTCAGCCCGCATTTCGGCTACTTCCAGAACGTCAACCAAGGGCCGACCAACAGTACGTTGCACGTCGGCGCTGACGCTCTTCTGACGCAAAACTGGCGCGTCTCCACAGATGTGTGGAACGGCGGTATCGACTGGAAGCCTCTGGCCCGCACCACCATCAGCTATGACCAGTTCTTCACGCACTACAAGGGCAATACCAGTTGGCAACTCACCGGGCTTGATTACAAGCTCTCCGACGGCACGCCGGTCAGCCTGGGGGTCAATCTCTCTTCCGTCTGGAATACTCCCTGCTCCGCACCCTTTAACCCGGACGGAACCGTGAATCCAACCTGCAACGGCTTTCTGGCATATACCGCTTCCGCGCCCACGCGCACACTCTTTCCCAGCGAGCAGTTTCATTTCCAGAGCTCGTCCATCCCCAACGTCACCATGAACGGGCGCGTGCTCTACATGGGCACCACCAGCAATCTCGTCAACTACAACGAGGACTTCAACGGCCTCAATTCCCGCCCCCAGGACCGCGCTACGCTGACGACCGGCTCAGCCGCAGCGCGCCGCATCAATGTCAACGTCGACTACGGAGTCACCTGGCAGGTGACTCCCACCATCTCTCTTAACGAAATCTTCGACTTCTGGAGTTTCCGCCAGCCGGCGACCAATCTCTTTACCGAAACAAGTTTTGCCGGAACCTCGATGCTCGTGCCGCCCGGAGCTGCCACTACGACGACAACGACCGACTACCAGGCGCTCAATCAAAACACGAAGGTCAATACACTTTACGTCGCCTGGGATGCCGCGCCGCGCGCGCGTGTCTCGCTCGGCTACCTCTATAGCAACCGCCGAATCACCGACGCCGGCGGCGACGATATTCTCATCCACTCCTACGGGCCGCTGTTCGGGCTCGCCCTAAGGCCGACGGCCGAGTGGCGGATCAACTTCAACGTTGATGCCCTGTATTCAGACAATGCCTTTACCCGCATCAGCCCGCGCGCGACGCAACACTACCGCCTGCGGGCCTCGTACAATCCGCATCCCTGGTTGAGCGTTGCCGGAACTATCAACATCCTGGAAGACCGCAATAATGTCCAGACCGTCTACCATCTGGCGCACGACCGTGACTTTTCGTTTGCGGCGATGATCAATCCCAACGAAAAGTGGGGCATCGACCTTAACTATGCGTACCAGAGCATCTTCTCACGCACGGATTTTTGTTATACCTCGGGGGCACCAGTCGAAGGCGCTCAGGCGCAGCCGAGTCCTCCAGTGTGCCAGCAAGCAGGCCTGCCGCTGCAAAGCGACGGCTACTACAATCAACCCACGCAATTCGGTTCCATCGGATTCGTATTCAATCCAGTGAAGAGGTTCCATACTGCCGCGGGCTATCGCATGTCCTCTGTTAACGGACAAGCGCCACCGATCAATATCCGCCAGGTACCAGGCTCCCTGCAGTCGCAATATCAAGTGCCCTATGCCAACCTTACCTTCGATTTAGATTCAAACTGGAGCTGGAAGGCAGACTACAACTACTACAGCTATGGCGAAGGAACACCGATCGGACCCACACTTCCGCGCAGCTTCCGCGGGAATGTTTACACCCTCGGAGTCCGTTATGCTTTCTAAAATTCACAGAAGTGCGCTATGATTCTGGACGCTAACAGAAGGAGCCTTCACCTATGCTGAAAAACATTGTTTACGCCAGCGCCTTGAGCCTGTTCATCACCGGCACCCTCTGCTCCGCTCAAACCGCTGCCGACATTTACAAATCCAAGTGCCAGTCGTGCCATGCCGCGGACGGCAGCGGCAATACGCCAGCCGGTAAAGCGATGAAGGTACAGC
>Ga0206959_10158_pt1 | contig 19173 bp, 15 predicted proteins | sample Alteio_BWOrgHeat_31_FD_152971 | JGI IMG/M metagenome (GOLD analysis project Ga0206959, IMG submission 152971) | Enriched cells from forest soil in Barre Woods Harvard Forest LTER site, Petersham, Massachusetts, United States -... | ecosystem: Environmental > Terrestrial > Soil > Temperate forest >...
GCACCACCATTATCGGAACAAAAAGCTCTACCGCTCATCAGGGCATACAGTGTCCCACCAGCGGCTTGAACGCCGAATATGGATCCGGTAACCCCTCTATCGGCTTCTTGCCAGAGATTTCCATTATTTCTGGAAAAAAATATCCCGCTGCTGGTACCGACAATAAGATTTCCAGCAACGCCTGTAATGACACGAATATTGTCATCGTTGAGACCCTCTTGTGCTGGAATCCATGTTGAACCTGTATCCGTCGACCGAAACATCCCCTCCACATCGGAACCGCCATAAAGTGTTCCATCCTGTTCAAAAAGTTGGAACACTCGGAATTTTGGGCCCGGCAAAATTCTACTCCAAGTCTGTCAGACCTACCTGCCAAAAGGGTATTACCGACAGGATATATAGTTTGCGCATTAGTTAAATTCGAAGTCGTGTCAAATGCCTGCCAGGAACTACCATTATCGGTGGAAATGAGTATTGAACCAGCTGTTTCCACCGCATCGATCAACCTAACGAAGCGATTACCTAACATGCAATAAATTGGAGGATACCCCACGATCTGTGACCAATTCGCACCGGAATCATAAGATCGCCATAGGTAATCATCATCCGAGGAAATTAACGCGGTATCGTTGCCAAAAACCAACCCAGAGGGTCCTGTATATGAAATCCATGAGTTTCCGAAGTCGGTTGATCGAAATGACCCATTGACCCCGCAGGCAAATAGGATATTATTTACACTCGACATGTTTCCCATCGATGTATCACCTTGTGTGATAGGAAGCTGCGCCCAATGGCCTCCGCTGTCGCCGGACCTAAATACCCGTTCATTGCTGAGAGCGAATAAAAACGATCCGCAATGGACAATGCTGGTTATAGGCCCTCCCCATGGCCCATTCGTTGGCTGCCACTGAAGGTTTTGCGCGAAGAGCGGCGAGGACATCAAAAGGATGGCCGTTGCGATGAAAAGATGAAGACGCTTTTTCATGGATTGACACGAAAGATGTACTGTTGAATCAGTTTAGGGGTAGAATGAATCCCGAAGCACATGCTCGATACATCCCTACAAGACTGTCAGCTTCATCTTTTTAATATCGAATGTCTCAGCTTCGGGGTGGTCAAGGTAATAGAGGACTTCCTCCCATGAGCCGTGAAAGATTGCCATTGGGCGGTTGTTCAGTCGAGCTTTGAGCTGGAGTGGGGTTTCGTCGTCCAGGAAAACATCGTCCTCATTTAGCACATTTGGTGGCAAAAGGAGTAGGTCCGTGGCGGATTTATTATGAAAGTGATGATGGAAACAGCGTCCAGAAAGGAGTCCGGTGACAGTTACGTCGGGGCCGTAAAGCTGGTTAATAACGATTTGCAAATCGACTTCGAGGTTTCGGATTTGCCGCAAAATGGGCGAAATATCGCGCTGCATAAATCCGCTGGCAAGCGTTGCAGTGGCGAGAGTGAGGACTTTTGGCTCGGCAAAAAAAGTAGTTTTTTTCAGCGAAAGAATTTCTTTTTTAGTCTCTTCGATGAAATCGCGGACCATTCCGACGCCGTTTTCGAGCTGGGGGAATTCGTCGTACCATTCTTCCGGCGGCGTTTCCATTTCGGCGACGAGAAACCATTCGTCGGAAAGATAAAGCCAATTCGTGCCGCGCTCTTTGCGAAATTTTTTCTGGAGACCGAAAATCAATTCGATCATCTTTCGGGCATATTGCTTATCGACCTGCTGCAATTCTGTGAGTCCGCTGCGATGGCTCGTGAGGCCAACCGGAACGATCGCCATCGTCTGAACCGCCGGGCCGAGGCTGTAAATATCGTCTATGGTTCTTAAGAGACTTTCGCCGTCGTTGATTCCGGGGCAAAGTACGATCTGGGTATGCATCCAAATGTCGTTCTCGGCAAGATAGCGGAGTTTGTCGAGGATGTGATCGTCCTTTCGGAGACGCATTAGGCGGGTTCGGACGGCGAGATCGGTCGAGTGAACGCTGACGTATTGCGGCATAAGGCGTTGCTTGACAATACGTTGCAGGCCAGTCGGGCCGACATTGGTCATTGTATTGAAGTTGCCGTAGAGGTGACTGAAACGGTAATCGCCATCGCGGAAATACATCGCTTTACGCATTCCGGCGGGATTCTGATCGACGAAGCAAAATACGCAATCGTTACCGCAAGCGGTCATTTTCATCGTTTCAACCGCAAAGCCAAGCTCGTCATCGTGCTCCTTTTCGATCTCGATTTGGGTGAATTTTCCTTGCACATAAAGCTCGATCTCGACCATTTCACCGGGCATGTAGAACTTTACATCCAGCTCATCGTGGATCGCCTCGCCATTCATTGTGACGAGTTCGTCGCCAGGCTGAATGCCAAGCTCCTCGGCGATAGAGCCGGGTTCAATGGTGGTGATTCGGATGCTCATTATGTAGGCGTGACCTTTAGGTCACGGCGAGATTTGTTCGATTTCGCGGTCTTTATCGCTTCGCGACCGTGACCTAAAGGTCACGACTACACTTGCTCCAATTACTGCTAATGGCAGCAGAAATGGATCGCATTTCAAAATGCGGTGCCTTGACTGAACGAAAAATATCGCGGAAACGAGCGTTGAATATATGAATACAGTAATTAATAGAGATCGGAGGTTTCTATCGCGCAAGGTAAAAAGTCCGTAAAATGCCAGTAAAAGCATTAAAACTGTGACGACCCTGTATGGAGTGGCAAACACCTGATATTTATAGTGAAATTGCTCGCCGATTATTGAACGGCCATACCAGTGCCACCAGATCTTCTTCATGTCGAGAGCGAAAACTTCCACGGGATGGGCGAGAATCCACTCTTCCGACAATTTCAACCGGTATTGATCAACCTCGATCTGATCGTGAGATTTGGAATAATCGAGGATAGCTGCGAAATCGCGGCGACTTTCGTCGGTTGGCGGGTTCTCGCTGAATTCGCCGGTAGCGACCGGATTATTTCCTTCGAATAAGTTCATTCCGGAGTTTGCGCTAACGAGAACAAAACGATGGAAAGTCAAAGAATTTCTAATTGTCCAGGGGGAGACAATTGCGAGAGCGATAAGAATGGCGATTGCTAAACCTTTCGCAGTAGTTACAAAACTACCTTTTCTGTAAAAAATAAGCCATGCTGCGAACAAAACAAATCCTAAAAGTATATCGGGGCGAAGCAGAAGTTGAAGTCCGAGCAGAATGCCGAATTGGAGCCATAATTTATTCGATGGGGCTTTCGAAAGATGATACAATCTATCGACCGTCATCGCCACAAGGAGCAGGTTTAGGGTATTCGGCTCAAGTGTGTATGATAGAACCCAAAATGGGACGTAAAAACTGAGGGCTGCAAAAATTATTATTGCAATATTTGGCGATGTGAAATGTCGAAAAAATCGGTATAGAACAAGGCATGAGACTTGAAGAAAAAGGAGGTTGAGAACTTGTATTCCCCGCTCACCGATACCGAGGAAAAGCACTCCGGCTTGAATATAAGCATAGAGCGGAGTAACGTAGCAGGTCGGGCCTTCGAGATTCGTAACGGGGTATAAAAAGATGAAGCCCTGACCCGCAACTATATGTTTTGCAACAAGATACGGTTCGCCAAAGAAGCTTGGTGATGGCATGGCGATCAGCTCGCCGATGAGGGCGAGAAGAGCAATTCCGATAAGGATATTGCGCTCACCAATGCGTAAGGTCAAGCTTTGTAATTTAGCGATCACAATATGGGAAGCAAGGTTTCTTCTACGCGGCGATGAGCAAGGACTTCGAGTGGCTCTGCAATGACAATGTCGCCAAGAACTTCCAATAATTTAACTCGAGCTAATTCGGCTCGATTTTCAACGTTTCTTGAAAGCTTGACACGAACATAGTTTTCAGTATATCCTTGATCGCCAGATTTTTCGAGAAGGACAGTTATTTCCCTGCCTATTTGCGAAGAGTAAAATGTGCGCTTTTTCTTTTCAGAAATAATGCGGAGAAGCCGGTTTCGCTCCCTACGAATTTGCGTTGGAACAGAATCTTTCATTTCTGAGGCTTTCGTCGCCGGTCGTTCGCTGTATGTAAAGACGTGGAGATAAGAAATATCGAGATCGCGGATGAAATCGCAAGTTTCCGCGAAATCGGCATCAGTCTCGCCTGGGAAACCGACGATTACATCAGCGCCGATGCAGGCATTTGGCATAATACTCTTTATGTGTCCCACCAGAGTCCCATAAGTCCCAGCATTATACCGACGCTGCATCAGGCGCAATAGCTTATCCGAGCCGGATTGCATTGGAATATGAAAATGCGGACAAAATTTGGAAGAAGAAGCAACGAGAGAGATTATGTCATCCGTCAGAAGATTTGGCTCTATCGAGCTAATTCGAATACGGGCCGTGACTTCGGGATCGTTTTCGAGTGTAAGAGCCAAATCGAAAAAGCTTGAACCAGTCTTTCTTCCAAAATCACCTACATTTACTCCAGAAAGTATGATTTCGTGAAACCCCTCATTCGAAAGAATTCTCGCTCGCCTTACTATTTCATCAATTTCAGCAGAGCGCGATTCTCCACGAGCTTTTGGAATAGTACAGAATGAGCAGCTATAATCGCAGCCGTCTTGCACTTTCAGGAAAGCTCTCGTCCGCTCTCCATTTTCGCTCGAAACTGCTGAATGAAAATCGCTTATCTCGCTGATTTTAGAAGCAATTACACGGGCACCACTTCCCTTCTTGAAATCATTTGAATGCTTCAAAACATCGAATTTCTCTTTCGCGCCGAGAACAAGATCTACACCATCAATGCTCGCAATTTCTTCTGGACGAAGTTGAGCATAGCAGCCGGTTACAACTACATAAGTATTTGGCGATTTTCGCAAAGTTCGCCGGATGATTTGGCGGCATTCACGTTCGGCATTTTCCGTGACCGAGCAAGTATTCAGCACAAAAATATCGGACTCCTGACCGAAATCGACAAGCGAAAAACCGTTCTGGACAAATTCCGCAGCAATAGATGACGTCTCAGCATAATTGAGCTTACATCCCAGTGTATGAACGGAAATTCGTTGCGGCATACTCGTTCGAACGCCCGAAAAATCCATTTTGTGCCATTTTGCGGAATTTGAATCCCAATTCGACAGTTATCCCCCCTCGCAATTCTTAATTCTTAATTAATAATTGCCCGAAAGGGCCCTTAGCTCAGTTGGTTAGAGCAATCGACTCATAATCGATTGGTCGTAGGTTCAAGTCCTACAGGGCCCACAAAATCCAGAACCTGGATTACGCTGATGATGCGGATTACGCGGATTGATTTTCAGGATTTTAATAATCTGAAAGAATCTAAATTTCACGTAATTAAGCAATAACCTAATCGGAGCTTGCTTTCCACAAATTTATCCTGAAAATCCATCCAATCCGCGTAATCCAGGTTCTTATTGATGCTTACTCACGACCACTGGATGCGAGCCGCCCTTCGGGAAGGTGAGAAAGCGCGAGAGATTGATGAAGTACCGATCGGCTGCGTGATCGTTCAGAATGAGCGAATTATCGCGAAAGGGCATAATCTCACCGAGCAATTGAAGGATGCCACTGCTCATGCTGAAATGATGGCAATTACAAGCGCGAGCGCAGCTCTGGAATCGCGTTACCTCACCGATATTACGCTTTATGTCACTATCGAGCCTTGCTCGATGTGCGCGGGGGCAATAGTCCTTGCTCGAATCCCTACGCTCGTTTTTGGCGCTTATGACATAAAAGCCGGTGCTTGCGGGACTCTCTATAACATACCCGAAGATAAGCGGTTAAATCACCAGGTAAAGGTTATTCCGGGTGTACTTGATGCGGAATGCACTTCGATAATGCAGGATTATTTTCGAAAAAAGCGAACTAAGGATTAGAACGGTCTCTGCAATCTCACCATCCAGCGAGGATCCGCCTTTATGTCAGTGCGCCAACTTGCGCCGACTTGCAAGCCGTTTGTCCAGCCAATTCCAACGCCATAATTGTAAACAATTGATGAAACGCCACTGAATCCAAACCCTTGAAAGATCGACTTACCACTGCCGGCAATTCCTTCTTTCCCAAAATCATTATAAATAATTAGATTGATGTCTGGCGCATGAAATCCTGCCGAAAGCATCGCAAGGTTAAAACGAATTTCGGTATTCAACAATAGCAAACGATTTCCTGTAAGGCTCTTGTCATATAAGGCCGGAAGCGAGCCAGGGCCGCCGAGATCATCCATCTTTTGAGGAGGCGTATCGCCAGTTGTTGCCTCGAAACGAAAGCGAGAGTCGATGCTCAATCCATGTAGGATAGAATGAAATTCGCGCTGATCCAGCAAGTATCGGTTAAAGCCAAAATCTGATCCAGGCATGTGCCCAAACTCAATTTGAGCCAAAGTGCTTCTGCCAGCTAACTGCTCAATATCAACACTATCGCCAAAAATGTTAGAGACTGTTCTGAGCTTTGTATGCACCCCCTCCCGTTGGAAGGAGACAACAACAGAGTTCATAAGACCCTCCATTATTGGAGGATTCGGGCGGAGAACCTTGTTGCCGCCCCACCTGCCATAAAAAACCGTTTGGGATAGTGATTGATAGTGGTCGCTGCGCCACTCAATATTTAGCTCAGTATTGTGCATCGGACGAAACGCCAAATATCCATCCCAGCCTGCAAGTTTGTAATAATCTCGGAAATCCTCGCGAGCGAGAAATGCTTCAACTGCATTTTCTAAACGACCGGCGCGCCAATCGTCGTCAGTAGAAGTTATGTTATGGAAGCCGCCTCCAATGGCAATCGTTGGAGGAGAAATGACAAGATGCTTCAAAGTGGTATCATGTTCGATCTTCTTCACATCAGCAAGAGGTAAACGAAATTCGCCGTTCATCCTGTACTCCCACCTCTTCGAAGCAAAACCATATCCAAAATCACCGCCCAATCCTATTTCCTCATGAGGGCCGATGTCCTGAAGCCCACTCGATCCAAGTCCGAGAAAGTAACCTGTAACTCGATTGAAATCCATGATGGAAGCATTCTCGATATATGACACTTGTCTTGATGGTTCAATACCTGTATTGCTGAAAACATGTGTCCGTCGATGCTTCGGCATAAATCCGTTGTTTAGATCGAATACAAGAGTGTCATCAGTCTTACTAATGCTATCGGTGAGGGGAGTGTCAACAACTGGTAATATCTCGCGAATAAGTACATTTTCACTTGCGATCAATGACGAAATATTATGGGCATTCGCAGCAAACGGCAACACTGTTAGAAGAAGCGCAGTACAAAGAATTAGCTTCATAAGATCACTTGAAAAGTTAAAGAAGTTGGCGGCGGTTAAAACCTTCCTGTTGAATATAATGGTTCATCATTCAGCTATCCTGAAGCGAGACACAAGACCTGAAAAGCCGCAAGCAAAAGCTATTTTTGTATAAGCTTTTGAGACCAATCTAACGCCGCACGTTCGGATGGTATTCGGATGAAGAGCAACGCAATCCCATTTAGAATAGCGAATACAACGCAAGTATAATATAGATCGAAAATGAGCGGGAGAGAAAACAGCTCCGCAGCAACTGCCAAATATACTGGATGCGGCATAAAATGAAATGGGCCAGTTGTTATCAGCTTCTCTTCAGGAACAACTATGACTCTCGACGTCCAACGACCGCCCATTGTTCGACGAACCCATAAGCGCAGTGATTGAGCAAGAATGAAAATTCCAAAAGGGACCTGCCAATATTTTGCAAGAGGCGCGTGGCGAGGGATGAACTCAAGGACGTTGCTCAAAAAAAACGCGATGTGCATTACGACTATAATTGGATAATGCTCCGCGCCAAATTCACGCCCGCCGATTGAAAGCAGCCTTTGGGTATTTCGCTTTGCAGCAATCAACTCCCCAATGCGCTCCATAATGAGAAGAAGCAGGAGGATGGCAAAAAACAATGTCGAATTCAATCCCACTTCAGTAAAACTAACTCAGAGCTAAAGCCAGGGCCGAGGGCTGACGCGAGGCCGTAGTGTCCGGTGCCATCCTTCGTTTGTTGCAAAACTCTATCGAGAATGAAAAATACTGTTGCGCTTGACATATTTCCGTACTCTCTAAGCACGTTATAAGAATTTTTGAGCTCACCATTTAAAAGTGATAGGGCAGTTTCATAACCCTCCATCACTTTTGCCCCACCGGGATGAGCAACATAATTCGCAATGTCTCCAATAGAAATAGAATGCGAAGCAAGCAATTCTTCAATATTCTCACTGACGAGGGAAGTAACGATAGATGGTATGTCTTTGGAAAGAACGATCTTAAATCCATCGCTGGTTATTTTCCAACCCATAACATCGAGTGTATCGGGATATATCGTCGAAAGGCTTCCCAGTATCGAAGGCTGAGAGTAATTCTGCGTAGATTTTGGCACTTCATCGCCTGCGATCATGCAGGCTGCCGCGCCATCTGCAAAGAGAGCGGCAGCGATAATGTTGCTCTTCGATCTCTCGTTCAATTGAAATGCAAGACTGCATAATTCGACGCTGACTACAACTGCCCTGTGTTTCGGGAATGCCTTCACATACTCGCTTGCTCTCGCAATTCCAGCAACTCCAGCAGCACAGCCAAGCCCCCATATAGGAATGCGCTTGATATGCTTATTCAGAGCAATTCTATTGAAAAGTCTAGCGTCAATAGATGGTGTTGAAAGACCTGTGGTTGTTACAAAGAAGATAGCGTCGAATTCTTCGGTCGAAATTCCGCACTTTTCGGCAAGCTTACTGACACATTCTTCAGCAAGCAAAAGGGCGGTCTCGATATAACGGTTATTGGCTTCTGTGAAATCGTGCTGTTTGAAGAACCACTCAATTTCAGTCGCAAAATGACGCCTTTCGATGAGCGCGTTATCAAATACCGGCAATAAATGCTTTATCTCTCCTCCAAACAATTGCTCGGCAAAACGTTTTGCATCGCTCTGTTCGAGTACATGTGGTGGTGTTGCTGTCGTTACTCCTGCTATATATGGCATTATATACTTAAAGACACAATTTGGGGTGACGAAAGTTCAATTAGGGAATTGAAGATACCACATCTGGTGAACCAGCATCGGAATTGACGAAAAGAGAGCGAATTTTATCGAATACCTTCCGAGCCTCTGGAATTCGAAAAACAATATAACCACCCATAGTCAGCAAAGTCATTAGTGCGCCAGCCAGCAGAAGGCGCACTAAAGAAGAGAACTGAGTGCCGAGGAACCCAACCGTGAAATATGTAATTAGAACGCTTGAAACAACAATTGCCAAAATTGCTGAAGATCTGGCAGGACGAAGGCTTTGACCTATCAATTTTGCCGTAAAGAGACTTTCAGTCGCACACGCGCCGCAATTGGCGCATTGGGTTCCGATCATAGCGCCGAGACCGCCAAAAGATTGAATGAGAAAGTAATTTGCAACGAGATTAGCCACTCCCCAACTAAGCCGGTTCACAAAAACTACTCGTTCTTTTCCAATTACAACGAGAGAAGTTATGTGCATTCCCCCGCCGAAGACAATTACCGTGAGTGATTGAAGTATCAGACTTCCCATCATCATTGGCGCTGCTCCAGCGAACTTCGGCCCATATAAAACTTCAATCACTAACGGTGAGAACGCAAGCATGAAAGCAAAAATTGGAGAAGTTGCAACTGTTTGAAAGCCTGATATATCCCTTCGAGCCTGAAGAAGTCGGGGATATTTAAAGCTGCCACCATTCCGCTCGTCAGCATGGGCCAATTCACTAAATACACTCACCAAAGTTCCTCCCAGACCGAACAGAAATATATATTCGGTCATAAGCCCAATCCTTGCCGCCGACTCATAGAGGCCAATATCGCGGGCATTCTCCCCAAGAAGAGCACGCATCATAAGAATATCCGGCTGGCGGCCAAGGACGGTGCTTAAAAGGTCGTTACCCCACGTCGTCACGCCATAGAGCATGAACGGCGTCAGAATGAACATACGTATCTGACTTGGCCGCAAAGCAAAGGTTTTCAGACGTCTTCGAAAATGAGCAAATTCTGTTCGGAATTCGAGAGCCGATTCCCTCTCAACATGATGATAGACCCAGTAAACGAGAAGGATGCCATTACCCAATGTAGAAAAAGCAAAGAGCGCCGCAGCACCGTCCAGCGAGAAGTGGTGTAACATTAGCATGAGTCCACCAGCGACGATCAACAATGATCTGAAAATGAGGCTGGCAAAGAAAACCCATTTTACTTGAAGCAGCCCCATTAATGTGAACGCCGAAAACGCCACGCATGCTTGACCAATGAGAAACACTATAACATAAGGCCACAGCTTGCTAATACTTCCAAGTGAAACGGCAAAAGATGGGAAGTAAGCTGGCAATACCGCAAGAACAAGCACTACCAATAAACCGAGGATAAGATTAACAAATAGCCGGAACGCCAGCAACTCGATCAAGAATGGACGCACGCCTTCGATAGTGGCTTCTCCGATCTCTCGTTCGCCACCAAGAATGCGAGGCAGGTAGCGGAGCAGAACCCCATCTACAGCAAAAGCACCGATTATCGCAAGGGTCCCTGTGATAGAGAGAAATACCGCATAATTACCACCTAACTCCGGACCAAATTTCCGCACAACGAGAATCGCATATAGATTCACCCCGCCATATTCGGCTATCTTGTAAAGATGATTCCAGGCAAAACCTTTAGTGATCCGGCGTCCAGACATTATTTTGTGATTCTCCTATCAAGGGCAGCCGACTTTGACTTAGTAGGAAAATGAGAATGGCAGTATTCAATAGCTTCGTAAGCATCGCGAGCAAACCGGCTCCAGCTAAAATATTCTGCACGCAGACGCGCAGCATTAGCAAGTTTGGAAATCTCTTCCTTAGAAAGAAGCAGAGCGCGTTTCAGTTCGATGGATAGCGAAACCGCATCGTTTTCAGGAAATACAAATCCACCATTACCTATCACCTCTGGAATTGCGCCCGATGATGAGCCAATCACAATTTTCCCTGCTGCCATAGCTTCGACGAGAACGCGTCCGAATTGCTCAGCCCACATAGCCTTGCGGCGGCTTGGCAGAACAAGAATATCTAGCGTATGCATATAATCTGGAACCTCTTTATGACTTACTGATGGAATATGACGGATATCAGAAGAAATACCCGCTTCGCTTGCCAATTGAAAAAGTTTCTTTTCGTCCTCGCCACTGCCAACAAGCAGCAGTTTTGAAGTAGAGTTCGGATCTTCGTGTTTCATCTGAGCAAAAGCATCGATGAGCAGATCAACTCCTTTCATATCGATCATTCTACCGACGTATCCGATGACCTTATCTTCTTTTCCAATATTCAAAGAAACCCGAATAGCATTCACTTTTTCAGTGCTCTTCTTACGATAGTCAGCCGTATCGACACCATATCCTATTGTCTTTATGGGTTTATCAAACCCAGCATGGCGAAGAACGTTTATTGCATCCGAATTAGCAGTTAAACCATAGTGCATTCTTGGAATGGTCTGTTTTGCAACATTCCTATAAAACAATCCAGGTCTATAATCGAATTTCTCGAGGGAGAGATTATTCCATGTGAAAAACACAACCGGGATTTTTGGGGAAATGAGAGATTTAACAAAAAGAATTTCTGCTGCGAAAACGGAGAATGGCTCTTCCATGAGAAATAGAACATCCGGCTTTGACATTCGAAATGCTCGGAGCAACCCCGATCTATAAAATCCACGATTCTCGTAGCCACGCCATCCGGTATTCCCAACTACGGTTGCATAAGCTGGCCGAGGGCACCCCGCCGATTCAGCAACAATCGGCTCGAACGGCATAGGCCGACCGTTCATCCTCCAGCTATCGACAGTTAGCATCGTAAGGTCAACACCTGGGATCGCTGCAAATTCATCCACACACCGCCGATACACGGAGCTGGCAAACATTGAATTGACGATCAGAATCCGCATGATTCTACAATTTGAATTATTGGACTTGGATCCATCGATAATAGCTTAGTCTATTCACACCTTTGCCCCATGGCTACCTCGTTTCAGCGCGCTCATTACATTGATAAAACGATAATGGAGATCGGGATGCTCGCGGACATCTCGAACAAATCGCTTATAATAAGTGACGATTAAAGACAAGAATAGTCCTGCGATCAGACCAATAATCAAATAGACAAGTCGTTTGGGAGAGGCGTTTCCAGTGGGCGGTATAGCTCCATCAAGAACTTGTAGAGAAGGCAGATCGCGCTGCTCTGAAACTTTCTCCTGCTCAAGTTGCTGTCTCAAATAACCTGTGACCTGCTCAAGCACCTTTACTTCACGAAGACTCGCTGCGAGCTGGCGCGAAAGCGCGGGGGCATTCTTCAGCGCTACGACGTACTCGCCTGCCGAGTGACCATCTGCCCCTCCGTTATCGTATTTATCAAGCTGCTCCTTGGCTGCCTCTATACCTGCCTGAAGAGTTTTTATTCTGGGCGAATTCGGACCGAGCTCGCGCTCTTCAACCTGGAGTTGCATTTCTTCCTGCTGCATTTCTGCCGTAAGCTTGCCGGCCGCAGTAACAGTCGCAGCAAGTTGTTCAGGAAGCGAAATTGCTTGGTGACCTTCTTGAAATTGTTGAAGACGGCCATAGGCACTGTCTAAATCTATAAGTTTCGCGTTGTATTCTTGTTCGACAAATATTCGAGTGTTTCTTGCGGTGGTCATCAGGCGGTCGCGGTTAAACCGATCGAGCGCAGCAACAAAACGGTTCGCAATGTATGCTGACATCACTTTCGCCGAGTCGATTTGAATAGATGAAGCAAATCTCTGTGCCGGTAAAAATACTGTCACTGTAAGCATTCCAGTCCGCAGTGCTTCGCTCGAAATTCCGGATTGAAGTGCATTCACGATCGCTTTTCCGCTTGTATCTCTTCTCAGAAAATATGTTCTAATCGCAGAATCAGTTGCAACATCTTCAGCAATAGACCGAGATTCTACGACTGCCTTAAATAATTCGAGTGTGGGACTTGCAGCCGCATCGCCTTTGATCAAATCGAGGGCTGAGGAAGCATTTGCGTTTGCCAGAACAGCAAGCATACCACCCATACCCTCATGTTCAGCAGGCAAGATGGTTGAAGTTGCAACGAATACTTGCGGCCGGGTATATGAATAGAGAAAGAAGAGAACTGCTCCGCACATGGCTGAAAGAGCGATGAATCTCCACCTGTCCCATGGTAATGAGAATAAACTTTTAGAAGATTGAGGGTTACTGGTCACTTCGATTGATTTTTAATACTTTCTTTGGAGGAAGAATAATTCATCGCGTATAATTCATCAAGGATGCTTCCATAGTATATAAAGAGTAGCAACTATGGTTACTATCTGAGCAGTCAAAGTCGCAACTTGCGAAAAATCCTTCCAAAACTCATGTTTTTCCTGTGGGACGATCAGCATGTCTCCGGGAGCAATTTTGTAACCAGAATTTGAACGCGGATCGATATATGAACCGGTCTTTGGGTTGACAACTCTCATCGCACTTCTATCAGCAGTAGATGAAAATCCGCCGGCCTTCGCAATGTAATCCTGCCAAGTTCCACCTTCAATATAGCCTACGTTCCCTTGTTTATTAACGCTGCCAGAAACGGTCACATAACCGAAAGCACGCGGTATGGAAATCGAATCATTCTCTCGAAGAAGAATATTTTGTGTCTCATCTCCAGACATGAGAGCCTGAAAATCGACGACCATAGTTGAGCGGAAGAACTGATCGAGTCTGGCTGCATAGTAAGAGTATTCCTCATCCGTCATACCCTCTTTTCTCATTGGGGCAAGATTTGTTATTCGTTTGAATTCCGGGTCTTCTTCCCATGAACCTACACCAACTTTTCTGATGACTACTGCCTCTTCAAGTGATGCTGTCTGGAGTATTCCACCAGCTCTGCTAATTATGTCTTTCAACCGTGTTACACCAGGCTCGATCGGAAATCTGCCAGGAAACGGCACTTCCCCTCCTATTGCAACTAACCTCGGAACATGATATTGGCCATAAGAGCGAACAAATATCTGATCGCCTTCGCGAAGAAGTGGATTATCTCCATGAGCATAGTCCACGTTTCTCCAATCTGCGAAATTGTCTTTCTCTGCTGGTATGAGTCCACCTGAAAGCGGAAAACGCGCTAATTCAATAGAGTCCTTGATCGCTGAAGGCAATAAGCCGCGACACAATGCAATCGCTGTCGAGAGTGAATCTCCATCGACAAATTCAATTCGCTGTGCAGAAGCAACGCTTCCAGATACAAGAATGAATTGAGTTGCACGATTGACTACGATCACGTCTCCGGCTTCCACGATCGGATTAGCCGAGAGATCACCAAGAGCATAATACCTGAATAGATCGGCTTTTGTCCGAAGCGTGCCGGTCGCTGTGCGAACCTGAATATTCCTGAGCGAAGAAGTTGTCTTGAATCCTCCCGACTTGTCTATTACCTCGCTGACCCTCTGAAGTGCTGTGGCAGTTTGAATTCCTGGGGATAAAACTTCACCGAGTATGCTCACCTTTATAGGGCGCAGGCGCCTGAGCGAAAGCCCAACATCGGGAGATTTGTAAAATTTGCCAAGTGCCGCTTTGACTCTCTTTTCTGCTTCTGCAATTGTAAGCCCCGAAACGTCAACCCTGCCAAGACTTGGTATCAAAAGTCGCCCTTCGGGAGTAACGGTAAGATCCTGATCTAAGCCATGTACGGCATATACGTTAAGGAATACACCGTCACCTGGCCCGAGAACATACACATTTGGATCAACTGCGCCCTCAAGCGGCTGGGATTCGAGAGGCGCTCCGCCGCTGCGTCTGCCGGCCATTAGCTTCTCCGTGAGGGTATCCGCCACATCCACTTTGTTCTGGAACGTGGAATAAAGCTCACTCGAAGTGAGTTGTGCCCTGAGACTTGCTGGTACTAAAGCTGGTAGCAAGACTGCGGCCACTATACAAACAGTTAGAAAAGATGACAATGCCGAGCTTGAAAACCGTTGAAAAAGATGATTTAAGTTCAAGAATATCAATGAGTTACGCGACTTTTGGTAATCGGCAAATTCTGGAGTCTTCAAACTGGGGATTGCTATAAATAACAGAAATTAATGATTCAGAATAAGGGTCGGAGCACTCTCCGAGGCGACATATCGTCACCGCGCTTACTTAAGGTGAGTCGATACTTTTCGGTTCCAAATTACTTCGCTGGAATAGGGCAATTTTGAGTACCTAACCCAATTTTAGCTCACGAAACACACCATTCATAATAACGATATTCAGCTTTAGGGCTTCAATAGTCCGTAAATTTGACGGTAATTAATTAGAATTCTGGCTACTAAGCCATCGTTAAGTCAACCTCAATAATGCTCTTATATTCATCAATGAAGCTATTCGTTTTCGGAGCAATAGCTGGAGCAGCTTTTATCGGAGCGGTTATTTACTTCCTCTCTCGGCGAGGTTGGCTTCGAAATGGATATTTCACCATCCCAGCCATAGTTTTTATAGTTATCGGCCTATTCATTGCTTTTCAGGCGATAGGTGGTGGGGCTGTTGTTGCTGCCGTTGGACTGAGTATGGAAGATCATCCAATGATAGCACTAACTCTGAATGGGCTATCAGAGATACTCGTGATGCTCATAGGAAGTTTGGTTATTTCGTTAGCTGTTCGCCAGCATCCCTTCAAAGTTTTCCGACTTGAGGGGATAAGCGAAACACCATTTTCTGCTTATATTCTTGCTCTTCCGATAATACTCGCAGCACAATTCGCTGGGGGGGCGCTTTCGGCTATCTGGATGCGCGTTCTAAAATTTTCCCCTGATTTTTACGCAGTGATCGGCAAATACGAAACCGCAAGCGATAAGGCACAGGAGAACCTCGTTACAGCGCACGGGCTCGGAGAGTTTGCGATTATATTTCTATTTGTAGCAATTGTCCCTGGGTTTGCTGAAGAGACACTTTTTCGGGGCTTCTCACAATCGAACATTGAACGGAGTGGGCATCATCGGACTCGGCCATACATTGCTTTAATTGTAACTTCGATTCTATTTGCCTCGGTGCATGGAAGCGTTTTTAAATTCCCCGGACTGCTCATGCTTGGTCTTGCCCTCGGATGGATGGCTTACAGAACAAGCAATCTACTGGTCGGAGCTTTGGCACATGCCGCAAACAATGGATTTATAGTGATAGCGCTTTATTTTGTCGCCGACCAGATTTCAGCCAAAGCAAACCAAACCATTGTTTCGCCAGATGAGCTGCCTGCCATGCAAGCCCTGCTTATCTTTATTCCTGCCGTTCTCATCCTTGCATTGCTTATATATTATTTTCATCGTGTTACATCGAACCTTCATTCGAGGGATAATGCTGAACACGAACTTCAAGCTCATCTCGCCTCCAATTCTAACCACTCGGACGAGAGTTGGCGCAATAATGATAAATATCACGATCTGAACGATACTAATGAATAATCTCGTAAAAAGAATACTTGTCGCGGTTGTTGGAATTCCAATCGTAGTTTATATCGCATTCATGCCATATAGCTTATTGGGACTAACTCTCATCGCTGGTCTCCTCGCCGTACATGAATTCTACAATCTTGCGAAAGCAAAAGGATTCATTCCACAGATCGAAATCGGAATGGCACTTACTGTAGCCATAATCCTGACGTTCGCCCATTTCCGATTACATTTAGGAGGCTCAACTACTGAATTGCTTCCTCTCGTGCTTATTATTGGTACACTTGTAGTCATGGTAGCGGAGATGATCAAAGGCTATCCAAATCCACTTGTTCAACTTTCACTTACACTTGCAGGCGCGCTTTATGTGGGATTAGGTCTCGGAGGACTTTACGGAGTTCACGAATATTTCTTAGTCAATGCCGCTCATATTTTTGCCAATTCGAGTGAAAGCGGAATTGCCGGTATTGACCCAAGCGTGATCTCAGCTCAAGCTGGATATTTTATCATCGCCATGCTTGCTTCGATCTGGATCTGTGATTCAGCCGCTTTTTTTGTCGGACGAAAATTTGGCCATAATAAAATCGCTATTAAGATCAGTCCTAATAAATCCTGGGAAGGCGGCATAGCCGGCCTTATTGCAGCAATTGCATTTTGGATGATAGTCAGAGTTAACATCGGAGGATTAGAAGAAGTATCTCTCAGCACTGCGATCGCAATGGGGATAATTGCTGGCGCCATTGGACAAGTAGGAGATTTTGCAGAATCTATGCTTAAGCGCGATGCTGGCGTCAAGGACTCTTCTACGCTTATACCCGGCCACGGCGGAGTTCTTGACAGAATCGATTCCATCCTTTTCGTGGCTCCACTCACATACGTTTATCTACAACTATTCGGGTTATGAATCTTATTCAAAGAACTCTTTATGCAACCGCTTCACAACCCGATTGGCCTCTTCATCGCTAACGACAAGGTTTATTGTGCTTTCAGAGCCACCATATGAGATCATCTCGCAGTTTGTTTTGCCAAGTGAGCGAAAGATTCGTCCGGCAATGCCAGATCGCTCGCTAAGTCCCGGGCCAACCAAGGTAATAATTGCTCGATCTGTTTCAATGTCAATTGAGCCCTGCCCATCCATTGCGCCGCGCAGCAAAGGGACTGCGCTAACGTCACCGAGAACGTAAGTTGTCGAATCTACTGAAATAGAGACTGCAAGCACTGATGATGAAAAAGTGTAATTAAACGATGGCATCCCACCGACACGAGCAAGAACAACTGAGCGCTTTACAGCCATACCAGTTATAGGCTCACGGTCTCCGGGAACGTCAGGCTCTATCAAAGTACCGACTCTCTCCGGTTCTTTCGATGAAAGCACCAGAACAGGAATTCCCTTTTCAACTGCCGGCCAGATCGTTTCGGGATGTAAAACTTTTGCTCCATAGAATGCAAGCTCGCTCGCCTCACGGAATGAAATTCTTTCAATTGTCTGCGCAGCTGGAGCAATTCGAGGATCGCATGTCATTATTCCTGCAACATCGGTCCAAATTTGAATTTCACGAGCATCAATTGCCACACCAAATATTGCTGCCGAAAAATCTGAGCCGCCACGTCCTATTGTCGTAACATCTCCAGAAAGAGACCTGCCAATAAATCCTTGTGTTACACCAACTGCCCCCTTCGCAAGAGCTGAACGAATTTTTTTTGCCCTGCGAGCAATCTCAACCGCAATCGGATGAGCTGAGCAATAGTCATTCGTCGTAATTAAGTAATCTCGAGCATCGAATAAGATCGCACCGTCTATCCTCTCTTGAAGTGCTGCATGAAATATTGCCGATGATGCCCTTTCGCCTACCGATTGAATTAGATCTCTGCTTTTAGGGGTCAACTCTCTCAATAAATTTATTCCGCGAACGAGAGTTCGAACTTCTTCCCATATTGAATGAAGTAAAAGCCGGACTTGTTCGATGGACTCATCCTCTCTTAGCAATTCTCTCGTGATACGCGCATGTCGAGCTTCCAATTGGTCAATTGCAGCAAGGGCTTCGGCAGTATTCTCCTTTAGAGCAAGCTCACTTATATGAATGAGAGCATTCGTTACCCCGGAGCAAGCAGAGAGCACAACCAATGGCCGCGTCCGGCGCGAAACGCCACGCGATAGCACGATCTCAATAGATCGCTCCATCGCGGAGGCATCCTCGACAGATGTGCCGCCGAATTTTTGAATTATTGGTTTATACAAGATCGCTCAGCAGTTACTTATCGAGCCACACATATTTCAAGTCGATCCGGTTCATCGGGTCAAGCGGATTATCGCGGATATATGGCTGGAGCAAGCGGTAATGCTCTTCATAGAACAGAGGAATAGATGGTGCTTCATAAGCAGCTATGTTCTCGGCTTGTGCGTATAGCTCCATTCGTTTTACCTCGTCGGTCGTCGCAATTGCCTGATAAAAAAGGTCGTTGAACCGCTCATCGTTCCATCGGGCGCTGTTCGGGTAGCTTTTCGAAGTCTGGTCTTTAGGTACAAGTCGCCCATTCAGAAGATTAAGAAAATTCTCCGGCTCAGGATAATCGGCATACCATCGAGTAAGCCAAAGATCGAGTTTACCATCCTCGGAACCATCAAGTAACTGCGCCGACTGCATTACCTGCAAGTTTACTGTCAATCCGATATTCTGCCACATCCGCTGAATAGCTTCGGCAATTTGCATTGGTCGCGGTTCGTTGTAAACGGAAAGTGTGATTTCTGGT